>Ga0307513_10006518_pt1 | contig 15248 bp, 21 predicted proteins | sample 15_EM_MG_FD_202174 | JGI IMG/M metagenome (GOLD analysis project Ga0307513, IMG submission 202174) | Populus trichocarpa ectomycorrhiza microbial communities from riparian zone in the Pacific Northwest, United States - 15_EM | ecosystem: Host-associated > Plants > Roots > Unclassified | place... | reverse complement strand
AGTTTGAAAAACTGCGGATTCGTTGGCCCAGCTTCCAATTGCCGCTTTCACAAGAAACACGGAAAATCTATCCCAAAATTGCATGTGTTTTCTGTTAAGGGTCTATTCGCCGCTGTTTTCGATCTGTCTCGTGCCTTCGGAAGGCTGGGTGGCAGCCGACTGTGCGCTTGATACACGTGGTACTTCTCTCGTGATTGTAGATAAGCTGCTACTGTGGTTACAAATACAGAAAGGGGGTTTCAAACCCCGAAACCCCGACTTGAAAAGTGTGAGCTTATGAGGATGCTGGGCTGTACCTGTAATTAACAAGTTAGAGATTTGTGTATGGATCTGAATAAGGTATTCACCGATTGCTGGAGTATCTGCACTTGTAACCCAGCCAATACCTGGACGACAGTAACAAGACAGAGGTGTGAGCATATGATTTGCTTGCACTGCCCTGGTCATAGTAGTATAACGGTGGTCAGAGACCGCCACCGCCGCTAGTAGGTAAGGTCCATCGCAAACGGGACCAACGTCCTTTATCACCCGATCCGCATCTAAGTCGATACTGCGCTTTTAATAGGATATTTTCATTTTCTCTGCAAACGCGATAAATGGAAGTCGATCCCAACGGACCACGATGCCAGCACGATTACCCTTTTCCATAGAGACTGTGGTTGGACCGTGGACGTGACGAGAGCGGGTAGTCCTGGCTGGGTAGTAGGTATCGTGGTTCCACTCCGACTATTGACGACCAGTGGGTTCGTGCCACGTAGCGAGCCAAGAAGTCACAGAGGAAGGAGATCTAGCTGGAAGTAGCCCATTTGCCGCCAGAGAGCCATGATATCCAAAATCTGAACCTGAAATCGAAGAAATGGAAGACTCTATCCCCTATATTGGGATATTGTTGTATATCCGTCTAGCTGGATTGTTTTACTATATACGAGTTGGACCGGACCACACCTGGCTCGTGTCTGGCGATGATCTAACCATCACTGTGCGTGCGGTTCTTATCTGGAACGCTGTGCTTTGACAAAGAATGTCAGGCCCATCAGAGCCGCAGGTGATGGGAGTAAGGAGAGGATACGATCATCAGGAACGCAATGAAATCCCTGTAGTACGTACCGTTGCCCCTTGGAGTATTGGCTAAAGGGCCTTAATGCGGAGCTCGCGCCTAACTGGAGGTAAGTACATTCATGCATTCATTGGGTCGGTCGAAGAATCCATTACATCTCACAACACCTATGAAGTAGTACTAAATAGCCTTTCCTTACATCCAATTTATTTTGTCAAGTACCGATGATATTCCCAGGAGTTGAGGGCGACCCAACACATTAGGAGGCCTTCACGAGATGGCGGAGTTCCTGGATGTGTCGCACATCTCGCACATCTGTAGATCAGGGTGATTCAAACTGCAAAACCAAGGCTTTGAGTGTGGGCATCGGTGGGTTGGGTGCGAAAGACCCACAATGTGCAAACAACGCATGCCCATTTCCCGGACGCTGGAATGCCTGTGTCCGAATCTGAGGCCTCGAGCTCATCTAGTTCGCTGTCTTGGAGCATTTGTCCCGCTTCTCGTCGAATCTCCTCTAGGTCGAAACCAAAGTAATCAAGCAGGCTCCCCTGACGTGGCTCGTCTTCATCATCAGACACTTGGAGCATAGCGCTCTCCTTGGGTACCAATTTGGTTTTTCCAGATGTGTGCTGAGGTGGGTCGATCGTCTTCAAACCTTCCAGCTCCAGACGGTCCATACCATCCATCAGCTTGCGTCGATCTTGATCTGTCTCGTGTCTGACCACTTCATAGTCTTCCTCATCGCTTTCGGGCTCTGTCTCCGAATCATCAAGTGGAGGAGAAGCGCTTATCGAAGGTGCTTCAGAGCACGTAAGCGGAGACAGATACTAGCAGCTCTCATAAATACCTTTCATCTTTTGCAACCGCGCTTCAATTGCAGCAGCACGCTCATCCCTCGCTCGTTTACTGCACGATGAAATTACTTTCGGGAGATCGGGCTACTAACCAGCAACGTACCTCCCGGCTTGCTTCCTGTATCCGGTTCCCAGCTTTTGTTTCGTTTCGCCATCAAGCCCTGCATTCAAGGCTTGGCCCGGACCTTTGAACGCGTTCTTAGCCTTGACTCTTGAGCCAGCTTTTCTCTTCTTCAAATTTTGTGCTCCAGTCCTTTCCGAAGCCGTGGCTTGTTGCCGAGGCTTCCGTTTCCTACTAACCTTGCGTGGTGCTGGTTTTTCGTACGCCCCGCCACACTTGCGACCTCGAATAAGCCAATCGCGCTCGTGTACATCTTGGAGAACACGTACCAAATATTCGGGAGCGTCCTCTTCGCCTTCTTCCGGGCCGGCTCCTCGCGCACCGTCTCTGAGAACTTGTCCAGCCGACCAAAAGCCATCTCCGAAGTATCCTGCTTGCTGCAAAGCTGCCACTTCTCCTGCAAATGGTTATAAGCACCGATTCTAAGTAGTCAATTTCACTCACTTCTCAACCGTTTCCAGCACGCATGGAAAGCCGGCAAATGGTTCATATGTTTGATGTGTGCGAGCTCGTGGCAGAACACGTTAAGTAGATGCAAAGTACCATAGAAGCGGCCATCTGGTCGTCTCAGAACGAGTTCTGCTGGGTTGTTAACCCGGTGTGTTTGCCACCGATGCTCCAGAGACTTGACGCGCCTATTGTCTCTCCTGCTTCCCAGTTTCTTCCAGCAAATACTCGATTCCATTCATACTGCCAATCTCATCGAATCGCGCGCTGCTGGCTCCTAAGGGGGTGCGTACCTCTTCGAGACTATTTACGGCGAGGCTGTTGCAAATGATGGTTCGTTATTAAGTCCAAATGTCTCCTGTATTTATGGTTACCCGTGTTTCTTCATCACTGGCCGGACCTGCGCTGCCAAAGCTCTCAGGAGCTCCCGAGCGGCATTGGTGGCATCTTGCGAGGGCTGCGGGAGCGCAGTAGTCCAGTTTATATGCGGATTCGGATTTGCTTCTCGTGCGTTGAGACGTAGGTGGACCATCGCTCTCAGGCAGGGATATGAACGGAAATCAAGCTGTGGCGCAGTCTGTCCTCAGCCTCATAAGGCTGATCACCACAACTGTCTCGACTGGGACCAACCATGTCCGTCGCACAACCTATTGCAAGCACCGGTAGTCCGGTTGACGAGAATATCGCTGGACCTTCGTATCAACATCAACCACATGCGTCGAACTCAACGGTACCGGCAACCGCGGTTCCAGCGACGGAGGAGCCTGAGAGAGAGCAAGCACAGAAACCCAGGAGTGTAGCATGGGGTTTGAAGCCTATACACTGGCCTCCTGAACAACCCGACCGGGTGCTTCGAATCATCACCCAAAACGAGAACGGACCCTGCTCATTTATCGCAATATGTGTGCCAAGGATCTCTAAAGTACATTGTAACTCGCTAATTCAACATCCAGGTAATATCCTCATACTCCGTGACGAGATCGTCATTGGTCCGGATCGACGCTCTGTGAGCTATGAATATCTCTCAGCGCTCCTCGGGGACTACCTTGTCAACAAGTGCTCAGACGTCGACCTGGATTCCGTCTTCTCCGTGTTGCCGAAGACACAACGTAAGCTCTCCGACGATCACGTCTACTCATTCTGACCACGTCCCTCAGATGGACTAGACCTAAACCCCTTGTTTACCGGTATATCTTCTTTTCGGCCAGCTGGTCTCGGTGGTGAACTCAAGCTGTTCGAGCTCGCCGGCATCCGGCTCGTACATGGATGGCTCGTCGATCCCGACTCCCAAGAGTATGCCGCGCTTGGAAAGACTGAGGACTACGACACCTCGGCCAATGCAATTGTAGATGCAGACCACCTTACGAGTGGACAACTCGTCGTCTCGGAGCACGAACAGCCTCGTGTGGTTCCAGACGAAGGTGAAGCCCTGGGCTCACACCCGGAGCTATCTCCAGAACAACACGAAAAGGTAGCTCATGGTCAGTCTTTTAAAGTCTCGCCCTCGGTGCGCCTGCTGATCTAATACATCAGCGCTACTCATCCGTCAATGGCTCGACGCGAATCCCACTCAACTGACCTACTACGGTCTCTTTTCACTCCACTCAACGCTGGAGCCTAACGAACTCGTAGCATTGTTCCGCGGCTCCCATCTGTCCGTCCTGTACAAATGTCAGCCTCCAGGCGAGGAGAGTTCGACGCTCTACACGCTTGTCACTGACCGTGTGTTCCTCCGAGAGACCTCGGTCGTATGGGAGAGTCTGGAAGATGTGGACGGCCAGTCGTCCACCTTTAGGGATTCAGCGATGATCAAGTCTTCGCCTGCTGGCGGAGATTGGGCGGGCCATACGAGTGAACAGATTGCGAGGATGTACGAACAGCGAGAGTACGAAGCTGCTCATTCTGCAGAGTAAGTCACATTACCTTCCAAGTCGTTACGGTCATTGAGCTGCGTTTTCAGCATCGCACTGGCTCGTCAACTGCAAGCGGAAGAGGATGCACATGCACGAGCTGTCTACGAGGAGCATTACCGAAAACAATATGAACATGAACAGCGTGTGCGCGGTGATCCACACCACTCTCATTCTCGGTCCCACCGTGATGATCCTGAGGAGGTGAAAAAGGAGAAGAAGAAGTCGGACTGTATTATTATGTGATTTCTCGTCGTGCGATACGATATTCACATGCGACCATATCACAGAGTGCGTGGCTTTATAGGCGCTAGGGTTATGTACAAAGCGGATACCATCGGGAATGAGATGTTCATAGTAACTGTAGTGGCGCTCGGTAAAAAAACAAAGACGGTAAACGATATCAACAGTCGCTGGTTGAGCAGCACGCTTGTACGCCTGTGGGGACCCTCGCTTAAGCCCCAACAGGAGCATTCAGGTTCGGAGCTTGTGAACAATCAGTGTTGGTCGAAGCGCTCTGCTCAGGTTCGGCGGAGGACGATGTCCGAGGCTGTAGAGCCGGTTGGGTGCTAGCGCTTGCACTGGTCGCCCTCGTGGCGTTGGCGATAACTTCAGGGGGAGCTGCCTTCCAGCGTCTTCTTTTCCCAGCAGGCATGGTTAAGTCTTCGCCTTCGTCCACTACCACCTGGAGCCCGTCTAAGGGAACCTCGCCCGTGCACGGGCCACAAGCCTGGGTTGGCCCCATGGCCGGGGCAGTAGAAGCGGCAGCAGAAGCAGCAACAGAAGCAACAGAAGACTCAGTATCTCCACCTCCAGTCGTACCAACTCCACTCCCACCGGCTCCAGCCACCGGTAGAGTATTGCTCGGTGCGCGAATGAATACACTTTGAGCCTGCGCAGCCGGAACTCGGTAAAACCCAGGGATAACGAGTTCACCTTTATCGTTAAAGGCGGGTTGCACTCCGATCTTTGTAACCTATAATCAGAGGCAGACACATGACATTGCCCTCTGTCAGCATTGGTCACGGACTCAAGCGAAAGGGGAGGGAAGAGGATATGGAAGGTGAAGACCCACCTGTCGGAGAGTCAAAACGTCAATGGGGGGTGGATCGCCTGCTCCTATCCAAATGCCTTTCTGGTTCTTGATTAACTTGGCGTAGTCTAGACCCCGATACAATCGCAGGTAAGAGAAGGGAATGAGTTAGTCAAATGAAGTACAGCATACACGCCACCTCCCACGACAAACGTGGATCAACCAGATGATGAACTCACGTAGACCACATGCGTTGCACAGTGAACGCTGTCCATCAGGTCCACGACGCCATTCAGGAGTTTCTTTGGTGCCACAGGAAGTGCATTTCTGGGGCGGCGCGGCGCGTTTCTGGGAGCGCCACAAGAGTCAATGTGGCGAGTGGGGTCAGCCAAAGCGATTGGGGTGAGAAACGAGGACGTACGTTACGTTTGGTGTATTTACCCTTGACGCCGGATTGGGCGGCCATCCTCTTGTTTCGGATGAGCTCCATTTCGATCTCTTGTTGGCTCTTGACAGGGGGAGCCTGCGAGGACGCATCCGAAGACCACGACGAGTCGGTATCAGATGACATGTTAGCGCGCGAAGGTAAGAACGGCTAGGTGATGGGAAGGGAGAGGACGAAGAAAGTGCCGTGCACGAGTGAAGGTGGACTATATATATCGAGGACCAAACTCACAGCCGTACCGCCGACCATCGAATTGTGATCTCGTTTTAATGGATTCGGAGAGTCACTGCTCGTGCCTCTTACATTCACCCCCCGATTCGACGCTCCAGAAGTTGCGGTGGCCGGGAAAGCCTGACACAAGGTGGGCACTACGGATAACATCGCATTGGCCGATGCTATCTCTTTATCGGGGTCTCGGCCGGCTCGTTCGGCCAGCGATCGCCTGGCTCTGACGATGATGTTCTTGCAGAGCTCAATAATACACACCACGCGGTGGGCGAGTTCATCGACTTCCGATTGTGGGGGCTGAGGAACGTTCATTGGCTTGTACTTGACTAGGACGTGCAATATAAACGAGGCATGTGAGGAACGGGTGGACAGAAGCGCCGTTCGAGGCACGACACGCACCGTAGTACCGAGCAAAAGCCCTGATTATCTTGCTGTGCTCGTGGATCTGTTTAAAAAGGAAGATCCCCATATGGTCAGCTAATCAGGCTACGGAGACCAGCTTAAAGGCGATCTCGGGACGCACCTTTTTCATGTGCCTGTTGCGGGCAGCAGCGGCTTGACTCTCTTTAGTCAATAGTGCTTGTACCCTTGGGAGATCTTCAGGCCCCGTTTGCAAGATTAGCCTCTTGGGCCTGGGAGGAACGGGGCCCATGGCCTGTAGACCCCCGGGCGTGCCTTCCGGCACACCACCAGTCCCAGTCTGTGGCTGTAAGGATTGAGTCGCTGTGATCGTAATCATCGGTAGTCGAGCAATAGCGGTCGGGTCAAAGGCCCTTTCCACGTTGCGCCGCGGTCGTTTTCGAGGTTGAGAAGCAGCTCGTGTAGCTCCCGAGTCCGGGTCGGACCTCACACGCCTTGTACCCTGCTGCCTACCTCTTGCCCCTCTTCCTCGAGACGGACGCCGAGGTGAGACGGAATTAGGACTTGGTGTCCCTTGACCCAATGGGATATGTGCTTCGTAGAGATGCGGGTGAGACGGTCCTGGACGAGAACTAGGTTGGGTAGGGAGGGTCGGAGGTGCGTGGCTGGAACGCGAGGATGAGGCAGGTACTGAACTGCGAGGATTTGACATCGAATGTGACATTGCAGGGACATGTGAAGCATTATAATCGGCACGCCAATCTCCCACTGGGTATCCATGAGCATGGCTGGACGCAGCCGTTGTCGTAGAACGGCGCAGTGAGACAGGTAGGTGGCCAGTAGGACTTGGTGGACGATGCGGTTGACCTCCTGACGTGATCCGGTCCTGTGTGCCGGCTGTATGGTGGCCGGGGTAAGGTTGGTGGTGTAAGGTTGTGTTCCTACCTGGTTGCGTGCGGGGGGCGAGCGGTTCGCGTGAGAACCCCGGTCGCTCAAATGGACTAAACTCGTAATCCTGAGGTAAACGAAATTGAATGGTCGGTTGCGAGGTGTAATTGGACGGTGTAGTTCTATGTATTGGCAATGCATGGCTCCCAATTGTATTGACGGGAGAATTTGAATCAGGCTGAGCAATTAGAAGTTCCCGACGCGAATCAGGAGGATACGAGGCAGTCGGTCGGGAGCTCTCAAACTCTCTGGAACGTGCAACAGTGATTTGAGGGCCACCTTGTCTGGATTCGGAAAATCGTGCGGCTGGTTTCGCGGACGGTTGGCCGAAAGTAGAGGCAAACGAAGGGAGCTTCTGGCTAGAGCCATCCGGTGAGTCAGCACTTGGGTGCGGAGTGGAGATGGGAGGCTGGTTCTGATGAGATGGGTAACTGGCCCGGGCAGGTCTATCACTGTGATAATGACGAGACCACATTGCCGCACGCTCACTTGGGTGAGACGGAGGCGCTGAGTTGTGGAAAGATGATGGACCGGTATATGTTGCCGTGGTGGTGTGGCGAGCAGGCGGCAAAGGCCACGGTTGGGTTGGAGGAGACTCGAGGCCCCTAGGGGACTCCATTTCGCGTGTCCCATGGTTTACCCGCCCTCTGGGTCTAAATTGTTCAAGAGGGGAGGCCGGTGGCGCATAGGGAAGCTCGGGCCCTGTGGCGGCAAGCGCTGGATTGTGATGGGATATGGAAGACGAGTTTGGAAGGCGTTCGGCATGCTTCACGTGGTGCTGCTGTGATATGGGTGCAAGTCGATTGAGAGATGGTTCGGGGGGTTGCCGAGGAGGGTCCAAAGGCTCGGACGCGACATTCACGAGGTTGCTGATCGAGGGCAAACGATAACTAGGTGCATCTGATGTGCCCGGAGAAATCGGAGGGAGGCGAGAGTGCGGATCCATTTGCGAGTTGAAAGATAGACTGGAAGTAGGAGGATCAGTGGTAAAACCTAAACAAGCCATCTCGGCCGGGACGCACATCTAGAAAGGGACCTGAACCGGGCCCAAAGGATAGAGGTGTGAAGAGAGATGACACTTTGGGTGTACACGGATACCAAAGAACAGGAGAGCCCAAAGGAAGCGAGAGATGGAGTGGGGAGTAAGGCCAATTGGAGAGAACGGCGGGGAGGAGAAACCGTCCAAGAGGCAGGAGAAGCGATGAAAGCAAGCGCAGGGCGTAATACGAGACAACGAGACACAAAAGCTCGGGAGGGCCGGGGAAAACTGGGGCGGGCGGCCGGGGGCAAAGGGCGTTGGTCGGTGGAGAGGCTCAACTGGGGAATTGAGGGGTAGGCCGGGTAATCGTGCACGATACGTTAGACGGAGAGGACCTGTCTTGCGAGTGGGTATCCTGGGGTATCCTGGGGACGCGAGACGGAGTGGGAGAGGAGGAGAAAGAGTTAGACGTGCTTGCTCTGGAGGTGAAGGTCGTCGTCGGTCGTTGTCGAGAAGAGCTTATTAGGCAGGCGACAACAACACAACGGCCAGCTGTACACACTAGTCAGGGCCGAATCCATCCGCGCACGCGCCCGTCGTTTCTCGGCAATCTCCTTTACAGCGGGCAGCGGACAGCGGACAGCGGACAGCGGCGAACAGCGAAACAGGACCACAGAGGACCACAGAGGACCACAGAGGACGACCCGAGCGAGCTGTTTTCCCCCTCGTTTTCCCTCGAATTGCTGGACCAAGTTTGCTATCGATCTGGTCAGTGAGATCTGGCATCTGGCGTCTGAGCGTCTGGCGCGCGTGAGAGACGCCACGGGTCGTCGTTCCGGCCCTGTCAGACCCTGGCAAGACTGGCGGAAGCGAGCAAGGGATTACGAATTCGACCCTCTTCTGTCCCTGGGTGTCTGGCTGTCTGTGCCTCCTCTCTGGGACTTGCCGGCTTGGCTACAACGTTCTCAATGCAATACGAGCTCAGTACGCGCAGTACGCTCTTACCCGACGCCAGAAAGCGCTCAAACGGGCCCAAATCGGGCTCAATAAGAGCATGTACTTACACACCCCGATACTATCCATCTATTCTTAGTCTGCCGAAACAGGGTCAAATTCTAGTCCTGTTGCTACTCTCAGCTTCCTAACTGTCCCAGATCTCATCATCTCCAGATCTCCCAGATCTCCCTATCTCCCAGGTCCGCCCACATATCTCTCCAACGCCGAGCAACGCCGAGCAGCGCCGGTCAACGGCCCCCAAGTCGTCAAGCAAGTCTGCCGGATGCTCCAAGATTGCCTCATGAGAATCCCATTCAGCCACCAGCCAGCCACAGCGAAGCCTCAACTCAGTCGACCACCCGTACCCCTCCAAGATCTCATCTACTTCCCAGCCTTATCTCACATGCCTTCGGCGCTGTCTCGCTTCTAACGACCCGCTGCTGCTCCTGCTGCGCCTGCCGCTGCATGCTGCAAATCAATCGCTACTTCGCTTTCTTTCATACCACGTCATTACACTCGTCTGGTCGTCGTGGTACCTCCTGTCCCAGTCCATGTCCCTTCACAGGCGCTCCGTCGGCTCTCCTGACCCCGATCGAAACGGCACTACGAGTGCCGAGACCACTCTACACCCGTTTCGACAACTTCTCCAACGTATGCAAAGTCAATCACTGCCAATAGGATCTCCAGTCAGCTGCCCTCCGTTCTCAAATGCCATTCTGGGTCTTTAAATCCCAAAACAGGTAGCAATACTCACAAGGAAATAGTCCGGGACGCGCCGAGAAACCATGGGCTCGCCAGCCCTCGGAGCTGGATCAAACTGCAAGCTAAATTTCCTCTTCAGTCGGACTTGCCGCCCCATTTGGACATCCGGCTTTCAACCACTCACAAGCTGTACGAAAGCTTCTCATCAATCTCCATAATGGCCGCCTGATTGCCGCACCGATAGCAGTAGTTTGGCGCACTGAAGATTGTCACCACGTTTCGGTCCTGGCTCCAGTTGTACCCTAATCCGGATAAAATCATTAGGTGACCAATCTTTGCACTTCACGCACCCTCCATGACCAGCTGGTGCGCCCGAGCCACTAGAGTTAGGCCGTTATTGTGGTTGAACGCTTCGGAAATGTCCTGCCCGAACGTATATCCAGCCCCGCGTGGCGAGATGCCCCATCCACAGCGGTCATCCGGGTCCGACCATAGCAAATCGCACATTGGTCCCTCGTGCGGTACCTCCTGCACCCGGTCAATCGACCTGACATGATCAAGAGTATCAATAGACGGCGATAAGCCCCCGTGGAGGCAGAAAATCTGTCCACAAGGTCAACTCAACACCACTCTCCCCACCTCATGCAAGTCCCATATTACGACACCGCAGGAGGTCACGCGACGCACGCACCTGGTTGTCAATGAGAGCTGTCAAGGGCAGGAAGTCGAAGAGGTCGGTGAAGAACCGCCAGACGTTTGCATTGCCGTATTTGCGCAAGCACTCGTCGTAGAACCCGTACACCTGGGTGATCTGACGGGATTCGTGATTGCCGCGCAGGATGGTGACGCGATCGCGGTACCGCAGCTTGAGAGCGACGAGGAGCGTGACGGTTTCGACTGAGTAGTACCCTCTATCCACATAATCGCCCATGAAGAGGTAGTTTGTATCTGGCGAGTTGCCGCCGATGCGGAATAGCTCAGAAAGGTCGTGCTGATTCGTGTGGCAACGACGGGCGATGAGCTCCAGCGCCGCGTGAAGCATGTAGAAACAAGTGAGGATAGGACGCACAAATTGGCCATGGATATCGCCACACACGGTCACCGGGCAGCGCACCGGCTGGACGTTGGACTCCTCCATGAGAATCTCGCGTGTCTAGTGAGGGGCGAATGAGTTGAGAAGGACGTACACGCACACAGGGATCGAATACACACCTTGTCGCATAGCTTCTTTACGTCCGATTCGGAAAGTTGCTTACACTGGGAGAGCTGGCTGATCCACTGGTCGACTTCGCCGATGTCCGTCATTCTAAGATATATTTTTTGTTCTATACAATCTCCTGTGGTTATACGTTCGCTTTGTTCGACGATTCGTCCTAACACGCGCTTTGGCTCAGAAAGTGGGGAGGTCCAAGGGTTGAAGGAGTATCAGCTCGATTGCGGTCATTCACGACACCAGACGACACCACAGCGTCACGGGCAATATTCCAATCACTCATAGTCCCTCCGTCGGAGGCCCCCTAGTGCTGGATCACGGCAGCGCGCACAAGGGCACAGGATGTTCGAATCCACAAAGGAGGAGGTTGATAACCTTAAACGCTTGCTCAGATCACTCAGGGTCTCTAGGGCTTCTATCGTGCTTATATGAAGCACGAAGCAGTCAATTACACTACGAGTGGGCGGTGCCTCTATCGGCAAGGCTCCACTTTCGGAGACCTATTCCAGACCAATTTGGCAAGCTTGGCAACTTCAACATTAGATTAAGGTTATGTTACACCGCAATGTCATGAAACTGCCCATTATTTCTCACCACGTTAATAGACTTCCCTCACTTCGGGCTGGGACACATCCCAAACTTGGGACCATCAGCATTACCAGAGGTAGCCATCAACTAAGAAAAGGTCATCAGGGACCATCCGGTGGGTACGGGGGATGGACCACCGTCCTCACCTTGATAGTTTGCACAGTCGTGAAGACTGAAGCACCGCTCCCGAAGATGATCATAAGCCAATCTATAACTACCTGTCGTCTTGTCTTTGCCACAGCCTTGAGATGAAGCATGGGAGGGTACACGAAGCAGAGTGGCACGCTACGAAGTGAAAAAGGATGCTCTGTCAACAATTCCAGAATCAGAATCACAGAAGGCACGCTCACCAAGCAAAACTCCCAACAAAGCTGACAAACTTGTCCAAGTCTTTCGCCCCTGCCCAGCTAACAAAGTAGCAAACCAGTATGACAAGCGCTCGGAACGCGTTCTTCGTCCACTTGACCCGCAGGTCCTCCCGACCACTCTTCCGCTTGAACAGCCGGCTCTCCATGATTCGGAGGGCCGGGAAGAGTTGTAGAGGCGCAGACAATAGAATCGCGAGTGAATAGAGGAACTGTACCACCTGAACAAATGGTTTGTCCTGTGGGAGATTCGTGATCACCACCGTCTTGATCTCGGGACCGTAAGCAGCATAGCCGAGCATGCCAGCTCCACCAAAAAGGACTGGGAAAATAACGTAAGTGCTCAATGTGCGATCGATATTGGGAGTGTGACTCACAAATGAGGAAGAACATTACACCTGTCAACACTCCCGGGAACTTGCGGGGTTCTCGCATCGAGTCGGTGATCGGAATAATCAGGCCGATACCTTCAAAAGAGAAGACTGCAGTGCTGGGCATCCAATGTCAGTTGATTGTTGGCGTGTCACTCAAGCGAGATAGACTCACCCAATTAGTAGCGGGAAATCTTTCTCATTAAACCACTTAATCTCCGCCACTCCTCTCTGCGCAATGACAGCAACTTCGTTGGAGGCGATGTAGACGACACCGATAAGGATGAACACATCCGCCACCAGTGCTGTCATGCTGAGCTTAGCAAGACTACGAACGAGAGAGAATGGCAGGAAGACGATCAGCTGAGAGAAAATAAGGGTCTGAATTGGCAGTAGGGTTCTGCACTTTGTGACCGCCATCACAAATGCCTGAAGGTTCTCTGCAATGAAGATAGTGTAGGCGCACACAAAGCCGAGCTGGGAAACCGCAATAGAGGCGAGAATCGTGCGACGCATAGCCTTGCCATAGAGAGCTCCGCCGATGTCTGGGAAATGAATTAGCGATGCCAATCGGATTTGTGGGGTTAAACCGACCTCCGAAGCTTCCAGGGACGACTGTTTTCGTTTCGACGAGTAAGAGGAAGGAAAGCAGAGAAACTAAGGCGATGACAACGAGGGTAACAGCTGAGAAGAGCATCCCCCCGTTGTAAAACCTGGAAAAGCTCTAATCAGGATGTGTCCCACATAAATCCAGCCCACGTACGCCTTCCCCAAAAATAAAATACCAGTGCCGATGAACGCTTTCAGAAGCTGTTTATCGGATGTCAGGTACCCGGACTGCATGTCAGACTAGAATACCTGCCATAAGTATGGCTTGGGCGATGGTGGCATCTCCGTGGTGAGGCCCATGGCTCGACCGGGTGCTTCTTCGTGTACGGCTCTGGCTTCGTCTTCTAATCCGAGATACACTCGCTTCGGTGACCAATAGAGGTGTCTCTTCGTCTATTCTGGCGCGCTGTAACAGTGTTGATGTATCGGCGATCAGTGTTCGTGGACCGACTGTCCGTTGAGTGTCGCCTCGTCTTAAAATGCTTTGCGTTTGTGCAGGTTGGCTTGACCCTGCTGCTATCAGCACCGGCCCCGACACTTCATCTGCCTCGCTTTCCTCGTCCGATTCCTCTAAATCTTCACCGGCAAAGTGTCCATACAGGAACAAAAAGTCTAAAAGACGTGTTAGTATGATAACCTGTTGCCGAGCCATCCTGATAAGGACGCGTACCAATAAAGGATTCCGTCACACGTGGTTCATCTAGGCCCCGCTCCTCAGCTCTCATAAGGACATAATTTCGTCGGAAACCGCCGGGTTGATGTATATTCTCGAAAGCAGGACCAGCGCTTGTGGGCGGTTCAACGAGTGAAGTCGCTCGCGGTCGAGCATTGCGTTGCGCACGTTCTTGCCACTTGTAGATGGCATGGCTGCACCATTGAAATGACGGCGGATATATGTAAACATATGGTCAGCATTGAGTTCGGTTAGACAGAGCTAGAGGCGGTTATTTACGTGTCGTCGCCACCAGGTGCCGAGAACGGCAGCGGAAAGACATCCGACTCATCGTCCTCTCTGTGATATACAGAGGATGCTCTTGAAGACTTGTTTGAAGGGTGTTCCGAAGTCTCTGGATAGAAGGATGGAACGCGGGAAGGCCCTTGGCTTCTGGATACTTCATCCCCAAAGCGCTGCTCTCGAGACACAAGGTGTCGCTGAAGGACCCTCATCTTCTCTTCTTCAGAGAGCTCGGGTAGTGCCAGGGCTGGCATCTTCGTAACATCCGTGGCTGGGACTGGCCTAAGCGGAGGACTGACAGGTCGCGGTGAATTTCTAAAGAGTTCTGCAGGTGTGAAACCGGCTGGAGATCCCATGACGACGGGCGTTGAGTTTCCTGGGGTGCCTCTAAAGCGCGGAATCGTTGTTCCGGCAGGAGGAGTGCCATATTGCTGCCTTCGTTGGCGGAAATTGGGAGCGTCGGTTGCATCCTCATCACCAATGTCGCGTAGTGAGCGTACTGGGCTCCCTATGTTCACCGGTTTCGATGGGGTCGACATGGCCAGAGACAAGGTGAACACAAAGACGCGCCTGCCTCGTCGTAGCCTCTGGAATGACAATAGTCGTGCCTTGCCTTGCGTAACCCCAAATTCTGCACATGTACGTCATAGTGCCTAATACGGGCCATTTTCATGTTGTTTAATTCCCACTTAATCCAAACAATCAACCTATCATTTCGGGCGTATGTTCCTCCACCACCGCTCGGAGATCTCGCACGCAGCCGGAGATGGACGGCCGACAGTAGTTCACGATAATCGGCGACAAACAAGCCTCTCAGAAACGGCTTCCAGGTCCTCGCACTGCTTGGCATTGAGGCCCAGTGCTGGGTGCGCGTGCGCCCGTAATCCCAGATGCTGTGGGAGAGACACTGGCTAATTCGCATGGTATGGTACTCATAACTTCACCCAAGGTCCAATATAAAGGACCCCATCTCCTTCCCTTTACAGTGCGTGTCAGACAGAAGGACGAGCATGCCTGCCCGATTTGATCGTATGGGCACTTCGATGACTGTACAATCAACCCTCTTA
>Ga0307513_10006517_pt1 | contig 15249 bp, 12 predicted proteins | sample 15_EM_MG_FD_202174 | JGI IMG/M metagenome (GOLD analysis project Ga0307513, IMG submission 202174) | Populus trichocarpa ectomycorrhiza microbial communities from riparian zone in the Pacific Northwest, United States - 15_EM | ecosystem: Host-associated > Plants > Roots > Unclassified | place... | reverse complement strand
TTGTTCTCCACCCTCTTCTCTATACTTCTGAGGTTTTTTTTGCCCAATAATGTGATTGGCTGTAGAGCCTTTCTATTTCAAAAAGCACTGAAAATCTGGTGCACGTTTTGAATGGCATGAACCATAAATAAAACCCTCCGAGTCCATCGCCCGCAGGTGTACAAGAAAAATAACAATCCCTAATGCCCAACTTTTATCCATTCACCCCTTTTGAACAACATGACTTCTACGCACGAAATACCCCCGTGAACCGATAGTGTTACAATGGTGTAGCAAAGATAGAACTGACGGAAAAAAAGAGAAGTTTGAAATCGAATGCTATCAGTGGTTGCCCCCGTATCTCCCTTCGTTATATCCACTCCCGCCGAACGGAGGTGGAGGTGGAGGGGGAGGAGGAGGGTGGGTATAGGGAGGATTAAGGTGAGGTGGTTGCATGTGTCCTGGCTCTCTAGGACCCGGATCCGCAAACCGGTCCCTGAAACCTGCATCTGGCCTAACACTTGCCTGTCTCCCTGGCACATATTCCCCGTCGCCATAAGCCCTGGCTTGGTCAGGTCTCACGCTACCGTGCCTAACTGGAGGCTCCCTACCATGGAAGTAGTTGTCCATGCCATCGTAGTACGGGCGTTCCTCGCGTCTCGGGCTGGCTCTGCTAGCCTCCGGCCTGTATTCGAGGCGACGTTCCAGATGGTCTTCTGGCCTTACACTGGCCCGAGAGGCCGAGGGATATTCCGGCCTATGCTCGGGGGCGTAGCCACCTGCCACCGATTGAGGTGGTGGTGGTGGCATTGACGGTCTTGCCGGAACGTAGGGATAGTCTCGGGTCCTATAACTTCTGTCATCAAGCCCTCTAGGAATAACGCTGCTCTCAGGTCTCGGCGGATACTCGTCAAAGCGCATGGGACGATAATAAGGATCATAGTAACTCGCAGGTCTCTCACGAGGCGGCCCATAATAAGACGCGTAATCTGCAGGGTACTCGGGACGATACATAGGGGGCTGGGGTGCAGGGTAAGGCCTGCCGTACATGTCGAGGCGGTGAGGAGACGGTGGTCTAGTCATTCTGCTGGGTGGCCTGTACTCTGCCCGGGAGGCTGGACGCGAATCTCTAGGGTTGCGGACTCTAGGGGGAGAAACGGAGCGTGGTGAACGTTGGGGGTAGTTAACAGGCGACGCCGATCTTCTACCAGAGCGCGTGGGAAGACGCGAAGGGACCGCAGATGGAGCTGCATATTTACGATTATACTCGTCATACGGTCTAGGAGTATGATAATATTCTGGATCGTAAGGTGGATAGCGAGTATATCCAGACACAGGCGGTGGAGGTGGCGGCGGCGGAGGTAGGGGATACCCAAAGGAATCGTACACAGGATGGCCCGCCGCGGGTGGGTGTGGATGAGCCGTGGGTTGATAACCATAGCGCGGGGGCGGTGGGGGAACTGGGGGGTAACTGTGATGCTGGCGCCCATCGTACGTGCCTGCAGGATCCACCACCCTTGTGAGACGCGAAGGGTGGACATCGGGGTATGGTGACCCGGGCTCCTGTTTGATAAGAGGAATTGGAGAAAGTGGGGAGACGTTATCTCTACGAAGTTCTCTGTTCGGATTGCCTGCATATCTTGAATATGAAGTTTCATCACCGTCATCCTCAATCTCAACAATGCCTCTTGGGCCTTGAGATTCCACACGCGCCATGTTTGCTGGGCGAACAGGTTGAGGGGCAGCAGGAGATTTAAGATGGCTGGTGGCTGAATATCGAGGACTTGCAGGAGGCGAGTAAGGGCGTTCCTCCGCAGGTGCTGGTTCGTAACCATCATTATTCACATCCAACGGGGCATTCGCACCCTGAGGCGATGGCATAGCGGGAACCTGAGCTTTTGAAGGCTCGTAGGATGTATCAGTGGCCAATCTCTGTGACATCGGTTCCCCAACCGTAGAAGTCTCCTTGTTCGAGTTGAATCGACGTGAAGCGAAGGACTCTTTAGGAGGTCTACGGGAAGCTTCAACTACAGTTGGGAGAGTGCTCTCCACTGCTCCACTCCACGTTTTCCTCGACATGTGCCTATCTTGATGCGCCTCAGGATTCCCTGGGCGGATGGCAGTTTCAGAGTTTTCACCGCTCTCGGCGATTGGCTTACTAGGAGCGGAATCAACCGAACGGATTGTTTCTTTGAAAGAAACGCCAGCTTTCTTCATAATAGACTCCAGTTGGTCGGAAAACACATCGGTGCTCGAATCCCATAAGTTAATATGCTCAACAGGCTCAGCGCCCGTCCAAATCCTGGCTTCAACCTCAAGTTTTCGCTTCTGCAGTTCTTTTTCAATTTTTTCCCTCTTCAACCTTAGCTCCACCTTGACCTGAACATCAGATTTTGTCAAAAGGAGCTTGTTGATTTTGGAGTCTGTACACTGAGGAGCTTGCAGCCCTGGTGTTTGAGAAAGCTGCGCTCCATGAGATGGAGCGGAGGGACCTTTCTGCAGAAGCTGGGGAGCCGTTGCTTGCGCAGATTCTGGATGATTTGCTGGTTTAAATCTGGGATGCATACCATCGCAGATTTTATTGCGCAGTTGTATGATCTTGACATATTCGCGAAGGTCTTCTTCAGATTCCTGCAATGGGTCCGAGTTACCAGGCCCCGATTTCAAAACATCTGTAGGCATTGCGCGAATCTGCGACAGAGCGCTGCGTGGTAACACGATGTGTTGATTAAGAGTGCAAAGCACTGTCTCCTGGTTGGGGAAAGGTAATGTAGATTAGGGATCTAAGAAGGAGGTGAGCGTGTGGAGCCGAAGCTCGGGTGAGTTGGGTGTGTGAGAGAGGGGAGGAGAGAGAGGCTCGGTAGAAGAGAAAGGTAGGGGTGGAGAAAGTGACGGGGTAAGTCGAACGATCAGATAAACCGAAGGCTTGGCCACCCCCTTCAGGTGTTTTGTCTGAGATAAGATGAGATAAGTGGTAGGTTGCCGGTGAGATAACAGATAAGATCGTGCGGAGATCCGCTACGAGCAACTCGGCTTGTGGGTGTGTTTGCTAGCCGAATACCTAGCCGAATATAGTACTTGTGCCTACTTGGGTGATTCTCCTCCTCCTCTTTTCTCCCTAACAGCGAATAAATTAACCAGTTGAATTTTTAGCCTCTCCCGGTTTCCGCCATGGCAGCAGACACTCAAGATAATCTCCCTGTGTTTTTCTTTGATATTGATAACTGTGTATGTAGGTGCAATCATCTTGAAAGCTGAGATTTGGATTAACCACTTGCAGCTATATTCCAGGAGTAAACGGGTATGAACTCTGAGTTGAGAATTCCGAGCGAAGGTGCGGGCAATTGTACCTATGCTCATACCTCTCTAGGTCCACCACATGATGAAGGATTTGATCGATAATTACTTCCGAGACCAACTTCGTGAGACTTTCTCGATTCTACATGTATACGGGGCTAAGCTCACGGTGAGTGTCTAGAATTGGACATGGAGGATGCCCAAACCCTTCACGAAACGTACTACAAATCCTACGGTCTTGCTATCGAAGGTCTTGTTCGTTACCACAAGATAGACCCCGTCGACTACAATAGTAAAGTCGACGACGCGCTACCCCTAGATCAAATTCTCCACTCGGACCCGAAGTTAAGGAAGTTGATTTCGGATATTGACAGGACAAAGGTGAGGCTTTGGTTATTCACCAATGCATATATCACCCACGGAAAACGGGTGGTTAAGCTTTTGGGTATCGAAGATCTCTTTGATGGTAGGCAATACCTTGTGACAGAATCCTCGACTGCTCACTCCTACGGCTACACGTTACTGTTAGCGTTCTTGCTGACTTGTTTTAAGGGATAACGTATTGTGACTACACTCAAGAGAATTTGATTTGCAAGCCCAAGGTTGAGATGTTTGAGAAAGGTTTATTATCCCGTGGAGAATATCTAGAGAATTTGCTGACAGATTGTTTATAGCTATGAAGGAAGCCTCGATAGCTGATCGGTCCAAGTGCTACTTTGTGGGTAAGTTTTTAACTCCTGGTTCCTGGGGCCAAGCTATATAATCTAGAAACTTACAGGTGTAAAAAACCAATTTAGATGATTCGACGACAAACTGTCAAGCCGCTATTAATTTTGGCTGGGAAAACACCGTCCTGAAGCTGGAGCCTGACGATCCGGAACCATCGGTATCAGCTGCAAAGCACAATATTCGGAACATGGAGGAGCTTAGGACTTTATACCCGGAGTTTTTCAAACAGTCGGATTAGATCCTTCTTGGTTGTAAATCCTCCTAGTGGTGTTTCCCGCCGGAGGTGATCAACTACGGAGTAGTTCTGGTGTTTAAGCATTCAATAAGCAATTGAATAGACTGAGAAACCAGATAGAGTCCACAATGAGACTACGCAGACTTATGTGATGTTATCGCTAATCATATGCCGTATTGGGGGGAACACTGAGAGCGAGCAGGCCTATATGCTCTTGGATATATCGTTCGATAGCCCAGGCCATCATGTCCTGTCAGTTACAAACCACGCCGCTCCACTGGGCTTCCCTGAAGGTTATTGATAGTCCACTAGCCCTTACCACCCTAAATTGGCCAACCCAAGCTATGGATGAGTGTACCCCATACAAGAAACCCGCGAGCGAAGTGCATTTAAACACAGCCACCAACTACAAGGTCAGAGCTTTTTGGCGGCGCCCACCCGACCCCGCCGTATGGCCGGTTGCCCACACCAAGGGGGGCCACATGCTCGTTGCTATTCGAGTTCCACTACCTGCTAACATAGCCTCCTAGATACCTCAAGCCAGGATACAGACTATTATATTCGGGCGCGTTTACCCGCTCCTTCCCCCGCACACTCGACCCAATCACCAAACATCACTCGCAAATTCATTCCCAAAATTTAGCCTTGCAACTACTATACGGTCGGGAGTGGGCTCCCGTATTCGATCGCACGATATTCTCCCCGTGAGTTATGAGAGCGGTCCCAGCCTCTGAAGTCTTGAACTTCGCCCCTAACTTACTAAATAATGCACCATCCGCCACCCACCGCCACCACCGGCCACGGAGGGGGGGAGGAGGGGACGGGGCTAGGTATATATCTACCTTCCTAACTATATATTATATATCATAGCTTCAATTTTTTTCTCTTTCACGGCTATTTTCCGACGGGCGGACGGGGATTGTATGATTCGCAGGGGCGGAGAGGAGGGGTAGGTAGTTATCGTTCGGGGGGGCCAGGTTGAAGTGGGATATTATATGGTACCAATCATTTTGAGGCCTTTAGGTAAAGTATGATATCATTGTTATTGTTATTATCATTATTACGGGACAGCAATAGCAAGGTGCTCCTGCCCTGAGTTTGGTCCTTATTTACCTATCTACGAGTACTAGTACTTGCTCTCACACCTCACTCATTTCGAGTACCATTAACATTACCGATTACCTTCATCATGTATTTCACAGTTTTCAAAATATGATAGATTATTTTAAATCGCAAAAACCATATCATTTTTTGTGAACACGCGCACTCTTACCGGCAAGAAAACAAGAACCAAATATGAACCGGTAGAGCCCCCATGTCCCATTAATGTGGTTACCCACAGGCCCACCCGGCTACTAGAGCCAGGTCAGGTCAGGTCAGGTCAAGTCATCACTTTTGTAACATGCAGATAAGTTGTGGAAGACAAGGGAAGGGCGAAATGAAGTCCATAAATAAGGAAAGGGAATCAAGAGGAAAAGAAAAAAAAAGCAATCAAGATCACTCGAAGGTGCTATTTCCCAAACTCCTATTCTCTTGACCACCAGAAACAAGCGAATTGGTAATATCAAATTATTTCTTCTCGAACATGGCCCTTCGGGCGGCAAACGCTGATCGAGACGGGTTGTCAACCGTGGGGGTATTAATGTTGCTAAGACTCTTTCTTGCCTCGTTCCTTGCTTCGTCTCGGGGAAGGCTAAATCTCTTGGGTCGAGTTTCGGCCGGTATCCCTGAAGCCGATGGTCGGCTCGGGTCCACTCTCGGTTTCTCCCTGTTCAAGATACTGGCAGTTGATTCCGCTCTTGTATGTTGCCTTGCTGCTCTTGCGGGGTCAGGGGCCGGTGAGCTCGTTCTTTTTTGCTCTAATCTCGAAGGTCCTGTGTTTACATTTGTAGGTTCGGGTGTCACTCTGGATGAGGAGGGCATCGGCCTGGAGCCGATGGGACGAGCAGGAGCTCTGGTGGGTGTGGTAGGAGTAGGGACTCTGCTAGGCGTGGTCGGAGTAGGTGCCCGTTCTTGTGCCTGTGGGGCTGCTTCTTCGGCTCTTCTTGCTCTTCTCTCCTCCCTCCTTTCCTCTCCCTGTTCCATGGTTCTGGCCCTCTCCATCCTCCTTGCAATCCTCTCCCTCCATTGAACTTCCTTGTCTTCAATTTCATCTTTCGTTTCATTAGGGATAGTCCGCTCGGTCCTCCTGCGAGTAATCGGCGGGGGCTTCTGCTCTTCGACCACAGGTGCTGCTTTTTCTTCAACGGGAATAGTCCTCTTTTCCTCTCGTTTAATCGGGCTCTTCTCCCGAACAACAGGTTCACTCCTCCTCTCCTCAGCAAACGGCGCCCTCCTCCCCTCTTCAACCATAGAGACAGGAGCGGGGGCCAGGGCCAGGGCCAGGGCTGGGGCCGGGGTTGGTTGTGGGGGGGAGGCCGCCTTCTTTTCCTTAACAATTGGCTCTGGCTCTTTCTTCTCTTCCGCAAAAGGTTTGGGTGGAACCGGCGGACTTTGAAGACCAGCATCAACAATTCCCAGACCAATGCCTTTCCCCTTATCCAGGTCTTTGATCGCCACGTTAGCAGGAGCAGCGCTACTAGAAACGCTAGCCCTCTGCGGGGATGAACGCCCAGAAGAAGAGGCATATACGGCTCTAGACCTCGAATCAAAGATCGCCTCTTCAAAGGAACCCAGAGGGTCGGCTGGCAGTGGCTTGGGTAAGGATCGATCACTCCCGTCACTCTTTACGGGCTCAGGGGGGGGGCTTGTAGGTATCTGGGCAAACTTCTTTCTCTTTTCTCCAGCCCATGCCGCCCAGGAGGAGAGGTAGGCACCAGCACGAGATGATGCATCGGCAAGTACCGGAGAAACAACGGCTAATCAACCCAGTTAGTACCTATTGTAGGCCTAAATAGCGATCTCAAGTGAACCTACTAGAAGGAGCTGCTGTGCTTGGGTTGCTGTCAGTAGATGGTTTTTCTCCTGTATCAATACTGATCTTTTGCATGGAGTCTTGAGACTGGGATTTCCGCTGTTCCCTAAACTTTTCAACGTTCTTGGATAAATTATTGAAAACAGTGGATACATTGACACGGCCATTAGCAAGGGTTTTCGCCAACGCCTCTTTACTATTCTGTACTTTCTCCTCCAAACGTAACTCCTGCATTTGCCTGTGTCGCCAGGTTAGAGAAACACAAATGCATGTGGGTGCTGTGCCTACTGTAATATTCTTCTCTGTACATCTTCCATGGTCAACCCACCAGCCATTACATGTTTCGGGGGCACAAGATCGAACAACTCGGAGTCTATGTGCACAAAAGTAAGCCCCAATCTCTCCATTACAATTCAGGAAATAACGTACCTGTAAACTTCTGGAAGATTCTGAAATTCTCTGTCTTTTTCCAGGCATCCACCCAATCCATCTGGAAATCATTGGCAGGGTCGCCATCTAAGGCTAGTCAAAACACCGATTCTCAAATTTGAAACATTCCGTAGAACTTACCGATATCCGGTAAGAATAAGTTCGACTCTGAGCCCGCATGCTTTTCTAGAAATAGGTGATACTTGACGGACGATACCATAGAGAGTATGTATTCCTCGAATTGGAGCCGGATATAGTCTTCACTACCTGTGAATCCCATAGTTTTGGGCCGGGTGGGATCCGCTTGAAAACATTAGCACGCACCCCCACTAGATAAAATAGATAACCATTAGACGAACATTCATCCCAAGATTCGGAAACAGATTGAACCAGCATATCGATCCACCTTCTGTCAGCTGCAGACAGTGAAAGCGCAGCACGCAGTGACGATGATGTGATATTGATAGTTTTATCATCAAGCTGCAAGACCATTAGCAGCGAAAACTCTGAAGGTTGGAGCAAGAAAAATTACGTTGATGAGGATATCGGAATATCTATCCCTCTGCTGTAGTAGTAGAGAGTTAGTTGATCCGACAACATATGACTTTGTGCCAAAATCTGCCAGAACATCGAGCTGCTGTAGTGGAGTGTATGGCCCAAACAAGCTTCCCTTCCCGAATATTTGGAGCGGTAATCCCATAAAAGTCAATACTGCAGCCTCTGTTAGACTATCAAGTTATACCTATCTAAGAGGGGAGTACAAACATGACTTTCGGTCACTCGTTTTAACAGAAGTGGGTTTTTTCAATTTGGACTCATAGGTATTCATGTCCGGGTCGCCACAGTCTTCTAGGTTTCGCAGAAGTCCTGGGATGAGAGATAGCAGCGAAAACTGGGTCATACACAGCCTCTCACAACTACTGCCAAAAAAGAGCATCTGAGATTTCCCCACATGTCAGACCAAAGCAACAGAATAGTCTGGGAGTAGAACCTTTGGCTGTAGTAGGGCACATTTAAACAATATGAGTGTTTGATGTTTGAACTCATATACAAATTCCCGCAATGATAAGCCTAATCTATTAGCTCTGATCTCCGAGCTCCCACAAACCGACCCATTGGAATCCACGATGCTCACCAACAAATTGATCACGTGAACGATCAGCCTCATAGTCTCTTATGCTCGTTTTTAAGCTCTCTTGGAATTTCTATGTCCTCATGTCAGTCCGCTAGGTTTGTTCCGATAGCTTTTATGAGGTTTCTCACCCGTATGATGTCGAGGTCCTCAAAGTTCCTATAACCGCGGACACCCGGTAAGCCACGGCTGCGAACAAGAGAGAAGAAAAAAAAGAAACCTCGTTCTACAGGATTTTCCCTTTCCCCCATGAAGCAAATCGAAATACAAGTTCATACCTCTGCGCAAACCAAGCTGTGGTGACAGCCGATAGCTGTTGTTTAAGGTGAGAGAAGAAGAATGTAGGACTGTCCGCAATTACCACCACAGCTTTCTGAACCGTAGATCGCGTCACATCAGCCGGCCTATCCGCTAACTGGCTGGCATCTAGCTGCCTCGTGCACGATATCCCGAACAGAGTGGTAGGTCCCGTCGGTGTTGTATGTTTCAGGGTGAAATATGAGAAATCCTCCTCCGAAGCATGAGCGCCATCCGCTAGCGCAAGAAACGGCAATAGCGGCCAATCCGATATATCGTCTTCTCTTTCCAGGCCTATCCAAGTTTCCACTTCGGGTCCCCTAAGAAAATTCACGATAAGGGTTCCCAACTTAGTATGTTGCAGTTTTTTAAACTAGAAATTGCTAGTTGAGGCTCGATCGAAGGGGATGGGGAATGGGGGGTGGGGAAGGGGCCCAAAAAAAGAAGTACCTTGCATGGTGAAACCCCACAATCGTCACGACCGGGCTCCGTTGAGGTTTGTCCATGGGGGAATTTGTAGCGCTTGGTGTGAAGGTTTGAGATATCGAGGTGTTGTTCGAAATTCGAGGGCGGGAAAGGTGTAAACAAAAAGGAAAGCTAGTGTTCTCCCAATAGAGCTGAAAAAAATAGAGGGATGGAGACTGTATAGGTGAGCGTATTCGACATCACGAGTGTTGAGTGGCCCGAAATTTTAGAGTTGAGCTCTTAGAGGCAGGGGCATGTGCGACAAGCCACGAGCCTCAGGTAGGAGGCCCTTTTGTCCATCGGGAACCCTAATCCCTATCCTATCCCCCTTTGTGATTTGGTGTTCACAACCGATCACTCGCGTACGCGGCACTCTAGACACCGAGCAGACCTCTACTCGAGTACAGGTCCTCCATGCCGCATGCCGCAACCCGTCCAGTGCAGTTAAGCCTCACTTGTTCTCAGCCTCACTTCCTGCTTTTTCCTGCACAGACCAAGAAAACGGCTCCTCTTCCCTCTCGCTTTGGGATCGTATCATAACTCGAGTACTTGCAGGATCTACCTTACCAGCATTGCTGAACCCTTCACAAGTCTCAGCCCTTATTAACGGTGTGACCCACCAGTTAACTTATCTTACTATTAATCTCTTGGCTGAATAATTCATAAATGCATAGTAGGGAAGAAAGCTTCAATATTTTCCCAGTTTTACTCTGACCATTTTTATCCTAAAAGTGACCACTAACCTACTCGCGCGAGCTGTGATATGCGCTTATCTATAATGATATAAAACGTCTGGGGAAATGTGAGTAATTTACGATCTTACACGATAAGTCACCCCAGCTCTCTCTTCCTTCCTAAAATTCACCCTGGGCCATGGGGGCAATTATCAAGTCCATATTTTACCCACCCGAGAATCCCCTATTCAAGGAATTTTCTGATGGGATGATAGCTAGTTTGTGTGGCGGGGTTGGATCTGTCCTAAGGCACTACTCACCAGGGCTGGAAAAGCAGATTCCCAGATCCCCAGGCCACCCTCCCCCAACAAGCAAACCCCTTATCAAAAGCCCAGCATCGCAGAACCAAAATCCACCCTACAGGAAGCTTCGCAGGGAATCATATCGCTGGAGAGCTCGGATACGGGCCCGAGCCGATCTACAATGCACTGCGACTGCACGCTCCCCCCAGGTGGCAGAACGATGAAAAGAAGCAAGTATCATACCTACTTGCAATCATACAGTTGATACATGACACTGCAGGTATCGGAAGCTTCCCTGTAGCATTCCCCATTTCGCCTCCCTCCAGGGCATGAAGGGGGGGCAATTCATCGAGTGATAAATTATGACTCACCGACACCCAGTCCACAGACCAAGCTCTGATACCGGAATTTCGCCGCTTAAGCACTCATCGAAAAGTGAAAGCCCACCCCAGCCACCCGCAAACGGAATATACCAATTTACAGTCCCACCACCCCCGACCGCAAGTAAATTCCGATCCAGTCAACCACAGAGCAAACCTACTCGACTGCAGTGCCATACGACCTCTCCCTAGCAAGTGTTGAGCTGCGAGGTGGCTGCGGGTTTTGTTCAGCTATCATAGTAGGCAACCAGATAAATTTACAAGCACTCTTACCCCTAGTTAAGCCAATTCCATCATACAAAAAGACCGGCGAACCGAACCGCTGACGAGCCCTGTTACCCCCACCCCCGGACTAAATCTCAGTCTATCGGTCATAGCAGAAAATCGAGTAACAAGATCTTCCAAGATTTTTATACTTTTTGAACCGTATTTGGGGGGGTTTTTTTTGGGGGTTTTTTTTCTCCTCAGGAAAATCTCGATTCCCACCAAGGGAAGCTATTTCATTCCTTTCCCCCTTACTCGTACCATAACTGGTGAGTTGGAGTAACCTTCTGTAGGGGTGTTGGGGGCGACCTGTACCATAGTATCATACTCGAGTACGTCATTCTCTAGTTTGCGTTTCGAGGGGTTGTAAATTTTTGTGGTGTAACCTGGCCGGTAACCGGTATCATAATATTATTATTATTATCACAACCCTTTTATGAAGGAAAAAGAAAGGAAGGGAAAAAGAAAAAGAAAAAGAAAAAGAAGAAAAGAAAGATATTTTTTGCAATGCGGTTTAAAGTATGATGCGTTTCTTATTTTCCATGTGCTACTCGTACTCATGTGGTCGGTCGAAGTTGCATCGTCTCCTCCAGCGCGTCACCGCCGAAATGGGAGCAATCAACTTCGATATCGTGCCGAAGCCGGTATGGACTGGAGAGAACAAAAGTTCCGTCACATCTAATCCGATCTGAATCAGGTGTCCTGCGACTTTGAAATCTGCTTGTATCCTCAAGGGTTTGGTCCGATACCGTAAACGCCTCTAATCAGATCTCTTGCTTCCTGCCACCCTGCCATTTAATAGAAAGTAGATATAATACCAAAAGGAGGGAACAAGGATCAACAACTCCCTCTATCTTGGCCGAAAATACAGGAGAAAGATCCCTCATCACTAGGTGCAGGTGTTGCTGAAGTGAACATCTCAGGCCAGCCGGAGGAAGGCTGCCGCAAGTCATTTTCAACTCCCTCAAGGTCTCGGGGAGCTTATCCTATGCTATGACACCTCCCCCATTGCTCCACGGCAAAGAACAGTGTGCAATTGCATCACCTGCCAAAGTTACCGCAACCCAATACCGGTATCATGCTCTATTTCTTGCTCGCCTGCCGTGCTAGGAGCCGAGTCCCACCTGCCACCACCACTACCACCACCACAGAGGCCCTACGGAACATAAGGAAGGAGGGAATATTTATACCAGTATCATACAAGTATGAAAAACACGTGAATGAGCAAAAACAACTGCAGTGAGTAAACGCCTACAGGAGAAAACACCGACACTCGACATCTCGAATAGGGGGGCCTTACCACTCTCGTAGCACTCTCTGGCAAGCATGCTGGATAAAACGTTCAGTCACTCCCGGTCCCAGACGAGCCGAATCCTTTTTCCATGTGGAACGGGCGGAAACGGAAGCAGTCAAAAACGGGATCGCGCGCCGAATTCAGGAACTTGCGTGATAAATTTGAACGGGTAATTGATGTGGTGGTGGTGGTGGTGGTGGAAATAATCTCCTATCCAACCATATCGGCGGGTAGGGTATAGGCTGGGGTGGCGAGGGGGAGGTGCGTCGCGGCATACCGCTATTTTGCCGTAGATGCTGCGTCTTCGTATCGTGATAGACGAGTGTGGGTAATAGATCGCAAGGCATCTTTCTGATCTTCCATGATAAAGTAGTTCTCTGCATTTCTCTTCCTTTGCCTTTTATTGAAGTGAAGAAGGTGTTAAAAAAATTACAACGTAGGCTATCGCGAGCCCACCATAAAACTAGTCAAGTTGCGGGGTTTCAGACGGGTATCTAGCTTGCTCCGGCGCGTGCACAATGCATGTCTTTTCTCGTTGCCCATACCCTACTCTACCGTACTCGCCCCAGCAGGCTCACCGATCCCCGAGTATGCATAAAGAAAATGAAATCAAGAAGGAAAAACAAAAAAAAGGCGTTCATTTTATCATTCCCCACCGTCCCCCGGTCCTTTATTTATGTTACCCTCTCCGTACAACCAAACTAAGGATCAGACTCAATCTGACCCGCAGTACAATGAAAATATTGGTAAAGAAATACATGTTGTATACGCCGAGAGGGAATATGGAACTGAACACGAAACCACTAACAGTCCAAAATCAAAGAGTACAAAGAAGAATCGAAGTGTAATGCAGGCCTTATAGTCCTAGCTTCACAAACTAGCCATTCATCGCTCATGACTGAGCAGATCCGTCTACATTGTGGTAATCCAAAATTTCCGAGTACCTTTAGGTAAGCCTAGTCAGCAATCCAACTCATACAGCTTAAATAGGCAAATGAAAAACAGCTCATCCGTACATCATGATTTTCCATGTATCAACAGGCAGGTCCGCATCGTTGAAAGACCAATCGAACTTCTCTCCTGCCACCGGCTCGTCCGTGGGATCGTGGTAAGGGGCCAAATACTCATGGGCCAATGCTGTCTCAGCAGTAATCCTCTTTTTTGGGTCGAAAACGAGCATGTGTTCCAGTAAGTCGATTGCTATAAAAAAAGTGTCAGCCGGGCAGTTAATATCCTGGAGAATCCATGATGGGACTAACCAAGTGGATCTGCGTTTTTGAATTTCTCGGAAAGAGGTTGGCGCTCCCTCTTTGGTAGGGACTGGACGAACCTCAGTGTCTGTAAAACCCGTTAGCAAATGCAAGAGGAAGGGCGCCTGGAGGGAGAGGGGAGGGAGTAAGGCTTGCATTTTCGCTGCAGATTGTGTGAATAACATCATCAGGGGGTGTTCCAAGGAGTTCAGTGATAATGGAGAATTGATTAACGTGGTCTTTCCCTGGGAACAGCGGTTTTCCTTCAAGCATTTCCGCAAATATACATCCCGCACTCCAGATATCCACCTCAACATCATACTTTTGCCACGTGAGCATAATCTCTGGCGCACGGTAGTACCTTGTGGAGACATAACCGGTCATTTGGGGATCCTGAATCCGAGCAAGACCGAAATCACAGATCTTGAGGTCACAGTTCTCGTTGACCAGAATGTTGCTAGGCTTCAGGTCGCGATGGACGACGCCAGCGGAATGGACGTATTTCAGTCCGCGCTGTAACAAAATTAGCACGCGCACGCCTTCCCTTTCATCGATTCCTTATATAGCCTACCAGAATCTGGTACAAAAAGTACTGGATGAACTGCTTTTCCAATGGCCGAGAGGTTAATAATCGGTGCAAATCAGTACCCAGAAGCTCAGTGACGAAGTAACTATTTCAAACGTTAGAATGCGGCACGCAGCTATATAGTGAGCGCCATCTACACACATGTCCTCCAGAGGGGATATGAAGATATCGCTAAGACTAATGACCTGTGGAATAATGTCAGTAAAGGCAAGGCAAGGCCGGGGCCGCGCAAGGTGGAGCAAGTTACATTCTCATGTCGCAAGTGCTTGAGCAGTTTCAGCTCACGGTAGGTTCTCTTAGACAAAACCGGGGTGCTGAAAGGCTTCATGATCTTTTTTATAGCAACAGACTGAGCGGTCAGTTGATCTTTGGCAGAGCTTTAGAGTAAATATTCAGCGATATTTTCTTTATGAATTGTTACAAATTTAGGGAGGAGGGCCGGTGTATTTACCAGACAAGACCAAAAGCACCCATTCCCACAGGTTGCAGATCGGTATATCTAGGTCGTTGTTAGCCCACATTACGCTGAACGTTCTTTGGTTTTTCCACGAGTGGTGTAGGGGAATAACCCCACCTGCTTGTTATCTCAAAGGTTGTTCCAAAGATCTGAGCGCGGACGAATTCAGCCATGTCAAAAGATTCGGAATGCTATGATGAAATGCTAGGTAGAAAGGAGCGGTCGTTGTGTTGTTCCTGAGACGATGGGTGAGGGGTGAGGCCAGGTTGAAGAGAAGGGTGGAGGGGTTGAAGTGATTGAGGCGGTCCAAGTGGGCAGTAAACAGAACACGGCCGTTTGGTTTCGTTCTGCCGGACAAGCACAACACAGAAAAGGTTCCGCGTGGCAAACAAAGATTCCCAAGAGGATTAGCTTGATACCGGAAGCGGGGCCGAAAATGCGATTCTTCAACACTCTAATGGTACAGTTCCACTATTTCGAGGAAGAGCAAAAGGTAGAATAGTGGATAAGGAGGAGGCAAGGAGAGGAGAGAGGTAGCGGGGGGGGGGGGGGGGGGTGTTGGTAG
>Ga0307513_10006516_pt1 | contig 15250 bp, 11 predicted proteins | sample 15_EM_MG_FD_202174 | JGI IMG/M metagenome (GOLD analysis project Ga0307513, IMG submission 202174) | Populus trichocarpa ectomycorrhiza microbial communities from riparian zone in the Pacific Northwest, United States - 15_EM | ecosystem: Host-associated > Plants > Roots > Unclassified | place... | reverse complement strand
TCTTGTATAGTGCAGGTTCCTCTTAGATTTTATTATCTATTTGCCCTTGAACCCATATACTTGAATATTAAGGGTATTGATCTGTTACTTATTATTATTATCGAACGACTGGAATATACCCCGCCCTATTATTGGACAAGGCCGGTGAAACCCAGGTTAATAACATATCAATTGTTATTCGACGCGACAACGTGAGTCCGGCGCTCCTTCATCATCAATATTTGGATCGTCATCCCAGTCTGACCTTTCCTCTTCCACAGGTGCCATTTCCTTGGTCGCAGCTCGTCCTCGCCACTTATTTGGTGATGCGGCCAATGTTTCTAGGACTGCCCACGTAAAGGGTGCTGCCTCCTGATATTTCTTGATGATTTTCTGTGGTTGTAGCAGCTCCCGGATTGACGCAATTGTAAGATCTTTCATTTTGATTTGCAAAACTGGATCTTCAATGATCTTATTACTCTCCCCTAGTGCTATCTCGCATGCAGCTGGCCTGATCATTTTGTAGAGATGTGGTTTGCACTTCGGGAAATTTTCGAACCACATATGCCAGATCGCCCCAGGTGGGAAGCGGGTGGCTTCATCGTTGGCACTCTCTGTGTAGCCCATGAAATGGCCTGCCCTGGCTTTGACCTTTTCGATTTTAGATGAGAATGTGAACGTAAGAAATTGTGCAAGGCTAATTTCAAGGAAGACCAAGAGTGAAAATATAAGGTGCAGCTTGTTTTCGAGATTATTCTTTCGGAATTCGGGCCCAAGTTTTGCCTCCCAGTAGCCATTACCGTAGAGTAATAAATCGTTGGCCATGGTAGTGTTTAAAATGTATATTTGTGCTGTCTCAGAGCTGTTCTTTTGCGCTGTCTCATACTGTGACACTATGTGATGTCAAAGCACCTTTCTTCAATTCCTATTGCAAAGAACAAATTCGACGGGTTTCCAAGAGTTTAACGTCGTCTACAGACTAAATAGGTGCTTGGTATTACCCCAGACCACTTTTTTCTTTCAGATTTGGCCTATGATACATTGGAGTTTGGTTGAGGATCTCCAGAAGTGTGACAGCGACTGTGGGCTGGCTACAAACCGAACGAATCACCTTGTCAACCTCAAATTTGGTCCTTCGATTGAATGGCTTCCTAGCTACCAGGAAATGTAATTATATTTCAGGTGTGATTTTTTTTGAGTGAGGAAGGTTGTCTTGAACGTCCCCTTTGTTTTCGTGAGTTTGTCCCAAGCCCCTTCTGCGAAGGTGTCCGCTAACCGGACCGGAGCAAGGGCTTGCTCCAAACCTACGTAACAGTGAGCACAACCACCCGCCTGCCACATCTGGCATTGTTTACATGTATTTACTAGTGCCCTCAACCCCTGCTCAACAGCCCTGCCCTATTATACACCCCCGCCCTCCCATCTGGCTCCCTCGGCATGTCAACCACTCTACCCACTCACCCAAAGAACCCTATTACTAATCCTAACCATCACCGGCATCATGGCAGGATGGCCTTTTTTTGGCTGGTGGGGTTTTGCCCATATGGATGTATGAAGTGACTTGGGCATAACCCTATATTGATACATGAATATAGCGTCTATGGCTGAGGGTGGTGAGTGAGGCTGGGCTTGGTTGGTGAGTGGAGAGCAGTAGGGAAAGAATAACATAGTGACGCACCTGGTGTATCTCCCTTTTGAATCTGGTGCTCCGCTAACTCGCTCTATCATCCAGATGTTGGCCCAATGCCCTCGGGTTGGAGGAGAAATTCACAATGTGTCGCGCATTTGCGACATATGCGTGTGTGCTTGTTCAAGTTCGCATTGATCATGGGGGGACCAAAACAAGAATCTGCAATATGCCCGAGGTCCAATATCAAAGCCCCGATTAGGTTGACGTGTGATCATCGATCACCTAATTTGTCTGGCAACTTCAACTAATAATGGTTGAATCTATGGCAACCTACCGAGGCCTATGTGGGAGCAGCTGAACCTCTGGAGACCTACCGAGCCTAATTTGGGCTCTGTAACATAGGTGTGACCTAATGGCAGATGACGGTTTTCCTGATGCATCAGTAGTACATCATCAAGGCTATGTATGGTGCCTCTAGGCAGCTTGATCCCCCTCTAGGATCTTCTCCTTTGTTTCTTCCACCTACCCTATCAATATGCTTAATCATTTCCCCACTATTGGACAGAAGCTCAATGGCTTATTAAACCAACAAAAATCCAACAACCAACTTCTCCAAAGCATTTTGGACAGGTTAGGCCTAGCACCAGTCCTTCCAGTCCAGAACCCACCAACCTTAGCCAGGCAATCTACATTGACCCAACCCACATGTATCAGATCTAGTGTTTGAAGGTCTGGTCAGGTCCAGTCTTTGGGCCTCGAGAGGCTTGGACCGAGACCGGGACTGGTCTTCACCAGTTCAAAGACCCCAAAAGACTGGACCGAACCGACCTAGACTGGTCTTGTGTGGTCTTATATGGTCTTGGGCAGTTACAAGACCAGTCTCAACCAGTTACGGTTGAGACCAGTTCGTAACCAGTCTAGACTAGTCTTCACTTGTACTTAATGACAATATATATTATTTCTGCTATATACAAAAGAAGGGGGGTAAGGTCACCTACAAGGTAGGCCAATGTTTGACATTGGAACATAGGCCCAGGTGTTAGTAGCTGGTGTTGAGCCAACTGATGTTCAGGTTCACAGAGGAAACGATGAGGGTCAATCATCATCTCCTCACAACCTGTGGGTGGAAGCATTAACCAGGGAGAATTGAGACGAATTGTGCCCATTCTGTAACGTACCTTGTGGGTCATAACCTGCAGCCTGCACTGAAGCCTGAGTTAGTTGACTGGCTCGTCGAGATCTGTGAGGGTTGACAATGACCTTCCACCTGCCCTTTGTCTTTGTGGTCGTGTACCTACACGGGCATTGAAATAGGTCGCGTTTTGTTGATGTGGGTGGGCTTCAACATGGGCGTCAACACAGATGGGTGAGGTGGCACAGATATCGACATGTGGTCTTCATGGGTGGCTTCAACGTTGGTGGGGGTTGACATGAGTGTCAATGTGCTGGTCTATATGGCATTTGTAGGTGGCATTAACATTGGTGGTCATTGACTCGGCTGGTCGACAAAAGCTGACATGGGTGGGTGATGACGTGGCATCGTTCAACAGATGCAGTCATGGTTGTCAGCTTCATCCTGCTTGGCCCAACGTGGGCAATGCCAGAGGCTTGACGACAACAAGTGAATCCACCTATATCTCTAGATGAGGAGGGGCATGCAACGGGCAGGCTTCGTTAGACCTAACGGCACACAAACACTGTTAGTTTACAAGCACCCAATAAATTACTGACCTAAGACTTGATTTCTACAGCGTTTGAGGTCAGGAGAGGTGCGGGAGGGACAGATGGTAGTGAAGATGAAGGTTGAAGGTTGATGTTGGTTGTTGGTTGTTGTCAATCACGGCATAATCCAGCCACATGTCACACATATCGCAAATCAATTAAGAATTAATGTATCAAAGTAATAATTTGGCTTTGAAATAGAAATATTCTGGCCTAAGAAGACCCTTGCTAAAACCTACAAGGTTTTGAGCCTGAAAAAACCAGTTGAGACCACTAAGACTGGTCTTTGCCCGGTCTTTAATTTTCGAGAATAGTGACAGACTGAAGACTGGACCATGGTTATGGTCTTCATCGGTCCTCAGAATTTCCGGTCTTGATCAGTCTTGGTCCAGTCCAGTCTCAGTCTTTTTCCAGTCTTGAGACTGGACCTTCAAACACTAATCAGATCTTTCACCCCTTCCTCTTCTTTTGGTGCCTCACCCTCCAGACAATACAACCCCCTGTCCCACCTTATCTCACCTGCACCTGCTAAGCCGACTGCCACCACTTCTGATGTCAATATAGTGCCATAGGCTAAAACCTTTTCTTACTCTTGCCGATGCTGTAAAAGCACTGACCACTGGACAAAGGATTGCCCCCACTGCTTTGATGTCCGCTACCTTAGCACCAATGAACTTTGGAAGGTTCTGGATGACAAACGAAAAGCTGAAGGCTTACCCCCACTAGGCCCACTTAGAGGTAAGGACTCTGCCACCCCTGTCAAGGCCTCCCCAGCCTTGCCTGAATCCAAAATATCACCAACCCTCACCACCCACTCATTGAAAAAAAACCCTTGCTGCACCTCTGACACTCTTGGTTCAGCCTCTGTCAAAACTCTGACATCAAGTCAATGCCCTGTCAGAGGAAGAGAGATTGTAAGGCCAGCCTCCTCTCTCCCCACTCTTGGCCCTCACCTCACCTACCATGTTCCAACCCTCCGCCTGGTGGACCCTCCTTATATTCCACCGAATCTATGAACCCACCAGAATATCTTGGTCACAGGACTACCAAGGAGTCACAGGATCACCAAGGGATCATGGGATTATTGTCATGGGAATTGTGACTCTGCTTTGCTGGCTGATTGCAAGGAACTATTTCAATACCACCTATGAGTGACATCACCTGCTTTGGCATCATCAAATTCTCGCATCACCCAACAATATGTTCCACAACAAGTCCTCGCAGCTCTTGCCATTCACCCAAAATTTCGCCAATTGCCATGCCCTTCCCCCCTCCACCACCCATCATGCCCAACCAAACAGTCCCAACAATTACTCTCACTTTCCCTGGAGAAGACCTCGTTGACCCCCATATTCTGGCCCAAACAACTCCCTATACCCCACCAACTCAGTCACATCATCTATCCCCACTTCAATGAGTCATTCGTAAAGCCTCCACTATATTTGAACAAGCCTTTTCAATTGAAAAAAATTTCATCGCCCCTCTGTTGTGGTCACCACCCCTTTGTCTTCCTTGCTTGCCCTTCATTTCAGAATCCTCCCCATCGAAAGTCCCTCTTCAAAGTTCACCCATTGTCCACCTCAGACAACAAATCCAATGCATCACCTTCTACTACAACTTGGTGGATGAAATGCTGTCCAATGCTACACCAGAACCAAGAAGATACAGATATCTCACTGACTCTGGATTCTGGTATGACTCCATCCTCAAGCTTCGACAGGACTTTACTTTCAATTTTGATTATCCAGAGAATCCCACAACTTCTTTCTAATTTGGTTTTATTTGTCTATAATTTTTGTTTTTTGGTTAGTTTTATTATTTTAAAGGTTCTTGACCACCTTCGCATCGAGTCGATGCTGATCTAGAGAGGGGGTAATGTAAGGGGAACTTCCCCCTTACTGCTTTCTATCTTCTTGTCTCTTCTTTATCTTATCTCTCTATACCTAGTCCACTCTTTATTTTATCCTACTTCTTGTCTAGATTAGCCTTTGGACCCTTTGGTTATGCTTAGATAAGTTTCCCACACATCTAGTTGATATGTAGTGTCACACCCATGGTGGAGATCCTTAGTTGTTTCTCTCAGGATCTCCCCCAAGGTGTGTCATAGATAGCCTCTCCACTCTTTCCAATACATTCTAAGGATCTCCCCCAATGTTGTTGTGTTGCTCCCCATAGCTCACTGACAACAGAGGTCCCTGCCCTTACATCAACTGAGCATTGGCCCAGAACGTTCAACGATAATGAGCGTCCGCAAGTTTATGAACTCGCCAGCAGAAGACTCTGCTGTGGCAGTTGTTATAAGAGAGAGACCTACAGCGGTTTATAATTTACCATATAGAAATGTTATTACACTGAAGACCTCCCACATGTATTGCAGGACCACGTTAACTATATGTCGCTATACACTTGGATAATAAGCGATGGTGCTGGAGAACACAACCAAGGAGAAACCAGAAAGTTCAAGTTTCCATATGGAAGATAGAGCATAAAGGCTCATTTTCATTTTCGTCTTCTTGTTGGTAATGTGGGCGAAAAGGGCATTCCATCCTTGTTACACCCTTCCCCAGAACAAGCTCGCACACAGACCATAGTAGAGTTATAAACGAATTACTTACCTTTCATGTAATGCATCCTTGTGGGAGGACTCGGATCTCAAACTCTGATCTATGGTTGGAAAACCTGCCCTATGCCCAACGACATGCTCAGCCACCAGTCTGCATCTCGCTCAGCGTGCGATTCAATTTGCCATATAGTTTTGACTGAGGGAAAATTCTGAGCAAAACCCTTCATTTTGAACTTGACAAAACAACAGGGCAAAGTGATTCATTGTGCCAGTTTCTAAATTTAGAATTTAGTTTTCATTTTGCCCAATGGCAAAATTTCAGGCAAATCCTACATATTCCTCACCTTTTGGCTGAACCAGAATAGAAAATTTTCATCTAGAGTTAAATTCTAGTGAAACTTGAAATTTTGGCTGTCTGGAAAATCTGAGAGAAATATTTAATTATGACAACAACAAAATGTAATCTAAATCCATAATTTTGCTCTTATTTTGCCCTATGCAAATTAATTAATATTGATTAAATTTTGCTGTCCTGAAAATACTGATCAAAATTCAAACAACTTGCTTTAGATTTTGACCCCCCCTCTAAATAGTCCCACCACAGCAGTGAGGTAGTATGAGGGTGCTGACACCATTCAGAAGAGAAAACCCTAGTTTAGGGTCTGTTGTGTTTTGTTTGTTTTCAAAATTTCCCAAATTGGTGACTGCCTGTAAAAAGTGTGAAAGGTGAATAATATGATAGCTAAAAGAGAGAAACTTGAAAAACAGCTTGAAGTTGTATAACTCACCTGTGCACAGCAATGACTCACAAATCTTGACATACAGATAAAGTTAGACCTAATGCAAATGGGGAACTTGCAACTGGTAAGCAACCACAATTTTATTTGGGCTAGATACACACTCTACCACAGATCAACAAGTCATCCCCACCCTAGCTTATTTCTTATTGCAGAACTCCACAATCTAAATTGTACAAATAAATAGTATTCTGTCTGTGTAATCCTCTACTTTATCTTCTAATTACTTGTTTGCTTCTGCCTCTTTTCCTACTGTTGTAATATCAGCACCAAAAAGGCGTAGGCTCAAAGCACTATGTGTAGATAGTGGGTGAGGAAGTGAATAAGGAAAAATAACAATAAACTTGCCTTTTAGCTTTTTTGTCAATCATCAATGTCAGAGAGACATTAGACTTCCAGATAGGAAGAATGAGTTCATGAGCCAGACTTAAAAGTGCCAGAATTAGATTCTAAAGATAAGAATAGACTGAAAAACCAAACTTGACACTGTTCATACTTTCTACTGGAAATTTAAAAATATGATTTCCAGATGCTGCAAATTGCTTGAGTTGTGATCATAAAAAGTTCAAAAATGGCACACACCTAGCCCTTGAATGACCCCTCGAAAAGGTTCAGCAAAATTTGAACATAATGGATAGTACGACTCGACTAGAACCCTCAATGTTGCTATGTCAGCAGTGATGATCGAGGATGGGTCAAGATAGGGGAGAATAACTGGCAACCCTTCTCCAAGAACACGAAATTGGACATCCAGACCCTTGCCTGCTTCCTGTTTTGAAAAGACCTTGGTGCCAGCTGTAGTTAGTCGAATCTTTTCATAGTTGTTGTTCTGTATCACAGCTTTGACAATGTCATTTGCCAGATAAAGCGAGCGGACAGCATCTCCTTCAGGATTTCGAACAAGAATATTAGAAGAAGGAAAGGCGCCGGTGATGTGTAGGCGGTCACTGGACAGAATTTTGTATCAGAGCAAAGTATGTCGACTGAATGTTACTCACATGCATATCTGAAGGATGGGGTCATCGGGGCGAAGGAAAGTATATGGATTCTCCTTAAACATTGAATTGCCTCCGTCCCAATTTTTTTTTCTCGAACGGCTAGTCCCCGAGGATTTCGGGGGGGTGCTGGCATCTTGTGGCACTGTCGTACCCTCGCCCTCCGGAAGGGAGTCATCATCGATTTTCACTCGTTTTGACTCCGGAACCTCTGCTGGTTCATCTGCTTCACGCTTGCGTTCTCTGAAGCTATAGGTCAAAATGAATCGTTGTAACACAGGAGCAGCAACGCACAACTGGTTTGCTGGAGCATCCGCCTTCTGGATCCTTTGCAAGACCGCAACGAAGAAGCCACCGGAATCTTGAAGGTGAGGATATACCCTCATGCTATCAGAATATAAATGAGAAGCAGTACAACCAGAGATTACCAATGACGATATTCACCATCGAGAAAGGTTCAGCCTCCCCACGTCTCGTGGGGGCCAATGCCCCTCCGTCATTTTACCTTTTATCGCCTCGTCAACCGAAGAACTCATAAATTCTTCGTAGCTCTCGTAGGTCGTGGCACCAGAACGGTCGGTCGTGGGGCGCCAATCCGCCAGACCTGGTCTCCGTTTGAGCTCGGGGAGCTTGGAAGAGACGTCAACAAGTTCGAACCCTAAGACGATATAAACGATCAGCCTGGTCCTACGACCCGGGAACTAAAACAAGGAAACCTCGAGTCAACGTCAAAGCCTCAGCAATCACGGCTTCGTTTTCCACCGGGTTCAGAGAGCAGGTCGAGTATACGATGCGCCCGTCCGCCTTGAGCATATTCATCGCCCGCTGAAGGATGCGAACCTGCAAACTATGGAAAAGCAAAAGGTTAGCCACAATAATGACGCCGTGTGGATTCGCTTTGACATACCCATGCAAACCGTTGCCATCCATCGGTTGCCACGATTTCCAGATCCCCATATTTTTCCTTATTGTTCCATCACCACTACACGGCACATCACAGAGTATCCTGTCGAAAAGAAGCGGGCCGAGGTATGGTACACCGTTATGAGGCGTAATAGGTACCCGAATAGAGGGGTAATTGGAAGCGTCGAGGTTCGTCACCATGAGTGCAGGACTTGGAAGCCGGGCAGACTGATGAATGAGGAGATGCGTTCGTTTGTTGTCGCTGTCATTAGCGAGTACCAAACCGGAGGGGATGGACGCCGAAGTGGTTGTGTCGTTGGCGTGCAAGGCTTCGAGGAGTTGGGCGGTCTGTTATAATGAGCCGAGGTTTGCTTCAGAAACAAAGGATACGTACTTTGGAACCAGGCGCAGCACACATATCCATCACCTCGAGGCAAATAGCCTTAGAACCATGCCAGGACATGAAAAAGGAGATATAGTCACCATGTGGTGGGGTTCAACTTCGAGAAAAAGGGGAGGTAACATGCTGACACCTTCCTGCCGCGAAATGTTTCCCTGAGTGATATTGGTTAGGAAGTCCGGCAATGGAAGGAAACGACGACGTACGACTTCGGTTTCGAAAACGAGGAAGGAGTGGAACTTCTTGAATTCAGGAGACCTCCTAAGGACCTTCTTCGGTACGTTGAACTGCCACGCAAGACCATCTGGATACCTTGGATGAATGAGCATAGCACATTGGTTGATTGCAAAGACAATACCAGGGAATTTGAACTGGAGGCGGAATCTTTTGGCCCTCAAAAATTACGTCGCTCAGAGTGGGCACATGAATGTCCTTAATCATCGAGTTGAGAGTATTTGCAGTTCTGAAGAAAATCGATATATAAAATGCCAAACGCGAGACATCGGTGGACGTACTGTCGGCTTCCAGCAACTCTGAATGTGGTGGGAAGATGCTGTCGGAGGGCCTCCACAAATACATTCCATTCTTCATCTGGGACGATTTTCTGTGCTTTGTAGTAGGCGAAAAATCGCTCGTTCTCCATGTCGATTTTCTCGATGAGATCTGTGCGGTCATCTTTGGGTTGTCTAGATCCACCTTTTCCACTGCGACCGCTTCTTCCTCTCTGAGGCTTCAACTTGAATAGATATACGTCGCTTAGGAAGAGGAGAACAGACCTTTGGTTTTGCCATATTGTAGACGAGAGAAAACAGGTATTTTCCGATTTGCAGTCCAAATCAGGATAAACTCTCGATCGCATCAGATAAGATAACAAAACTTGTTTACGATATGTACATTATAATTCTAAGCCAGGACCAGCGAAGCATCAAGTTGAAGTCTTGATTTTCATATGAACTGACCTTGCCCTTGTGAGCTGGTCGTAACCTGAAAATCTCGAGGTTATCAAGAACAAAAGTAGGAAACACAATAAATCACAAACCAAACTTGCTCAGACTGACACCACGCCCGCTATCCTTCAAACCACACCACGCGAGTGCAGGGTCAAGATAGTCGCAACTGAAAAAACAAGTTAACGCTGTACCCGCATGAAGTCACATTGAAAGTCTGACCGATTCAGGAACAAGGTTCCTGTCTCCAATCCATCCACGAACTGCAAGAACACCTTTTCTGACTCCGGGTTTTTTTCGGCGTTGGTCCAAACAGACGCCGTAAGACCGTAGGGCGAATCATTCATCAACTGTAGTGCTTCCTCGTCAGATGAGACCTACATCAAGGGTAAGATTGTGGGTGAAATCCTTTGACTCTGCATTACCCTCTGAATTCCAACAACAGGCCCAAAGGTTTCTTCCTGTAGTCATTTGAGTTCGAGGTGAGGAGAGAAGGTCGTATGGATCCGAACCATCATAACATCCATTTCTGGAGTGGATTTTTAGGTTGAGAAAAGAGGGTGGTCAATACTACGTACTGTGGTTTACGTCGATAAGGACTTGTGGGGCGACATAGGTTGTTCCCCTAGGGTTGTTGGTAACCAGAGATAAAAGGTTCAGTAAAACTATTGACGCACTCTTTAGCTTGAGGGAATAGATTATTCGGAATCAATGCCTTCGCTCCTGCCTTGACTGCATGCAGAACGTGAGATTTCAGATCGAACTTGCGAAATCATAATTTGAGACGTACTGGCATCAGAAACTTGTTTGCGAATGCGTTCCGCACTAGCCAGGCTAACCACGGGTCCAAGATTGGTTTCAGGAAGCGTCGGGTCTCCTAACCGGTATTTCTAACTGATAATTAAATCGATAGCTATTTAACAAGGATGATAGGGTGAACCTTAGCAATGGCAACAAATTTGTCGATGAATGCATTATACACGGATTCGTGAACATAAATGCGCTAAATCGGGAATAAAGTGAGCATGTTATTGAGGGGAAACTGCGAAGTTACCAACCTCGACCGCACAACAACTCTGACCAGAGTTAAAATAGGCACCTACAGAGATTCATGGACAAAAAAAAACATAATGGCCACAAGGACTAACCGTCAACAAGCTCAGCCACCGTATAATCGAGGTCCGCATCGGGACGTACATACGCTGGGTCTTTTCCGCCAAGCTGGTTTAGGGAAATTTTTCAAAGGGACTTGGATTTTAGGGTCGAATATTTCACCCACCTCCAGAGCAACGCCGGTGAACCCAACGGCATTGGCTGCAGTATTAGCCACAGACCTGCCTCCCTCAACACTCCCAGTAAAGGACACGAAGTCAACTGATTTTCTGCTGATAACATAGTTCGTCAAAGTTGGAGAGATGTGTAGAACCTGGATAACATCCCGAGGGACGCCTGCCCGGGCAAGTGCAAGTGCAAATCTCTCAGCCGTCAGGGGAGTCTGAGGCGAAGGCTTCAAGAGAACGGCGTTGCCTGCAATAATCGCAGGAAGTACAGAGTTGATAGAAACTAGGTAAGGGAAGCTATGTCGCACTTCAGCGAAGAAAAAAATAGATAATCCCTGGAACCTACTTCCATGGGGCGATCACCAGGATGACTCCCAACGGAACGCGTTTGATGTAGCGTCGGAATCCAGGTTTATCGGTACTCTCAAGAGAGACATCTGCTAAACTTGAGCCAGCAATATCAAGCATATAATTTGCACGTTCGATAAATCCACGGATCTCTCCCGCTCCCTGAGATACAGGTCTGGTGAACGAGTTAGCTCACCTTGTGTGGTGGTGAATTCAAATTACTTACCGGCCCATTTGCATTGATAATTCAAGAGGTATTTCTGCGCCCATTTTCTTGAACTCATCCTTTCCAGTTGTTTAAGCCGATTGATGGTGTGCTGATCTGGCTGCATACCGTGAACTTCCTGCCAATGGCAACTCTTTCCTCAAGTGCGACTGCAGCCCAGGCCTTTTGTGCAACAACGGCATTTTGGATAAATAAATCCAATTCCGATTCCGAGGGATAAGTTCTGGTAACATAAGGTTCCTGAGTGTGAGGGGTTATTGTAGTTTGCAAGCTAGTCATGGTGGTGGTAGTGGAGAGGATGATCTGAGAATCAGCCTCAGGATCTTATCTCTGAATTTTGAAAGGTCGGTGGCATCACGTGAGGACGCGTAGACTTTGGCTTACGCGGTCATTCGTCCCCTCATCAATCACCATGGCTCTATCCAATTCTCCAGGCTTCGATTTCACCAATGAACTAAGGTAAATACACGAGAATATTAGTCTTCGAATGCTAATCTGTTCTTCAGAAACAACTTTTTGACTGATAAAGGCCTTCCTCTGCCCAAGGCAACAAGTACAGGAACAACCATTGTCGGCTGCCTTTTTAAAGATGGAATCGTTCTTGGTGCAGATACCCGGGCGACAGAAGGCCCAATTGTAGCAGACAAGAACTGCGAAAAGGTGTGTTAACTTCTCTGTTGTCCACGCACACAACCTGATCGTTTTCAAAGATCCATTACATTACCGAGTCAATCAGATGCTGTGGTGCAGGAACGGCAGCCGATACTGAATTCACGACCGCCCTTATATCATCAAATATGGAGCTCCACGCCTTGCAGACAGGGCGGAAGCCTCGTGTAGTAACCGCGATGACCATGTTAAAGCAGATGCTGTTCAGGTTAGACATTGAATACTTCGACCTTCAATCCAGTTCTGATAACCTTACTTAGATATCAAGGCAATATCGGTGCTGCCCTCGTTCTCGGAGGTGTCGATGCTACTGGACCCCACCTCTTCACGATCCATCCCCACGGTTCTACTGATAAGCTCCCATATGTCACCATGGGATCAGGGAGTTTAGCCGCTATGGCCGTATTCGAAAGTGGTTGGAAGGCTAACATGGAGGTACGCCCTCCGAAAGGCCTGTTTAGAGTATTTTCCCATTAAAAATTATCGTCTAGCGAGAAGATGCGTTGAACCTTGTCAAGGCCGCTATCGCTGCTGGTATCTTTAACGATCTTGGATCTGGTTCCAACATCGACGCATGCATTATCACGGCAAACCATACCGAAATGCTGAGGAATGTCGAAATGCCCAACCAGAGAGTGCAGAAGGAAAGAGACTACAAATTCAGGAGGGGCACAACAGCGTGGAAGAAGGAGGACGTCCGGAAACTGATTGTCGAAGAACAGTTGACATTGATTGGCGGAGATGAGATGGATACCTCGTAGATTCATATTTCTCCCTACACCTGTACCACAAATAGTGAAGTCCTCTGACAAGTTGGGAGAACCGTGAGGTCCCAAATCTTGTGCTTTGCATGGACGCGTGACGTCGCTTGAACTGCATTGCTATTGACCAAACACCAGCACAATCATCATGGTTTCCTCAGACTCCCTCTTCCACACGCTGCCGAAGGAACTGCAGACCATCATTGATGAAGCCTTCATCGCAACTGTGCACCCGAACAGCACTGGGTTTCACAAACCTCCAATTAAGTCAAGTCCTCCGAAGGCATCGACTTCAAGCGGCGGCGGTTTCCTCCTTGAAGACAACGAACCTCCTGGGGAATGTTTCAATGGGAATGAGTTGGAGAACATGGAAAGAGAGGGGCCTGAAGACTCCAACAAAATCTTGCTTGATCTCATCCCTGCAGCCCTTCGACGGCTTGACCTCCCACCAGACGACCCCGATGTTCTTGCAGTCTTTAGAAACGCTGCCTCAGGCTGGACCTCATCATCATTAAACTCTCTTGGTATCTCACACTCTACAGAGACATATGTAGGCCGGGACGATTGGCGTTCGGTGTGTGCTGTCCTGCTTGAAGGTCGTGCTCCTGAATTCGACAACGGAAAATCACTCAACAACTCTCCCAATTCAGCTCAGATGGATGAAGAAGACGACGAAGATGCATCGATGACCGATGACTACGTCGAAGACAAGTCCCCGTCTCAAAGCGACCATGGGCAAGAAGACTCGGACGAGGATTACCGGGAGGCCAGTGTAAGGAACCCGCGCCGTCGCGGAAATCGTACCACCGGCGGCAAACGATCTCTTTCTCCGCCATCGCGCTTGTCAAAAAAGCTGGGACAACCCACTAGTCGACAACGGCAAACCTGTTTGAACACGTTCGCATTGTTTTTCCCTGGGGTTCCCTCCCTAGAATTGTCAAAGCAAAAAATCATGGTCGCGGATATTCAGCGAGTTGCGAAGCTTCTTGGAGAAAAAATAAAAGCAGATGAGGTACGTACCTATATTTTACACAAAACTTTCGATTCTCTGACAGTTATCTAGATGCTCGAGATGTTGGAAATGTTTTCCACATCTCTCGACAAGTCGATGGATCTTAATGATTTCACTCGAATGATGATTGTGGCGAAGTTGGCATGAAAGAAGCACACATTATGAACCTATTTACTCGGAAGCTTGCATTGGCGATGCCCATTTCACCTGGGAGATTTTTATCTACTCGTCGCTTGATTCATGCAAAACCAATTACATAACTATGCACTAATAACATTTTCCAGTTCTTGTCCCAACTATCGACATCCCCATCCTGCAGACCGAGACCCCCAGATCCCCTCTCCCAAAGGTCCTCGTCAGCGACAACCACCTTTTATGGAGAGCCGCATGCTGGGGGGCTCTTTTTGCCACTGCTGAATCGCATGGCTTCCCCCTCGACGAAAGTTAAAATTGACACCGAAAATACTGGAGAGGACCCCGAGTCCTCAGATTGGCACAATCTGCACCGGCGATCTTGACACCTACCCACACCCCTCCTTCAGTCCAAATCGTCGAACCTTAGGACCTGAATATCTACCGAAACCACGACTAACGGCCCGAGAGGACCTTGGTCGAAACTTATTGGTTATCTCCTTGATCATGAGCACACTTGGCGGCAAAATTATGACTCGATGCCCCTGCTGACTGATAAGATCATTCAGGCCGCCGATAATCACGAATCTCTCCTTACTTTGCAACCAGAAGGTTCGGTTTTCGACAATATGGCTACCTCCACAAACACCCCTCAAGTTGCATATCCTCTTGTTAGACACATCATAAACGCCAGTGGTAGGTCTCTCAAAAGCCTTAGGGACTGCATCTGGCCTTCATTGCATACAGACGGCGACGTACGACTAACGCACTCCAACAGAAGCTGAAACCGACCAACTTGTTGCCATCCTGGTCGATGCATTTCAAGGTACGTGGTTCTGCACCCTTTTCGTAAGCAGGTGAGGCTTACTATGTACGCAGGGGATCC
>Ga0307513_10006515_pt1 | contig 15250 bp, 13 predicted proteins | sample 15_EM_MG_FD_202174 | JGI IMG/M metagenome (GOLD analysis project Ga0307513, IMG submission 202174) | Populus trichocarpa ectomycorrhiza microbial communities from riparian zone in the Pacific Northwest, United States - 15_EM | ecosystem: Host-associated > Plants > Roots > Unclassified | place... | reverse complement strand
ACCTCTACCCACTTTAGTGGTTCATTGTTGTCTCTGTTAGCAAGGGCAAGCTACTCAAGAATCGGTTAGTGACTCGTAGTGACGAGTCGTTTCCTGGAGTGGTCTCGGCGCAGAGTGGCCCTGACAATATGCAGAATTTTGTAGGGTGCAATGGGATGGTCGGTATCTAGTTGCTGGTTATAAGTCTGGGAAGGTAGTAATCTTGGATTTCAATGGTTTGGGATCTCAGTAAGGATATATGATGTACTGTTTATGTAATTGTATCACTGTGGATAAGAATAGTCATTTGCCTAACATTGTCTGTGTCCAATACCAGTCAGATGGTGGATGTTAATCAGAATCAAAGTGAATCATTCTATTGGATCACCTGAGGGAATGTCTAGGGAACACCTGAGATGAAGTCCTGCTAGACACACTTACAATGAACAGAAACCATGGAACTGCTGAACATTGGTTTATTCTTTCTATATCTAGTGTAGATTGCTAGGGTGAAATTTAGAGATATGTTAAGGTGGACACCACTCAGTCCACAGTTGATTGTGGCCTCACTGCCCTGTTGCCCTCACACCATGGTTGATCTGAAAGCAGCCAGGATAAGAGATGGTAGGGAGACAAACAGACCCAGTAGAACCATTGATTTGGTAATCACAGGGTGGATATAAAATGAGGGATTGGACCAGATGGCAGGTAAAGTAAGCTGTCCGAATGTAAGTATGAATGTTGTATGCAAGAGGGAATGTGACACCAACTTCAGTGCACATAAATAGAGAGCAAATACTAAGGGATTTTGAAATTATTAGCTGCATTCACATCAAATGACAACAGAAGGATTGAAGACCAGAGGTGCAGGTCACTGCTTGAGGGCAAAGGCAACAAGAATACAAAACATAGACACAGTAAAACAAAAGAGAGTAATGGAATGCTCATGGACTGACTTGACTTAGAGAAACATCATAACAGATTTGACAAACATGGTCACAAAGATAGGCAGCCCTTAACCAGAATATATGCATGGACATGGATCTTGTGAGATTTCCAGCACTAGCTTGATTTGCATGACTAAGATAAGCCTTTGAGATAATAGATTGAGTATATGCACAAGAAGAAAGCAATATCACTACTCTCCATTTATATCTGACTGGGCACCTTGAATCACATTCCACCACTCTCCTGTCATTGCAGACAGATCTGGTTATAGGTGAAGATGGTTCCAAGTAATGGAAGCTAAGTGTAGGACTCAGCCTTCAAGAATGGATCATGGAGAGAATAGATGCAGTAGACATACTGGATAACCCATTCAAAATAACAATTAGAGAGTCCTTAACAAAGGTACAGGTAAATCCAATGAGGCATTGCTACAAGATCTAACCCATTGTGAATTCAACAACAAACTGTATGATGGAAAAAGGTCTTACCTGGCCCAACAACAAGTTCAACCCCTCCCCCTTGATAGCACTGAGTGTGACATCACAAATACTGGATGACACAATTGTTTCTTTTCCATGTCTGTATAGTTGTCATCTGCCAGGGAGATCATCAGTGTATGCAGGATCTAAAAAGGGTGGAAGATGTACGCAGGCACTTGATAAATCCAGACCATCCTGCTGACATAACATGAGCCTATCAAAACAGGTTAACTCATAACAGAGAACAAAATGGGAAATACCAACTACTGGTATGGGTTCATGATACTAGGATCCTCAGTAGATGGCAACCCCCACAATGAACATGGGAAAGAAAGTTTTCGCATTGAACTATCCCAGAAAATCTCGATGTGCTCCAAGGAATATCCATGTAAGCGAAGGAGATGAGGAGGTTTGATCCCGGCATACTCCAGCTGATAAAGCCTCTAAACCTCTCTCCTCCCTGCATGACCGTGGACGGGCGGATTGCTGTGGCTTGGGTTCAGACGTTTCCCGTTTCGGCACAGAACACGTAGAATCCTTGTGTTTCGAAGCCTTCTCACTGCTGACATCTGAAGTAAGTGCCTCTTCGGGGGGGGGGGTCCTCGGTTCCGTGACAAACCCGGTGACGAAGTTTGAGAACAGCCCTCCACTCGTGATGGGTTCCGCTTGAATCCCACCATCCGCAACCGTAATGATGTGGTCGACTTTCGGGAGTAACTGGAGCGAGTAAATTATGAGAGTACAGACCATCGAACCAAGGGTTCTCTTGGCCGCACTCTCGAACGCAACTTCTGAAACGTGGACATTCAGAGCTGGCGGAGAATCATTAAAGAGCGTGGTGTCGCAATTGTGACATAGAGCATGGACGATGTTGGCGCGCCGTTTCTGGTCACCGAAGAGGCACCCTTCTCGCGGACTTATGTCAAACCACCATCCCTTGACAGGTCGTCAGCGTGCGTCACAGTTGGAACATAAGGTCAGTGAACTCACCGGAAGTCCTCGAAACCCGGAAGTAGACGACAGTTGCGAACCGCGGATCGATGGTGTTGTCCATCGTATGGGACACCAGACAGGATATTGTCACGGATAGTAGCGCTCTGGGATCCTCGTAAGTTATCGACAGCAGGAACGCAAAGGATGACGAGTACCTGAACAGTTTGTGTACAATATGCAACACTTATTTGCCAGCCTTTTGTACCCCTGCGGTGAACCTGCAAGTAATCTTCGCAGTTTCTGGTCAAGGAAACATACCTCCAATCATTCCCTGTACTAAACTCGACCCCCAGCTCCGACCGGTCCCGCTATCGTGCACAGGTGCCCGTGAGGGATTTCCGGGCCGATATTGTACAACTCAAGGGCCTCTGGTTCCTTCTTCAAAAGTTTCTTCTCGTCATAGAACGGACGACGTGCTAGGCTCTTGCGCGGCCCTTCTCGGAACAGCCCCGCTGTGTGTAAGTCGCTCGTTTTGCGGGCTTTGTCAGTCCTCGACCATTCCCTTGAAAAACCCCCGGCACCCCGTTCCAAGCTCATGTAGCACCGCCAACGACACAGGCAGGAGTATTGCTCTTAGGAGTTCCCATTCGAGGGGTGCGCGTTTTACGTGAAGCGCTGCGGGGAGTTCGGAGTCGATCATCCGGCTGTCTTCGTTCTGGAGGTTTACGAGGGAGACAGTTGTTGTTTTTATTGTGGTACGGAAAATGACAGGTAATTGAGAGATTTCAGATGTACGGAGGAACCGGAGGAATGCGAACAAGGGTGAAGAAAGCGGGTGACGGGAGGGGGATATCCACATCGGGCTCGTGGCTCGGTGACTAGGCAACCGGACGAAAACCGCGAATCCAGCCCTCCACCGCGCTCACTGTCTAGAGTCTGCTCCGGTCAAGCACCAACGCGGGTCTTCGGGGTTCCTTATCGAGACCGTTTGAAGAGGCGAAACGTCGACTCGTGGGAGGCAGCCGTAAGCGAAAGGGAGAATCTGGGAGTGAAATTTTTTGAGATGAGAGAGGTCGGCGTTGGGGAGGGCGGGATTGACCAGAACTCGCACCCAGGTCCAAGGTTGAGAACGCGGCAGAACTCTAGAGGGACGCTGAATGGGAAGAAAGTTGTCCACGTCGATCCACCCATCCCGGACCGTTGCGTTTAAGCAACTCGGCACTGGAAATAAACGGATGGGTTGGAAACGACTTGCGAGAATGAGAGTACTAGACGCGTAAGCGCGTTGAGTGGGATGGGGGCCTGCAGGTGAGTCGCGATCAGGGCCGGCGAGAAAACGAGAGAGATGCCAAGCGAAGGGGAAACCATTAACACCGTCGGATCTGCGTTTCCAGGATCGGCGGGTCCGGTTGGAAAGCTCGAGAACTTGCACGCGGAGAGTACGGACCGGAGGGGCGTTGGTGTTGGGTGAACGTGAGACCTCGGACGAAACGGAGGGTTACACGACTGGGAGGGGAACCCGACGTTGGAGAAACCGCAAGGACGGTGGACACGATCAACTCGGCAGTTATCTGTCCAAGCCACCTCGCATCTCCATCCATCCCCTCCTCAGCCGCATGCCTACGACTGTTCCGCATCACATTTTCCAGTGTAATACCTAAGAAATTCTAGGTTTGAGACCTTCCGCTGCCATCCGCCGTGTCAACTTTTGTATCCTCTCTCCCCATTCGATCTTCCTCACCTCTTTTCCAGTTTGTGTTCGCTGTAGTGTAACGCCGTGTAACATATCTCTATCTCTCTGTCGTCTCGTCGTTCGATGCATGTACATTGGTTCGCAAACCTATCACGAGGATTCATGCCGCCCGTGCCCTCTCGTGTGGATTGATCAGCGTGTACTTAGTACTCCAAGCTTTTCAATTTAGAAAGGTCTGGGATGGGTATCTAGCATACAACGTACGGGGCGTGTCCTCAAGCGTGAAGGGAAAACCGTTAACATCATCACCGGGCCTCCATGCTCGGGGTCGGTGGGCCCGGTCGGAGAGTTCGACAACTTGCATACAGAGGGTAAATAGTGACCGGAGGAGCGTTGGTGAGTGTAACGGACACAAAAAGCCGGTGTGAGGGAACCTGGCCTCCGCGCTTAGCGTTGGCTCGGAAGTGAATGAATGCCGCGAGGCAAGCGATCTGTTATCAGTACCGCCATCTACACCAGTCAAAACCCATCTAGCAACGTTATGAAGTGGCGAAAGCTCCTCCGTGTACCAAAAAAGCTCCATCGAGCGCAAAGCGAAGCCACGAGCGAGACTGGTTCCGCCGAAGGCCAAGGCGGGGTTGACCTGACCGTGCCACATCACACAGAATCAACTCCAGATCTTCGGATCGGTGCCTCAGCTTTGCCAACGTCCAGCCCCTTGATCCCTCGCGATCAGGAATCAAACGGTACGCAAGCGGCCCTATCCCAGACCATCCATCTAACGGCACTTTTCACACAATACAGACCCCCAGACCGTCTCCGACCGAACCCCGTCCGTTCCCGCAAGAGACCAAAGCACCATCCCGGAATCTTCGGATCACACCGTCAAACCAGGTACTGTATCTGAGAACAAATCCGACTGGAAGTCCACCGCGTATGCTACCACCAAGCTAGCCATCAATATGGTGAAGGATTCCTCGGACGCCTTTCCCCCTCTCAAGTCCGTTGCCGGTGGCCTCTCGGCCATCCTGAAATCCTGTGACGTATGGCCCGCTTCTCATTCACCACCAGATCTTAGCTGCTAACAGTCGTCTCAGCAAACGATAGCGTGTCGCCAAACGATAGAGGCGTTGATACCCCGGGTTGAAGGACTTGCAGACTCGCTGAGTGTGCCTGGTCCCGAGGGTGAGGTCAAGGAGGAACAGAGGAGGAAGACCCTCGAACGGTAACCCTATAATCTCCAAGGTCGATGGTCGGTCTGACGTGCGCGACTCGATAGGAAACTGGATACTATTCTTCAAGACCTCATCCCATTGGAAAAGCGAGGCAAGGTCACACGGTTCCTGAACAGCGCAGAGGATGTGGGCAAGCTTGACGGGCTGGCCGACGATATCCGTGACGCCATGATGGAATATCAGGTTTGCCCTCATTGTCCTTGCTCCCACCCTATCTAATGTAGCCTAATATCTATGTCAGACATCGTTGCAACAAGATCTGTTCGACAAGAGTTGTCGCCTCATCGTGAGTCTCGGTCGTCGAGTATCCGTTTGCGTGTAATAACCGACAAACAGAGCAGAGCGGATGCTACCCTTCTCAAGGGGATGTACCATACCCCAGACGCCAGTCACCTGTGCGGGGACAGACAGGGATGCATGAAGGGGACCAGGAGGGATTTCCTCTCCCAGATCGAAAACTGGTTGAGCGATGAGCAAGACAAACGGGTGTTCTGGCTCAACGGCCTCGCCGGGACCGGAAAATCGACGATCGCCCAGACGTTTGCGGAGATGGCGTTCGCGGACGGGAAGCTCGGGGCGAGCTTCTTCTGTTCCAGGAATTTCGACGACAGGAGCAACCTTCGATCCATATTCCCCACCCTCGCCTTCCAACTCGCTCGCCGATATCCGCCCTTCCGAGAGGAGTTGCTTCCGATCTTGACGGCGAACCCCGATGTTGAACGGGAGACCCTCTGTTCTCAAATGGAGAAGCTCATTGTCGAGCCAATACAGGCGACGCAGGTCCATACTCTGATCATTATTGACGCCCTGGACGAGTGTCAAGACGAGGAACCGGCATCCGCGCTTCTCTCCGTCATTTCCCGCTATGTCGACAAAATCCCCTTAGTCAAATTCTTCATCACGGGCAGACCGGAACCTCGGATTCGCTCCGGATTCCGCTTGAAACTACTCCGGCCTCACACCGATGTGCTCAAACTCCACGAAGTCGAGCGATCTTCAGTGGACAGCGATATCAAGTTCTTCCTTAGGACCCGGTTAGCAGACATCCCCCAAAACCGGAGCAACTGCGGTCTCACAGAGGATTGGCCAGGTCCTGGGGATATTGACACCCTCTGCAAGAAGGCAGCTGGCCTTTTCATCTATGCTTCCACGGTTGTCAAGTTTGTTGGATCCCAGTACCACCCACCTGACGAGAGGCTGGCTCTCATCACGTTGCTTCCACAAGACACTTCTCACGAAGGGAAGTCGGGCATTGATCTCCTCTACACCCAAGTCCTAGAGCAAGCTCTCTGTGATGGAGATGAAGACTTTTGTCTACATTTCAGATTGGTGGTTGGGGCAGTGTTGCTTGTCTCCCATCCGCTCTCAATCAACACACTCTCAGACCTCCTCAGGAACTGTGGCACACCATCTAGGATATACAGCACCCTGCGCACCCTCCATTCTCTCCTGCTCATTCCAGACAGTATGGAAGATCCAGTCCATGTCTTCCACAAATCCCTCCCTGACTTCATCATGGACCCAGGAAGATGCACAGACCCAAGGTTCTCAATAAGCCCCCCAATCCACCATGGGGAAATCATGCTTTCATGTCTCAAGGTGATGAAGGGAAGGTTGAGGAGAAATATCTGCCAATTGGATGAATATGCCATTCTCAGTGAGGTTGAAGATCTTCCCACACAAAGGACCACCCACATTGGGGATGCACTGAAGTATGCCTGCTCCTTCTGGGCAAGCCACCTTGTGAAGAGTGCCAGCAGTGGCCCTGGTGTTGAGGAAGTCCACAATGCAATCAATGAATTCTTTGCAACCTGTTTTCTGTATTGGATTGAGGTCCTGAGCCTCCTGGGGAAACTTGACATTGGTGTTTATGCCCTCAATGACATCCAGCAATGGTACATGGTGGTGAGTTATATGTAAAATACCTCCCAAAGCCTACCTGTGCTCATGCTTGTTCAGACAGGAACCCCTTGCAAGTGGACCAATGACAGCCAGAGATTTCTGTTAGAGCACTTGGACACAATCCACAACTCTCCTTCCCAGATATATCATTCTGCACTCCCACTCTGCCCTCCCTCATCCTGGCTTCATGGGTGCTATGCTGCAGAACTGTTACCAGAAGTTAAGGTCATCAGGGGACTTCCAGGTGAATGGGGAACATGTTCTCGCACAGTCCTCTTTGATGAATCCCCATTGACCCTCTCATATGGGAATAACACCATTGCAGTTGGTTCAGAACTTGGGGACATCATTATCCTCGATGCAATCACTGGTAGCCAGGCAGCTATTCTTTCTGGGCATATATATGAGGTTAGGTCTCTTGCCTTTTCACCAGATGGGTCATTGCTTGTATCTGGAAGTGATGATGAGACTGTTAAGCTCTGGGATATGCAGACTGGTGTTGTCAAGACCTTTTATGGTCACACTCATTGGGTTCGGTCTGTTTCCATCTCCTCAGACTGCACCAGGATTGCTTCAGGATCTGATGATAGGACAATTCGTTTGTGGGACATTCAGACAGGGGAGTGTAAGCATATTATGGAGCAGCAGAGTCGTGTAGAGCATGTTAGCTTCTCTCCCACAGACCCTGGACACCTCATATCCGTTTCTGATGGCAAAATTCATCAATGGGACATAAGTGGTCACCAAACTGGCCCTGGATATGATGGTGATTACATCTCTTTCTCCCCAGACCACACTCAGTTTGCTCTGTGCAATAGATCAGTTATTGCAGTTCAAAACTCACATTCCAGAGAAATTGTGGCTGAATTCCATATAGCCATTAGTGAACCACCCTGCTATCCCTGTTTCTCCCCTGATGGCAGGCTTGTTGCAGCAGCTGCTGGTAACATCATCTCTGTGTGGGATATTGCTAGTTCAGACCCTTGCCTTGTTGAGAGCTGTATTGATCATGTTAATGCCATTACTTCCCTTGTATTTTCCTCCTCCTCCTGCCTCATATCAGCATCTTATGACAACTCAGTCAAATTCTGGCAAATTGGTGATTTGTCAACAGATCCAGTTGCAACTGGCCAAGAGTCTACTCTATCCACTTTGGCTTCAATTGAGTCTGTTGGTCTACAAGCAAGGGATGGAATTGCCATCTCAGGTGACTCAGCTGGAGTGGTGAAGACCTGGAACATTTTGACTGGCCTCTACAAGACATCATTCCAAACCCCAGCTAGAGGTGACATGTGGAGGGATTTCCAGCTGATAGATGGCAGGTTGATCTGTATTTGGCATGAGAACTACAAAATTCATATCTGGGACACTGGGAAAGGTGAACTCCTCCAGACACTGGGTGGATCTGGGTATGGTGGTGTTAGGATATCAGGGGATGGGTCAAAAATTTTCTGCTTGGGCAATAGAGTTCTTCAAGCATGGGATATGTGGACATGGAAGCATGTGGGTAAGGTGGAGTTTGAGATGGATGAAGTATATCTGGATTCATATCTGGATTCATTCCACTCAGGTGGTTCAAAAATCTGGGTTCAACATAAGGACTCATCAATCCAGGGGTGGGACTTTGGGACCTCAGGCTCCCCTCCTGTCCCATTATCCAAGACATTTACTGATAGACCTCACCTGGATTTTATTGGTGGTCCTTTGTGGCAGGCTTATAGTCCATCCTGGATTGAGGACATAGTCACAGGGAAAAGGGTTTTTCAACTATCTGGAAGATATGCAGAATTCCAGCAGGTACAATGGGATGGTCGATATCTAGTTGCTGGTTATGGGTCTGGGGAGGTAGTAATCTTGGATTTCAATTGTTTGTGTTCTCAGTAGGAATGTATGATGTACTGTTTCTGTAATTACATCTCTGTGAATAGGAATATTCATTAGCCTAACATTGTCTGTGTCCAATACCATCCAGATGGTGGATGTTGATCAGAATCAAAATGGATCATTCCATTGGACAACTTGAGGGAATGCCTGGGGAATGACTGAGACAAAATCCCACTAGACACACTTACAATGAACAGAACCATGGAACTGCTGAACATTGGTTTGTTCTCTCTACATCTGGTGTAGGTTGCTAGGGTGAAATTTAGAGATATGTTGAGGTGGACACCACTCAATCCACAGTTGATTGTGGCCTCACTGCCTTGTTGCCCTCACACCATGGTTGACCTGAAAGCGGTTGGGATAAGAGATGGTAAGGGCACAAAAATGAAGGATTGGACCAGGTGGCAAGTGAAACAAGCTGTCAGAATATAAGTGTGGATGTTGTATGCAAGAGGAAATGTGATGCTGACCTCAGTGCACAAAAATAAAGAGCAAATACTGAGGGACTTTGAAAGCACTAGCTGCATTTCACATCAAATGATAACAAAAGGACTGAAGACCAGATGTGCAGGTCACTGCATGAGGGCAAAGGCAGCAGAGGTACAAAACATGGTCACAGTGAAATGAAAGAGAGCAATGGAATGCCCATGGATTGATTTGACTTAGAAAATTGTCATAACAGATTTGGCAAACATGGTCATAGAGATAGGTGACCCCTAATCAGAATATATGCATGGACATGGATCTTGTGAGATTTCCAGCACTAGCTTGATTTGCATAACCAAGATAGGCCTTCAAGACAATAGACTGGGTATATGCACAAGAAAGCAATATCACTACTCTCCATTTACATCTGGCTGGGCACCTTGAATCACATTCCACCACTCTCCTGTCACTGTATACAGATCTGGTTGTAGGAGAAGATAGTTCAGAGTAATGGAAGCAACCTTCAGGAATGGAACATGGAGAGAATAGGTAGAGTAGACATACTGGTCACCCCATTCAAAACAACAATCCAAGATTCCTAACCAAGGCACAGGTCAATCTGATGAGGCATCACTACAAGATCCAACCATCATGAGTTCAACAACAAACTGTATGATGGAAAAGGGTCTTATTTGGCCCAACAACAAGTTCAGCCCCTCCCCCTTGACAGTATTGAGCATGACATCATAAATACCAGATGATACAATCATTTCTTCCCTGTGTGTGTATAGTTGTCATCTACCAGGGAAATCAATCATCAGTGTATGCAGGATCTGAAAAGGGTGGAAGATGTACATAGGCACTTATAAATCCAAGCTATCCTGCTGACATAACGTAAGCCTATCAGAACAGGTTAACTCACACCGGAGAAATGAATGAGAGATACCAACCTGTACAGGTTCATGATACTAGATCCTCGGTAGATTGTGACCATGGGAAGACAATTTTCACGTGAGCTATCCCAGACAGTCTCAATGTACTATGAGGAATATCCATGTAAGTGAAGGAAACAGAAAGGTTCAACCTCGGCATTCTCCAGCTGATACAGCCTCTAAACCTCTCTCCGCCCTGCATGGCCGTTGGTGTGCAGATTACTGTGGCTTGGGTTTGGAAGTTTCCCATTTTGGCATAAATTCTTCTCACTGCTGACATCCAAAACAGGCAGCTCTTTGGGGGGGGGTCCTCTGGTTCCGTGACAAACCCAGTGACAAAGTTTGAGAACGGCCCTCCACTCGTGATGGGTTCCACGTGAGTCCTGCCATCCACAACCGTAATGATGTGGTCAACTTTCTGGAGTAACTCACAGGGTGCATAGAAAGGTTTTTCAAAGCAGAAAACTGTAAAGAAAATGTAGTAGAAAGTATAAATACTATCAGCCTATTTTGTGTTCTAGAAAGTGTAATTAAATTCAGACTTTTCCCAAGATCCTGAATGGCATAACAAGAGAAGTTTGAACTTAATTACACTTTTTTAAGGTGCAAAATAGGCTGATAGTATTTATACTTTCTACTGCATTTTCTTTACAGTTTTCTGCTTCAAAAAACCCTTCTATGCACCCTGTGACTGGAGCAAGTAAGTTATGAGAGTACAGGCCATCGAACTGAGGGTCCTCTTGACCGCACTCTTGAACACAACTTCTGAAATATGGACATCCAGAGGTGGGGGAGAATTGGTGTGTCGTAGTTATGACATACAGCACGGGCGATGTTGACGCGCTGCTTCCGGCCACTGAAGAGGCACCCATCTCGTGGGCTTATGCCAAACCAACATCCCTTGGCAGGTCTTCAGCATACATCGCAGTCGGAACAGAAGGACGGCGAACTCACTGGAAATCCTCGAAACCTGGAAGTAGACAACAGTTGCGAACCACGGTTCAATAATGCTCTCCATTGTACGGGATGCCAGACAGGACATCATCATGGATAGCAGCGCTCTGGGATCCTCGTAAGTCATCGACAACAGGAACGTAAAGGGTAACGAGTGCCTGAACAATTTGTGCGCAATATACAATACTTCTTTCAAATATCACTTCTCTGCCAGCCTTTCGCACCCCTGCGGTGAACCTGTAAGTAATCTTCGCAGTTTCTGATCAAAGAGCCATACCTCCAATCATTCCTTGTACTAAACTCAACCCCCCAGCTCCGACGGTCCTGCTATCGCGCAAAACTTGCCATGAGGGACTTCCAAGTCGATATAGTACAACTCGAGGGCCCCTTGTTCCCTTTTCAAAATATTCTTCTTGCCGTAGGCCGGAAGACGTGCTAGGCTCTTGCGGGGCGAGATTGTTGACATCTTTGCCCTTCTCGGAGCAGCCCCATGGGGTATAAGTTGCTCATCTTGCGGCCTTTTTCAGTCCTCGACCATTCCCTTGACAACCCCCAACGCCCCGTTCCAAGCTCACGCAACACCACCAACGACACGGGCAGGGGTATCGTTCTTAGGGATTCCCATTCGAAGGACGCATGTTCTACGTGAAGCGCTACGGGGAGTTCGGAGTCAATCTTACGACTGTCTTCGTTCTGTAGGTCCATGAGGGACACTCGTTTAACACGTTTGATAGCACCACGAGCGCTCACAATGACATTGAGGGAGACAGTTATTTTTATTGTGGTACGAAAACGACAGGTAATCCAGAGGTTTCAGACATGCGGAGGGATTGGAGAGGAATGAGGATGAGAGTGAAAAATGCGAGGGGTGAAAGAGGGATACCCGTGTCGGGTTCGTGGCCCGGTGACTAGGCAACGGAGCGAAAACCGCGAATCCAGCCCTCCACCACCCCCACCGTCCAGAATCTGCTCCGGCCCAGCACCAATGTGGGTCTCTGGGGTTCCTTATCAAGACCGTTCGAAAAGGCAAAATGTCGACTCGCGGAAGGCAGCCATAAGCGAAAGGGAGAGTCTGGGAGTGAAATTTTCCAAGAAGAGAGAGGTCGGTGTTGGGGAGGGCGAGGTTGGCCAGAACTCGAGAGGGATGGTGGATGGGAAGAAAGTTGTCCAGGTTGACCCGCCTATTCCAAACCGTTGCGTTTAGGCGACTCGGCACTGGAAATAGACAGACGGGTCAGAAACAACTTGTGAGAATGAACGTACTAGACGCGTGAGCACATCGGATGGGATGGGGAGACTACAGGTGAGTCGCGATCAGGGCCTGCGGGGGAACGAGAGAGATGTCAGGCGAAGGTTAACACCGCCAGACCTGCGTTTCTGGGATCGGTGGGTCCGGTCGGAGCCAAGAGCTCGAGGCCTTGCACACCGAGAGTACAGAGCGGCGGGGTGCTGGCATTGGGCACACCACGCACAGGGTACATAGAAGGGTTCTTTAGAGTAGAAAACTGTAATAAAAACATGATGAAAAGTATAAATACTATTATCCTATTTTACATCTTAAAAAGTGTAATTAAATTCAAGCTTTTCCAGAGATCATGACTGACACAACAAGAAAAGATTGAATTTAATTACACTTTTTAGAATACAAAATAGGCTAATAGTATTTATACTTTTCATCATATTTTTATTACGGTTTTCTGCTCTAAAAAACCCTTCTATGCATCCTGTGACGGACATAGGGAACAAACGTGAGAGACCTCGGACAAAGCGGGGGGATACACGACTGGAAGGGGAACCCGAAGCTAGAGAAACCACAGGGACGCTGTCGGTGTGGGAAAAGGGCTTGGTAGTTGGGGTAGGAGTGCTTAGGGTAGGGAAAGCCTTCTTTGGGAGAGACTCTCAGCCTGTAGATACTGCACACACTGACAACCAATATATGTGTTTATAATCAATCCCAGCCTAAACTTGTCCTTGGTTAACAAGCTTATGCCCGGTGAGTTCATTGAAGATTAACTGAGCGAATCAGATCTTCAAAGGGGTTCCTCTTCAGATCAGGTTCTGCTTGATACTCAGTTCAGCTTTGAGGTGGGGAATTGGCAATGAACTTGGATGCCAAACAAACTAGGGTGACCAGGGGAAACTAGGAGGTCCTTCAGTCAGACAAATACTAAGGTGAGAATGGGCTATCTGGTTCTATTCAGATTCCACTCAAACCAACAGAGAACTATGCTGAAGTCTCCAATACCTGACTATCTGAGCCAGGGAAATCCACAGCAGAAGGGGACTTCCAACTACCTGACTATCTGAGCCAGAGGGAAATCTCCAACGAAGGGGATTTGTTCTCTTTCTGGTTTGAGGGGAGCACTATTTATACTATCTATATGAGGCTGTGTAACCCCTTTTTCCAAGATGTTCCAAGATGTTCTAAGACATTCTACCACATTCCATGTTCTTCCTTGAGGCCTTTCTGAATGTATCTTCCTTCCTTCTAGAACCTTCCTTCTTTCTCAGAGTCCTTTCCTTGATGTTCCATAGGGTTCCATGGTTTTCTTTTGGATTCCCTAGATTCTTGATGTCCTTCTTCCACATTCCTTGGCATTCTATAGGCTTCCTTTATCATCTTCCTTTCTCCAAAATTCATTATTATTGTCCCTATCCCATACCCATGTGCGACAACACCTCTGCGCTTACTATAATCTGTTGAACACGATCAATTCCAAGCAGTTATCTGTTCAAGCCGCCTCGCATCTCGATACCTAAGAAATCCCAGGTTTGGGACCTCCAGCTGCCACCCGCCGTGTCTCCTTTTGTACCCTCTCTCTCCATTCGATCTTCTTCACCTCTTTTCCAGTTTGTGTTCGTTGTAGTGTAACTGTTGAGCAAATATATATTCTATATATACATTGTACTCTACCTTACCTTGGTAGGAGCAATAGGCTTGAAGAGTGTTGGTGGTGGTGGGGAGAGAACAAGAAGCGATATCATATTAGGTCGTCTAAGGACAGGTATATATACTAATATGATGGTGCGCACAGACCATGTTTGGTCGTGTTTGATCCTAATGATCAAAGTGCACAGTCTATAGTCCGGGCCAATTACACATCATGATATCGTAACTCCGGACATGGAGCACCGGTCCGGGACGGCTATGCAGCGTCAACTGATACCGGTTCTGGGAGTCGCGTGTTCGACTCTGAGCTTGACACATAAAGTTTCAACAGTAACACTGTGTAACATACCTCTATCTCTCCGTCATCTTGTCGTCGATGTATGTATATAGGTTCACAAACCTATCACAAGGATTGATGCTGCTCGCACCCTCTCGTCTGGATTGATCTCAGTGCGTACTTAGTACTCCAAGCTTTTCAATTTAGAAAGGTCTATGATGAGTATCTATATCTAGCATCTACGGGTGGGAATTTCTGATTGGCCGATGCACCCTCTCATCGTATCTGTGTCGCGCACCCCCATTTGCCGGGGCCGAGAGGGGCGAACCGGATGTGTGTTGAGCAGAGGTATATTCTATATACACATGATACTCTACCTTACCTTGGTAAGAGCAATGATAGCTTGAATAGAAGGCATGGTGGTGGAGAACGTGCAAGAAGCGATTATCATATTAGGTCGTCTAAGGACAGGTATATATACTAATATGATGGTGCGCACAGACCATGTTTGGTCGTGTTTGATCCTAATGATCAAAGTGCGCAGTCTATAGTCCGGGCCGATTACACATTGTGATATCGTAACTCCGGACTTAGATCACCGGTTCGGGACGGCTATACAGCGTCAACCGTAACCGGTTCTGGGAGTCGCGTGTTCGACTCCGAGCTTGACACATAAAGTTTCAACACTCCCCCATGCTAAATATCACCGTAAAACCTT
>Ga0307513_10006514_pt1 | contig 15251 bp, 6 predicted proteins | sample 15_EM_MG_FD_202174 | JGI IMG/M metagenome (GOLD analysis project Ga0307513, IMG submission 202174) | Populus trichocarpa ectomycorrhiza microbial communities from riparian zone in the Pacific Northwest, United States - 15_EM | ecosystem: Host-associated > Plants > Roots > Unclassified | place... | reverse complement strand
ATATAGACATATCTCTTTCTCGCATGATGAATGATTATATATATTAGAAGATCAATGTGATTGTGTTTTTAATGGTTAAATTATTTTAATATTAAATAAGGATTGTGTTCGTTGCCTGTTCTATTGTTTTCTTCTTAGATGTAAATATTATGTAATTTAAAAAGGGAGCAATTTACATAGGAAATTTATTCTGTAATTCAAGATAAAGAAAGAACGATGTAAAATTATACAACCATTGCTCTTATAAAAACTTATGAAGACATGGAATAAATACTTAGGTTTTGACCACCTTATTTCCTTCAATGGATCGAGAGAACTAGTTTAAATATGTCTACAATTATCCAATTAAAATAGAATGTATGCTTATATATAATTGTTATGTATAATATAATAACCATGCCAAAGTATGAGACCTAATTAATAAGACAAATTCTTTGTCAATATATATTAAGTACATATTAAGAATATGAGTTGTTGCCTTCCAATTTGATAAGCATAAAATGAGAGTTTCATTTATGATTAATTTGTTAAGTTACACAAGATCAACTTAAATAAACAATGTTTAATGCTATAGAAATTAAATCCTACTTAACTAAACTTATACTATTTGGATGAGACACTTATGATCATATGATATAAGATGCAATAATTAGGTAAAACATATATGATATGTTTAGATAAAGAGTTATTATCTAATTGATCTAGGAGTTACATAGGGATGTGATTGATCAATTATGTTATCTACCTAATTGATCTAGGAGTCATTCAAGATCATATAAATTAAATGAGATCCTAGCCTATTAGAAAATCTAAACGAGTTTTCCTAAATTAAAAGGAAAGTCTATTAATTTGAATGAAAATAATAGGAGACCAAATTATGATTAAATACATTATCTAAATTTTACTATAAACATATATGTATGAAGCTAATAGTTGTTATCTTTATAAGAATAAGTTGATAAATCAATAGAAGAAGCAATACATCCCTATTTTAGCATACTTAATGTTAACAAATTGACCGAATTAAACATCTTTGGCTAGAATCACAAAATGAGAATTGTTCTCAATCAAGAAAAAAAGTTATATGTTATTGGAAATCTAATTTGTCTTATCCCTGGTAAGGATGCTAATGACAATTTTGGGACTGGATATCAATGTCAAATTAATGATGATGAGTATGATATACGTGTTATATTAGCTAACATGTCACCTAAGCTTCAAATGTAGTATCATAATATAGATGTCAATACTATAATTATACATCTCAAAGAAGTGTTTGATATGGTTAGTAAGTTTAAGAGTATGAGACCTCTAGAAAGTGTTTTTTGTTACAAGATGATATAAGGTTCTTCTATGAATACCCATGATCTGAAAATGATTGGCTATATTGTAAAATTGGGCTTATATGGCTTTGTCATGGATCATGAGTTAAATGTTGACTTGGTCTTATAGTTATTGCCTCATGTTTTAAATCAACTATCTTTATTCTTTTAGGAATTGGTTGTAACCTATCAATGCACCTTGGATATGGATGGTGTATGTATGCCTAGATGTTTGTTTAATTTCTACCTTTATTTCTCTTAAGTGTTGGGTTAGTTCATCTTTGTCTATCCTTTTTTTCTTTTTGTTGATCGACAATTAAGGCTAGTTGAGTAAGAGGATTAGGGTTTTCTTTTAAAAAATAACCTATGGGGTATTAAACCACCCTATAACAGGTTGTTAGGATTTGTAATAAGGATGTTGGATTGTATAGTTGCTTGTATACTTATAAGGCAACTTATTTATCAAATATGACCATACCTAGGTTTGGATGTCGTTGTTGTAACACTTGATACAGTGACATGTAAGACCTTAAATGGATCATCGTGGTTCCAAAACCCCATTCTAGAGTAGTTATCACTATAAAATTTACTAGGACTTGTTTTTCATGTGTATAAGCTCATAAAGTTCTAAATTTACTTTGGTATAACTCACTCTGGATTTGATTCAATTGATTAAATACAACTTGTATATTTTTATTGATTATCATAATATTATTATGGTAGGTCATGCTTATTGTGTTCTTTATCTTTATTTAGATAGCTCTTATATCAATATTAGGAGATTTAATAGTTGATACAATGATAATCTCTTAGAATCAACCATAACTGATTGGCTGGCTATTTATTGTTCATCATAGTTGGTTATGACCATTTAACAACATTATTTATCCTATAAAAGAGATATGTATAGTGAAGTGTTTGAGGCACAAATGTATCAACATACCTGTTTATGGTTAGTTGTGATGTCATCATTGGGAATAACAAGAATGTGGGAGAATGCATAAGGATATTATGGTTTTTTTTATATGTAATTTTATATTATAGAGACTATTAGATAATGAAGATTCATCTTATAGCATGTCTTCCATAAGGACTTGTGGTGATGATGGATTATCAAGTTCTTTTTTGTTAGAAAATTGGCCTATATTGACTGTGCATCAAGTTTTGCAATGAAAAGTTTACTAGAATTATTTTTTGGTGCATAATTGTTTGTTAATAGAAGAAATACTTAATCTTGTCTTATTGGGCATGCCATTGGGTTCATCTAATTGATAATCATATGATCGATCGTTAACTAATCAACTTACTAACCATCAATCTTCTAATCAATTATGCTACTTATTATCAATTTCCTCCTTGAACAAACGAGATCTAAGTTGATGTCAAGAGTATATGGATCATTCCAAAATTCTTGAAAGAATTAATGATAATGCTTATAAAGTGGATTTACTAGGTAAGTGTAATGTTAGTGCTACTTTCAATATTTTTTATCTCTTTTTATTTGATATAGGTGATGATTCATAGATGAATATATCTGAGGAGAGAGGGAATGATATGATCAAGACTACACCAAAAAACTTCATTGCAAGTTCCAATTGAGTCAATTACAAGATTAAGGGTAAAGAATCTCAAAAATGCATTCAATAGGCTTATTTTGAATATTTAGGCCAAGGTGAGTTTCAAACAGGTTACATCTTTAAAAAATAATGATTAGACCTTAGTCGATTCAATCTATATATAAGAGGGGCATCGTTTTATCTACTTCATGAGCTAATTAATTTCGGTAGTTAGAGACTTAATTTTTCTAATGCATAGTTTTACTTTAATAAGCATAATTTTTTATCCAACTGTTGGATTAGGCTACAACTCAACTAAAAATTTCTAGAGGTCTTGTTCTATATTGGATTAAACTTTCAGGGCAATCAGAGTATTAGAAGGCCTTGTGATGAGGTCTAAAAGCTATTATATGGGAATTATATTAGTTTCCTAGTTGATTTAAGATTTTTTTTCTATTTTATTTAGAACTCTGTTATTATTTTTCTAGCATTGTTTATGTTTTTACCTATTATAAATAGGGTTATTTAACTTGTATTTTGGTTGTTTTTAATAGACTTTAATTTCAACAATTATTATTGTATGTGAGGTTTTGCTCATTCTTTCATAGTTCATTTTGAAACTACTCTGACTTATTAAAGAATTAACTAAGCTTCATGGCATCTTCTATACTTCTTATTCATATCTATTTATAAGCGTTGGGTGGAGGTTCGGTTACTTATGATTTTGGTGCCTCAATACAAGTTATTATTATGTTAAACTCAATCACAAGCTTGAATTTAGCTTTCTTAGAAAGAGTTAATTTGACTATGAGTTTCGAGACCTTTATGTTCAACGGATTCACATCAGTTTGTATCAGAACAAGACTTTAAATAAGGTTATATCCCTTTTATCTTCAAGTTTTTTCATACTCCATTGTTGTTAAATTCCCTTTCTTCTCTAAAACTAGCTACGACATTAAGTTAAAAAAAAAAGAAATTATTTATGATCTTAATTAAATAAAGTCTTATAAAAAAAAAAGAATAACAAAGAAAACTACAAGAAAGTTTTTTTTAGGGTTTGTCATAAATCTTGATATAGAAAAACATTAAGTTCAGCCACTTATTTAAATCTAAAAGTAAATCTTGTTTCTTGGGGTTTCTTTGAGATAAATCTTGATTTGGGATGTTTTAGGTTACTTGGTTAGGTTTTTTTTTAATCACAAAAAAAATATAGGTAGTTTTTAAGTCATTGTTTTTTTTTTCAGTTTCAACCACCATATATAAAAATAAAATAAAAGTGCTTGTTATTTTGAGTTTTTTAAGTTTTATTTCAATAGTTTCTTAATTTCATAGTTTATATGTCTTAGTATCGTTTGTATTTCGTACGAATTCGTATTAATATTCATGTTCTTATATTTTTAATTTTATATTGATAATTTTTAGTCTTTATTGCTTGTTAAGTCTTTACATTATTTCATTAAGCCATAAAGTTATTAATCTTTAATTTGTTGTGAATTAGTTTCTTAAAGAACTGGCATATTAAGAATTGAGTGGTAAAGAGAAAAGGTGAACATATTAAAGTGAAAAGCCAAAAATTTATGTGAAACACGAGAGAAGTGATATTTATTGAGTGTAAACATGTTAGGGAGTGGATGGGAATACACACACACACGTATACATATACATACTTGTTACTAACTTAATTTTTAGCTCTTGACAATGTCAACTAAGAGTGGATCACCACCACCACCAAAAGATAGAAATAACCCTAAATTGGGTTATTTGATCATGCAACAACAATTGAAGTTGATGAATAAAAGGTTTATCAAAGTAATGAGTGGGATGACTGGTATAAAAACTAAAATGGCTAGTCTTCAAAATGGGCTAGATCGTAGGGGTTTGAAGGAAAACAATCTATGAGATGAACTGATTCACCTCTAGAAGAATCTATAACTGAAAATACAAATGAAAAGGCCAGGGATTTTAAGGATAACCATGATGATGGGTTTCAACATATAGAAACCAAAGGCTTGAGGAAGTTGGACCACTTGAGCAATTCCTCTATAGGAGAGTAGATAAGAAGGATGGATTTTTTGATGATTTGGATAGAGATTTGGGCGGTATTAAGATGAAGTTTCTGTCTTTTCAAGGTAAAAACAATTTGGAAGCTTGATTGGAGTGGGGGCAAAATGGAGTTGATTTTTTACTATCACCATTACTTTGAGGTAAAGAAAGTAAAACTTCTTATTATTAAATTTACTAATTACATTATTATTTGGTGGGATCATTGTCTTATAAAGGAGAAGGAATTGAGAGAGACCCATAAAGATTTGGGATGAGATGAAAATAGTTATGAGAAAGAAGTTTGTTCCTAGTCATTATTATAAGGAATATATTAAATATTACAGAGTTTATCTCAGGTTTCTAGGAGTGTGATGGATTGCTATAAGAAAATAAAGATTGTTATGAGTAGAGTTAATATTGTGGAGGATAGAGAAGCTATACTGACAAGGTTCTTAAATTGCTTAAATAAAGAGATAGCTAATATGTTTGGGTTGCAACACTATGTTGAGCTTGAAGATATGATTCATATGGCTCTTAAGATAAAAAAAAAAAAAAAGTTCAAGAGAAAGGGCAATACACATAAAAGAAATAATTTGAGTTCCTTTTCAGCTTGAAAGCCAAATTATAGGAGGGAGAGAGAGAGAGAGAGAGAGGGAGAGAGATGGCTACCACATTAAAGCTGAATATTATTAGCAATAAAGCCAAACCATCTAAGCCTTGGAGGAAAGATTTAGCCATTAAAACAAAAAGTAAAATCAAGATCCCATCTAATCGTAATTGTGATATAAGTGTTTCATATGTTTGAGGAGTGGATATATATCTTTACAATGTCTAAATAAAATGGTTATGGTTATGAGGGAGCATGGATATGTTGAATCAAAAAGTGACAAATCCGATTAGGATGAGATGACACAACTTGAGGACTATAGTGATGTTGAGTATCTAATTGATGGTGAGGCTTTGATGATTAAAACAACACTTAATGTTTAAATTAATATAGATGATGTAAAGCAACAAATGAAGAACATATTCCATACTAGATGTCACACAAATAATAAGATATGTAATATGATTGTTGATAGTGAGAGTTGTGCTAATATTGGTAGTACTTACTATACTTGTTAGAAAATTAAATCCTAATATTATTAAACACGAAAGTCCTTATAGACTTTAATGGTTGAATGATTATGGAGAAGCAAGAATTACTAGGTAGGTGTTGGTTTTTTTTTGTTGGAAAATATAAGGATGAGGTTTTGTGTGATGTTGTGCCTATGCATGCTACTTATTTATTTTGGGGAGACCTTTGAAATTTTATAGAAAAGCCAAGCGTGATGGGTTTACGAACATGTATTCTTTTTAAAAAGATAGGAAGACATTCACACTTGTATTATTGTCCCCTAGATAAGTGTATGAAGACCAATTGAAATTGAAAGGAGAAAGTGAAGCCAAAGAAAAAGATCAACCATGTGAGGATGTGAGAAAGAGTAAAAATAAACTGAGCCAAAAAAGAAAAAGGTGAAAGTGAGCCAAAAAAATAACAAGGTTATATTTGACCATAATAGGAATTATTGGGGATTCAGCCAAGAGAAGTAAGAAGAAAATAGGAGAGAAGAAAGGAAATATGAGAAAAGAATAGAGTATGGAAAAAATAAAGAAATATGTTAATTTTTATGCAAATGAGAGATTAAGAATGCTTATTTTTCTGACATGCCTATGATTTTACTTATGTATAAGAAGACATATTTTAACACCAATAACCTTGATCATTATATTTCTAGTGTTTGTGTTTCTTTATTTCATGATTTTAAGGACATCTTTGCTGATGAGATTCCTGGTGAGTTCTACCTATTAGAGTAATTTAACACCACATTGATCTTGTACCTAGAACATTTATACCTAATCGATTAGCCTATAGAACTAATCTCGAAGAGACAAAGGAACTTCAAAGGCAAGTGGAAAAATTGATGAAAAATAGGTATATAAGAGAAATCATGAGTCTATGTGCAATTCTAGTGTTGTTAGTACCAAAAAATGATAAGACTTGAAATATGTGTGTTGATTATCGTACCATCAACAATATTATGATAAAATATAGACACATAATTTCTATATTTGATGATATGTTAGATAAATTGCATGGGTCATGTATGTTTTCTAAGATTGATTTGAAAAGTGGATATTATCAAATGATAATGAAAGAGGTAGATGAATGAGAAACTGCATTTAAAACTAAATATAGTTTGTATGAGTGATTAATTATGTCTTTTGGACTTACCAATGCACCTTCTATTTCATGATATTAATGAACCATGTTTGGTGTAATTTTATAGGCAAGTTAGTTGTGATTTATTTTGATTATGTTTTGATTTATAGAAAGAATTTTAATAGGCGAGTTAGTTGTGTGACTTTTGCATGAAAAATATTATATTTCTTGGATATTTTATTGATGCAAAAGGTATTAAGATGAATGGGAAAAATATTTAGGTTATCCAAGAATAGTCTACCTCTAAGTCAATCATTGAAGTAAGAAATTTTCATAGTTTGACTAGTTTTTATAGAATATTTGTTAATAATTTCAATACCCTAGCTATATCTTTAAGTGAAATAGTTAAAAAAAATATTTGGTTTTTAAATATAGTAAAGAACAAAAGTATGATTTTAATTTTTTAAAGGAAAAGTTAATTTCGACTCCCTTCCATTCATCCACAACATATCTTTCTTATAATCTTATTTCCTCACATCACAATCAAGTATAAATTCACGCTGATTTCACAATTTTTCTCTTCCTATTCCACACATCACACAATTATATTAATAAATTCTCTTTCTTGATTAATAGTAAAACACCTTTAATTTTTGTTTAGTTTTAACTAGTTTACATGCGTGATGTTGAAAACGAACAAATTTATTTAAGTAGTAACAAAATTATATTAAAAACCAAAATAACTTATCAAACAAAATTCTGTAGATTGATTATATAAATTATATTTATCTTGTATCATTGATCATAGATGTTATTCTTCTTCAATAGTGGCTGGCCAATAAAAAAGGAGTAAATGCAATGCAAAGTTATTAATGAACAATATTTTAAAATAATATATATATATATATATATATATATATATATATATATATATAGAAAGTTAATGTAAATAAATATGTATATCCTTGAATGATATAAATTTAATTAAGTAATTCAACCTCTTCCGGTGTATATATGCAACATCTTCTATGATAAATAAACAAGACAATAAGTTGTATTTTTGAATTTCCAAAAAATAATCTATTCATTATTATTTTCTATATGTTCATTTAAAAAAAATTATTGTTCATTGGAATAATTACAAAAACTCTTATACTTTGATCCTTTTTCATTTTCAATCTAAGATTTAAAAAATTATTATTTTCCTATATGGTCAATTGGAAAAATCAAATTGGACAAAAAGATATTTTTTCCCTTATTATAATAAATGTAAAACTATAAAAAAAATCTTCACAAACCTCTTTTCTCTCTTTCAAACACAATTTTTTTTCTCTATTAAAACATGACACACCCACATAAAAACATTAGATTTGAAGCAAGATCTTTATTTTTTATACTTAATCTATTCGTGCAAGTATTAGGAGCCAAAAACTTTTTGTTGGTGTTATTTTATTCAACCTTTTTTGAAATCATGAAAACCTCCAATAAATTAGGGTTATCATGAGTTCAATTAGTGGATTCCTGAAAGTTCTTGGGTTTTCTTACCACTACATGGCTATATTTTTGGAGCTCTTTTTCGTGAACTTCTCATTTGGAATGCTTATAATGGATGTGTGTGCTACTATACAACAGTACATGCTTTTTTTGCTGCATAAAAGCACTTAAAGTTATATGCCTTTAGTTTTTCTACCTTATGGCTATTTATTTAGTTGTTAATGATGGATCTAAAAAATGATACGCCCAAAAAAACCCCTTAAAAAGCATAAAAAACACCTAAGGAACATGAACTCGGGAAAATAACCCTAACACATGCACTGAGTATACTGCCCATCTCCAAGGATGCTGGGCATACACCTTAGCACCCTTGTGGGCTCGGGTTATCACTTATGAACCCAATATGTTTGGGTCTAAGCAACGCACTTAGAGCCACTTTCACCTTTGATGGGCTTGGTCACCTTGCTCGAGCCCAACACTCATCAAAGAATTTTTCTGAGACCCCACGCAGGTCCCTTAGTGTTTTTCACTGATCTTATATTTATTATTTGAGTATAGTACAATTCAAAATATCACATGGATAAAATTACAATTCAGCCCCTTTTCTCTATAAAATGACAAAATTTATAGGTTATAAATACACCGTGAATTCTTCAAGCCAAAGGTTCACAATCTCTTCATACTTAACATTTTTAGCATATATATTTTCAGAGTCTTTCTAAAATATCATTGCATATTTTCTCTCTCTACAAAATTACTAACTTTACCATTGAAGAGTCCCCCACGTCCATAAAAAAAGGTCTTTTATAGCTACCGGTCATCTAACTTACTAGACATCACCTGCTACTTCCATAGCTACCGATCACCTAACTTACCAGACACCTCCTACTACTACCACAACTATCGATCACCTTGACTTACTAGACAACACCTAGTACTACCATAGCTACCGGTCACCTGGCTTACCAATCATCACTTGTTACCAGTTACCAAACCTATAGGCTTTCTATATCAAATCATCAGATACCTTGACTATGGAGAATTGATCAAGTTGTTTGACATAAAAGATCAACCAATTATCTAACACATTAGACTTATTCATAAGCATCTTGAAGTTTAGGACTCATCAATTGGTGTTGTTTGTGGGGAATTAATAAAAAAACCATCAGTTTCTATAACTTGTTTGTTGACATTTCCAAATCATTCTATGGCACACAATAAAGACACTCATGGGTCAAGATGCAAGATAAATCTACTCATTACCACGAACACTTCTACCTAGCCAGACCTTCAACAATTCACCAGTTATGTGTAACTCTTCACTTAGACTATGTTGGCAATCCAAGGTTAAAATCAGTCCTTGCCACCCCAATAAGTCTTAGCAAGTCTTAGCAACTATGGTAACACACTTTACCCCACCACCATCTGCTCCTAGCACGTAGCCTGTTGCATTACCCATAAGAGTGTGGGCAGAATAACCTCTAGGAGAGTATTTTGCCTCTATACTCTCTAAGTTCCTCTAAGGGTCATTTATGTCATTGCGATACCCATGCATATAGTTGGTACTCTAGACACACTCGTCCTGGCTACCACAAAATTAACCTTAATTACCAATCTTGTTGTTTTCCACCAAACTATACAGGCTCTCTAAAGCCCAACAAATCACCTCATGATGCTTAATACTCAATAGAAATGTAAATTTATTTTTGAAATAAAAATATTGTATCTCTAACATACATTTCTTAACTACAAATCTCTAGTGAGGGGGCTTCTAACCACTCTTTTTTAAGGGAACTTACTTGGTCTCTCTAGAGCAATATCCCTACAATCGTCAGGGGTTGATTTCAGATCCTCCACTCTCTAGTGTAGTCTTGGACTGACATATTCTCTATGTGATGCCAAAGAGTCTCTAACTAATTCACCATGGGTTGATTTCATATCCCTCACTCTCTAGTGCGGTCTCAGACTGACACATTTTCTAGGTGATGCCAAATGGCCTCTAACTAATTCTTCAAGGGTTGATCTCAGATCCCCCACTCTCTAGTGTAGTCTTGGACTGACATATTCTCTACGTGATGCCAAAGAGTCTCTAACTAATTCACCAGGGGTTGATCTCAGATCCCTCACTGTCTAGTGCAGTCTCAGACTGACACATTCTCTAAGTGATGCCAAATGACCTCTAACTAATTCTTCAAGGGTTGATCTCAGATCCCCCACTCTCTAGTGCATTCTCATACTAAACATATTCTCCAATTGATGTCAAAAGATCTCTCATTAATTCACCAAGTGGTTGAACTAAGATCCCTCATTCTCCATTGTAGTCTTAGATTGACACATTTTTCAGGTGATGTCAAAGGGGCTCTCACCAAATCGCTAGAGATTGATCTTAGATCTCCCACCTCTCAAATGCAGTCTTGGATTAGAACCACTCTCTAATGAGGGGCTCTCATGTCTTATGTCATCTTAAGGAGGTCGCATACCTCCCATACTCCAATGTGACTACTTTTCAGGGGATGGACTTGGTTTTTCTTATGTAATAGAACCATCTTCCATGGATCTATCTTCATTACCCTTTAGAAAATTTTCTAAGTATAGGCATTAACATAAGTCTGCTCCTTTTTGCATTTTAAAAAATTTTCTAAGTACGAGCGTCGCCATGGGTCACCTTTAGGGTTCCTCGAAACTCTTTAAAATATTTTCTAAGTATAAGCTCACCCTCCATAGGTTTCTACTAACCACTTATAAATTTTTCTAAGTATAAGCTTCTTTTCCATAAGTTTCCCCTAACCTTTTAGAAAAATTTTCTAAGAATGGAGTCCTTTATATCTCACTTTACTTTTCTAAGAATTTTTCTAAATTTGGTGCATGCCCTACATACGGGTTTTCTGGTTTATTACCCGGGGTTTCAACCTCTCTTCTCATATGATGAAAATTTGATGGTGACCAGATGTTTTTACAAGTCTTTAATACCATAAAGATTTAAAGGGCTACTGATGGATCTAAAAAAATGGTAGGTCCAAACCCCTCCAAAAAACCCCAAGGAACATAGGCTAGGGCATAGAGCCTAAGCATATACACCCTACATGGGCGCATGCACCAGGAGCACACTCGTGTACTAAGTGTACACCTATGCAAGGCATATGCCTATGTAGTGTATGGGCACCTAGTGGGCATACGCCTAGCACCAAGGGTGCTAAACATGCACCCCAACTCTAAAGGTGGTGGATATGCACCCTAGCACCCTTGTGAGTTCGAGCTATCATGCTCGAGCCCAATGTGTTTGGTCTATGAAGCGCACATGGATCCACTTTCACTTCTGATGGGCTCAATTACCTTGCCCAAGCCCAACACTCGTTAGGGAATTTTCTCGGGACCCCACGCGGGTCCCTCAATATTTTTCATTAATCGTATACATATTGTTTTGAGTATAATACAACTCAAAATGTTATAAGAGTGAAATTACATTGGATCCCTCCTCTCCATAAAAAAGACAAAATTCATGGGCTATAAATACATCATGAATCCTTCAAGTCAAATGCTCATAATCTCTTTATTCTTAACATTTTCATTATACATATTTTCAGAGTTTATCTCTCTAAAATATCATTACACGTTTTCTCTATATCAAGTTACTGATTTTACCATTAGAGAGTTCTTACATCTGTTAAATGAGACGTTTTACAACTACCTGTCACTTGAATTACCTAACACTATTTGTTACTACCACAGCTACCGGTCATCTATCTTACCAAGCACCAACTGCTACTATCACATCTACTGATTACATTGACTTTCTAGACACCACCTGCTAATACCACAACTATCGATCACCTGGCTTACCAATTATCACATGTTACTAGTTACGAACCCTTTAGGCTTTCCATATCAAATAATCAAATACCTTGACTATGGAGAATGAATCAGATTGTTTGAACTAAAATATCAATCAATTATCCAACACATCAGCCTTAATCCTGAGCATCTTGAATTTTAGAACTCATCAATTAACTTTGTAGAATCACAAAAGCTTCCTCATGTTTGTATGCCTTGAAATGGTGATTAGTTTCAAGTCATTAGCATGTGTGATACCCAGAAATTATTTGATGAAATTCTTAAAAGGAATTTGTGTTCATGGAATTCTAGATGATATTATTGTAATTATAAATGGCAATTTCATTATTTTGATGTTAAAAGAGCTCTTTAGTCATTAAAATGGATATAGTGACAAACCTGTAAATAATCAAATATTTTTTGTTGATTTTTTTAAAAAACGTTAAGTGTTAGTGTGTGTATAAAGTTTAAGGAGGAAACTATAATTTCTCAAATCTTAGATTAAAATGAAAAACAAACCAAAATATAGAAGATTTTTTTTTTTGTAATTATCCATTGTTTATTATATTATAACTTCCTTAATATTTGCCAAATTTAAATGTAAACTAATTTTATTTATTATTATTATTATTAATAATAACTTAAAAGAACTCATGTTTCATAAATGTAAGGAAAAATAGGTCTCTTTATTTTTTTTGAGATATACTTCCTTTATTATTAGGGATATGAATAGGTATTCCTTTTCAATAAAAGAAGATAATATTAATAAATTTTATAATCTCCTTACCTATTTAATCCTAAATGCTAGCATAAAAAAATTAGAAACTTTAGAGTATGTATGGATTACTATCAATATTATTTTATGTATTCATTTTGATGAAAGGAAACAGAGAGAAGGAGAAAAACTATTTTAAAATATTTAAAATTCTCCCTGAAAATTTTGAATAGATTATCAAAGAGTTAAATCTTGTAAAGATTAATTAAAAAAGAAAAAAATTAAAAGGAAAAAAATATAGAAAAGGGTCTCCTTATTCGTAGCCTAGTCGCATCCTATCTAACATAATTTTTTCTTAAGGACATTAAAACAAGGTGGTTTTGTGAAGAATCACTCTTAAAAAGAACGATGTCGTTTTGCATGGATATGATAACCTATTTGCTACTACCATTAAACTCCATCCTTGTAAGTGTGTCCTAGATAACTGGCTTGCATTACATTTTAGGTCAGACAAAATAAAATGTAAAAAAAAAATATTTAGGTAGTAAGAAATTTTTTGACAATATTATTATTTAACAAGTTAATTTTAAAATCTCATAATACAACTCTTTATCTAGTCAAGGCTTTAAATTAGTTTTTTTGGAGTTGTTCTAACATGATTCAATTGACTTGGCATGTCAAAGACAACTTAGAAGACTAGTAAACACATGGTTTGATTTAAAAAAGATTCAAGATGACATCTTTTTTAAACATTAAGATAATGACATATTAGATTGACTCAGGTTAACCCTAGTTAAAAAAAAATGAACACTCAAAAAATTGAGTTCTAACCCAATTTAAGGATATTTGTTTGAGATCGCAACAACCTTGTAGAAATAAAAAAATGTTTTTTATGATTTAAAAAATAAATTAAGAAATATATGAAATGATAAATCAAAAAGAGTTGTTCACATTAATTAAATATTAAATAAAAAGTTAATCTTCATGGTAGAAAAAAAAAGACATGCATATGTAAATGTTTATACCGACTATCTTTTTTTATTTTAAATATTTTTATTCATTTTATCTTAATAGCTAATTGTTGTTGTTAATAACAATTTTTGTTTTATATAAATTTTATACAAATACAACTAATTTATATAAAATACAAGAGGAAAAAAGATTCAAGACAAAACAAACTAATCTCTTTAAAATATCACGCAAGTAAAAAAGAAAAGTTAAATAAGAATCAATCTCTATTTGAAAAACTAAGCTAATTCAATAGAAACAATTAATGGAAAGAGATAAAAAGAGAGTGTTAGATGCTAATAGACTAGGCCTACACACCCTTACTCAGTCTTAATTAAATAAAAAGCTTAGGCTTGGATATGGTTTTTTTTTTTTTTGCCAACTACTTTTTTTTTTATTAAGCATACAATATGTCGCTTGCCGTAGGAGACAACCTATTTTCACCTTAAAAAATTATAAAAACCTCCATAAATCACATATCAATCCTAAAACACTATGAAATTACTCAAAAAAAAAAAACAACTAGATAAAAAATATCTAAACAGAATCTGATATGTTTTTTTAAGAATATTTCATCATCTCTAATAAGACAAGTTTTGTTGCTGAAAAGTGATTGTTTACCAACTTTTTTTCTCCTTCATTGTTTTAAGGAGATGTTTTCTTTCATCTCTCAAATTGAACTATAATGTTAAGAAAATGATCTTTTGAATGAAAATTATTAAAAATTAAAGGAATTGTAAAGTAAGAGAAAAAAAAGCAGTTAGATTAAACAAAATGTTTTCTAGCGAATTTGAAATTCACCATGAAATTTCCTTTTATTTTATACTTTGATTTTTTTTGTTGAATCGTTTTGTTTCAAAATAAATTTTAATAAATTGATCATTAATTTAGATATAGAAGGCTGCAATTGAAATAAAAGTTTGAGAATAAAAATAAAAAAAATAGATATTGTAGATTACTATAGTGTTATACCTATATGTTTTTGTATATTTTGTAATATTAGATTAATATACTAAAATCTACTGAATAAAAAAAATTATCTCATTGGATTAAGAAAGATAAATTATCTTAAATTTCAA
>Ga0307513_10006513_pt1 | contig 15252 bp, 15 predicted proteins | sample 15_EM_MG_FD_202174 | JGI IMG/M metagenome (GOLD analysis project Ga0307513, IMG submission 202174) | Populus trichocarpa ectomycorrhiza microbial communities from riparian zone in the Pacific Northwest, United States - 15_EM | ecosystem: Host-associated > Plants > Roots > Unclassified | place... | reverse complement strand
AATTCTGGTGCGAAATGAATAACAAATCAGTGACTTATAAGTAAAGAGGACAGACATCGGCATCGAACCTGCGATTAGTGGTTAGATACTCTTGAACAAACTCGGAAATAACGTAGTGGACTTACTGATCACCAGTCCCGTCGAAACATGTCGAAACATAAAACAAGCGTCCGGAATGGATGATGTGGAGGCAGAGTGTTCGCCGTGGAATCGAGCGAGCTGGTAGGTGATATCGGCGATGCGCCAGACTGCGTTACAGTGTCCAACGTGGTCATCACCGTCGCAGCGCTATCCATCCGCCAGTGGAATGTATTCTTTGGGCTGTTGACCGAGTCCATGTTTCGCAGGATGAAGGGTGTGAAGGGGGAGGTTCGACTTGGTCAACGAGGACATGGCTAGTTATTTATCGGCTGGATGGATGGCGCTTCTAATCGCTTGGCAGCTATAATATTGATGGAAGAACGCTTAGCATAGGCATTTTACGAAGCCGGCTCCACACAAGGATTTTGAAGGCTCCGATTCATAAAAACCACTCTGTGTGATTCGAAGAAGCTTGGAAGGGAAATTCACCCTTAATACCTTATGCGGAGAAATAGTGGGTTAGGATATGTAAAACGGGTTTTTAGAGTGGGTATGACGCATGCAGCCTCGTGGCAAGTTGCAACCTCGTGGCAATACTCGGAAAAAGCCGGCGCTGGTCGAGATCCAAAGCGGCATCAAAAAACGGCGATCATAGGCGGCGGAACGGCGGCTAGGTCACTACCGGTCAGGCCTGCGCAAGCGCACATTAGTATTTATAAGGGCTCGCAGAAAGAGCACCGTAAGGAGACTGGTTTCGAGTATAGGGTAGGGGCAATATTTAAATTAAAATTATAGTAATATTCTGGCCATTCATTAGTTTTGCTCATTATTTGAATTGCATGGAAGGGGTCAAAGCGCGTCACTAATTTTCATGATATATTTATTCAACGGCCAACCACCCGCTGTCAATATTATGTGCTTGCCCATCAACTGCATAGTTTTCAGGACACAGGTTTACAAATGTCAAGAGATAGGATGCTACTTATATCTCCCTTTGGAAATGATCTCTCGAGTCCAGCACAGTGCCAGGTTCATTGTTTTGGGTCAAATGCCATTAAATAAATCATTAATATCTATTTATTTTAACGTTAGCCACTGCATCATAAACTATGCAAAGGGCGATCGTGTCTTCGTGTTGAGCGGTGTGCTCAACGCCCAGTTATAAACCTGGAGGGGAGTCGGGACGCGACGCAACGCGCCAGCATGGTCACGTTAGGGTCCACGTGTACCGTGGGTTGGACGGCGGCAAGTTCCGCTGTTCTAGGCCGCCTTTTCCAATTTCCGGACTTTCTGCGTGTGGAACAGTTTCCAAACCTGAAATTTCTACTTATGATCTAGCTTACAGAATTAACAAAACATCAAATATCACGCGCCAACCTCTCAAGTTCTCTCTATCTGAGAAAACTGGCAAATCGAGGACGGTAATGGGTCACGCAAAAATCAGATTCTTATCCGATTTTTTATTCATCCTATCCTCCTGCGACAGCGAGGTACATATGTATGTCACACCCCGCCCGTGCTTTGACCTTCGTCCCTTATCTATGGGTTAGCTCTCCAGTCTGTCCGTGATTATTTTGCTGGCGGCATCACGATTTATCTAAGTTCGATTTCATTTTCTTTCGTTACTTTCAGGCAGAGATACATGCGGGGCGCATGCAGACACGACTTATGCGAGAAAATCGTCCTAGAGTGGCGGTAAACATGATGAACGAGAAGCACGCAAAATCATGTAGTTAGCCAAATCAAAAAAAAAGCTGATATAGACGTACAAGTAGTAGCGAAGAACGAAGTGTATGAAAATACCCCTGCATAACTGGCATACAAAAGGAATACCTGCGATGGGCAAGATGTCAACCACGATCACAACTGCAACGACTGCGCAAATTTAGGGGTACCTGCAAAGCGCGTTCTGCGATGGTACTCTTCAGATCGTCGTCCAGCGCTAGACGTAAGGCAAGGGTTGTATGATCCACATAGAGAGGAGAATGCCCTACAGCGCTTCTATGAAAACAGATATACACTTCACAGAGCAGTACATCATTCGAAGAGCCATCACCAGGAGAAGAACATCGCACAGGAAATGTTCCACTCTCAGGTGTACATACGGAAACACCAACCGGTTTTGGAGACAATGACACATCAACGGCGCACTAGATGAACACCATCCCCAAGCAGTACTGTGTCAAGGAATAGCCAAATGGTGCTCCCGTGGATAAAAATGAGAATTATCCCATTGGAATCCAGAGTCAAGTCGCAACAACGAAACGAAAAGTTGAAATCGGTTCACCAAACCGTCTTTGAGATATAAAGGACCGGTAGGATTATTTCGATAACGTAGAGCAGACTCCATTTGGAAAGGCCAATGATAAAAATGGAATGCAACTCCAAGTCAGTCACCCGCACGCACGTACCAGAATACGCGAGTAACTATCTTAAAAGACCAAACCCCAGCATGTTGAAAGAAAAGCCCCCTCAGAGTAATAGTAGTAGAGACGAACGCCTCGCGTTACCGATCTGAGCATCTCTCGCGTGTCCCTCGAACGATGGCGAAACTCAGAACAATGCCAAAGCAGGCGGATTCGAGATATGCGATGGTTCGTCCGTATCCTCGAGGTGAGTACCAGATCTAAATTCTGGCGCTGAAAACTCCAGACTTTGAGTCGGTTTGAGTTCACTTCCGCTAATGAGGTAAGTATCTCTTTCCGGGATTCAGAGACGTATCGTCGCTGTTGAAACTGTGAGCATTGACCACGGCGACGAAGGAAAGGACTGACTAACTGACTCCCCCCCCAACGGAACTCTTTTCGCTTAACCATCCCTCCGGTCACATGCCATCGCTTCTTCCAATGATTCCTGTGATTCCTGTTCAAGATGATTCGAGACGCCCGTCACGCCCGTCGCGACTCGCAGCTAACGGGATCTTGGTCACCATGTATGTGGATGTGGATGGGGGAAGCGTACAGGTACAATGATAGGCCGTCCTTGAGGGGCGTCGCTAATGGAAGTTGGACAACACGCAGTAGCCACTAGTCCGCGAATTATAATGATAGGTCTTGCGATAGTCGACTATTGCACAATAAAGGAGGAGAGGAAGGCACCATCGGAGAAGACCATGAGTAGGCCTTAGGGTAGATTCGATGTTGGTGCGGACGACGAAAGAAGAGGTGTGGTATCAATGATATGTAGGCAACGACTGTAGGCGCTGGCCATGTTGGGAATGATAAATGACCAATGAGTGATAACGAGATAGCAGGAGAAAGGAACAAGGTCACCTGCATAGTATGGGCTATCAGACTCCCAGTCGTGTTCGCTCTCGCGACTCCAGTACTACATTTGAAGAGCCCTCGTTAGCTTGTGAAGGAAAAACGCGCATCAGCCTCCGAACCAAACAAGACCGGTGACGTCGGAATCATTTTCTTCCAGACGTGAGTTCTTCTAACAACCTTTTTCTTCGCAGCACAATTTTCCAAACCAGGAACTCTCTAGTCGGCGACAATCACTCACTAGAAAGTAATTCTCCCCGCTGACCACGCTTGGGTGGAACGGAGTAACCTGGGATTTGGCAAACCTGGGCTGTATGTAGATCCACACGAACACGACTGGCCGAGTATATGATGCCTCCTAATCGTCTCGCGGAAGGGAGGATAGTGGAATATTATGAGCATTAGCAGGCTCGCCGCCCCGGTTTCCTCAGCACCGGGATATAGACCGCGCTGCCGCTATTGCAGGTATGTTAACACAGGGTATACGGATGTAACAATAACGGCGTACGCATCTGGGCATTCCTCTGCCCCTCACATTCAAGTTCACGTTCTCGCTACCACCTGTACACAGGCATTAAGATCGATGAGGTTCACGGTATCGCGGGTAGACGGTATTCGCGTGGGTATGCAGTCGACTAGCCTAGTGTACGTCGCAGCCTAATAGCAGCCCTGTTCGTCATGTAAGGCACGTAGTCAGTAAGGAGACAGAGTAAATTAACAAGGGAAACCACTGACGATGTGAACGAATGCTAGTAGTTGTTCGCCCGCCAAGCAGTTTCGCTAACCCCTGCCCACTGCCCGTCTGCTCCTCCCAACTCGGCGTTCTCGGGTCAACCTCGTCCTGGATGGTGACAGAGAAGCAACAAGGTAATTAGAGGTGGGTGAAAGCGACTTCGGTAAAACGAACGAGAATTTTTCTTTTGCTAATGAAGTCTCTCCGTGCAGGATCCAAGGGATACGCGTCGTCGCTGTTGCAGGCGTGAGGAATCGACTATCGGGGCATGCGAAAGGACGGACCAGGTAACTATTCCCCCCCACGGGAGTTCCTTTTCGCTGAACGGTCCCTCTTTCCATGTCCCATCCCTTCTCCTAATGATCCTTGTCCAAGAAGACTCGAGCCGGGCAGGTACAATAGCAAGTTTCAAAGTGTGTTCTTGACGTGTGCCGCTACTTGAAGGTGGAATAAGGCGCCTTAGCCGCTAGTCTTCAAAGTCCAGTGATAGGTCTTGGCTTCATAAGGATGTGGTCGAGAGGAAGTCAAGATCGGTTCAGGCCGTCCATGGGTGGGGCAGATGCGATGTTGGCATATTGGCGAAAGAAAACGGAGTCGTGTGATACGCCGGGAATGACGTTGGAGAGCGGATCTGTTGGAAACAGTTGTAAAGACAATAAGTGATAGAACGGCAGAACAGCTGGGCATTGTGATAGACCTCTCCGCGTCGCACAAACCCACATCTCCTGATCAAGCACAAAATGAGCTGGATGGCCTGCGAGACTACAAAGCCAAACGCTCGCTCTCGCGATTCCAGAACAGCATTTTCAAAAGATCTCTGACGATTGTCTTTCATAGGATATAGTTCCAAGCGTTATGAGTGGCGACTTTCAAAGGAACACTGGCAGGATGCGGGAAGAAAAATGCGCATCAGCCTCCGAACCAAACAACCGAGCCTCATTCCCATCAACAGAAATGCTCACACAAGGGGCAGCCATCTCCACTCAAATGTTCGTTTATAAATTCATTTTTTGCAACACATGAACCATTCCCCTCAAAAAAAAAAATGGTCAAAAATTGTTGCTGTCGCGTGAAATCGACTCGACGTCGTTTCAAAGTCCGAAGATTACATAATTATTTTCTAGCGAAAAACACGACTAAGTACCTTTTTTCGGAGTTCTCAACGATTCTTACCTATAATCTCGTCATTCCTGGCACTCTCCCTATAGTTGATACTAACTCTTTCAACAGTGGGAAGGTGTCCTTGTTTCACAGGAAACAAAGACTTTAGCTAAAGGGAACTGGGGTTCCAAGCTAAATACACTTGTAGCCCTGACTCGAGTATAAGTCGCCGCCCCACAATTCCCTCCAGCCTTGCCGCGAATCTGAAGAATTACGCAGCTTAATAGCATTGAAATGTACCATTCTCTCTGCCCTAGGTTACATGAATATTTTTTACGAAGTTTTAAATCCAGCGCTTACGCTAGTGTTCCTGGCTATGGTATTCGAACATTAATTAGAAACCATGGGAGAAGTCAAAGGGATGTGCTCAACTCACTGCGCGAGGGATTTTAAAATAATGCTATCGATGCATGAGAGGGCTGGCAAACGTTGTAAGTGACTAATTTGCTCGTTCATTCCCTGCCCAATTCCAACCGAAGAGATGTAAATAATAAATAATGCCCATGTCCAAAATTCAGCGGACCTATCACCAACTAGATCCTAGAAAGTTACCGTCACAATACACCCCTTTAATTAAGGCGCTGTTCTCAGCATAGCTATCTGATATTGAGAATATGAGTATGCGCTGAAACCGAGCGTCAACCTTGTGTCAACCCGGGATTCTCACACGCTCCGATGGCAGGTACCAACAATGAACATTAGCATCAGTGAGACTCCCTTTGCAATCAGAGGAAGAACGACATTGAATGGTATATTCACACTTACGGGCATCTCAGATAATCAATATGGCCCATAGAAAAACAATATATTTGTTGGCACATGTCATCGCAAGTCATTTACACGTCAATCGCACACCATTGGAAGCGGATTGCAACTGATCGCAACTGATCAGAAGCGTACGTGACCCGAAGCGCAAGTGTGCCCAATCACATTTCCGAGGGTAGAGCCGAGCGAAACTCATCACCGTTGATAACTCCACCCTTGAAACAACTCCACCCTCGAAAGTTGGATGGTCCAGGTGTTTTGGCACGAACATGCACAAACTACTAAACTAGCCCAATGCCCAAGATCACAGTTACACAACCTCTCTGTGCATAGCCTGGCGGCATAAACCGGAACAATGGAATGAGACTGAATGGTTGTGAAATATTTGATGGGTTTGAGTTGGTCAGCGCCCACTCTGTATTCTGATAAAGCATGTCATGGAGCATCTCGCCATCCAGACGATTCCTATCATTTCATACCTTCCTTCCTACTCCAATTCGACCCTCTCTAAGTACGCTGAACCTTGACAATAATTCCCAACATGGTGGGTCCAGGAAGTCAATTGGCCCTTTTGACCCGCGCGTTGGTTGTGGCGAGACTGGTGATAGTGCGTTTTCCAGTGTTGCATTTTGCCGATCTGATCTCCCCACTGGCAGACTTTTGAAGGTCAAGTCTGTTATCAGAGAAGTAATTTTGCTATCCTGATACTCAGGACAGTCATGGCATGTACGATGTTCGTTTGGGACTGTATCCTTACCCTCGGAATGGAGGTCGATCTCGTGTGGAAATCAAAGGGGAGTTTCATGAAGTGTTTGTACCTCTTTCAACGGTACTTGCCCTTTACTGATATCATATTGTTTTCTGTCACTTGTCAGTCCAATGTGTTTCCTATCTTCGTATTCTCACTATTTTTTGTAGCTCAAATGAGGGGAATTTTGGGGGAGACCGGGTGTCGGAGGGTATTCTACGCTCAAGGAGGTTAGTAAAATTGATTTTCCCTAGATTCACGGAGTAGAAGGAACCTGCTTTGCGTCCAGTACTTGGTATCGTTGGGGTTGCTGCATCTGAGGGCGAGTTCGACCTACACTCCCTGTTTCGGGTCATACTGATTGTCTCTAACAGTGATTCTCACATTACGGACATGGGTGGTGTGGAATCGGAACCAGTGTTTGGCCGTTATTCTGCCAATCCTTTACAGTGTCGTTTGGGTTTCAAGTTGCATCTTCATGGTTCGATTTAGTAACACCAACACGTGTATGTGCAAATTTCATGCTCACTCTTGACTTTATGGATGATTTATTTCATCATAGTTGGTGCGCCACCATATCCAGAATACAGTGGATGTTTCATGATATACGCCAGCCACGACCTTGTTCCTCTATGGGCCTTGGTGATCATCTGGAATTGCGGTAAGCGTAAATGTGTTTCATTTCCTCCTTTGATTGAAAAGGTCACTAGTGCTGTTGATGCTCATGCTGGTACCTGCCATCCGAACGCGTGAGCAATCTTAGTTTGACTGTCAGTTCTGCACATATCATACCCTTAATCTTAGACAGAGATGGGGGTGGCACCTCTCTAATGACTGTAGTGTATCGCGACGGTAAGTTACTGTTTTTTTATTGATCAAGGCACCGCTAAATTTGGACGAAGGTGTTATTTATTACCTATATCACTTTGGTAGGTCTTGTGCCGGGAATGAATGAGCTAATCATTCATGATCCTCGCCAGTCCTTTCATGTATCAATCTCATCGCTGTCAAAACTCTTCCCGTGAGTTGACGATCTCCCTTTGACTTCTTCCATGGTTCCTAATTGTACTAATGTCTGATTACCAGGAAGATCACCAGTTGCTCTTGGTATTGTAAGCGGGCCATTTGCAATCAGAAAATAATACTCACGCAATATAGGGTGGTGCGAATGATCCATTCAATGTTAACAAGCCGCGTAGTTCTTCATATTCGCGCCCAGGCCAGAGAAAATCCTGTTTTCCAGTCGGACGGACTACGGAACTGAACACATTTATTTCCATAATAGTAACACTTACTCTTGGATCATCGATCTCAAAACCACAACGTCGACAACGAAGGATATCCTCCCAGCTTAAATAAACTTGTACTTGTATTCAAAATAGAGGCGAAATACCATTATCACGGATTAAAACCGATATTGTATTACGCTGGCAGAGTATATTCTGGGTTCTCACTAATGAGCCAATTGCAACCTGTCACACAATCAAAATACACAAAAGAGGGCAGATAGCAACGACTGCGATAACCAACCCCATGAATGGGGCGTTCATTGCGGGTGGATCATTCCCTCCTCGAATCGAATGCCGAAGTTGTACCCATTGCCCTCTGTTCGCCCCGACCCCCATCGATCTTGCTTCCATAAGACCGAGTGGTTTTCTAATAGGATTCAGCACTGCGGGCTACGTGGATCCTCCATTGTACCTAACATCTTCATGGGCAGTCTCAATTCATCGCTAGTGTTCAAATAATATGTGATGAGGCCATGATCGGTTCTGGGCAGTGCGAGCGCACCAACACGAGTATCGTTATCCTAGTCGCTGTTCTATGCTGATCGCATCGCCCATCCATCCTTCCTCTCGATACGTACGCAGGCGTTGAGCTGACGACTAACATGGCTATATGATGCAGCTCCTTATCGTTATACGGAAAGGAGAGATATGGTAGGATAGGTGTGCAGCCCTTCGCCACGAATGCCCTAATGTAGTAGTCTCTCCTAGCCAGACTGCGATATATGTGAAGTGCCCTACGTACTGTACCGTTTCGACCGATTGTTCACATCACGCATCACAAGACCTCATGAACTGAACCAATTTGGCTTTCATCACGCATCACAAGGACCTGTGAGCATCCTCAAAATTGGGATTGCAGGTATAAAAAAAAATTTAGGCGCTTCGCGCCAAATTTATGAACAGTTTGGTCAAAAAATTGGTTCAGTCACGCATCACCACTGGCCGTGAACATCAGTACCAGTGAACTATGTGCGTCACGCATCACAAGGTGTGAACAATCGGTCGAAACGGTACAGTAATTTAGGCCCTCTGATCATCTTCTATCCCCATCCGAATCCTCTTTTTCATCTTCCGACCTCTCGACATGGTATTAGATGCACACTCAAATTGATATGGTGCGGGTTGGCATGTAGGCAGCGTTCGAGTGGGTATGAGGGTATTGGTTCAGGTAGAGCCAAAGGTATGATCCGACACAACTTGGAGCACTCCCGGTCGTGTATGTAGAAGTGCGATACGATGGTCTTGTTGATATTCGCCAATCGCATTTGTTTATTCACCATCTGTGCAACTTCCGCAATGCGCCCATCGCTACTGCTCCTCCGAAATCGGGGTTCTCAGTGTCATCAATCACAGCGTCGGTGTACAAGGGGGTACACGTTGGGAAATTGGCGCCTCCGGTAAGGCCTCCCATTTTCTGACCAGTTGCCTTCCGCTGAGGTGGGTAAACGTTATGCTGCCGGGTGTTGGCCAGATACACAGCTTCCCACAGTCGCGGTTTGAGCCTCTCGTCATAGTCGCACCTACTCGTTAGCGGATAGGGAGTTGGGGTGAAATTGAACCGATTATTCTTCCTTCCATCTAAGACGTACGCAGTCACTGGTTCCTCCCTACCCGTTCGCTTCGACGTTCTCGGTGTCGATGAGCATAGTTGTAAACGTCGACGTGCACAAGATTCGAGGCAACAAACATGTATATCGCACTTTCCATCGGTAATATTTCCGGGGAGGGAAGAGAGAGAGGCGACAGTGTGATGGCGACTCAGGTAGGTCGTCCCATTTTCTGCCTGACTGCTAAAAAATTTTGGGCTCTTGGAAGAACCCTGTCGCTGTGCAAGTGTGAAAATCGATTATAGCGACGAATGCAAGGACTGACTCAGGTGAGTACCCCTCGCTATCGAAACTGCTTTTCCTAACCATCCCTCCTCCCAAATATTCGCTCAGAGATGGAGGACGCAAACAAACAGGCGACCTGGTCATCGTGTACGGATGGGCGAAGGAAGAGTTGACGATGGAGAGAAATTGTCATTGCTGGCAGAGTGATTAGGAATCAGTAAGTCGTCTTATTTCCTGTCCAGTTCCCTTCTGGTGATGAGGCGACTCTGTTTGGATAGAAGGACGAGTTGCGGCGGTTGGGAAAATGAGGGTCGACAATGGCGACAATTTTTCTATCAGAGATACAAGGGTGTGTCGCGGCTGTTGGCAGTGCTAGGATCAACTACCATCACTTCCCTCAATGATTCCCATCGAAAGGAACGTAATAGAGACGGGGTCGCAAAGAACAGGGGACTTGGTTATCATGTATGCGGATGGAGGGCCAGGGAGAGAATTTGTACAGTGCGATGATGATGGTCGCGGGTGAACGGTGAAGATAATGAGCCGTCTTTGAAGTTTGCTGCCCGGAAGAGAGCATCTGTTCGAGTTTAATCCGACTTTTATATCACTGCCCTAACGTTCCCTCAGTATTTTGCGGAATGATGACTGAGGCCGTTTCCTTCATACCTTTGCTCCCCTGCCTTCGCTAGCGCATGTCCGGGACCAACATAATCCACTCAAGCAATCGGGGGATTGCGCTTTCCTCCGTCGACTTGCTGTTTTTATCCCATATCCCAATCTTAAAGGTTTTGATTATTTGTCGCCTTCTTGACTTTTTCAACCAATCTCGTACCCGTTGAAAACTGAGAATTTAGGAAGGGAACGCTCGTCTTTGCCCTTCAAGCAGACAGTAAGACATCCTTCTGAATCGCTGTCAATTGATGCCTCAACCGTTGCTTCAGGCACGAGATTTCTCTTGTCTCCCTGCTCGGTTCAATTTGAATGGTACTGTCCCTTTCTGGGACGAGGGGCGTGTATGAACAGAAGAGAATTTATCTCGTCTCTTCAGCCCCGTTGTCCTCTCCTCTACACGCCAATGCTCTCGTCACCTATTTCCCTCTCTCCATGCAGCCGACCACACACCGTACTACCCACTGCTCGCTGCTACTTTCCCCACTGTTACATTTCGAGAGGTCAGTATGCGTCTTGTTTGAGAAATCAACATCACATCAACCCCAGATCCGCCACTCCTCATAACGACATCGCACACCCCAAGTCATCATCCATATTTCTGTTCGAGTCGGCATTCCATGCTAATCTAATCGTCCGTCCATCTTCCTGCACAGTCCATACGGAGTGCCAAGATCGACAAGAAGACCATTGGTCGATGTTATGTTGTCTTATCGCATCCCTGCTATTCGTTCTCGGGTCGCTCGATGTCGTCGTATGTACATACAGTCATCAACCGGCTAATGATACACCACCATACATTGATATACAAAAATTCATATTTTTTGATGAAACAATTTTTCATCAAAATATCTATCTATGACTAAAATCTGAAAGGATTGGATGTATTACAGGCGTAGTACATCATGTTTAAAAATGGGGCTTTATGGAATTAGCCGAAATTTATCCCACCACCCAATGATACACCGACTTTTTGGGAATTTCTCAATGGGAACATCTCCAAATCCTCTGAATTTTGGAGGGAACAATATTGGTAGATTATAAAAATTAAATATGTATTCATTGTGGTGAACAAATATGTTCTTGGAATTTGAATTGATATTTAAGGTTTCACTCTATCATTAGTCGGTGATGACTGCCGGTAATCATCATCAAAATTGAGGTAATCCAATACCTTCATGTGTATCCAGCGTTCGAGTGGGAATGAGGGCTCGAATATGATAGCGAGCACCATCTGGTTGAGATCGTTATCATCACCGTTCTATACAAATTGAATCGACAATTCTTCCTGCCTCCAGTGCTGCAGCAAGCATCGAGGTCGCCGGTAGAAATCGACATGACTCGGACTGGCTAGGTCTTCATACACGCCCGTCACGTAGAAAGGTTGGGCTAGGATGGTCCTACTCCTCGTTAACTAATATATCTTTCTCTGGTGTGGGACATCTCGTCATCGAGGAGATTGAGATAAATCAATGGGGGAGACCGCTTAGCACATGAGTACAATCACAATCCCACTCATTGTGCCGATTGAGCGGCTTTCGCTGACTCCCCGTCCATAGTGTGATATGACGATCCGGACCTGTGGGCAATAAACGATAATTGACGACGAGTGGGAGAACAGGACGGGTGAAAAAAATGAGAAGCCTGCCTACATACTTATGTTGTATGAGCACTTTCAGGAACCACATGTTCGCTCTCGTGACTCCAGAACAGAAAAATTGAGCAGACCTGTCACCGACTAGCTTCCAGAAACTTACCGTCATGATACACTGCTTTAATTAGCGTGCCATTGTCCCCATCTCGATCTGATATTGAGAAAATGAGCATGCGCTGAAACCGATCACCAAAACTGGGATTTCTCACACATCGGATGGCAGGTATCAACATGAGATTCAACAACACGACCTTTTTAATTAGAGGAACGATGTCATTGAATAGCATATTCACACTTACGGGCATCCCAGATAATCAGTACGGCCCATATAAAAACAACATTTTGGTTGGCATATGTCATCGCAAGTTAATTGAACGTCAATCACACGTGATTGCAAGCGATTGCATGTGGATTGCAACTGATCACAACTGGTCACAAGCGTACGCAACGCAAAGAGAAAGTGGGTGCAAATCCCAATTTCCGGGGTTAGAGCTGAATGAAGCTCATCACCGTTGACAACCCCACCCTTGAAAGTGGGATAGTCCAGATGCTTTTCCATGAACATGCACGAAATTAGCCTAATGCCCAAGATCACAGTTATGCCAACCTCTCTATATTACCCGGCGGTTTGAGCCGGAACAATGGAATGAAACTAAATAGTTGTGGAACGTTTGATGGGTTTGACTCGGGTCAGTCCCCACTCTGTATTCTGATAAAGCATGTCATGGAGCATCTTGTCATCGGAACGATTCCCCTCATTTCATACCTTCCTCCCTTATCCAATTCGGCCACCTGTAAGCACGCTGAACCCTAAGAATATTTCCCTGACATGGTGGGTCCAGAGAATCAACTGGCCCTTTTGATCCGCGCATTGTCTGTGGTGAGACTGGTGGTAGTGCGTTTTCCAAGTTCTTCCAGTTTGCACCTTGCCGATCTGATCACCCCACTGGCAGTATTGTGAAGGTCAAGTCTATTATCAGAGAAGGAATTTTGCTATGTTGATGCTCAGGACAGTTATGGTGGGTACGATGTTCATTTGGGACCTCATCCTTACCTTCGGAATGGAGGTCGATCTGGTGTGGAAATCAAAAGGGAATTTCATGAAGTGGTTGTACCTCTTCCAACGGTACTTGCCCTTTATTGATATCACGATGTTTTTTATCATTCGTCAGAATCTCTCATAAAACCTCAACTTATCATCAATATGATAATGAATAGAAGTTTCCTAAAACGAAAACAGAATTATCTGCATCAGAAATCACATCAGAAAGTGACGGTTAATAACCTTATCACCTATACTTAAGGTACTAATTTTTTGAGACCTTGTTTCAGAGTTCCCTCCTGAATACTGCATCGAGAATTGGCCATGTGAACACAACGCTGCAAAGGATGCTCATCCAAATAATTGATGAGTTTCGCAAACTTCCCATTCACATATGCAGCCCAACCTTGTGCACCCCACCCAATACTGTTGCACACTCGAAGGCGCCGTATTTTCCATTCGCTTCACATTAAACACTTGGGCATTCAACTCCTCTGATACAAACATTTCAGACATCGTCAACATGCATATTCTTGTACCAGTAAAGGACCGGCTAACCCCACAGCGAAGGAAATTCAGAAATTGACGGAAAAATGAGTGGACCTGTCACCAACTAGATCCCAGAAACTTACCGTCACGGCACACCACTTTAATTAGGGTGCCGTCTCGATCTGGTATTAAGAATATGAGCATGCGCTGAAACCGATCATCAAAACTGGGATTTCTCACACGCTCGGATGGCAGGTATCAACATGAGTATAAACAACAACACCTTTTCAATCAGAGGAAAGATGACATTGAATAGAATATTCACACATACAGGCATCCCAGATAAGCAGTATGGCATATAGAGACATGATATCTTGGTTGGCGTATGTCATTGCAATTCAATTGCATGTCACTGATCGCACGCAATCGCAAGCAACCTCAAGCGGATTGCAATTGATCCAAACCGATCACAAATGTATGCAACCTGAAGCACAAGTGTGCGCAAATCGCATTTTCCTGGGGTAGAGCCGAGCGAGACTCATCACTGTTGACAATTCCACCCTTGAAAATCGGATAGTCCAGATGCTCTTCCATGAACATGCACAGAACTAGCCCAATGCCCAAGATCACAGTGATGCCAACCTCTCCGCACAGCCCGGCGGCTTGAGCCGGAACATTGGAACAAGACTAAAGAGTGTGGAATGTTTGATGGTTTTGACTTTGGTCACTCCCCATTCTGTATTCTGATAAAGGATGTCATGGAGCACCTTGTCATCTGGACGATTCCCCTCATTTTACACCTTCCACCCTGCTCCAATTCGGACACCTCTACGAACACTGAAACTTGAGAATAACCTCTTGTCATGGTGGGTCCCGGGAATCAATTGGCCCTTTTGATCCGCGCGTTGTTTGTGGTAAGACTGGTGACAGTAAGTTTTCCAGTGTTGAACTTCTTGGCTGATCTGATCTCCCCACTGGCAGTATTTTGAAGGTTGAGTTTATTATCGAAGAAGGAATCGTGCTATCCTCAAGGGGGTGACACTAAAAAAAATAAGGATATCACGTCGAAATTTTTTTTAAGGAACAATTTGGTGGACTAACTAACTGATTGTGGGAATTACCTTCCAGATATAGTAATTTTTTGATCTAATCTAATCTACATCAGCAACCTGTCACTTTACTTGTCGCTTGTCCTCGCTTTTTGACTTTTTTACCCGGTTTCAGCAAGCTGAAAAGTTGCTGAAAAGCTAATATACATATATTACATAATAACACTGTACATACGACTAGCACATGCTGGTGGGGAGTTGAGTAAAAAGTGGTTGCGTTTATATAAGTAAAAGGCCTCAGGGTTAATTCGCTAGAATATTCCATCAGCACCATCAATCGGAACAAGTCGGCGCAGTGGAATATTCTGGGAGCTTCTAGCGAGCTAACCCTGAGGCCAGTCAATTATATAAAGGCCACCACTCTGTGCACTTAATTCCCCACTAGCATCTGCTAGTCGTCGTCTTAATAGTTATAAG
>Ga0307513_10006512_pt1 | contig 15253 bp, 10 predicted proteins | sample 15_EM_MG_FD_202174 | JGI IMG/M metagenome (GOLD analysis project Ga0307513, IMG submission 202174) | Populus trichocarpa ectomycorrhiza microbial communities from riparian zone in the Pacific Northwest, United States - 15_EM | ecosystem: Host-associated > Plants > Roots > Unclassified | place... | reverse complement strand
ATATGCAAAGCATCTGTACGCCCATCACCCAGGCTCAGAAGCTGGCCGTCTCCATCGCCCAAGGCGAGCTGACGAACCAGGTGGAGGTGCGCGGCCGCGACGAAGCGGCACAGCTCATGCAAGCCTTGTCGGACATGCAGACCTCGCTGCGGAGCGTGGTGGGCCAGGTACGCCAGAGCACGGACAGCATCTCGACCGCCTCGTTCGAGATTGCCACCGGCAATCTGGACCTGAGCCAGCGTACCGAGACCACCGCCAGCAATCTGCAGCAGGCGGCCGCCTCGCTGGAGCAGTTGACCGCCACCGTCAAAAACTCGGCCGACTCGGCGCAGCGCGCGAACCAACTGGCATCGTCCGCGGTGCAGGTGGCGGCCCGCGGCGGCACGGTGGTGTCGGAGGTGGTGGCCACCATGGACGACATCAATGCCGCGTCGAAGAAGATCGCCGACATCACCGGCGTGATCGACGGCATTGCCTTCCAGACCAACATCCTGGCGTTGAACGCCGCCGTGGAGGCCGCGCGCGCCGGTGAGCAGGGCCGCGGCTTCGCCGTGGTGGCCAGTGAAGTGCGCAGCCTGGCCCAGCGTTCGGCCCAGGCCGCCAAAGAAATCAAGGGCCTGATCGGTGCCTCGGTGGAACGCGTCGACTCCGGCACCCGCCTGGTTGGTGACGCCGGCCGCACCATGGGCGAAATCGTGACTTCGGTGCAGCACGTGTCCGACATCATCGGCGAGATCACGGCCTCTGCATCGGAGCAGTCCGCCGGCATCGCCCAGGTGAACACCTCCGTCACCGAGCTGGATCGCATGACCCAGCAAAACGCCGCCCTGGTGGAACAAAGCGCGGCCGCCGCCGATTCACTGAAGGCGCAGGCGGCAAACCTGGCGCAGGTGGTGGGGACGTTCAACCTGGAGCCGGCGGGCGAGGGGGCCGGCGCCGCCATCCCGCGCCTGCAGGCTCTTGCTCTCAGATGATGCGGGAAAACCTCGCATGGCTGCGGTCGGCCTGGAGGTAGCGGTCGAACACCATGGCGATGGCGCGCACCAGGAACCAGCCGGCCGGCGTCACCTGGATGTCGCCCGCCTCCAGGTCGATCTGCACCAGGCCTTCGTCCTCGAACTTGCGCAGCAGCGCCAACTCGCTGGCGAAGTAGCGCCGGAAGTCGATCAGGTAGGCCAACTCCACCGACTCGAACTGCAGGTCGCCCTGGCACATCAGCGCCATGATCACGGCGCGGCGGACCAGGTCGTCGCGGCTCAGAGCCAGGCCCCGCACCACCGGCAGCCGCCCCTGGTCCAGCGCATCGCAATAGGCTTCCATGGTCTTGGCGTTCTGGCTGTAGGTGGCGCCGATCTTGCCGATCGCCGAAACACCGAGCGCGATCAGGTCGCAGTCCGGCTGTGTGCTGTAGCCCTGGAAATTGCGGTGCAGCCGGCCCTGGCGCTTGGCCACCGCCAGGCTGTCCTCGGGCAACGCGAAATGGTCCATGCCGATGTAGACATAACCCGCGTGCTCGAACGCCGCCATGGCATTGGCCAGCATCGCCACCCGGGCCGGGCCGTCGGGCAGCTCGTGCTCGGCGATGCGCCGCTGGGGCTTGAAGCGCTCCGGCAGGTGTGCGTAGCCGTACAGCGCCACCCGGTCGGGCCTGAGCGCCACCACGGTCTGCAGCGTGTGCGCGAACGAGTCGGGCGTCTGCCGGGGCAGGCCGTAGATCAGGTCGACGTTGATGGAGTCGAAGCCGATGTCGCGCGCCTGCGCCATCAGTGCGGCCACCTGGGCCGCGGGCTGGATGCGGTGCACGGCTTTCTGCACCGCCGGATCGAAGTCCTGCACGCCGAGGCTCAGGCGGTTGAAGCCCTGCCCGGCCAGGAACGCCAGGCGCTCCTGGTCGACCGTGCGCGGGTCCACTTCAATCGAGTATTCGCCGCCGGGCACCAGTTTGAACGCGCCACGCAAGGTCTGCATCAGCTCGCCGATCTCGTCGTCGCTCAGGAAGGTGGGGCTGCCCCCGCCGAGGTGCAGCTGGGACACCGCCTGGCCGATGCCGAGCCGCTCGGTGTACAGGGCGATCTCGCGCTGGAGATAGCCGAGGTAGGGCCTGGCGCGTTCATGTCTGCGCGTGATGATCTTGTTGCAGGCGCAGTAGTAACACAGCGATTCACAAAACGGAATGTGAACGTAGAGCGACAGCGGCAAGGCCATGCCGGTGCCGCCCACCTTGCGTTGCGCCACCGCATGCAGGCACTGGTCGGCGCTGTAGGCGTCCACGAACCGGTCGGCCGTGGGGTACGAGGTATAGCGTGGACCCGGCACATCGAAGCGACGCAGCAGATCCTTGGCGACGAGGGGCATGGCGAGGGGGACTCCTGAGAATGTCCTCACTGTGCCTCAGGCTGCGCTCCCGGGTCTTGATTTGTATCAAGGCGGGTCTTCGGGGGCGGGTCTTCAGGGCTTGTCTGTTTCCGGGCAGCGGCTCTCCAGCATTTTTGCCAGGCGCTCTGGCGGCACCGGCCTGCTGATCAGGTAACCCTGCAATTGGTCGCAGCCCAGGCTGCGCAGGTGATTGGCCTCGACTTCGGTTTCAACGCCCTCGGCGACGACTTTCATGCCCAGGGCGTGGCCGAGCGACACCATGGTGGACACCAGCGTCATGTTGGCGGGGTTGTCGTTCATCGTCATGATGAAGGCGCGGTCGATCTTCAGCACCTGCACCGGCAGTTTGGCAAGGTAGGCGAGCGACGAATAGCCGGTGCCGAAGTCGTCGATGGACAGGTCGATGCCCGCGGCCCGCAGGGTCTGCAGTTTGACGATGGTGTCGTCGATGTTTTCCATCGCCGCGCTTTCGGTGATTTCGAGGTCGATGCCCGGGTCTTGGCCGCCCAGGCGCAGTGCCAGTTCCACCGTGGCCACGAAGTCGGGTTTGCGCAGCTGCACCGCCGAGACGTTAACTGCGATGCGCGGCGCGGCCAGGCCGAGCGAGGTCCATTGGATCCGGTCCAGCACCGCGCGCTCCAGCGCCCAGGCGCCCACTTCCGAGATCAGCCCGGTTTCTTCCAGCAGCGGTATGAAGCGCACCGGCGGCACGAGGCCCAGCTCCGGGTCCTGCCAGCGGATCAAGGCCTCGACCCCTTCGATGCGGCGCGTCACCGTGTCGACCTTGGGCTGGTAGTACAGCACGAAGCGACTCAGTGCCAGCGCCTCGCGCAGCCGGGTCTCCAGCGCCAGTTTCTCGGCGATGCTGGCCGCCATGCGGGCGTCGTAGAAAAAGAGCCGTTCCGATTTGCTCTTGGCGCGCTTCAAGGCGGCTTCGGCGTTCAGGTACAGCGTCTCGGCCGAGTCTCCGTCGGCCGGGCACAGGGCAATGCCGATCTTGGCGGACAGGCGCAGTACCTCCTCGCCGACAAGCAGCGGTTCGCCAAATACGCTCTGGTAGAACTCCTGGAGCACACGCGCGATTTCGTATTCCGCCGCCGCGTCGGGAAACACCACGGCGAACTGGTCCGCGCCGACACGCGCCATCCGTGTCGGGTCGGTGGCGGCCAGCGCGATCCTGCGGGCCACCTCGCGCAGCACCTCGTCGCCGGTGTGGCGCCCGAGGCTGTCGTTGATCGACTTGAAGCGTTCGACGTCGATGATGGCCAGCGCCAGGGAAGTCTGCTTTTCGACCGCCGCCACCACCATCTGGGTGAGCCGCTCGTTGAACAGCATGGCATTCGCCTGGCCGGTCAATCCGTCGTAATAGGCCAGGCGGTTGAGCTCGTCGGACTGCGCGATGTGGTCCATGGCGAAGGAAATGTCGTTGGCCAGTTCCTTGAGCAGGCTCATCTCCCCGGCATCGAAGAAATCGGTTTCGCCGGCATGCAGCACCAGCACGCCCGCAGTGCGCTTGGACACGATCAGCGGCAGCGCTGCGAGCGAGCGGGAGCCGGTGGCCAGCGCGGCCTCCCGCTCGGTCATCCAGGCGCTGGTGGCGATGTCGTTTTCGATGATGGTCTCACCGTGCAGCACCAGGCGCATCATCCTGGAGTCCTCTTGCTGCAGATGCGCGTGCAGCGCCTGCAGCATGGCCTCGAAATAGTTTTGCGCCGTACCGTCGTCGCACTGCGCCATGACGTCGATGTGCATGGAGGCGGGGTTCAGCAGGCCGATCCAGGCCTTCTTGAAGTGACCGGTGTGGATCGAAATACGGCAGGCCTCGCGGAACAGTTCATCGCGGTTCGGCACCCGGACGATCAAGGCGTTGATGTCGCTCATGACGGTGGTGACGCGGTGCAGCCGCTGGATGCGTTCTTCGGCTTGCTGATTCTGGGTGATGTCCTCGTGGGCGACCACCACCCGCACCGGGCCGGTGCCGGAAAAGCGGGACACGCGTGCCAGAAACCAGCGGCGCTGGGTCATGCTGTCGCATCGGTATTTGATCGAAAAAGTGTTCCGTTGCCCGCGCAGCACCTCCCTGACGTGCTCCGCGAACACCGCGGCCTCCGGCGTGCCGAGGGCGTCGGCCCTGGCGCAGGCTTCCAGGTAATTGGCGCCTTCGGAGACGGCATTTGCGCTGGCGCCGTTCTCTTCGGCGAATTCGCGCCAGGCGCGGTTGGTCGCGACGATCACGCCATCCTTGTCCAGCACGCAAATGTGTTCGGAAAGCGAGTCCAGCGTCGACCTGGCGAAACGTTCCGAGGCCAGCAATGCGGCTTCGGCCTCGCGCCTTTGCAGGAACTGGCCGAGCTGGTTGGCGATGGTCTTGCCCGCAGCCTGCAGGCGGGCGTCGGGTTCACGCATTTCCTGGCTCAGGAACGACAGGACGCCGATGATGCGGCTGGCGTCGAATACCGGAAAGAGGTTGGCGCAGCGCAGTCCCTCGTCGACAGGTGTCTCCAGCAACACCCTGGCCTCGCGGTGGACGTCGGGTATCCACAGCGGCTGCCCCGATTGCCACACCGTACCGGCCAGGCCTTCGCCGGGCTGGCGGACGTTGTCCTTCTGCAGGCGTTCGAGGAAATGCGTGGACAGCCTGCCCTGCGGGCTCCACAGCATCTCCAGCTTCAGTACGTTCTCGTTCGCGTCGACCCGCCAGTAGCGGCCGAGCTCCCAGCCTTGCGATTCGCAGACGGTGCGCAGCACCGATCTCAGGCCCTGCAGCGTATCGTCCGATGCCGCCAGCGCCAGGGCCACCGCGTGGTCGAGCCGCAGCAGTGCTTCGGCCTGCTCGCGCTCGGCGGTCTGGGCCTGCAGCAGGCCCAACTGCTGCTGTACCTTGGCATACAGGCTTCCGTTTTCGTAGATGCGCCCGGTCTGGGCCGCCTGGACGGCGAGGGTGTGTTCGTCATCTTCCGAGAAGCCCGCCTGGTCCAGCTTGTCGATCAGCATGATCCAGCCGTAGCCATGGTGCAGCGACACCACCGGCACCACCACGGCGCTGTGCACTTCGGGCAGGACCTGGGTCACGGCGAAGCGCATCGGCGCATGCCCCGCACCGGACTGGAAACGCAGTGGCGTGCGCGTGCGCAGCACTTCCTCGGCGGTCTCCAGGTCGAGGGGGAGTTCGGTGAGACAAGACCTTTCCTCGGCCGTCAGGCCGGCCAGCGCGAGATGGACCTTGCCGGTGTCGTACTTGTCGCGCACGGCCAGGATCGCGCCGCGCGCGCCAAACAGCACGCGCACGCCCTGGCAAAACTTGTCCAGCAACTCGGTGGGCTCGCGTTCGGAGGCCAGTTGCATGGCCAGTTCGGTCAAGGCGGCCAGGCGGTGGTTGGCCTCTTCCAGCTCGAGGGCCTTGACCACGAGTTTGTCGCTGACCAGGCGCAGATGGTCGCGGTCGAAGTCGGTGGCAGCGGGCACCTGCACCATGGGGCGCTGCGGCGTGGACAGCGCCAACGCGGCCACACGCAGGATCTCCTCGGGATCGCAGGGCTTGGTCAGCACATGCGTCACACCGCAGGCGGCGGCGAGCACCGAGGCTTCCTTTTCCAGAAAGGTGGCGGTGTAGAAGACAACCTTGGTGGCCGCGACGGCCGGTTCGTTGCGCAGTGCGCGCACGAAGGCGTAGCCGTCCATCTGCGGCATGAGGACGTCACAGATCACCAGGTCCGGGTGGTGGGCCCGCACCAGGGCCAACGCGGCCTCGCCGTCCTCGGCTTCGAGCGCCTCGTGCTGCGCGTAACGCATGAGCATGGCAACCAGCTCTCGGTTTTCCGCAACATCGTCGACCACCAGGACTTTGGCCATGTGTGCAGGCCTTTCTTCAGGCGGCGCGAAACGGTTTGCCAGGATTTGCCATGGAATCTGGATGGTTCAAGCGCTTGATTGTTGCAAAGTGTAGAGTGAATCGCATACAGAAAAAACCCGTGCCGTCCCCTTGTTTTGGGTAAAAAGACCCAATCGAGGTACTCGTCGAAGCTCCGGTGTGGTGCTACAGCGCCGCTGGCATGGTTTCAGCCAGGCTGGAGCGCATCGGCATGTGGATGTGGAACGCCGCGCCGCCTTCGGGCAAGGATTCGGCGTAGATCCTGCCGCCGTGCAGTTCCACGATCTTGCGGCAGATGGCCAGGCCCAGGCCGGTGCCGCCGGAGCCGTCCTTGGTGGTGCTGGACTGCACGAAGGCATCGAAGATGCGGTCAAGCTCGTCGATGGGAATGCCTGGCCCCTGGTCGCTCACGTAGAAGTGCAGGTCGCCTGCTTCCGAGACTTCACCCGACACCTGGATGACGCCATGCGGCGACGAGAACTTGACCGCATTGGCGATCACGTTGCGGATGACCTGCTGGAAGCGCGTCGGGTCGGCCTTGGCGATCAGGGGCGCGTCCGACAGGTGCAGCCTGAAATCCAGCTGCTTGGCCAGCACCAGCGGCTCCATCTCGCGCAGCACGCTGCGCACGGTTCCGCGCAGGTCGATGCGCTCCAGATGAAAGGTGCCCACGCTGCTTTCGATCTTGGCCACGTCGAGCAGGTCGTTGACCAGGGCCAGCATGCGGTGGCCGGCGGCGTGGATGTCCTCGAACATGGCCGACTGCCTGGCCGGGTCGCGCACCCGTGTCTTGCCGAGTTCGGAGAAGCCGATGATCGACTGCAGGGGGGTGCGCAGCTCGTGGCTCATGTTGCTCATGAATTCGGCCTTGGCGCGGGAGGCTTCCTGTGCCGCGTCGTTGGCCTCGCGCGTGGCGCGTTCGGCTTCGCGGAATTCGCTGATGTCCATCAGCACGCACAGGATGCCCGTGTAGTTGCCGTCCAGGTCGGGCACCACGGCCTTGAGCACGCGGGTGTCGCGCCACGACCCGTCGCCAGAGCGCAGCCTGGTCTCGAACTGGGTGTGGCCGCCATGCGTCAGCAGGTGCCGGTCGGCCTTTTCGTGGATGCGGGCCTGGCCGGGCTCGACCACCGCGGCGAAGTGTTTGCCGATGACCGCGGCACGTTCGGTACCCTCGAACTTTTCCCATGCGCGGTTGACCATCTGCAGGCGGCCCTGCACGTCCGTCATGGCGATCGGCAGCGGGTTGAGTTCCAGCAGCTGCTTGTTGAAGGCCAGCTGGTTTTGCAATTGCTGCTGTGCCGCCCAGCGCTCGGTGACGTCGACGGCGCTGCCGGCGAAGCCGGTCTGCACGCCATTGCACAGCAGGGGCACCACCGCCACGTCGAAGCGGAGCTCGATGCCGCCGGCGCTGCGCACCCGGGCCTGGGCCGTCCGCAGGCCACTCTTCTTGTCGTTGCGGAACAGGGCACGCACCGCGTCGCGGCTTTCGGGCTCCACGATTTCATGCAGGTTGCGGCCGATGGCCGGCTGGGCGTCCGTGCCGCGCAGGGTGAACCAGCGCGCGTTGACGAAGGTGATCGCGCCAGCCACGTCGGTTCTGAAGATCAGTTCCTGCACGCTTTTCATCAACACCCTCAGCTCCTGCTCGCTGCGGGCCACACGGCCCTGGGCTTCGTGGGCCTGCCGGCGCGCCACCGCGCGTGCGCGCAGGCTGCGCGAGACCGCGAAGGACAGGAACACGATCACGGCCACCGCCGCGGCGCCGACGGCCGCGAAGCCTTTGACGCTGCCGGCCCAGTGGCTGAGCGCCTCGGCCATCGGCAATTCCACCAGGATCACCAGCGGCCGGGTGCGTGAGACGCGGAAAGACACGATCTGGTCGCTGCCGCCCGTGCCGGGGCCGACATAGCTGGCGAACTCCTTGCCCGGCAGGTAGTCACGGAAGACCGGCAGCGCCGAGATGTTGCTGCCCGCGAGGGTCTGCATGTCCGCCGAACTGGCCAGTACCGCGCCGCCATAGGAGGCCAGGATCGCGCGCCGGCCAGCATCGCCAAGGGTCTGCTGCTGGTAGTTGGCGAAGGCATCGGGGTTGATCAGGCCGACCAGCAGCAAGCTTTGTCCGGTGCTGGTGACTGCCGTGCGCAGCAGCGGAATGAAGCCCACGCCGGCCGGTGTGCGCGCGGGGCTTTGCCGCTGCAGCCCCGGCAGGCCGCGCGCGGCCACGAAGGGGCCGATGGCGTCACGCCCCGATGCCGGCCAGGGGCCGAGCGGCTTCATGTCCAGCGACAGGCCGGCTTCGGCCGGCAGGCTGCTGGAGAGCACGGTGCCGCGGCTGTCGATGACCGCGGCGGCCCGCACGAAGGGCAGGCCGACCAGCATCTGTGCCAGGCTGGTGTTGGCTTGCCCGGGTTTGCCCAAGCTGTCCAGGAAGCTGGGCGCATCGGCAAGATGCGCCAGGGCGGTGGCCGCGGTCTCTATGTTGCGAGTGGCCTGGTCTTCGAGCACCCTGGCCAGCAGTGCGTTCTGGCTGGTTTCGGTGGCCAGGCTGGCGCGGCGGTCGCCTTGCGCCACCCACGCCAGGAGCACGACGGTCAGCAGCGCCAGCGCAATACCGGCAGGCACCACCCACCGGCTGGAGAACCGGTGGCCCGCCGCGGCCTCGCGACCATGCGCTTCCCGGGATTCCTTACGCATGCCGTTCACCGGGAGATGATGTCGCCAAGCCCGTGCCGCTGGCCTGCGGCAGCCAGCCGGCCGTCCTGCTTGATGCGGGCGACGAAGTTGTCCATGGCCGCCAGCCAGGCGTCGTCGCCCGGCTTCACCGCATAGGCATAAGGCAGCACATGGAAAGACTGGGGCGGCGAGATGAGCCGGGCCCAGTCGGCGTTGTCCAGCAGGCGCCGGCTGTAGGGGTAGTCGGTCATGAACACGTCGACCCGGCCGGCTTCGAGCTCGCGCTCGCGTGTGTTCGGCGGCTTCACCGTGACCAGTTGCGCCTGCTTCAGCGTCGCGGCCATCACCGGCTCCATGAAGGTACCAGCCTGCACCGCCACCTGCACGCCGGGCTTGTCGATGTCGGCCCAGGTCTTGATGACCGGGTTGCTCTTGGTGGTGACCGCGTAGATGTCGCTGTGCATGTAGGGCCGGGTGAATTTCAGCTGTTCCATGCGCTGGGGCAGCATGCCCACGGCGAACATGGCCACGTCGCAGCGGTCGGTGCGCAGGTCGACCACCAGGGTGGCGAAGGACGAGTCGACATACTCGATCCTGGCCTTGAGGTCATTGCCGAGGGCCGCCGACAGGTCGATGTCGATGCCAGTGAGTTTTTCCGTGCGCGGGCTGCGAAAGGTGATGCCGTAGTAGTCCGGCCAGATGCAGACCCTGATGGTGCCGCTCGCCTTGACTCGGTCCGATACGGCTCCTGCGTTGGCCACACAGGGCGTAGATATGGCGAGTGCCATCAGCATGCCGAAAAACGGCCGGATGTTCATGTGTGTTCCTTTGTCTCTGCGGGGCGTGGGTCAGTTCGCGTCGATCAGCGCCTGAAAGCTCATGCCTTTTTCGTTGATCTCTTGCTTGCGGGCCTCAAGCTCCGGTGCATGGGCCACGAAAGCATCGACGATCTCGGGGTCGAAGGCGCGGCCGCGTTCCGCGACGAGCATGCCGATGGCGGTCTCGCTGTCGAAAGCCGGACGGTAGCACCGGGCCATCGTCAGCGCATCGTAGAAGTCCACCACACTGGTGATGCGGCCCGACAGCGGGATGTCGGTGCCCGCCAGGCCGCGTGGGTAACCTGTGCCGTCGAAGCGCTCGTGGTGGGTGAGTGCTACTTCTGCCGCCAGCTGGAACAGCGGGATGCGGGAGCGCCCGAGGATTTCCGCCCCCATGGCCGGATGGCGGTTCATCTCGGCGCGTTCCTCGGTGGACAGGGGGCCGGGCTTCTTCAGCACCCGGTCCGGTGTGCCGATCTTGCCGATGTCGTGCATGGGTGCGGCCTTGCGCAACATGCGTGCAAAGCTGGCCGGTTGACCGAGCTTCAAGGCCAGGGCCTCGGCCAGGAAACCGATGCGCACGATGTGCACGCCGGTGTCGTCGTCCCTCAAGTCCGCAGCCTGCGCGAGCTGGAGCAGGGCGTGGTGGTGGGCCCGCGTGACCTCTTTCAGCGCCTCGTTGCGCTCGCGGTACATCTGGCCGAAATCGGCGATGAAGCGCTCCATCTGCTGCGCGGCTGCTTCATCGAAATAGCGTCCGGAGCGTGGCGCCTCGGCCGCGTCATTCATGATCCGGCTGGCTGCGCTCATTTCAGGTCTTCCACGCGGCGCAGGGTGTCCAGCACCTGCAGGGTGCTGAAAGGCTTGACCAGGTAGTCGTCGGCCCCCGCGGCCAGGCCCGCGGCGCGGTCGCCGCTTTGCCCGCGTGCGGTCAGCATGATCACGCTGGTGCCGTGCAGCACGCTGTCGGCCTTGGTGCGCTTGCAGACATCCAGGCCGTTGAGCGTGCCGGGCATCATGACATCCACCAGCATCACGTCGGGCTGCAACTGGTGGGCCATGTCCATGCCGGAGTCGCCATCGGCGGCTTCGTAGATGTCGTAGTCCTCGAATTCCAGCGTCATGCGCAGCAGTTTCCGGATGTCGGCATGGTCTTCGATGATCAGAACTTTTTTCATGACGGGGGCGTGGCTGGAGCGCATCCACGCGATGTGTTTGATGTGTGGATGCTACTTATCATTTTTATCAAATGCAATGCATGACACACCGCTTCTATGGCAAATTTAACGAATTCGAAGAACTTGATTGCACATGAGCACCATGGCCGAGCCATGGCAAAGGGCCTGCCGTCACCGGTGAAACATGGTTGGACGCGACCGTGTGAAGAGGCTCGGAATGCTTGCTGCCTTCTGACAAGTTTCGTGAATATTCACGAAATGGTAAAAATGCCAACTTTTGCAAAATGGCTGTTTTAATTTATCGTATTTATCACTGATTGAGCCTACACTGCTCTTTTTCGACCGGGGCTGCAGGGGCCTTCAAGTACCCGATTCCTGCCTCTGCCTACCGGCCCTGTCGCGTTGGAGGAAAAGTGCGGACAAATCAGAGAACGGACCTGGCCTTGCATGTGCTGTCGGATCGCGCCGACGGTGCGTTGCCGCCGGTCCTGGCCCAATTGATGGACGACATGTCTTGCCACACCGGCCTGAGCCCCAGGCTGCGGGCGGAGATCTGTGTCTTCATCAACGAAGTCCGAGGCTCCAGCCAGGCCGATCTGCTCGCCTATTACGACAGCCTCCCGCGACGCAGCAGGGAGGCCGCGCTGTGCCTGCTCCAGGCCGCGGGCGCAGTGCCTTCCACGCTGCCTTCTTCCAATGAAGGGGGGCTGGCGGCGCTGGCCTGGCCGGCCGAGTCCGAATTCCGTCTGGCCCAGGGGCGGGCCGTGGTGCTGGACTTCGGTGCCACCCAGCCGGGCGAAGTGACTTCGGTGTTCGTGGACGAGTTGCCGGCCATCCAGGGCGTGGTGTCCGACACCGCTCGCCAACATGGCCTGGGCCGTGCGATGCTGCTGGCGGCGATCATCGAGTTGGCCTCAGTGGAGAAATTCCACTGGGACACATTTATCAATTCAGACCCTGCTCTTTAACCTGTTTCTTGAAATCGATCAAAATAGCCGCGTATGAAATCGAATGCTCCTTTGCCAACTGAAGCCTCCTCGGATGACTTTACGACCCGTGACGTGGCCAAGCGCCTCGGCTTGGCCGTACGCTCTGTGCAGCTGATGGTGGACAGGGGGGAGTTCGAGGCCTGGAAAACCCATGGCGGGCATCGCCGCATTTCCCGGCAGTCGGTGGAACGCTGGGAAGCCAAAAGAATGTCGCCCGCCAGTGCTGCGCCCGTATCAGTCTCGGCCTCGGCTGGCAGGCCGCAAGCCAAGGCCGATGCTTCCGGGGCGAGCCCGCTGAAAATCCTGTTGATCGAAGACTCGGTCCACTTCCAGAATCTCGTGTCCCTGCTGGTCAAGCAGTATTTTCCGGCGGCGGAGCTGAAGATGGCCGGCGACGGCATCATCGGCCTGGCCATGTATGGCCAGTTCCAGCCGGACGTGATGCTGGTCGACATCTTGCTGCCGGGCATTGATGGCGCGACCTTGATCTCCACCCTGCGCTCGCACCCGCAGTTCGCCAACAGCCGGCTGATCGTGGTGACTTCGCTCGATGCCGAGCAGCGCAAACCCTATGCCTTCGCCCTGGCGGGGGTGCCGGTGGTGCACAAGGCCGAGCTGGTGACCGAGCTGCCCAAGCTGTTGGCCACCGCGATGCATGCGCCGTCTCTGGCCAACATGGAAATGTGATGCAGGCGGCGAGAGTCCTTCTGGTGGAGGACGACCCCGCCATGGTCCGTTTCGTCGAGCTGGCGGTCGACGATCTCGGCATCGCACTGCAGGCCTGTACCACGGTGGCCGAAGCCATCGCGGCCCTGCGGGTGCAGCCCGCGCACCTCATCGTGACCGACCTGATGCTGCCCGGCGCACCCGGCACCGTGCTGCTGCAACGCCTGCGCCAGGAGGCCGCGCTGCTTGGCAACGCCCGGGTGGTGGTTTGCAGCGCCGGCATCAACGCGCCAATGAAGGCCGAACTGGCTGGGCTCGGCGTCTGGCGCCAGTTGCACAAACCCGTGGCGGTGGAGACATTGCGCACCTGCGTCCGCGAAGGCCTTGCGCCCGAGGCGGCGCCTGCCCCGCAAGCCCTGAAGACCACTGGCGGCGATGCCGACGAAGCCGCCGCGGTCTTGCGTTATTTTGCGGGCAATCGCGCGCTGTTCGACATGTACCGCGGGGCCTGCCTGCGCCAGTTTCCCGTGGACCTGGGAGACGGCGACAAGGCCTTCGAGGTACGTGATGCCGTGGCCTTGCGCCGTCTGGCCCACAGCCTGCGGACCGTGCTGCTCTCCCTGGGGCTGACCGAGGCCAGCGCCTGCGCCAAGCGCCTGGAACAGGCTGCCTTGCATGCCGACTGGAACGGCGTGGCCGAGGAATGGCCCGGGCTGCGGGCCGTGCTCGCCGCGATCTGCGCGGTCTGCGCGGTCTAGGAGGCTGTTCACACGCCGCTCTTCTCTTGTCAGGCGACGGCCTGCTCCTGCTCGAAACATTCGAGCTGCTGGATGTCGAGGATGCGGATGTGTTTTTGCTGCACTTCGATGATGCCCTGCGAGGCCAGCTTGGAGAAGGCCCGGCTGACCGTCTCCAGCTTGAGCCCGAGATAGGAGCCGATCTCCTCGCGGGTCATGCGCAGGATGAAATCGGAATCGGAGAAGCCGCGGGCATGCAGCCGCTTGGCCAGGTTCAGCAGGAAGGCCGCCAGGCGCTCCTCGGCGCGCATGCCGCCCAGCAGCAGCATCATGCCGTGGTCGCGCACGATCTCGCGGCTCATCATCTTGTGCATGTGGTGCTGCATGGCGGGAATGTCGCGGGTGAGCGCTTCCAGCCGGTCGAAGCGCATGGCGCAGACCTCGGCATCCTCCAGGGCCACCGCATCGCCATGGTGGTGTTCGGTGACGATGCCGTCCAGTCCGAGGATCTCGCCGGCCATCTGGAAACCCGTCACCTGTTCGCGGCCGTTCTCGTTGGCGATGGTGGTCTTGAAGAAGCCGGTTCGCACGGTGTAGATCGACACGAAGGGGTCCCCGTCGTCGTACAGGGATTCCCCGCGCTTGACGCGGATGCGCTTGGTCACCAGGTCGCCGATGCGCTCGCGCTGGGCTGCGTCCAGGTCGGCCGGCATGCAAAGCGACTGCAGCTTGCACTTCGAGCAGTCCACGGCGGAGGCGGATGTGTTCATGGCGGTTCCTTGTAAACGGGTGGTGATGAACTCTAGCGAGCCCCGGGTCGGCAGGTTGTGGGGAGTTCTTGATGGTGGCTGACAGGAGGTTTCGCCAAAGAACGTCTGCAATGTGATGCACGAAGACCAGTGCCATTGCTTTCCCCTGGCCAGCACCTGCGCCAGAATGTCCCCATGTCCAAAATTGAAACGACCCGCTCATCTCTGGAAACAGCGGGGCTCTCGACGCCCGGCGACGCCGTGCAAAACCTGGCCGACAGCGAAACGCGGCTGGCGGCGCTGTTCGAGTCGGCGATGGACGGCATCGTGACCATCGATGACGCGCAGCGCATCGTGTTGTTCAACAAGGCGGCCGAGCGGCTGTTCCGCTGCGAAGCGGCCGAGGCCCTGGGTCAGCCCATCACCAAGTTCATTCCCGTGCGTTATCGGGCCCACCACGACGCCTACGTCCAGTCGTTCGGCGAGACCGGCGTCACCACCCGGCGCATGGGTGGCACCGGCGCCATCAGCGGCCTGCGCATGGACGGCGAAGAGTTCCCCATCGAGGCCTCGATTTCGCAGGTCGACGTCGGGGGCCATAAGCTTTTCACCGTCATCCTGCGCGATGTGACCGAGCGCCTGCGCGAGCAGCAGGCGACGCTGGCCGCCGTGATCGATGCGGCGAGCGATGCGGTGGTGAGCTGTGATGAGGCCGGGCGCATCGTGCTGTTCAACCCGGCCGCGGAGCGCATCTTCGGCCGCACGGCGGCGAGTGTGCTGGGCGCGACCCTGGACGCGCTGATGCCCACGCGTTTCCACGAGAGGCATGGGGGCGACTTCCAGGGATTCGTCGACTCCCACGTGACGCGCCGTGCCATGGGGGCGGGGCGGGTCAAGGGCATCCGGGCCGACGGCGAGGAACTGGAGTTGGAGGCTTCCATCTCGCGGGCCGTGGTCAACGGCCGCCTGACCCTGACCGCCATCCTGCGCGACGTAACCCAGCGCGCCCGGGCCGAGGCTGCGCTGCTGCGCTACCAGACCGAGCTCTCCGACCTGACGCAGCAACTCATGAACCAGGAAAAAGTCACCACCCGCAGACTCGCGCAGGCCCTGCACGACCAGCTCGGCCAGACGTTGACGGCCATCCGGCTGAGCTTCGATGCCGCCGCGGCCAGGCAGACCGATGTGAGCCT
>Ga0307513_10006511_pt1 | contig 15254 bp, 13 predicted proteins | sample 15_EM_MG_FD_202174 | JGI IMG/M metagenome (GOLD analysis project Ga0307513, IMG submission 202174) | Populus trichocarpa ectomycorrhiza microbial communities from riparian zone in the Pacific Northwest, United States - 15_EM | ecosystem: Host-associated > Plants > Roots > Unclassified | place... | reverse complement strand
CCCACCCCATGAGAGACTGTATAAGATAGAACCCCTTCCAACAAATCGGTGAACCATGATATTTGAAGCAAAGAAACAAATGAAATGATAGGAAAAGAGGGCAAAATGTGGCAGAAAAAGCAAATAAACTAGAACTGGCACTCCACTTTCCCCGGCTTCTGAGCAATAAATACTCGTATATCTGGGTTAAAGGTAGAAATTCCCATCAGAGTCCCTGCTATTTTTGCTTACTAAGACATTAAAGGAACCCCCCCTTCAATCACCATTTTCAGAAGCCCCGATTCAAACCCCCTCCTTCTAACCCCCCGGGTTCGATCATCAAAGGCCTTCTTTGCAACACTGCCACTAACCCCACCATACTGAAAACCAAAATAAATAAAAAAAAAGAATATTTGGCCTAGCTGCGGAGAATAGGAGACCTAGTATCTTAAACAAAGAGAGATTGATCTAAGGGTTTATTTTTGGTTAAGTGAGAGCAATTTCCCCAGATGGGGTACTCGAGTAGAATCACCAGGTGCTGGGGAGTAGCCGGTTGCCTTGCCTCTTTTGTGTTGGGTTAATTTTGTTCGCGCACAATATGAAATTGGCGAATGGACCCCGACCTGGTTGTTCCAGAGATCGTATCCACGGGGGTTATAATTACGCGACCGAGGGTACTCGTAATTTTCTGACGTTTGTAAAAACGACCGGGTCCGCATGATCCCACATAAGCCATGATATGCAAGATAGGCCAATAACATTGACAGCAACAACCCACAAAGCTAGAAATGTGACCCAGATATCCAGTATCCAGAAGTACCCATCCTTCTTAGTGGCTTCCGTTGTGTACTCGAGAATTCACTTGTTTGGTGTGTCAATCTTTATTTTCTCTCCCTCTCTCTCTCAAAGGAGTATTTTTCAGGATGCCTTTTGTTCCACGAGGGTCAACAACCTCAATGGCCAAGCGAGCCCAAATTGTAGGCTATTTGTAACATGTGTACATGTTGCGGTCACGGTACACAGGAGCGGGCAGTGCAGGATCCCCTATGTTTAGTTGATTTATATTTGGTTTATTTGATTTGATTTCAGCTCCGCCACTGCCTCTGAGTCAGATAGGCTATGCTATCGTATTGCTATGTTTAGTTTGCTTTATTGGAAGTTTATATTTAGGATTCCGGGTATGGAATGGTCATGTAACACTGGCGAAGGCGGAGCAATGTTTGTTTGTTTCTTTCTTTGGTCTTGCAGGATTACAGGATTCCGGTGTGTGCGCAGCTACTGGTAATGATCGTGATTGCAGGAAGGTTATCGCTCTTGGGTTTTGTATTTAAACCAGTCTCCTGCCTAGCAGGAGACAGCAGACTTCGACAGACCTTGAGTCTAAGAATACACTTGGTTGAACTGCAATCCCTGAGTTCTATTTGTCCTTCAACTATTATCTCTTACCTCCGGTCCTTTGAAGCCTCACTTGGCGCCACCGCTAGCAGGTCTATCGCCGGTCCTATTGTATTTTCGTTAGACAGGAATAAACCTGTTACACTATTCAACAATGAGAGGCCACCGTAAGGTGACCCTAGAGCAAATTGCTGCCAAAACGGGTGTTCTTGTCAGCACATGTTCCAATATTATCCGGGAGGCAAAACATCGAGCAGCAGAACCAGGAGGAAATCCAATCTCAGTGCTCCGGTCAATCTGGCTCCTAAGGCCAAGAGCAAGAAAAGATGCCATGCAGTCCTCACAGCTGAGGAGAAAAGACACTTGGTAGAAGTAACACTTTCAGATAGTGAGCATTGTCGTATGACATTTGGACAACTTGCACAAGCAGGTAGTAATACACTCTCATAATGTTTATTTAATTGACAACCGTAAAATCTCAGATATAACAAACTCGCCTGGACTGGTCCTGTGATGGTTTTCAGAGCTGTGAACAGCCTAAGATAACATCGAAAAATACTTGCTTATGTTACCTGGCCATGTTCGCAAGCTCTCCATCGATCGGGCGGTCTGATTTCGCTATATGACCAGTCTGGCAGAGTTTGTTCTATCTAAGATTTTACAGTAGTTATTAAATCCAATATCTATATGTACATAAAGCTAATAAATATGAATTAAAAACGGGCCTAGATGTTACTCGCTTAACAGTGAAAAAGGTGCTTGCAGAGAATAATATACATCGGCGAAAGGCAACAGAGAAGCCTACACTCTCCCCCAACTTGAAGCACAAGGCTGCTCAACCAGAATTTTCCTTGGAGTACAGACACCAGAACTGGGAAGAGGTTGTATTCACCGATGAATCGTACTTTGAAACGGGGGCATTACGCCGGCGACGTGCTCGTGGAGTTTTGCAGCGGCTGGGTGAGGCCTACCTCCCACAGAATTTAAACCGAAAGTTTGCACATGGAGCTAGAGTAATGTTCTGGGGAGCTATACTTGATGGATAGTGTTCGTTATGGGGCCAGGCGGGGGGGTTTTCACTCGCCAGGCCCCGCCTTTACACGGGGCCGGGGGGGATATTTTTAGGGTAATCCCCGCCCAGCCCCCGCCCGGAGCCCAGCTGCACTCATTCCCGGGACGGGCCCCCGTTTGTTACCACCCATTTTCAGCCGGGACCCGTCCGGGGTATGGGTGGGGTGGGGGCCTGAGCGGGGACAGGGGCAGGGAATGCCGAAAAAGACAGGCCGCCCCAGGCCGTTGAGCGGGGCAGGCCAGCGCAAAGGGCCGGAGGCCCACGCTTTCCGGGGCCCCGTCTGCCCCGTAACGAACTCTACTTTATGGAAAGACAGGTAAATTCATTCTTTTTATTTAATCTACTAGTATATACAACTTTAAATACTAATTTACAATATATACAGGGGCACAACTTCTATACCATATGTATGTGACTCCCTATGAGTCGAAAAACCAGAAGGCTGCCGCCCTAGTGCAGCTACATTGAGAGTGGGTGGAAGAAAATGCGGAGGTTGAGAGGTATAATCTCACAAACCTGTGGATTGAGAATCCTAGGCCTCCACCCGAGAAGAAGGAAAGAGGGAAGGATAGAAGAGGGGGTATAGATTGGTTCATATATCGTGAACGTATCTTAAACCCCCTCCTCTATCCTTTCATAAACTCTGTACAGCCTGCTCGCCCTGGTGTGGTGATAATGAAGGATAATGCGCCAGCGCATATCCACCATTATCATGTTCATCCACGGCAGCAGCTTGGATTTTGGAACCTGGAGTGGCCGGCAAACTCCCCACACCTCAACCCCATTGATACAATCTCGTGTGAGATGAAGGACAGAATTAAGGAACGATTGGGAATCCGGGTTACTGCTGCCGGGATAAGGACGGTTGTGAAGGATGAATGGCTCCGGTATCCTGTAGAGAGGATAAATGGGCATATTGTATCTATGCAGAGCTGTATAGAAGCCTGTATTACTGATGGTGGTGGCAATTCCTTTTACTACTAGTCGTTTCGTAGTTTGTTTTCATTTGTATTTTCCATATATTGTACAGTAATTTGCATCCTGCCAGCTACCGTGTGACCATTCCATGATTCTATTTCAAACCCCCTGCGGAATCTCCTCCTTCCGTCAGCCTCTACCCCCAAACCCTTCCAAGAAGCTATTCAGTATTTATAAAAGATACTTCTCTTTCTGCCCATGCAGGTCTCATGCACCTTTCTTGGCTGCATATGCAGGATCATGTGGACCCGGTCGTTTTTACAAATGTCAGAAAATTACTAGTACTGTACCGTAGGAACTGAAATAATTGGGAATGACGCTAAGACGTCTGGAATTTCCGGCTTTGCATTAGGGGGAGGGGGCACAGTGAGAAGACTCTCCTTCAGCCCTCACTTGAGACACAGACCTTACTAGGAGAGGCAACTCCAACGTCCAAGCGAGATTCCCAATTATTTGAGTTTTTACGGTGTGCCCTGGGACGTGAGTAGGGTACTTGGCAAATTCAAAAGTATTCGGAAATGGTCAGTATGCTTGGCACCAAGCATTAAACCCTTGGGGTACTTGAATTGCCTAAAAGAGATCAGATTGGAAGCGAGAAAGTGGAAAAAAAGGAAAACAGAGAGCAATTTATACGAAAGAGAGAGGAAAGCTGAGGTAGTTTAGGACTGAAATTTATTGCCACCATTGGCAGCCATGCACCGTATCATGACATCTGGTAATTTAACAATCTCATGATTAATTTCTTCAATCGTGATCTTGTCCCACTCCTCCTGAAGAACCATTCCCATTTCCAGAGGTGTTGTAATTCGTTCTACCCCCCGACGCCGCAGTATCCTCCATTTCATAAGCCTCCATATATGCTCGATTGGATTTAGGTCAGGTGAGTTCGGAGGCCACTTAACTTTTGATATGCCTTCTCTTTCTCGGTCCTGATTGGTGAAACTAGAATTATGGGAGGGGGCATTATCCTCCATTAGTAAAAAGTGAGGGTTGAGAACTCGCTGTTCATGGCAGGCTAACCATAGTAGTGGCCGGCACAGTGCTGTCACATATCGCCAAGAATCAATTCCTTTGGCATCCTTTCGTTGAGCATGAACAATTTTAAACTTCTTAGCCCGCCATGACGGTGACACTGTTAACTTCTCCCCCCGCACTTTGGCAGCTGCCCGAAGACTCTTCGCAGCTCGCAATGCTGCCAATTCCACCTCCTTCAATACCCGCCACTCCTCCGTCCCCCTCCATTCAGCATTTAGCTGATCCTCCTTCCTCGCTGCCTCCTTATTCCATTCTCCCACCGCTCTTGTTGCCTCTGCTTTCTCCTCCTTTGTTTCCTTTGCCCAAATATGAAACGGGCCTTTCCAATTCCACCCAATCATTCCCCAGCACATGATGGTTGTACCATTTTTCTTTTTTGTACCAACACAGTCGTCATGCCACTGCTCTGCCTTTTCTCGCCACACTAGATTGACACCAAAGCAAGCTCCAACTTCTATAGACATCTCGTCTGTGAAAGCATAGTTTGCCCACTGGCTAGCAGGTAGCCAATATTCTCTTTCTTCACAGTATTTCTAATCATTTGTATATTAGCTATCATTATTAGCTTTAGAAGTAGGATCAATTCTTACCAAACCTAATTTTTTGTTTTCTGCTGTGAGAATCGGCTTGAACTCCTCATGGTAAGCACCAATTTTTCTTTCCTTCAAGGCACGTAACAGTGTTGTCACACTTACATGTGAGAACCCAGCTTCTCGTTGAATATCAACCATCTGCATTCTTCTTGTATCAAAATCTCTTTTGATAAAGGCTACTAGCCTATCTTTATCCTCTTTACTCAGGAGAGCAGGTCTTCCGGAGTGCGCATTTGAGTCCAGATTCGTACGGGAGATTAATTCGTTGAGTGAGAGTGGAGTGATGAGCGATCGGGGGGTATTGAGTGATAGGGGGGTATTGAGCGAATCCGGTATGTTGGTAAGAACTCGAGCTTTGCGTGCATTTTTTACTGCATGCTGCCAAATATCATTGGCCGTTGAGACAGCTACCCCAGTAGCTTCCTTTATTTTCTCAAAGGTAATTGGAATTGGAAGACTCCGGAACGCGATAATAACAGCTCGACGGCGTGGTGATATTTCTTTCCCTATAACCAATTATCTTTGTCAGCAACCTGAACCTGGCCGACTTTCATTCTCTCTTTCTTACCTCGGGTATTGCGTGCAGGTGCCATATTGCCTAATGGTTGTTTATCTTGGTATCACGCGTGTGGAAAATGAGTGTGAAAAGACAATTAGAAATCTCACCTGGACCTTCCACCTTGGCGCCAAGCATACTGACCATTTCCGAATACTTTTGAATTTGCCAAGTAGTGAGAGCAGTCATGTATCCCGGTTGGGACCCACAGAGAAAACTCTGTTAGTAGTTAGCTTGGCGCACACACTTTTCCTTTATAAGTCGCCTCTCATGTATCCTAGCCTAAAAACGAACAACCACCCCAAGGAAAACAAGCCAATCAACAACTTTTCCTTCCCTTCGTTCAAGGTTCACTCTTTTCTTCTTTTGTCTTTAGCCTATCGGTCAGGTTAGTCGGTTCTTCTGGAGGTCAATTCAATTGTCTCTACCTTCCGGAATATCGAGCAGGTCACAGACGCACATCACCACCTAAAGGTCAGCCCGGACCGCACACCATCCAACTAGGGGAAGCTGTCTTTTTCCCCACAACGGTACAGTCATGTGACAAAAGTCTTGGCACCCCGGTAAAATGTTATTATCCAACTTGCTTCACCTTAACCATCCCATACCCCGTGTTCAAAGCAGAAATGCTATCACGAGAAACAGAACCTTATAATTTCTATTCTTCATCATTAATCCAGGCTGAGGGAGGACATAAAAGGTGGTAGATTTAGAGGAATTCCTGTCCCATCACTCAGTCGGGGGTGCCAGGACTTTTGTTCAAGGCTGTACTTCGTCTCAAGACAATATGAAATGATAATAACAATATAGATCTGAAAAGCCATAATAAAATCGATAGAAGTAAATAAGTGGCGAACCACTAACCAGTATTTTTCGTCTCAGGCATGCTCCGGGCTAGACTGCAGAAGAAATCAGAGTTCAATAGCCTTGAGTATTAATGTAGTGAGAATTTTGGCGGTGATGAACGAGCTGTGTGGAGTTGAGTAAGGGTACACCAGTTGCAACGCTGAGTACCTACCTTCGGTCCCGTAATTATGACCCTCGTGGATACAAGTTTAGCGAACCGGGACAAAGTCGGATAACAAATTTTGTTCATCAGAAAGTATTCAAATGAATAGGGATCGGAAAGAATTCATCATATGAATTTATTGATCGCCGATTTTTTCCCACCTTGGTAACTACTAGCGGGGAGAGAGTCGAGCTGGCTGGCGTGGTTTCTATGCCATTCGATCATCTTGCCAGCGCTTTTGGGCTCATCTCTCAGAATCCTGACACTTAAAATTCCTAGCATGCTTTCTATAACCAGGTGTTCAATTGCGTGAATCCCCATGTCAAGCTGGACTATCTAGGAGAAGATGCCGGGAATTTTTCTGACGCTAGGTGGCAAGTTGGCATCCTTTTTGGAATGAGCGTTTGTATTATAGCGCAGTCATGGAACATCACTCGACTATCCTCATGATCTGGAGGGTGGGTTTGCCTCGCCGACTCAAAGCGGGACACCGGGTCTGGAGAGGAAGTATAAATGCTAGGTAAACTCCGCTCTGTAGCGACTGAAAAAAGGGCGGGGTGGCGAATGGAACCCTTTTCAACTGGTAAATCGGGGGGTGTCTCTTGCCTTGCCCTTGTACTGTACCCATTCCTGTAAATAATCCAAGCATCTCGGGACACGGACGGCTGGGGGGCAGGGAGGGAAAGAGGGGGGGAAGAAGAAAAGGGGGCTACTTGACGCCCTGGATGTGTCCTGGGAAGCCTCCTTCTTATCCGTGAGGGCCCCGCTGGCCCTCGGAGGGAAGGGGATGATATCATAGAAGGAAAATTTTGATACTTCCAGAGAATCCTTCTAGCAAAAGCGCCCCCGATAACAACAGCATGGCCTAGCCGCCAATGGCGGCCGGGGGCTCTGGAAAAGAGAGGGAGGCAGGGCTAGGATTTAGAGATTGGGAGAAGAGACATCTCTAACATTTAATGCCTGCCAATAACTCTATAAACTCTATATCAGTGGAATTGGTAATTCATTTAGTATGATTACGGAATTAGAAATGCAAATAGCGATAGGGAAAATGAACTTGAGGACCGGGGGTGGATGCACGTACGCACGGCTAGCCTGTATAATGAGTTAGAATGGGTTGGACTACCAAAGGGTATGCATTGATTCCATGTACGGGTGTTTGTCAAGCTGTGTAATCATATTTTAATAATTTAGTCAATGGTGGTGATATTGTACTTTATTTCCTGCACGCGTCCTGCAAATTTCGAAATACCATGGGAGTTGTTTTGGTGGGATCTCTATGGAGGCCCTTGCTGACTTACGAGGAATAACAGGGTAGGGCTGGGTTCTGACATACTATGATGGATTGGGTATAATAGGCTAAGACAGTTTGTTCAGAGCATGTATCATAATATTATCATAGTAGCATATGATATTTTGTTCCCCCGGGGCAGCCTTAGAAAAAAGATCCCTATCATCGGAGCCCGGTATCATACCAATTGACGATACCAGTGTTCGCAACAGGGCAGTCCATCCGTCCTGGGCAAGGACGAGGACGGACGACATTGTGTCGTCCCCCACCGTCCCCCACCGTCCCCCACCGTCCCCCACCGTCCCCCGTCGTCTTCCGATGTTTTCCGATGTTTTCCGCCGTCACCGGCGGTCCTATGTAGTTACCTGCCGTCCCCTGGCAGAAGTTGTCTCAGGTCGTGGGGCTCGTCGTCCTTGCTAATGACGGCCGTCCTGGGAATTCAAGGACGAGGACGGACTACATTTTGCCGTCTCGTCTCGTCCGGGGGTCTTAGCAGTCTCCTCGCCGGACCCTACGGGGGCCCCGGACGGCTGAGAACACTGGACGAGATGTATAAAGTATACAGTGCCTAGGCTAGCGTACCCTATACACAAGCACAGAATAATTTGCTATAACAAATCTAATACAAGCGAACCCCTTTCACAAACTTCTCAAAAAAAAACAATGCTATGATATGACAAAAAACGGAGGGGCGTGCCACTCGCCCTACCTACCTCCAGCCCCGGGAAGCTATTTGGGATTTTTGTCATGATAATCAGCCCTTTTGCCTCCTCTTCTTACTGATCCTGCTGCTGACCCTTTCCTCTTTGAGCCCTGGCTGCGCACAATCCCACATGCACCCTCATGTTATCTAACCTTTTCATTTGATATCCGCACAGAGAGCAGGTGAACTTCGATGGTTGGTGATTCAAACGCTCGTGTCTATCCCGATCCACCCTCCTAATGAATCCCCCACAGGTACCGCACTCAAGGTATCGGCAGCGGAAGCGCCTCCTGTGCATCGGGTCGTCGGCGATGTGGTGGTGGTGGTTTGGCGAGGGGACGGAAGGGGTATGGAAGGGGACGGTGCAGGTGCGGTTCGTGCAGCAGTAGATTATGTCCTTCCGGGGTGCCTTCTCACTCTCGCTGGCGGCAGGGTTGGAGAGTAGTGTTCTCCTAGCGGCATCTGGTGATTCGGGAATATCCTCTTGCGGTTCCAGAAGCAGATTGATCGCCCCTTCACTCTCGTACTCGGCCACGTGGGATAGTGGTGTTAGACCATCGTTGGCTCGCGATGTAAGATTAGCCTCTCGCAGTTGCAGAAACAGCTTGAGTATACCCTCACTCCCACTTTCAATAGCGTAGGAGAGTGCCGTTCGGCCAGAATAGTCTCGCGATTCGGGATCGACCCCATCCCGCCCCAGCAAGAGTTTCACCGCTCCCTCCTGTCTATACCACGCAGCGCAAGAGAGCGGTGTTCGGCCATACTTATCTCGCGTTTCGGGATTAACATTTTCACGATCGAGAAGCAGCTTCGCCGCTCCTACCTGCCCATACTGTGCAGCCCAAAATAGCGGTGTCCTGCCGCTGTTATCTAGAGAGTCAGGATTAACCTGCCCCAGTCCCAGAAGCAGTCTGACTATCCCCTCATTCCCGTTTTTGGCCGCGTGGGATAGTGGTGTTCGGCCATCATTATCTCGGCTTTCGGGGTCAACCTCATACCGCTCTAAAAGCAGTTTTGCCGCTCTCTCCTGTCCAGACCGCGCGGCCCAAGAGAGCGGCGTTCGGCCATACATACTGTCTTGCATGTTGACATTGGCCCCCGCTTTTTCTAACAGCAGTGTTATAATATAATACCTTCGCACCCATTCTTAGAAGCCCATATCAGCGGTGTGCAACCCAGGAAATCAGGCTTATCAACATCCCAAGGCTTCATATTCAATAAAGCCTCTGCAATCTCGTTGATACCGAGATATGCCACGCAGTGTAGACCTGTGAATCCCTTGCCCAGCCCTACCATCCCCCACCTGAGCTCAAAGATATGCTGATGTAAAAGAAGTCTTACTAATAGATGGCTTTCACATTCCTCCAGGAGCTGAAGCGCGAGTGATTTCACGGCCTCTGTGGCCTCGTTTCTTACGTACTGTCCCCAGTAGCTAGAGGAATACTGGAGGAAGGGGTGTTTTTGTATGGCGGAATCTAGAGAAGATGGAAGCTTCCTGATGCAATCAAAGTTAAGATATGTTAGGCAAGCCTCTGCCATCGATGCATAGGGGTTCTGAAACATCTCCGGGCAGCTTCTAAGATATTCTTGAAGCGTGAAGTGCACTAATCTTACACTCGATTCTTCCTTATTGACCATCACAAGTCCAAAACAGGAGGCTAGTAGTGATTGCATTGAAGGGTTACTCTCAGGGTCAGGATCGGTAGACCATGTTCGTACACCGAGGGCGTGGCGCAGCTCGTCCGGGCTCATTGGCCGCTCCGATTTAGAGATCCACATTAAAGCTGCCATCCCTAGTCTTGCCCTTCTCCCGCTTTGCGCCTTAATTCTGTCCAGTGTCGCACAATAGGAATCTCCCAAACCGCAGCCGGTGGTCATCCTTTTGAGTTGCTGGCGCCTGTCGTAGATTGTTGTCTCATCTAGTATAGCAGCGATGTGCAAGGAAACTAGTAGAAATCTATATGACGCTGTTAGGGGAGGTACAAACCCGGGAGAGGAAATTGCTTTTACATACACATCCGAAAATGTTTCCGAAACCCGGATCATGATTTCCGCTTGAAGATCTGGGCTCATTGCCTCAGGGTCGGGATCATCAGCCAACATCATCTTCACATATTTCATAACATCCTCCCTTGTTGGCTTCATCTGGAGCAGCAGCGCACTTCCGGGAAAACATCTCCCAATTTCATCCTCAATGAAGGGTCGTCCTGTAAAGAAATAACGGATCCTCGGGAAGAATTGGGAAATAGTATGCAATGAGCGTAGAAGGGTGGGTAGATGCTTCACCAGGAGCTCATCCAAGGCGTCAATACAGATGAAAGCCCTGTCTAACGGAGCAAGCAAAGCCTTGAGTAGTGAAAGAATCTCCGGAACCCGGAGACCCCTGCCTCCAACCTGACCTTTTGCTTTCTGAAATGCTGCGTCGACCTCGGCAGGTATTACCCTTAACCCGCGCACAATTTGTTTGACGAGGGCACCCAACACATTCTCCAAGGTTTGAGTCTTCTGATTCTGAAAGTCACAGTAAAAACATGCAACTGCAATTTTCTGATTGGCAACTCTGTCGCATAGCTCATCAATGACTAGGGAACTGCAGCGATACGAGCGGTTAGCATTCGTCACACTTGCACATGGATTCTCGGTGTCTTCCTACGCGAGATAGGTTTTCCCGGCCCCCGGAGCCCCGGAGCAGAAGAGGGTAGCCATGTTGGACCCACCCATGCCATCACGCCAATTGACAAAATCGTCTTTTTGTAAAAACCAATCTCCCAAACCATCCAACCTCCGGGTGCGCACATCCTGATGGCGTAGGCGAGGTTCTAGCGGCGATAACCACTCGAGGATCATAGCACTCTCATCCACATATGTAGTGTTATAGTTGGTGTTGTAGCTGTTTGTCACGTTAAAACTATTTTCGTGGCCTGGGCCTCTAGCGGTGGGTTGGATATGGGCTGACGGATCCATCGAACTTCATACGCAATAAGGGGGACAAGAAATGGAGGTCGGTGGGCGAAAGTTGTAGATAAAATATCCTGGGGCTCAAGTTCTTGGAAAGGAGCATCATGCTGTATCATATGGGTACTCCAACTCGTAATGATTCAGCCCTTTGTGATACAGTTAGGTCGAAATTATGAAATGAACCCTGCTGCGCTGTGTGCACGGTCCTTTAACAAGAAAAAATTTCACAATAAAGGGGCCACCTCCACAGCCAGACGGAAAATTCCGAATACTGATTTTAGTGGTGAAAAGGGACACAGACGCAGGGTTCCGAAGGACAAGACTTGACTAGGTGGCGCGATATGGTCAAAATCAAGTCTAGTCCTATCGGGTGCAGTAGGATGAGAACATCTTAGATCGCTACAAGTATCTGGCAAGTAGAAGTCGAACACAGGGGGGATCCTGGGAGCTGAATTTTGTATGGGGTCACAGATGCGCACAGACAATTCACTATACAAAATGTTGACCCCTGTGTTCTGGTTCTTCATGCCGGGGACTTGTATCTCGTGGACTGCCGAAACCGTGAAAAATGTTGTACCGCCCCTGTCGGTGTCTAAGACAGAGATGACTAAGCTACAGTCTCAGTATTTTTCAGTGATGGTGTGAGTAGATATCATCATATAGCTAAAATTAGTTAGTTATAGTCCGAAGTCTGCGTATGATACCTCGAATGTTGTGGTAATTAACAAATGTTGATTATTAACCTATGTCTCAGAGACTGACAGGGGCGGAACAACACTTTCCACAGATTCGGCGGCAGAAGCAGGTACTGGAGTGAGTGTACCGGTATTTCTTATAGAGTGAGAAGGGCCCAGGCTCATAACCTGTTTAAAATGTGGACGCTAAAGGCACAATGTTTACTCCTATGCGGATAATACCTGCTTAGGATGCAACGCGCTCTCCTCTGCACCGGCCTACTATTATCCATATCGTAGTAAATATTCTACCTTTCGTGTTCACATTTTAATCTCATTCCAAGTATAGTATCACGACTACCGCATTATCCCGCAAAGTCACATTGGACTTAATGCGGATTTTCTCGAACCTGGTCAACCACCACTGCCTGTATGTTTAAACTGTGGCAAACTGTGGATAGTTCGTGTTCCTCGTGCCCTGCCTTTGGGTCGGTTGCATTAGTTCAACCTTAGCTGGCGTTAGCTCCGATCCAACTTTTGCCGGATCATACGGGAACCTATAATCTTTTCACTAAGAGCAGTCAGAAACCGGTTTGGACTGGACCAGACTGCTTGAGATATTCAGGTCGAGTAAGCATGATTTATCATAATTTCAGAGTCCAATCCCGCCCTCAAGACTTCGCCGGTCTGATCACTCGGAACCCTGCATAGAAGGGATTCTTTTATTTTAGTAGTGATCGTGGTAGATCGATCCCGGGACCACAAATCACCACGTACCACCTGCTATGAGGGGTTGAGTAACTACCGATGAAGAGGGATGGACACGATCAGATCATGATCGAGCAGAGCATCCATGATCCGATCGATTCGCTCAATCATAGATACTGCGTGATCATGCTCGAATCATCGAGTATACTCGAGCATCTTGAATCATGACGATCACTCTACTAATCTTAGTGATTCGGTTATACTATATTATTAAAATTTTGTTAATTGGGTCACTGCCCTCTGTACTGTTCTCATGTGAAAAATGTTTCCAAATATCCTTTTCCTCCACCTACTTCTCCAGAACCCGGGAGAGCAGGGGGCCTAATGAAGCCCCCACTCTCTGGTCCATTCACCCTACTCTACCCCTCAACAACACGCTTCAGCTCCTCCGAGAATTCCATCCGGAGCTCCTTTGACAACAGTGGAAATTCTTCTAACCCATCTAAATGAATTTCTCGGCAGAGGGAAGACTGTCCTGCAGTTGCATTTCCTGGTGGTCGGCACAAGCCCTCACATATCCCCTTCCACCCATTGCGGAGTGCAAGCGAGAAGGGAACTCCTAAATTTCACGAAGTCAACGCCGAAGCTTATGAGAATGGTAACCCCTTCTGAAGCACCATTGCAGTAGACGGCACAGCCCGTAGCTTCGAGGACCGGGGTTCTCTTACACATGCACGGCACTTTATCTATTGCTCTTATGGATTCAACATAAACCCTTTGGCGCGCTTGTCCGGACCGCTCTCAAGCGAATACCCAGGTGATCAATTATAGCAGCAGATCTATCTAGAGCTAATGTCAACCCCCGACACGGCTCCACAACCGCCCCAGAACCACGGACCCTTTGCCTATTTGTATTATACTATTCCCCCAGTTGTAAATGTATTTTCTCGACTCAATACGAACCAAGTTCTCGCCCTTACAAACTGCAGACTATTGAAAACGGCGGTGTCTCGGATTCTTCGCTTTCCCAAAGTTATGGACAGGAGACCAATGCCGGATTAGAACCTGTCATCTATTTCTAGTTGGATGTTCGCTTAAGTAATAATGTGTCGCGGCCGGCACGGCGTAGTATGCTTGAACCCTGATGGGCATCCCTGGTAGTGTGAGTGCAACCTCACGAAAAGAACACCTTCATAAAACTTCCGAACTAGGTAAAAAAAAAAAAAAGCATTTAATTTAAGCAAGCAAGAGAAGTTATACCACAGACGTCAGCTAAGTCAACGAGACAGTCAAACCGAGAAACAATCGTAACCGCTTTGCCATCCCACGCGCAACCGATGTGATTCCATTCCCAACCACTCATTACCCCAACCCACCCCACCACCAAGTCCCATAATAAACATCTCAAACAGTGCTACGGTCAGTAGCCTGTCTCACATCCATTTCATCTTCCTCTTCTTCATAAGACTAGTTGCAAAGCTGACCCTAGAAGAACGACCCCCATGACAACCGCTCCTCCTCCCAACCTCCCTACCCATCCTCTGTCTCTCCCGGTGCTGTAATCTTGACTATTGATAGTAGTAGTTGCATTCTTACACTCTCTCATATCCGAAAGGCTAATCCTTCCACCGGTGTGCCTAGATACTGCTTCCTCAACCTTGCCCGTTCTTTTCCCCTTTGCCTCTTAGATGATATCTGAAGTCAATACCAGGTGGCAAGACCCCTCGGCGGCGCGGGGGGGGGGGGGTACCAGGGCGGAAGAAGTCCAGCCAAACCCCGGGATCATATTTCCGAGTTTGCTCACGAGTCTCGCTACGGCGGTCATGTGATTCTCAACAGTAGTATTGCAGGTGTGGCTGGGGGAGAGGAGCGCAGCAGGTGCAGAACTCAAAAAAGTGATGATTCTGCAAAACTATTCTACCCGGCAGGGTTACTGTGGCGAACGCTACCGCTCCTGCAGTACTCTTCTTGAACAAAGTGTGAACAGGCATAACTGGTACGCATGAAGCATCAGTAGCCAGCAGGGTTCCGAATAGTCCGACCGGTCAAGTCTTGGAGGCGGGACCGGGCTGGCCAGTCCTGGTGATGGCGATGACTGGACCCGACTAATTTGGGTGGTCCGGTCTGGTTTGAACTGGTCCCAGACCAGTCTTTATAAAAAGATCGCATGAGTCTAAATGGCACCAAGGCCAACACTCGCTAAGAATAGAAGTATAGCTATACTAGGATCTTAAAGTCGCTTGTCACGCTATGAATCAACAGCTCCTCAATACAAGTTGATAGAATATCCTGGGGAGGATGAT
>Ga0307513_10006510_pt1 | contig 15254 bp, 20 predicted proteins | sample 15_EM_MG_FD_202174 | JGI IMG/M metagenome (GOLD analysis project Ga0307513, IMG submission 202174) | Populus trichocarpa ectomycorrhiza microbial communities from riparian zone in the Pacific Northwest, United States - 15_EM | ecosystem: Host-associated > Plants > Roots > Unclassified | place... | reverse complement strand
TAATTAGGCACGGTGATTACGCGCTCGACCTGTGTAATGCTCATATTCCGTGCAAACATCTGATTCCACGAGACGGTAACTCGACGCTTCGTCGGTTCCTGATTCTTGGGCTCGATTTGAAATCCGTGCAAGTGGCCACACCCGAGGGTATCAGAGAAACAAAATTCTAAGATCCCAAGTCTTGATCTGCCCCTTATTCACCGTCACGTCGGCATCTGGCGATGGACTCGGCGCCGTGAAGATCGCTCGGTACTCGATCATGAGAATGACGCGTACGTGAATCCTGTTGTGCCCGCGTGTAAACTCAGATGGCCGATGCCCAGTTCCGAATTCTGGGAGTATTTTACGACGATCCTGTCAGCCAGGCATAACGTCTTTCGTCTCAACTATCGTTGATTCAGGACACACTTCCCAGTGGCCTCGGGCCTCGGAATTCGACGTACGATATTCAGAGTATGCGTTCTCCGCCAACGAGATGGAAGGACAGAAGTGAAAAGGTACAACGTCCGCTGCGTGGCAGGTTACCGGTGAACACTATGGAGCGAAACTCCCCACATCCTGCAGCACTCGTAGCGGCATCAGGGAACACACTCAGTGGACATAGATACCCGGTAGTTACTAATGTGGCCTACACGGCCAATGATCTGCACTGTGAAAATATCTGCGCCTTAAGTTCACACCAGATCAACTTAAATTAAAGACTCAGTTGTTTACTGACTGGATAAGTGATGAAAAAAATCAGTCGAAGTGGAGAGGTTAAATTTTAAGGGTTGAACATTGGCCATGAAAAACAAATAGTGCATGTGGGCAGTCATCAGTAAACGTGGCACTCTGCTTATTTGTTTGCTGTTCTTATTTGATCTTATTCTATCTTATTCTTGACAGCTCTCTGCCATTGATACCCCTCAAGATTGCGTAAGTTTCAGACCTACATTATACAATGTCAAACAATCAATAAAAGGTTGAAATAAGCTATAAAAGTGTGAAATAAAATGCTTGCCACGTTTACTGATGCTGGTGCCGGCAGCCCTGTAAAAATTATCCTCCTACTCTGAAAACATCATGGAAACAGAATTCACTTTCGAGGACTTTTGAGTGATCGAAAGCATCAAAGTTCCCAAAGTTTCATGCCGCTTTTGAAGCACTCGAAAGAGACGAGTCCACTTTAGAGCTCTTTCAAAGTGCTTCAAAGATGGCCGAAGTGAACAAAAGTCACTACCTGTTTTGCCGCTTTCGGACAATTTGGTTTACTTCAGGCCTCGGCGGGACAAATAAATATATTGCCAGGAAACTATGCTACGTATTGCGACTAACTGCAGGGAGATTGTGCTACTAACCAGAGATTACCATGGGGGTATGATGAGGCAGCGAGTGAATGGTACGCCTTTCCGACTGCAACTTCCTCCCTTTCGTCCAACTCTCCCCACTCTCTGTGTGTGATCTGGGTTTGCTTCGTCTGGTGGATTGCGTACGAGATGTCGCCCAGCGTGATGGGCGGCAACATGGAGGGAGGACTAGAGGTGCCGAGGGTCGCAGCGTGGTAGTCGAGGAGAACCGGCCATTGGGGGATATAGTCAGACGTGACTACAAGCCTTGTAGTTGGCGGGTGCGTAGCCAGTTATTATTTGAAGACAGAAATTCCGGGTTGTGTGTTGCCTTGGGTGTAGTACCTTGACGTATGTCAGCTGGGGAGCATTGGGTAATGTGAGGGAATATGTGAATACATACGTGGTCCATAACACCCACATGAGGTGCACGTTATTTGTGGATGGTTGGTGCCCAACGCCCGACACCGACGGCGCAGCCCAGGTCGATGGCGTGGTCTGAGTCGATGGTGCGGTCCAAGTTGATGGCGGGGTTTGAGTCGGTGGCTGGTAGAGGTGGTTGGGGTGACATGGGGTGTGTTGGAGGTGGGAGAGTGGCCGGGTACCGCAGGTGGGAGACCACGATCATAGTGGTTTGGAGGAAAGAAGGCAGAGGGACGCACACTTGGTCAAACGTAGGCGAGCAGCGGGATCCCACGTGTGTGCTATGTGGGCCAATTCTGAAGGCCGTCCAGTTTGAAGCTTTCGAGCGCCCAGCCACTTTGGCCGCTTTGGTTGCTTGAGGAAACTTTTCGGCAGCAGGTGACTCAACCCTTACTTTCCACCCATCTTCCTGCCTTTTCTACACTTCGTGTGACTTTCTCACTTTACGAAAATACCGTTTTCGTGATGAACCCATTCCCAGTCCACAGAAAAGCCGATGTGATAGAGGCTCAAATGTATGGACAAAATAACAGCAGTGGTCACCATAACCACTGCCCCATGTGGGCATGGAAGATTCCTGAAATTGTACAATATGACCCGAGTGAGGCACACCAATTGGGAACACAGCTGAGGACTGCAGCCTGGGTTAGGTTTCTATAGTGAACAGAAGCCACATTGTAGCTACTGATATGATACAATATCATTGTCCACTAGTCAACAAACTCTGCCCTTGCCAACTCTCCACTTCGGTCAATAATTTCCCACCAGCCCCGGTCCTTGATACTGTTGAGCAAATATATATTCTATATATACATTGTACTCTACTGTCAGGGCCACTCTTCACCCTAAGCTCTACTGTGCCAAAGGTGATGATCTGGAGACACTTCGATCCAGATATGAATCACAACCACAACAGCTTTGAGTGGTTGCTTCTCCGGTAGGTGTTCCTGCTGCACAAAGGACAATTACCAGCTAACTTGTAGGGGCAGGCCTCAAACCGAGGGCTTATCAGGATGAGCTTTGGTCTTGACTCGATTGAGAGTGAAGGGTAACAACAATAAGATGATAGAACTGAGTGGAGGAGAGCAAGAGGGGGCTGGGGTTTCTTCCAAGGGAAAGATCTTGCTTGTCTGTAACAGCACAAGAGGGCTGAGAAGGGGAGAGGATTTCCTGGAATTGCAAAGCTAAGGAGACACCAGCCACAATCTATCTATCTATATAGGAAGAGTGGTTGTGACAGTGACAAGCGTAACCGGAACAATGTGAAACCAGTGTGGGAGAGAGAGAATAGAGAAAGGAGGGAAAGAATAGAAACAAATGAATGTGTGAGAATGTCACGATTTTTGCCTTTTCTCCTTGTTTTCACGGCTAAGTCATAGACACCTGCATGTGCTCAGATCACATGAACCTTTATTCCGGACTTACCCCTTTCTCTTTTGAACTCTTAGGACCTTATCTTATCTTATCTCACTTTATCTTATCTTATCACACTCACATAATTGGCAAGGCAAACACATGTCATTCGAGTCATCTATGGAGGGTGATCTACAAGTCACAAGAAACCCCCCTCAAGAACTTCCTCCTACACTCCTCGTCAATCTCGGGATAGACCATGAGATCGGAATCCTCCTCCGGCCATACCGAGGCCCTCTTTGAAGCCTCCGCCTTCTTCTTCATGTCCCTCGCCACCACCCGATCCAACATCCGATCCATCGTCCCGCTCCTACCCAGATAGGCCTTATTGATCCACCTATCCAACAACTCCAACCTCTGGCTCGATGGTCCAGCAACCGGTGGCACCTCGTAAGGGCTCGGCGACCTACCATACCTCGGCTGCATCGTGGGCAACCTCTTCGGCCCCTTCTTCCCCCTTTGCTTTGCCCTCTGCCCACTGGTCGCAGGCGCAGGCGTAGGTGGATGTGGTTGTTCACGTCAAACACTTGTGATGGAGATGGTCTTCCCTGTCTCGTTGGACCCCAAGCTTCCTGATCCTGGAGTTGCAGGAGATGTGCCTAGGATCGGATCCTCAGAGAAGTCAAACGACTCGGACTTCTCCCTGTGGCCATTCATCTCCAGATACAAGCCGATGTCGAAGAGATGACTCTCCATCCTGGTCGCAAACGCCCTCTGCGTCGCAATCAAGTTGTTAATGTCCTCCTTCAACAAGGCGATCTACAAATCTGATTAGTCTGATGGAACTTCAGACCACTGCCCAGAGATGTACCTCATTTTGTTGCTCGTCAACCACCTTCAAGAGCTTGTGGTTGAGACCAGCGGACACCCTGAGGCATCTCTTCTCCCAAATATAACGCGTGTCCGTTCCGGGAACGTCATCATGGATAATATGTCGGAGAAGGACCCTATATCGATCTCCTGCAACATGAGGCACTCTTCCGGCGTCAGCATCTGTACTGACGGCAAGGGCATAACAGAAGTCCCCCCAGTGGAGGTCCTTGAAGGTCTCCGACGAATACGATCCCACACTCTTCGCACGATGGATGATCTCGTCGCTGGTCGGATAATCAGTAGAGGGAGTGGAGGGGGAGAATGTGGCAGTGGTACCACGAGAAATGTGAGGGTAGGTGTGGAGAACTTGAGGCATGGTAGGATGGGAGTTGAATGAGGAATGGTGGGGAAGCTAGTCAAGGACTGCTGAGAAACCATGGCAGGGCCCCCCTTGCTTATATCCATTCCAAAGCCCTCCTCGGCCTGAGCCCAGCCTCCGATGACACATCAAGGATGACTTGTGCTTTGTCAGGACTGTATTGGTGATTATTCATCTCTTTTCCCATGACCCACATTCTTTCCTTTCCACCTTTCCTTTTATGGACTGTTTCTTCTCACGACCCACTGGACTTCCGGTGGCTCACATTCACTTGTCAAACCTAATGAGTCAGCATCTTTGTCATTCGCTTTGTCAGACCTGGTCTGTGCACTACACAGCATGGTCTGTGCACATCCCAGTAGTATATAAGGACTAGTAGTATAGTGCTGTATTCCTTAGATTTGATATCGCAGAACTTCCCTAGCAGCCTCATCCGCTGAGCCTGGTTATCTGTGACCCTCTTAGCATCTCCTATCTGTCCCCTCCTCTGCTTCTCTCTATCCGCTCCCCTCTCATCACTTGTCACCTGATCCCCTTAGCGCTCACCAGCAGCGGCTCAGGGTGTGCTGTTAGGTTCGCCTGACAGAGAACTACCAAAACCAAAAAGGGTAACATGTACCAAAAACGGAAAGGTAGGGGTTGGAACTGATAAATGAGTGATCAGTGTGAAATGGGGGATAAAGATCAATGATGCTAATGAATGTGAAACATGTAGGAGGAATGAATGTGAAGGGGCATCAAAGATGAGTCCAAAATGTGTCCATGAGAGTCCAGAAAGAAAGTCCAGGTCATGATGTCATAAACACGTCATGATGATGTAATGAGTGATGAAGAATGATGTGATGATGTCGTGTAATGGTGCGATAGTGATGTCAGATGTTGACAGAAGCTGACTGAGCTGAGCGGCGTATGATGTCATGAGTGGTGATGAACTCGCGTGAGTGGTGATGTGAGGTATGGGCGGTGATGGGGAATAGAGTAGTCCCTTGTTGATGGGAAGAAGGCTCAGGCTGAAAGTAGAGCAGAGGGGATAGTTGGAAAGCATATAAGCAAGGCGAGTATGCGATCAATCCCCATCAAACCTTCTTACCACTTCACCAACCACATATCACTATACCTCTTATGTCTATCTGCAATGCGGCCACTGCTGATAACTCTGTCAGTTCTCGTGCCGTGTACGTCGCTCCCGACAATAGGGGAGAAATCACCTGTTGCGACAATCGAGGCCATACGTGGAGTCGGATCGATCCCAATGCCGCCTATCCCACTCCAATCGAGGCTAGTATTCTCCTGTTGTTCTCGAGTGGTCTGAAAGCTAACCTTTTTGAGCAGATCATGGGCCGGATGTGCTCCACTGATGTCAACGACATCCTTGGAGAGTGTCACTACAATGATAGGCTCTGGGGTTTTGCGATCAGGACCACCAAGACATGGAAAACCAGCGACAGGGATCAGTGGAGGGATCCTGTCCTAGCCTTGTTGTTTAGGATGGGATCATTTAACTGGGAAGGTGAAGACAAGTTGATGAACCAGGCGAAGCAAGCTATTCGTTTGGGGACAGCCACCAGTGTCCGGATCTGGAATAGGGTCATGGAGATCCAGGAACGGGTGAGTCCTGTCTCTCGGAATCAATTAAGATTCTTATTGACGAGCTTGGTAGTGAGATGCCTTGGAATGAGAGTGGTGTCAGAGCGTGATGGATGCCACTGGTGTCTTTGGTCATATTGATCGAGACTTGTCTGCATTGGGAGGCCGAGTCGGATTGGATGAGCACAAGTTGAAGGAGCATGAGGCGATGATCCATAGCTTCGAGGATGACTATGTGAAGGTCTTGTTCTGCATTCATGAACTGGAGCAGGGGAGGAAGGCTCAGCTGAACCTGATCGAGGCTTTGCAAATGGATGTTGCCTTCTACGAGTCGAACAGCGCCGTTGACGTCCAGAGGATCCAACGTCTGGAGGAGCAGTTTGATGACTTGTCGAACACAGTGGCTCAGATGCAGGACAAACTCTGTACCTGTGGTGGCAAGGTAAGAGTCTTCCTGTTGTGACCTTAACCACAATGTTGACTCTTAGTAGAAGTCTGAGGAAAATCCCACAGAGGAGTTGGGATTGGAATATTCCTCCAATTCATCATATCATGATGTGCCTATGGCTGGGACTGGTTGGATCCTGATGATTCTGGTCTCGGATCTTGAAGTTGATCCTCCTGCTAGTGAAGCCGAGGTGCCGACTGATGCGCCAATGGAAGAGGAAGAGAGTGTGGGGTCGTCAACTGAAGAGAGGTTGATGTCGCCACTGCATCAAGAGGAAGAAGTCCTTCCTATCGTTTCTCGAGAGGAGTTTGATCTGATGACGCATGTCTTGGACAATCAACCTATCTTGGGGTCTTCAGTGAGTGGGCAACATTGCATCCACTCTGCTGGGGCTCTTCCGTTGGCAAAGTACCATCCTTACGTCCGGTCTTTCTACTTCAAAGGACAACTCCGCAGTCTTCCCTCATCAGAGGCATTCTGTTCCAACTATCTTCAAAGAGTCCGAGGTGGAGGAGCCGAACTTCAAAGGGATGGAAGGGAGGCAGACGATGAGTGCTCAGGAGCTGAGGGTGGTAGCTCTGTACTCGGGTCAGAGGGGTCTGATAATTTGGAGGATCTTGGAGTTGTTGAACCAGGTGATGGATCATGTGCAGATCCAACAACTCTTGCTGTTTACGCAAGTGAATCGTATGGAGATGGCTGAGGTATTGGATGGAGCTGGAACTTCAGAAGGTGCAACCTTGGCTGAGGAAGTTGCCAAGAGTGTTCTTGCTGAGGACCAGGGAGAGGTCCACGACTTTGAGGGTAATAACAATCACTAGTACTTGTCTTGTAGTGAAGGCCAAAGAGCCTAGTGTCTGTATCATGACTGTACGCAGTCATAGCTTGAATTCATTTTCTTCTTTTCATTGTTGCATCAATCTTTGTGAGAGGGGAGTGAAATGGAAGGGAAAGGAGTGTGAATATTTGAGTTGGTCGTTGGAATATCTTGAATGACTTGTGTTTTTGTTGAGTATGAAATTTTTAAAACGGGGTTTTCTTCATGACAGCAAACACGCTAACATCTACCTTACCTTGGTGAGAGCTTGTAGGGCTTGAAGAGTGGTGGTGGTAGTGGTTGGAGAACAAGAAGTGATAGTGTATTATGTCGTCTTAAGGATAGGACTATATACTAATCTAATGAATAGGTGTCACAACTATACAGTTGTGACAAGCCACCGCACGGACAGTGCATGGACCATGTCTAACGTGCATGGACCATCTATGAAGTCATGTGTGGTGTCTAACTGAGTTGATTACACATAGTGATATCATAACTCCGGGATGCGTGTGAACATGGGCCAAGCTGGTTCAGGGAGTTGTGAGTTTGACTCTGACAGTTGGCACATAAAGTTTCAACAGATACAACCAACAAGGCACATCAAAGTGTTGATGTCAACAGTGCTCACTGTCACTGTCTTAGGTTCAGTATAGTATGGGATCCTTAGATATATTTCAAGTGTGGTATTTCTTATACCAATGATGGCAAGGATGAGCATTTTGGGCTGGGTGACGAGTGGAGTGATCCCAGGTGACAGTTCCACGACAGCGATTGATACGAGTTGCCCAAAATACTCAGCAGCTTCAATTATGGATGGCATATGGGGTCATTTTTTGTGGATGTCCCTGAGCAATGAATACTACAGTGATGAAGACTAAGCAATTCAGTAAACACAAGGTGCAATAGCCGCTTACCTGGACAAACGTAGCATTGCAACGATCAGGCTCATTACCTTCAACTTTGCCTTGGTGGCCAACACTGTGAACCCTATCTCTGTTTGCAATGGTAGCCTGTTTGTATACTTCAAATTTTTCAGGGAGGGCTTGCCAAAACCGGTCTTGATGCTTGCAGTTGTCCACATGATATTGGGTAAATAGACAGGACTTTATGGCGGTGACCCACTTCGAGTCCAACCCATCCTTGTGAATGCCCCTGTGAACCTTGCCATGAAGTGTAATCCCTTCATCTGGGATTAGGTTACGTTAGGTCATATCCTGTGTCATGTGGTGGCGGTATGCACACTCATCGTGGAGCTCAAATGCCACCTTCTTATTTACAGGTCTCTCCAGTGATAAGTCCTCATTAGTGATATTGTAGATCAGCTTGGTTGTTTTGAGTTGGGCTGCGAGCCTGATGTAATTGTCGAGGTTTGAAAAGGGGTGATGTCTGCTGTTTATCTGGCGCTGCAGATGCCCACACTGATGTTCAATGGGGAATGACCACCAGGCCCAGACAGGGCCAATTCTCTTGATCGTATCTGCGATGTGAAGAAGCCCATATATGGTTAGAGTCATGCATGGGAGCTGGTCTGGTTTATACTGGTAATAATACCTGACTTCTGGTTGGTGAGGGTACAGTCGGGCAGAGACAAGAATGGGGCATACCTTTTGTACTTCTGAACCCATTGGATGAAACCATGCCTTATCTGTGCTATGTCTTCCTTTGAAAACTCAAACTTGAGGCAGAGGTTGATGAGCCTGACAAGGTTGCAGAAGTGGTTGTAATATTTCTTGTTTGGAAAATGGCCATTGAGCACGACAGGCCCAACAAATAGAGCCCATTGAGACCAAGTTTTGGTGGAAAAGGTTGATAAATCAGTCACGATGTTGGGAACCACAGCCCCATAACTTGATGGCATGGTTGACCAAGACACTGTGTTGGCCGCCCCGATAGCCTCCCAGACAGTCTTGCTAAAAACAAATGGCTGGTTTTTATTGAGGCCTTTGAAATTACCAGACCATAGAAGTGCAAGGTTTGGAATCAGGTTTTCAAAAACCAGATGCATGAATTTGTAACCTGTTGAGAGGGAGAGTGCCAGTGAATTGAGGATGCTGAGCAGGGGGATGCTGTTGATGCCATACTTGGTAGACAGCCTATCTGACTTGGTGTTTGTCTTGGCTGACTGAACTTCTGTAGCTTGGACCATGAATTGTTTGTGTGTTCGTGGAGGAAGGTTGGCAGGATCGTAGTCTGTTTGGCCATGCAAATTCTTTTGGCAAAGTGGGACATAGTGGGTTGTTGTTGTTGAGTTCTGGATCCTGACTCCTTGAATTATACACAGCTGGCACAGCAATTGCACATTGTGCCCCTTCATTCAAAGAAGCATGGAGATGGCCAGAATGTCGCCAAAGATTGTAAGGAGGTACACCCGCAAGATAAATGTCTCCTTCTCTATGACATCATATACTTTGACACCAACCAACAACTTCAGAAGCTCCTGAACAGCGGGATAGAGGAAAAAGTCCATGTCCTTTGGTTTTTTGGGGCCAAGGACCTCACCGATGCATATAGCATTGTCACCATGGGCATGCTCTGTCAGAAGGAGGTTGAAGTTGTAAAAGAGAATAGGCCAGAAGGTAGATTTTTGTTGTTGCCAGGGGTTAACACCATCTGTTGCAAGGCCAAGAGCAACATTATGTGGGTCAGAGAAGTAGGTGTGGCTAAGACCATGGCTATTGATGGTGACCTCCTTCTGGAGAAGTCCAAGATAATGAGATCCATTGAACATATCCATCATGTGGCCATTTTTCTCAGCCTTTGCCTTTGGATAGCCCTCACTACGGTAGCACATTTGTTCATTGAGCTCCCGATTCAGGAAGTATGCAATGAGCTGTGGGACCAATGGAATGTATTGATAGGTCTTCATTGGCTTTCCATTGAGATGATACTGTGGTTTTCAGCAATGCGGACACAACTTCAGCTTTGAGTGTGGCCCTGTAAACACTATGCAGGATTTGATGCAGCAATTGTAGCTCTCTGCCATCAGCTCAGACAGCTCCTCTAGCCATTTCTTCATCTGGTGGAGGGTCCCAAGATTGAATCATGAGATGTGTTCAATCTGCATCAGAAGGTGATCAGTGACACTGTCATCGTTTATCTTCAATGAAAAGAGGCATAGCAGATCAAGATCACCCAGACCAAGGTCTTCAAGTGCTGCATGTGAATTCACAGAGGTTAGCACTGAGCACCAGTGTATCAAGGCTGTTGTTCACTCACTATGTTCTGCCATGTTCAGGTCAAAATTTGTATCAAATACATTGGGGGCCTCTTCCAACTCAGGCGTGTTCAGTTCAAAATCACTATCTTCCATATTTGAATCTGAATTGGAGGTCTCTGGCTCCACAGCACCAATTGTCGGCTCAAATTGAACCCCTTGGTAGCCAGCATCGTTAGAGTCCTCAAAAATATTGTCATTGTTATATCAAGCATCTGCAGGACCTGCCCAAGGGGTAGAGAGTGTGGTTCATGCAACGGTGGCAATGGTCAGATCCTCAGATGGAGCCAAACTTGGGCCCAGAACCATTGAAGGAGTCAGTGGCAGAGGGGCTGTTGGAGGTGTGTGATTCTCTTCTTCCATAAGTGCCTGGGAAGGAGGGAGCTCTGGCATAGTGGTGACCCTCTGGCATTTCCTGGGTGGGGGTGATTTGGAGGTTTATGCACCTCAATTACTGAAGTAAGCCCTGGTCTGAATGACTCCTGTGACTGCCATAAGGGGACCATGAGCCTGCAGGTGGCGCATTTGCTGCTGCTGGGACAACATACTACCACACCCACAGGAACAGCGGACTTGGTTGGAGGTCATTGCTTTTGATTTCAGCATGAGAGGTGAGGTGGCACAAGGCAAGGGCTGAAGTTTTTTGAATCTGGGCACCACACCATTGTGGGGCTATTCCCTAAATGGTCTCACCCCGTTGGCCTCTCTGTAACTCACTCACATACATTCTCACTTGGACCAATGGCAAAGGGTGTACATCCATGAAAAAACCAAAAGGTATGAGCACTGTCCTACTATTGCCTCTGACATTTTGGATGGGTAACATTGATGCAGGAGGTTCAAATGAAAAAAGAAGAGAAGAGGAAGATGTTGATGTTCCCTCAAAGGCTCCCTGCTCTAAGCAATCCTCTGGCCGAGGTCAGCGGCATAGAGTTCAAAACCTGGTAGTGCCAGCTAACAACACAGCATCAGACCTTCAAGAGAACGAGGTTGACGCACTTTGAAGTAAGCTCCCTCCCCCCTATCTGTCAGGGTTGATGCCTGCTTACTTTTCACTGGACACCAGAGGCGTAGTGATTGAAGGGTGGTTAGGGGTGAGGGGAAGTAGAGGAGCGTGAGAGGGCCTGAGATTGGGGGACTTGTGGTCATAAGGGTATACTGGCTTCCAGAAGTCAGCAGTGAAGTCGGCAAGAGCATGGGTGAATAACCAGAAGCTTTCTTCTTGGTTATGAAGTTCAGATACTCCTTGCAACCAGGCAATGAGTTGTCTGGGGAGAGCAGTTGGAAAGTCCTACCAGCTAATAACACAAGACTCACAGTGGTAGACTGGGTGAGGGGTGATGAGGATTTGGGGGATGTCGGTATGGTAGGCTGGGTGCACTAGGAAGTGTACTATGGCCAAGGGTTGATTAGTATATATAGAATGCCACTCGAAGTAGTGTTCAGCGGTGGAGAAGAAGGGTGGGGCAGGGGCTCCTTGATCGAGAGATGAAAAAGGCCGATAATATGGGCAGTGGACAAGTTGGCCTCTGGTCTGGTTAACACTGAGGCTTGTCAACAAATGTTTGCTCCACAAATCGAGTCTAATGTCTCTGATTTCTGGGAGAGGGAAAGGGGAGAGGAGATTAGGGTTGGGATGGAACGTAGGCAACATACACTAGCAGGAGACTTCCTGCTAAGTATGTTAGTATAAAGGGTAAAGCGGTTTATTGGAGGTATCCAACTTACTGGTTGGAGTAGAGGGTTACAGAGAAGATTAAGGATAAGGGGAAAAGAGAGCCAGAGGGGCTTGTCCTTATATACTCCCAGATCCTGGTCACATGACCACTTCAGATTTGTGGCTAAGTCTACTCTTCCCTTGGAAGTGTTTAATAATTTACAAAATCATACGACTGTGGATTATTTCTTTCTAGAAGCTTCTATGGTTTAATCATAAACGGAACATCCTCCTGCTTCTTATTTGATTGATGGTTGAGACCGTGTATTGATGGGCTGTGTCTTCTGAGAAGGTTGATGGCGTTTCAGGGAGAAATCCCCGGATCTAAAACTCCCCTCCAATTATGGACTAATCGGGTTATATTTGATGGAAGGGTCTGATGGAATCTAAGATCTGATGAGTGAGGGTTAAGGGTTTCTTTTATTATTTATACTGGGGTTATGGGTGGTTTCTTTCTCCAGTTCGCTTTTCCTTTCCCCCCATTGACTCTCCCATCCTTCCTTCTTAAAGTTCTTCCCTTCATCCAATATGTCGACCCTTTCTGATACCGTCCTCCTCTCTGCTATGAACTATCAGTATGAGGAGGTCTGGGGAATGGATAACAAAGACTTCTATGATGGTTTCAATGATTTGGTACGTGTGGTGAAGCGTTCAAGGATTATCTTGTGCTTAACCTCATGTTTGTAGATTGATTTATCTTATCGTGCTGGTCGTCACGTCTACCAACATCCTCCCACCGAGTTTCCTCACTTGATGTCTGAGGTTTTAGCCCTGAGGATGAATGAGGAAGTTGCTGGACAACTTCATTCCAACACCATGGCTATTCAGGATGCACAGGCTGCTCATATTTGGGAGTTGGAGAAGCAGGTTGATGGTATGGGGTCAATTCTTCATGAGATGCAAAAGAAGCAAGAGAGTATGGCAACAGCATTGGAGGAGTGCCAACACCAGTCAGTAATGTGTCAAGCTTTATTGATGCATTACGTGGAGTCTCACTGGGTTTCGATTGGTCATCTTTTGGAACAGATTGGAGGTCGGTCTGTCTGCGGACTCTTCCCTCCCCAGCCTAACTACTGTGACCTCCACGATGGGGAAACTGTCACTTTGGGAGCGCCTGGATCTCCCTATCCTCCTTCCCTCCCATCCCTCAAGTCCGTCTCCTCTTCCTCTGTCAACTCTGTCTACTACACCCCCGCCTTCCTACAGTCAGCACAAGGATCGACGTCGTTTGCGCTGCCAGAGGTCGTCCCGTTCGTCGTACAAAGAAGATCAACCACCCCACCAACGTTGTCTCCCTCATTCCCAGGAGATCCGGGATCGTTTGGACTCTTTGACCAAGGAGTTGTTGATGAAACAGGCTTTGCAGGATTTCCATTACTTGGTGATGAGGGATGGAGTTCAGGAAACGGTGGAAGTGATGCAGTGGGTTCTTCTGGAGAGGGGTATTGAGTTGGAGCACAATGTTCTTGGGTGTACGTATTGTCAGGTACAAGATGGACGGTTCGTATACTGTCCTCGTAGCGTATATCATCCTCATCATGTTCTTCATGACCTTCTTGTAGAGGACCACTCAAAGTGTGGTTGTGAACATTGATTGTACTACTAGTAGTTTCCCGAAAATCGATATTGCTTTTCTTCTTGTCCTTTATGTCACGAATCTCGATTGTGATTTGTTTGATTTGATCAACTAAATCTTGAGTTTGTGACACTATCCTCTTCAAACTCAGTTGATCTCTTCACAGGAAAAGTGAGACAGTATGAGGAAGAGCAGGCCATCTCAAAAGATGCTGTGACCTCTCTTGAAAACCAAAATAAGCTTCTCGAAGGTATTCCAAAATTGTAATGGGACATTTCAGATCACTGATAGGCCAACACAGAGAAGCTCACAGAGATGCAGTCTGGACAGGCAGCTCAGCCTGTCCAGACTGTCACCAGGAAAAAAAAGCTCATCCCTCACCTGAAAGGTTCAAACTGGTGCCTGCAGGATGAGATGAGCCTGGGAAACAACAAAGTCAAATACAACCAAATAATTGTTTGTCTTCCGTTATCTGCATACACACCAAAGACCTAACCAATCTTTAATGAACTAGTGGAGGCTAAAGAACCTGAAGAAAGAAGCTGGTTTCAAAGATGGCACCTTGTTCTCTGACCAGTCCAAAGACAAGACTCTAAAGTTCTGTAAGGCCGTTTGTACCCAAACCCCATCATTGTTTGGTACCATTCTCACATCTGAAGCAGGCAAGGAAGGAAGTCTCCTTCCTTCATAGATTCAAGCATGACTGGGCCACAACCATGTACCTTTGCCGATCACTTCATAACTGGTGTAGGTATTTGTGCCATGAGGATGATCCTGAACCTGTGGATGAGAATGGTGTGGGACCATCAGGCATACATCATAGGGGTGGCAATGGTGACAACAATGGCAGTTTCAATAGGGAGGATGATGAGGATGACTTCATGGGTGAGAGCAATGAGCAGCAATGACAATAATGATGACAATGATGATATTGCAGGACTAGAGACACTGGGGGCAAGGGGTGGTGTCCTGGGCAGGTACATCACAAGTACATCACAAGGATATGGACAAAGTACCAGGCAAGAACCCACCCGGTACATCCCAAGTCCATTCAGAATGTTCCCAGCCAGTTTTCCTGCAGTGTCCCAGGTCATGTGACCAGGGTGTCCCCATCTTCCCAGTCAATGTCACTGCAGTGTTCCAGGTCATGTGACCAGGATGTTCCCATCAGGAACACTGTGGGAAAATTCACAATTTTCCCAAAGAAAGTACCCAGAATTTTCCCGAGTGGCTCATTCAGAATTTCCTTTGCGATGTTCCCAGGAGTGTGATCACAGTGTTCCCAGTCAGTAAAACTCAAAACAAACCAGAATGATGGCCCTGAAATGTTCCTGAGTAGCACATTCAGAATGTCCTTGAAATTCCACCCATGGTGAACCACTTTTGGTAAATTTTGGGTAAACTCTGGGAACAACTGCAAGGACATATCAAGGAAACTGCAAAACTGGGGACATTTTGAATGTACCCAGCATTTCCCCAAAGTTTACCCAAAATTTACCAAAAGTGGTTCACCATGGGTGGAATTTCAAGGACATTCTG
>Ga0307513_10006508_pt1 | contig 15256 bp, 12 predicted proteins | sample 15_EM_MG_FD_202174 | JGI IMG/M metagenome (GOLD analysis project Ga0307513, IMG submission 202174) | Populus trichocarpa ectomycorrhiza microbial communities from riparian zone in the Pacific Northwest, United States - 15_EM | ecosystem: Host-associated > Plants > Roots > Unclassified | place... | reverse complement strand
ACGGCCTTTGGCTTCAAATCGGCCCTAATTCCCTCCTCCGGGTGAGCCCTACTGGGGGATGTCCTCCAACAGATCGGTGACCACCTCAGCGATGGGTGACCGCTCCGACCGGGTCAGCGTCACGTGGGCGAAGATCGGGTGGCCCTTGAGCGCCTCGATGACGGCCGTCACACCGTCGTGCCGGCCCACCCGCAGGTTGTCGCGCTGGGCCACGTCGTGCGTCAACACGACCCGGGAGCCCTGCCCGATCCGGGACAGAACGGTCAGCAGGACGTTGCGCTCCAGCGACTGGGCCTCGTCCACGATCACGAACGCGTCGTGCAGGCTGCGGCCCCGGATGTGGGTCAGCGGCAGCACCTCGAGCAGGCCCCGCGCCATGACCTCCTCCATGACGTTGGCGTGCACCACCGCGCCGAGCGTGTCGAAGACGGCCTGCGCCCAGGGCGACATCTTCTCGGACTCGCTGCCGGGCAGGTAGCCGAGCTCCTGGCCGCCCACGGCGTACAACGGGCGGAAGACGACGACCTTCTTGTGCTTGTTGCGCTCCATCGTCGCCTCGAGGCCCGCGCAGAGCGCCAGCGCCGACTTGCCGGTGCCGGCCCGGCCGCCGAGCGAGACGATCCCGATCGACTCGTCCAGCAACAGGTCGAGCGCGATGCGCTGCTCGGCCGAGCGGCCCCGCAGCCCGAACGCCTCCCGGTCGCCGCGGACCAGCCGCACGGTCTTGTCCGGGTTGACCCGGGCCAGCGCCGAGCCGCGCGCCGAGTGGATGACCAGGCCGGTGTGGCAGGGCAGGTTCTCCGTCTCGTCGAGCTCTAGCTCCTCACCCGCGTACAGCTGGGCGACTTGCTCTTCGGAGATCTTGAGATCCGCCATGCCCATCCACGTCGGATCACTCGCCTGGCCGTGCCGATACTCGTCGGCGGTAAGACCGACCGCGGCGGCCTTGACCCGCAACGGCATGTCCTTGCTCACAAGCGTGACGTCGCGGCCCTCCGCGGCCAGCCCCAGCGCCACGGAGAGGATCCGGGTGTCGTTGGCGTCGTTGCGGAAGCCGTGCGGCAGGGCGCTCTGGTCGGCGTGGTTGAGCTCCACCCGCAGGGTGCCGCCCTCGTCGTTGCAGAGCACCGGCCGGTCCAGCCGGCCGTGCTTGATCCGCAGCTCGTCGAGGATCCGCAGCGCCTGACGCGCGAACCAGCCGAGCTCGGGGTGGTGGCGTTTGGCCTCCAATTCGGAGATCACCACGAGGGGTACCACCACCTCGTGGTCGGTGAACCGGCTGAAAGCCGCCGGATCGGACAGCAGGACCGAGGTATCCAGCACAAAAACCCGCCCGGCTGGGGCGGGCTCCGCGTCGGTGTGCCGATCGCGGGACGCCCTACGGCCCCCTGCGGCACGAGTGCTGGAGACTTTGGCGGCCGGGTCGTTGTGCGAAGCCCCGGCGTCAGTACGGCGAGATGTCACAGGCCTGCTCCAGCGGGCGTGCAACCCGGTCCGCCCGCGGTCCGCCACCAATCCGGCGCCCGTCACATACACGGGGTCGGGATGCGGGCCCCGTGGCGCACTTGTCGCAGGTCCGGGCCGGCCGGCTGGCCCGGGATAACCCCGCGCCATGTCTAGAACGCTAGCGGTCATCAGCCATACGCGGTAGTACAAACCGCGACGACGCGCTCACACCTGACGATGATCACCGACATGGCGGCAGTGATCACCCGTCTCGGCGCGATGCAACGACACGTTCGGCGGGTATTCTGAGGTCCGTGGCAGAGACTGCGATTCCCAGTCATCCGGTCAGCGCCGCTAGGGCCTGGCAGATCACCGCCGACCGCGCCAAGGACACCACCTTCTTCTTCGACTTCGACGGCGTGCTGTCACCGGTTACCGACGACCCCGACGCGTCGCAGCCCGTCCCGTCCGTGCTGGGCGTCCTGGAGGAGCTGGCCGTCAAGGTCGCCCGGGTCGCCATCGTCTCCGCCCGCCCGGTCAGCTTCCTGCGGTCCCGCTTCGAGACGCTGACCCACGTCGACCTCTACGGGCTCTATGGCCTCGAGGTGCTGCACGAGGGCGAGGTCGTCACCGAGCCGGCCGCGCTGCCCTGGGTGCCCGCGATGGCCGAGCTGGCCGCGCAGGCTCGCGCCGAGCTGCGCGACGCGATCCTGGTGGAATACAAGCGACTCTCCGTCGCCCTGCACTATCGCACCGCCCCGCAGCTGGCCGACACGGTCGAGCGCTGGGCGCACGAGCAGGCCGAGCGGCGTGGCCTGCGGATCCAGGGCGGCCGGATGGTCGCCGAGCTGAAGCCGCCGGTCGACCAGGACAAGGGCATGGTGATCAGCGAAGGGGTGAAGACGGCCGGCTGCGCGTGGTATTTCGGCGACGACATGAGCGACATCAAGGCGTTCGACGCGTTGCGCGCCCGCGAGGCCGTCGACCCGCGGTTCTTCGGCATGTGCGTGGCGGTGGCCAACCCGGAGACGGGCGCCGAGGTGTCCAGCGCGGCCGACCTGACCCTCGACTCTCCCGCTGCGGTCGCCAGCTTCCTGGCCGACGGCCTCAAGACCTTCTAAAACCAATCTTTTAGTACGCCGTCACGAGCCGCCCACCCGCAGCGGCCGGGCCCGACACTGGCGCGCCGACTCGCGCGGGCCGAGCTATGCGCCGTAACCGCCGCCGCCGAACCGGGTCGCCCACCGACCCGTGCGGGCGGGACTACGCGCCGTAGCGCCGCTGCCGGCCTGCGTAGGAACGCAACGCCCGCAGGAAGTCGGTGCGGCGGAAGTCGGGCCAGTTGGCGTCGTGGAAGTAGAACTCCGAGTGTGCCGACTGCCACAGCAGGAAGCCGGACAACCGCTGCTCGCCGCTGGTCCGGATGACCAGATCGGGGTCGGGCTGGCCCCGGGTGTAGAGATGCTCGGCGATGTGCTCGACGTCGAGGATCTCGGCCAGCTCCTCGAGCGTCCGGCCGGCCGCGGCGTGCTCGTGCAGCAGGGAGCGGACCGCGTCGGTGATCTCGCGCCGGCCGCCGTAGCCGACCGCCAGGTTGACCTCGACGCCGCCGCTGCGGTCCTGGGTCTTCTCCTGTGCGGCCTTCAGCGCCGCCGCCGTCGTGGCCGGCAGCACGTCGAGCGCCCCGACCATCCGCAGCCGCCAGGGGTTGCCGTCCTCGGCCAGCTCGGTGGCCAGGTCCTCGATGATCTTCAGCAGTGGATCGAGCTCGACCGCCGGCCGGCGCATGTTGTCGGTGGCGAGCAGGTAGAGCGTCACGTGCCCGATGCCGGCCTGGTCGCACCAGGTGAGCAGCTCCTTGATCCGGGCCGCGCCGACCCGGTGCCCGTCGTTCGGGTCGACATAGCCCATCTCGCGGGCCCAGCGGCGATTGCCGTCGCACATGACCCCGACATGGGCGGGCACCGGCTTGCCGGCAAGCTTTCCGGCGAGCCGCCGTTCGTACAGCGAGTAGACCAGGGACCGCAGACTCATCATGTCCAGCCTATCCACCCTGCGCGCGGGCTCAAGGGGCGCCCGATGGCCGATGGACCAACTCCGCCCCGATGCGACCGATCGTGCGAAGGTCGAAAACCCCGTCACCCAGGCCTAGTTCCACCATACGGGTAAAAACTGCCTGATTTCGGCTCGCCGCCCGTACGGCCGCGTCGACCATCAGCGGTCGCTTGGTCAGCCGCGTGGCCAGTCCGGAGTGGCGAAGATGGCGGCCGAGCCGCTGTTTGAGCGCCCGCGCGTAGTCGTTGGCCGCCCGCTGCGGTCCGGCGGCAGCGGCCGCGCCGGCCAGGGCGCCGGAGAGCACGGCGTAGAAGATCCCCTCGCCCGTGAACGGGTTGATCAGCGACAGGGCGTCGCCGGCCAGCAGGACCCGGCCGCGGCCCGGCGGCGGTCGCCGCGTGGACAACGGCAGGTGGTGCGCGCGCAAGCCGAGCGGTTCGCCGCCGGGCATCAGCCGGGCCAGCCGGTCCAGCAGGTACGCCCGGCTGAGCGGCACTCCGCGCAGGACCTCGCCGTAGCCGACGTTCGCGGTGCCGTCGCCGATCGGGAACGACCAGGCGTACGCCGGCCAGCGCGCCCGCGTGGTCACGATCAGCTGCTCGGCGTTGGTGGTGGGCGCGTAGCCACGGATCGCGATGGCGAGATGCCCGTCGGCGTTGGCCGGATAGCCCTGCGCCCGCCGGATGACCGACCCGGCCCCGTCGGCGCCGATCACGACCGCGGCCCGGTCGAGCAGGTCATCGTGCAGCGTGCGCACGGTATGCCTGCGCAACTCGGCGCCCGCCGCGACAGCCGCCGCGACCAGCCGGGCGTCGAAGACCCGGCGCGGCACGGTGTACGCCGGCCGGGGCAACGGGCGGGACACCTGCGACCCGCCCGGACCGACGAGACGGAGGTTGGCGATCGGCGGATAGCCGTCGGTCACGCCGGTGACGCCGAGACCGGCCAGCACGTCGAGGGCGTCCGCCGCGATGCCGTCGCCACAGGGCTTGTCGCGCGGAAAGTCGGCGCGGTCAAGGAGCAGGACCCGGGCCCCGGCCCGGCAGGCGGCGAGCGCGGCGGCCGACCCGGCCGGGCCCGCCCCGACAACGGCGACGTCGTAACGTTCGGCGCTCATCGGCGGCTTCGTTCCGGCGGCGCGGCGGCCTCTTCGGATCCCGACGGCGCCGGGCCACCGGACGCGCCGCGGCCCGCGCGCCACAGCGAGTAGAGGGTCAGCAGGGCGGCCGCGGCGAGTGGCGCGCCGTCCCGGATCAGCCCGTCCGTGCCGAGCAGGATCCGGCACAGCGGCAGGTCGATGGCGAGCGCCACGAAGGTCAGCCAGACCACGAGCAGCCGCGCCCAGATCCGGCCACGCAGCAGGAAATAGGAAATCAGCAGCAGGATGTAGCTGACGCCGATGCCGGCGGCGAACCAGAACACCACGGCCAGGATCCACTGCGGCCGCTCGCCCAGCTGACCGACCGCGATCAGGCACGGCACCAGCATCAGCGGGCCATAGGTGAACGCCGAGACCCGAGCCGCGATCAGCCAGGCGGTCACGGGCGGTCGCTTCGGCACCGCCGGTCGCCAGGAGACCCCTTCCCGCGAGAACACGATCCGGTTCGGCTGCTGGACGAGATGCTCCTGCACGGTCGGATGCCGATAGAGCAGCACCACGACGGCCAGGCACAGCACGGTCAGCAGCGCGATTCCGGCCAGTCCCGGCGCGGGCGGCGCCCCGGTCTGCGGCACGACGAGACGACCGACGGCGAAGACCGTGGTGACGGCGAGAATCAGCCCGAGCGGCTTGGCCACCGCCCGGGCCCGGCGGACGTGCCAAATCAAGATCAACCAGCCGAGCGTACGCAGCAGCGCCCACGCCGTCCGGACGCCTAGCCCCCAGCCGTGCTCCGGCGCGTACCAGAAATTGAGCAGCTCGACCCCGACGGTGGCCGCCGCGGTCGCGACGAGCAGACCGGTGAGCACGCGCACCGCGCGCGGCCGCGCCGGATCGATCGCCATGTCATGAAGCTACCCAGCGAACGCCCACCCGATCCCTCCGTGTACTCAGCGGCTCGGAGCACACGGAGGGCCAGCGTGGGTCAGGCTGCGTTGAGGCGGGCGCGCAGGGCGTCCAACTCGGACCAGAGGACCGTCGGTAGCTTGTCGCCGAACTTCTCGAACCATTCCGTCACGGCCGGGAGCTCGGCCTCCCACTCGGCCTTGTCCACCCGGAGCACCTCTTCGAGGTCCTCGGCTGTGACGTCGAGGCCGGTCAAGTCCAGGGCCGCGGGCGTCGGGACCCGGCCGATCGGGGTTTCCACGGCCTCCCCGGTGCCGTCCAGGCGTTCCACGATCCACTTCAGGACCCGGGAATTCTCGCCGAAGCCCGGCCACAGGAACCGGCCGTCGTCGCCGCGGCGGAACCAGTTCACGTAGAAGACCTTCGGGAGCTTCTCGGCGTCGCCGGAGGCGCCCTTGGCCATGTCGATCCAGTGCTGGAAGTAGTCGCCCGCGTTGTAGCCGATGAACGGGAGCATCGCCATCGGATCGCGGCGCACCACGCCGACCTGGCCGACCGCCGCGGCCGTGGTCTCGGAGGACAGGGTCGCGCCGAGATATACCCCGTGCACCCAGTCGCGGGCCTCGGTCACCAGCGGGATCGTGGTCTTGCGCCGCCCGCCGAAGAGGATCGCGTCGATCGGTACGCCGCGCGGGTCGTCGTACTCCGGGGCCAGGATCGGGCATTGGCTGATCGGCGTACAGAATCTGCTGTTGGGGTGGCTTGATGGGGTTTCCGAATCGGGCGTCCAGTCCTGGCCGCGCCAGTCCGTCAGGTGGGCCGGCGGCTCGCCCATGCCCTCCCACCAGATGTCGCCGTCGTCGGTCAGCGCGACGTTGGTGAAGACCGAGTTGCCCCGGGCCAACGTACGCATGGCGTTGGGGTTGGTGTGATAGTCCGTGCCCGGGGCGACGCCGAACAGGCCGAACTCGGGATTGGTCGCCCAGAGCCGGCCGTCGGAGCCGAAGCGCATCCAGGCGATGTCGTCGCCGATCGTCTCGACCTTCCAGCCCGGCACCGTCGGCTCGAGCATGGCCAGGTTGGTCTTGCCGCAGGCCGACGGGAACGCGCCCGCGATGTAGCGGACCGATCCCTCCGGCGAGGTCAGCTTCATGATCAGCATGTGCTCGGCGAGCCAGCCCTCGTCGCGGGCGGCCACACTGGCGATGCGCAGGGCGAAGCACTTCTTGCCGAGCAGCGAGTTGCCGCCGTAGCCCGAGCCGAACGACCAGATCTCGCGGGTCTCCGGGAAATGCGAGATGTACTTCGTCTTGTTGCACGGCCACGCCACGTCGGCCTGGCCGGGCGCGAGCGGGGCGCCGACCGAGTGCAGCGCGGGCACGAACGGCGCGTCGTCGCCCATCGCCTCGAGCACGGCCGTGCCCATCCGGGCCATGATCCGCATGCTGGCCACGACGTACGCGCTGTCGGTGAGCTCCACCCCGAACATCGGGTTGGGGGCGTCCAGCGGGCCCATGCAGAACGGGACGACGTACATCGTCCGGCCCTTCATGCAGCCGCGGTAGAACGCCGTCATGGTCGCCTTCATCTCCTCCGGCGCCATCCAGTTGTTGGTCGGGCCGGCGTCGGCGGCGTCCCGTGAACAGATGAAGGTGCGTTCCTCGACACGGGCCACGTCGCTCGGGTCCGTGCGGGCCCAGAACGAATTGGGGCGCTTCTCGGAATTCAGCCGGACAAGCGCGCCGGAGGCCACGAGTTCGTCGGTCATCCGCCCCCATTCCGCCTCGGAACCGTCGCAGAAGACGATCTGATCGGGCGTGGTGAGTGCGGCGACCTCGTCGATCCAGGTCAGAAGGCGCTGGTGAGTGGTCGGCGTCAGGGTAGCTGTCAAGGCGATCTCCTTCGGTCTGCACTGACCTGCGACGAAACAGGCCGGGGAACCGGCCGGTCGCGAGGGAGTCACCTGAGCGTAAGACGCCGGAGCGTTCAGATGTTTGGTTCCGCCTGTGGATAACCGCACAATCCTCGGCAGTTTTGCGCAATGACGATCGATCCTTTGGCGTACGGCGCAGTAGTGCGCAACGAGCGGCGAAATGACCGGCGCGCCCCCACTTCCGCAAAACGGACGAAACGGCCTAAGCTAGCCGGTAATCGGGCTTTCCTCCCACTCCCGGCCGCAGGAGGCAGGAATGACGATCCCGGTCAGCGACACCGACACCGACCTGCTCGCCGCCGTGCGCGCGGGTGACACCGCCGCTTACGGCACGCTCTACGAGCGGCACTCCGCCGCGACCCGGCAACTCGCGCACAGCCTGGCGCGCAATCCGGCCGACGCCGACGACCTGGTCGCCGAGACGTTCGCCAAGGTCTTCGCCACGTTGCGGGCCGGCCGGGGGCCGCTGGTCGCGTTCCGGGCGTATCTGCACACCACGCTCCGGCACGTCTGCTATCTGCGGGCGCGCCGGGACCGCCGGCTCGAGTTCACCGACGACCTGACCCGCTACGACGAGGGCGAGCCGTTCACCGACCCGGCGCTGGACCGGCTGGAGCGCACGTACATCGCGCGGGCCTTCCGGCAGTTGCCCACCCGCTGGAGGGACGTGCTCTGGCTGACCGAGGTCGAGGGCGCCGGCCCGGCCGAGATCGCCCCGCTGCTCGGCCTCACCCCGAACGCCGTGGCCGTGCTCGCGCACCGCGCCCGCGACGGGCTGCGCCGGCTCTACCTGCAACAACACGTGCCCGACGCGGACGCGCCCGAGTGTCGGTGGGCGGGCGGGCGGCTGGGCGCGCACGTGCTGCGGCAGCTCGCTCCGCGCGACGCGGCCCGGCTGCACACCCATCTGGCCTGGTGCGGGGGCTGCCGGACCCGGCTGGCCGAGGTCAGCGCGGTGGACGGAGCCGGCTACCGCCCGTACCGGCAGCGTCACCATGCCGAGCCCGCGGGTTAAGACTCGCCAACGAAACCCCGGGGCGCATCCACAGGAACTGCAGGGGGTGACGACCGCCGGTACTGTCGCTTCCGTGTCTGCCACCTCGCCGCCGGGGCGTATGAGCCTGCGGTCCCGGCTCTATGCGCTGGTGCGCGAGGCGAGCAAGTTCGGGATCGTCGGCGGCACGTCGTTCGCCATCGACCTCGTGATCTTCAACGTGCTGCTGCAGCAGGGGTTCGAGCCGCTGGTGGCAAAGACCATCGGCACGACGATCGCGACCACGGTCGCCTTCCTCGGCAACCGGTTCTGGACCTGGCGACACCGTGAGCACAGCCACATGGGCAAGCAGTACGGCATGTTCTTCTTCTTGAACGCTGTCGGCCTCGGCATCGGCCTGTCCTGCCTCGCGATCAGCCACTACGGCCTGGGCCAGGTGTGGCCCGCACTGCAGAGCCAGCTCGCCGACAACATCTCGGGGCAGATCATCGGCACCGGCATTGGGACTCTTTTCAGGTTCTGGTCGTACCGTCGCTTCGTCTTCCGCGACAACGCCGTCGCAGAGCCCGACCCACTACCCACGGATGTGACTTCGCTGTCACCGGCCGCCGGTCACCCCGCGTCACCGCCCCCCACCCCGTAAGGTTGTCGAATGCCTTCAGCCAGCTCGCTGACGGAACGTCTGCGCCGTCTTGCCCCCGAGGCTCTCGCCTTCGGGGTCATCGGCGCCGGGAACAGCGCCCTCTACCTGGTCATCACGTATGTGATCCTGCCGATCGGCGCCGTCAAGGCCACCGTCATCGCCACGGTCATCACGACCACGCTGGCGTACCTGGCGAATAGGTATTGGACGTACCGTAACCACGCCCGCAGCGCGCTGCGTCGTGAGTACACATTGTTCTTCGGCTTCAACCTGGCCGGAATGGTGATCCAGTCGGGCGGCGTCGCGGTCGCGAAGTACGGCTTCAACCTCAACGAGGCCACCCACAAGCTGCTGATCATGGGCATCACGGTCGGCGGCATCGCGGTCGCCACGATCTTCCGCTTCTGGGCATATCGGACGTTCGTCTTCCTCAAGCCGCCGGTGGACGGCCACGAGACGGCGATCGCCGGCCTGGACCCGGCGGCGGGCTTCGCCGAGCTGAGCACCGAGGACGCGCCGGACAGCGGCGCGCTGCTGGCCGCCGACCTCGAGGTGGACCTGGAGCTGGCCGCCGAGCTGGATCACCAGCCTTCTCAGCAGCAAGGCTGAGCGGCGGCTGGCAGTTTGCTGCTGAGTGGCGCGGCTTCTTGCTGCTGAGTGGGGCCGGTTTCGCTGCTTAGCGGGGCCAGCTTCGCTGTTTAGTAGGGCCAGCTTCGCTGCTTAGCGGCGCCGGCCGAGTGGGCGGTCGGCCGGCTCCTCGTGTTCGTCGTCTTCCTCGTCGTCGTCCTCGTCCAGCGGCTCCGGCGCGCCCTCGATGAGCTGGTAGAGGGTCGTCTGCACGAACTGCACATGTGGCACCGCGTCCATCTCGGCGACCTGGTCACCGATCGAGTCGATCGTCATCTGGCCGTAGCCCAGCATCCGGCCGAGCAGCGACTGGCTCATCGCGTGATCGTTGATCCGGGCCAACGGCAGGTCACGCCGGTCCCGGTTGAGCACACCGTCCTGCAGCAGGATCCGCTCGTCGGTGAAGATGTAATGCGTACAACGCCAGACCAGCAGCGGCCACACGCCCCGGCGGGCGCCGATGATCACGCCGAGCGCCGCCACCACGCCGATCCCGATCCGGCCGCCCATCGTGGTCGGCAGCATCACCCACGCGACGAGCGTCGCGGCCAGGAAGAACGCCAGGACCAGGCTCGGTCGTACGGCCGCCTTCCAGTGCGGACGCAGGTGGAAGACCAGGTCCTCCTCGGCCGTGAGGACATCGTCGGGGAACGCCACGCGGTCAGCGTACGTGCAGCACGTCACCCGCCGAGACGCGCCGCTCGACGCCGTCATCCGTCCGGATCGCCAACTGCCCGTCCGCGTCCACGTTGGTCGCCACGCCGGTCAGGACATCGCCCGTCGGCAGGTGCACGCGCACGCCCCGGCCGATCGTCGAACACCCCCGCCGGTACGCCGCCAGCAGCCCGCACAGCTCCGCGTCGCCGCCGGTCTCCCGCCAGCCGCCGTACCAGCGGGCCAGGCCGCGCAGCAGCGCCCGCAGCAGCGGATCCCGATCGGTGTGCTCCGCGCCGGCCACCAGCAGTGACGTCGCCGGCAGCCCGGACGTGGTCAACGGCAACTCGTCGGCCCGGGTGCTCACGTTCAGGCCGATCCCCAGCACGACCGCGCCATCCACCACCTCGGCGAGCAGCCCGGCACACTTCGCATCCTTGATCAACAGGTCGTTGGGCCACTTCAAGGTGGCGTCGACCACGGCCCGGTGCTGCACGGCCTCGAGCAAGGCAACACCGGCAAGCAAAGGCAGCCATCCGTACGCCTGTCGCGCCACAGCCGGCCAGCCGTTCGCCGAATCGGGGTCGCCTGGACGCAGCAACACGCTCAGCGTCAGGCCCGCACGCAGCGGCGACACCCACTGCCGGTCCCGCCGCCCCCGGCCGGCGGTCTGCTGCTCGGCGATCACGATCAGGCCCTCGGGCTCGCCCCGGCTGGCGGCCTCGGCGACGTCGGCGTTCGTCGACCCGGTCTCGGCCCGCACGTCGAGCCGCCGCCACAGGCCACCGGGCACGACCAGGGCCCGCTCCAGCGAGCGGCCCTGCAGAGGCGGGCGCTCAAGATCGGTGTACGGGGACTCAGGCACCCCGGCAACATTACTTACTCGGCGGCGTGCTTACTCACGTACACGGTGCTGGGCCTCGGTCTCGGACGCGGCCGCTGATCCGTCACCGGCGGCAGCGCCTGGGTCTGCTCGCTGCGACGTTTGGCGTCGGCCCGGCCACGACGAATCATGACGGCCCGTTTCGGGGAACGCCGTTCGTCCTCATCGTCGATTTGATCTGGGTAGTCCTGGTTGTCCAGCCAGAGCGGGGAACCGGCCGGCGACCTTCGACCCACCGGCCATTGCTCTCGCGCCTCGACCGGCTCTCCGGGCTGGACCGGCGGCCATTGCTTCCCGGGCCGGGCCGCGGTCCAGGGCTCCCGTTGCTCGTCGGAGAGGACCAGCGCTCCCGGCTCTTCAGACTGCTCCCCCAGCCGGACCGATGCCAGCTCTCCTCCGGACGGAAAGGGCGGCCACTGCCCACCCGATTCAGCCGGCGCCCGCTGTCCGCCCGGCTGGAACGGCGGCCACTGTTTACCCGGCCGCTGCTCACCAGACTCATCTACCGCCCGCTGCCCGGCCGGTTGGAACGGCGGCCACTGCTTACCCGGCCGCCGCTGCACACCAGACTCATCTACCGCCCGCTGCCCGCCCGACCTGAGCGCCGACCACTGCTCACCCGACTCATCTACCTGCCCCTGCCCGCCCGACCTGAGCACCGGCCACTGCTCACCCGACTCATCTACCTGCCGCTGCCCGCACGGCTGGAGTGCCGGCCACTGGACCACGGCCGTGGGCTCGCCGACGGGAACGAGGTCGAAGCCGGTCGCGGGCTCGTAGTCGGGGACTGCCGGTAGCCGCTCGACCGGGATCGGCCAGCCAAAGGGCCCCGCGTATTGGCTGGCCTCGGGCAGCGGTGTCCAATAGGCACCCGCAGACTCCGGCAGTTCGCGATACTGCGGCCGAACCCAATCGTCGACCCGATCGCCGTAGCGGCGGTCGGCGTGTTCGCCCCAGGTCTGAACGAAGGCCGAATCAATCCGGTCCGCCCGATCCGTCGAGGCGGCCGGGGCAGTCCGATCCGCCGACCCAGCTGGAGCAGCCCGATCCGCCAAGCCGACTGGAGCGGCTCGATCCGCCGACCCGGCTGGAGCGGCCCAATCCGTCACGACAGCCGAGCCGACCCGATCCACGGACCCGACTGAGGCAGCCCGATCCGGCGCGACGGCCGATGTGGTCAGATCCACCGAGGCGGTCAGGGCAATCGGGTCTATCGGAGCGGCCGACACGATCGGGTCCGTCGGGGCGACCCGATTCGCCGGGACAGTCCAATCTGTCAAGCCTGTCGGGACCGCCTCGTCCAACGGGGCAATCCGGTCCATCGGCGCTGCCGAGGCGGTGCCGTCCGCCAACGCCAGGCCCGGCGTCGCGTGGTAGGAATCCTCGGCCTCCTCACGCTCGGCGGCGTCGTCGAAGTCCTCGGCGTCCCCGGTCTCCTCGGTCTCGTCGGACTCCTCGGGGTAGCGCTGATGATCATCCAAATAGTGACAGTCGAGGCGGCTTTCTCCCCGGCCATCCCGCCCTTCCGCGCCATCCCAACCCACACCATCCGCGCCAGAGATTGCGCGGTCGCTCTCGCCGTATTCCGGAACCGCGCCCTCGCCAGCCTGGGCGGCATCGTCGATGTCCTCGTCCTCGTCCGCGAGGCCAATTGAGGCCAGGCCATAGCGAAACCGCTCCCGGGTGTCGCTGTTGCCGCTCTCGCCTCGGTTGGCCGCGCGACCACGCCGCCGCTGTCCCCGCCCCGTTTCAGGATCCCGCCGACCGCCTCCGGACCCGCCCCAGGCTCCGGGATCACCGGAAGCAAATGCTTCGACGCCGGAGGCTACGTCGGCCTCAGTGCCAGCGCTGGCACCGGCGGACGCCAGGCTCCGCTGCTGCCGGCGCCGCGCCCGCCGCGACGATGTTGCGCTCCCTGCGCCGACGCTCTCGACCACGGCCAGGTCCGCCGCACCAGCGGCGCGCACCCCACCGGCCAAGTCCGATGCACCAGCCGACCCCGCAACAGCAGGCAAGCGCCCCGCACCAACCGACCCCGCCGCACCAGCCAAGCGCACCGCACTAGCCGACTCCGCCGCGCCAGGCAGGCGCCCCACACCAACCGACCCCGCCGCACCAGCCAAGCGCACCGCCCTAGCCGACTCCGCCGCGGCAGGCAGGCGCCCCTCGCCAGCCGACTCCGCCGCACCCGTCGGGTCCGCTGCCTCGGCCGCCTGCGCCGGTGCGGCTGTCAGCTGCGCGCGGCGGGGCGGTTCGATCGCTCGCGGCCCCCGGGACGCGCGGGTTCGGCGTTTTCCGCCGACCCCGAAGATCTCCCGGCGGAACCAGATCGGAAGGCCGATGCCGCCGAGGATCATGGCGACGCCGGTAACGGTCATCCAGTTCGTCACGGGGGTTGTAACGAATCGGGCATTGAGTACGAAACGCACCCGTAGCGACGCAACCGCCAATACCCAATACGCTGTCCTACGATCACCGCTGGCGGGCCGCAAGCCGGTCGAGCCGACGAGCGCCGGGGAACGTGAGGGACGGGCAACGTGACAACGCAGCAGGACGCGACCGAGTCCGATATCCACACGACCGCCGGCAAGCTGGCCGACCTGGAACGCCGCACCGACGAGGCCGTGCACGCCGGCTCCGGGCGCGCGGTCGAAAAGCAGCACGCCCGGGGCAAGAAGACCGCCCGGGAACGGGTCGAGATGCTGCTCGACCCGGGCTCCTTCGTGGAGTTGGACGAGCTCGCCCGGCACCGTTCGACGGCCTTCGGCCTGGAGAAGAACCGGCCGTACGGCGACGGCGTGGTCACCGGCCACGGCACCGTCGACGGCCGCCAAGTGTGCGTGTTCTCGCAGGACTTCACGGTCTTCGGCGGCTCGCTCGGCGAGGTCTTCGGCGAGAAGATCGTCAAGGTCCTCGACCTGGCCATGAAGATCGGCTGCCCGATCATCGGCATCAACGACTCGGGCGGCGCGCGCATTCAAGAGGGCGTCGTCGCGCTGGGCCTGTACGCCGACATCTTTTTCCGCAACGTGCGGGCCAGCGGCGTGATCCCGCAGATCTCCCTGATCATGGGCCCGTGTGCCGGCGGCGCGGTCTACTCCCCGGCGATCACCGACTTCACCGTCATGGTCGACCAGACGTCCCACATGTTCATCACCGGGCCCGACGTGATCCGCACGGTCACCGGCGAAGAGGTCGGGATGGAGGAGTTGGGCGGCGCGCGGACCCACAACACCCGCAGCGGCAACGCGCACTATCTGGCTACCGACGAGGCTGATGCGGTCGACTACGTACGCGCGCTGTTGTCGTATTTGCCGAGCAACAACCTGGACGAACCGATCGTTTTCGAGCTCCCCGCCGACCTCACCCCGGGCGCCGCCGACCTGGCCCTGGACACCCTGATCCCCGACTCGGCCAACCAGCCCTACGACATCAAGCAGGTCGTGGAGACGGTCGTCGAGGACTTCCTCGAGGTCCAGCCGCTGTACGCGCAGAACGTCGTGGTCGGCTTCGGCCGGGTCGAGGGGCGGCCGGTCGGGGTGGTCGCCAACCAGCCGATGCACTTCGCGGGGACGCTGGACATCGCCGCCTCCGAGAAGGCCGCGCGCTTCGTGCGAACCTGTGACGCATTCAACGTCCCGGTGGTCACCTTCGTCGACGTGCCCGGCTTCCTGCCGGGCACCGGCCAGGAGTGGGACGGCATCATCCGGCGCGGCGCCAAGCTCATTTACGCGTACGCGGAAGCCACCGTCCCCAAGGTGACCGTAATCACCCGAAAGGCGTACGGCGGGGCGTACGACGTGATGGGCTCGAAGCACCTCGGCGCGGACATGAATTTCGCCTGGCCGACGGCGCAGATCGCGGTCATGGGCGCGCAGGGCGCGGTCAACATCCTCTACCGCGGCGAGCTGGCGACAGCCGACGACCCGGCGGCGCTGCGCACCGAGCTGATCAACGAGTACGAGGACACGCTGGCGAATCCGTACATCGCGGCCGAGCGGGGCTACGTGGACGCG
>Ga0307513_10006507_pt1 | contig 15257 bp, 16 predicted proteins | sample 15_EM_MG_FD_202174 | JGI IMG/M metagenome (GOLD analysis project Ga0307513, IMG submission 202174) | Populus trichocarpa ectomycorrhiza microbial communities from riparian zone in the Pacific Northwest, United States - 15_EM | ecosystem: Host-associated > Plants > Roots > Unclassified | place... | reverse complement strand
AGACCGACGTAAAGTGTGTCGCACCACGTCCCCGCGAGATCCGCGATTCGTGTACCTTCCAGCTTCAGGAAGGAGGTCGGTAACTATGTATTATCCTTCGGATCATCAAGGACTCAACGCAAAGATCCAGGCGCCCTTTGTGCTTGCGGAGATCAGAGCGTTGCGCTCGTCGATCTTCAAAAGCTCGCCTGAGGTGCAACGCGCGATCGCGATCGCCGACAAGATCGAGCGCTCGTATGATCTGAACCGCGCGGACCTGTTCATCCCGGCGCTCGAGACGTTCTGCGCGGTGCTCGAGCCGTTCGCGATGACGATCCTCACCGGGACGATGCGGCGAGTCGGCTACGAGATCTTTCCGCAGTACGTGTCGATCCTGGGCATTCCCGCCGCCAACGTGAAGACGGCGATGCAGATCAAGTCGCCGGCGGATCTGATCCGGACGATCTGCGGCGCCTACGGCACCTGCGTGCTCGGCCCCGACGCCGGCTCGCTGTCGCCGGAGATCAACGGCTCGAGCGCGGTGGTCACCGACACGACGTTCATGCCGTGCCAGCTCCAGATGGGCGTGTTCCTCGGCGCGGGCAAGCTCACCGGCCTGTTCCGCGAGAACGCGCTGGTCGAGAAACGCTGCCGCTCCAAGGGCGACAGCGTCTGCGTCTACGACTTCACGCTTCCGACGTGAGCCGGAACGGTCGCGGCCCGGAAGGGCTCTCCCCGCAGCGCTTCCGGATGCGCACGGCGAGCTGTTTGGTGCTGCTCGCCGAGCGTCGCGATGCGTCTGCTCCGGTCTGATCCGGGTAGCTTCGCGAAGCGACCGACGCTCAGCCCTGCGCGACGGAGGCGTGGCGCGTGACTTCGTGGAGGCGCGGGCGGACCGGCTCGGCGCCGAGCGCCATCAGCGGCTCGACGCGCTCGCCGACCCACGAGCTCAGCATCTGGTGATAGAGCGACGCCGAGTGCCACAGCACGCGCTGGTAGTTCTGGCCGGTGGGCGAGTCGGGCGACACGTCGCCGCAGCGGTCGAGGCCCATCTGCAGGTGGTGCGCGTCGACCTCGCGGTGGACCTTCCAGTAGCGTCCGCTGAGGACGTCGAGCTGGTCGAGCACCGGGATCACCGCCGAGTAGAAGTCGAGCGCGACGCCTTCGCTCAGCACGTTGAGCGAGACGATCTGGACGTCGTGCGGCTCGCGGACGGCGCTGCGGCAGCAGAACGCCAGGCTGTTGAGCGTCTCCTGCGTGGCCGGCACGCCCTCGGCTTCGACGCCGTCGAGGAAACCGTGCTTGCCCATCCACAGCAGCAGCTGGTCCGGGTGATCGGCCTCTTCCACGGCGTGCTCGGCGAAGATGCTCTGATACCGCCGGTCATGGCACAGCGAATAACGCAGGCACAGCGCCTGAGTGAACTCGCGAGACTGATGAACCAGTTGATGAATCCATTTCAAGTCACTCGGTCTCTCGACCTTCGCGAGCCTGCGAAAAAACGGACCAGAGCGAATCTGCGAACGGTATCTCTCAGCGTGGTCGAGCAGCCAGTCCATAAATATCAATCCCTGTTACTGATGGGGAAACACAGCGTGTGGAATCTGTGTTCCTTCATATGAAATTTTTCGCAGGTCGCATACTCCGCGGCGCTAACGCTACCTGTCATGACTCTGACCTACACTGGGGACAGACGTACTGCGCGAAGCTCGCCTCGACGGCAACCGAAAATTCATGAGCGGCAATGCCGCAGATTGCGACACCGTTGCACGTTGTCGAAGCGTGCATGCCAGCTGCGTTTTTGCGATTCGAGTGAGTCATTGAAGAGGGGTATCAGTTATCTGTGTTGCTCGTCGAGAACCGGGGTTTTCCGGTTCCGACAGCTACCTTCTCGCATCGCTGTTGATAGATCGCGAGGACTGCGAGAAATGCTGTCGCCGTGCTCGAGAGCGGTAGTGCAGCAAACTGCTGCACTGCAGATCTGACTCGTGAGTACAAAACGACGCAGGGCTGCAGCCGAGTCTGTCGCGAATTCCAACGCGCCTGGCGTGAATCAGAGATCGCGAGACGGCGCGCGCCGCGTTGCGCTCGGTCGCGCGCGTCATGCGCATCAGGATCGCCTGACGTTCGTGCACCGGCATCGCTTGCTCCAAGCGCACGTGAGCAGCTCGCTCCACGTGCACTGGCATCGCTGGCTCCACACGCATGCGCGCGGGCATCACGCGGTTCCTTCGCATCGGCATCACGCGCACCGCGCGCATCGGCATCGCGCGCACCGGCATCGCTTGCTCCACACGCACCGCTCGCGCCATGCGCATCGGCGCTGTTCGCGCGTCGCCGCGACGCTTGAGCGCCGCGCGTCTGCGTGGGTCGTCGCCGACGCGCGTCGAGCGAGATCACGGCCTCGGCGAACCCGGCGACTTGCGGTGGCCTGCTGGAACAGTGCGTCCTGCCAACGTGCTGTATCCCGCCGCGATCCTGCGAGCAGGGTCGGGTTGGGCGCACATGGGCAGCGAGGTCGCACATTGGGGTCTAGAAACTACCATCGAAGGTAAATCTCGCAGCTTCTACCGTGTCGAAAGAATCTTTCACCGTGACCTGGCTCATAATAGTAAGTGATTTTACGTTGTTTTTGACAACAAACGGCACGGGGCCTGCCTGGGGTTGTTTGCGGCACACCCTCTGAATCAAAATTTCGTACGAAAAAATACGAAATCAGCCTGGCAGAAACGGCGTCGCGCCGAGCGCTGCCATATGTAAGTATATATCGGCTAGCGCCAATTTGCGTGACTTTCTCCACAAATCGAGGCGCTCAGCTCGCTCTACTGATCAGGCGCGCGCGATCACCCAGGCGCGCGGTCCCGTCAGACGAAATCAGCGCCGCCGGGAGAGAACCGGATCAACGCGCCGCCGCGTGCCTCCGCGGCGGCCTTGAGCTCCGCCGGTGGCAGCTCGCTGCCGAGGTTGCGGCCGTTGACGACGATCGACAGCTCGGCGTGGAGAAACGGCGCGATCTGATCGGTCGCCCACAGGATCGCCTCCCAGATGATGCGCGTCGGGTTGGCGAACACGCCGCCGCCGATCAGCGTGAGGACGACGCGGCGCTTGCCGAGCGCGGCCGCCGCGAGCAACGTGCCGAGGTACGCGGCGCGCTGGAGCTGGCGATAGATCGCGGCGCCGTCGTCGTCACGATCGTCGAGGTCGCCGTACATCCCGCCCGCGATCGTCGAGGTCAGCACCTGCGCGATCGTGCGGTGCGGGGCGCCGTCGACGCGGCCGGTCCAGGCGGCGCCCAGCACGACCTCGGCGCCGTCGTGGACCCCGACCGCGATCGCCTCGAAGCGATCCTCGAGCGCGCGCGCGAACCGCGCCGGCTGCGCGATGTCGGACGCGCGCAGGTACCCGCTGCGGACCGCGGCCACGCCGGGATCGCAGACGTCGGCCAGCAGATCGAGCTGCTCGCCGCCGTCGCGCTGCACGAAGCGGCTACCGTCGGCGCGCGGCGCGGCGTAGTGGCGCACCAGCGTCGCGGGGAACGCCGAGATCGACGCGCGCGGGCCCTGGGTCGGATCATGAAGATACTCGGCGACCGGCGTGACGAAGCTGCCCGGCGACTCGAGGCAGTTGAACTGCGACGCGGCCTGGAACAGCGAGCCCGGCGCGGCGCTCGCTTGCAGCGCGCCGATGTCGGTCGCCGGCGACGCGCCGTCGAGCACCCACAGGCGACGCCGCGCGTCCGGCCGCCCGGCCCGCGCGCGTGTCGCCAGCGCGCGGCTGCGCAGCTCGCACAGCCGCAGCACCTCGAAGCGGCCGCCCTGGTAGACCTGCCCGGCGGCGGTCACGGTCGCGGCGCCGCTCGCGTCGAACCGGATCGTCCGCGCCGGATCGGCGGCGACCTCCGCCTCGACACGCGCGACCATGTCGCCGTCGCCGCCGCCGCGCGCCGCGATCGCCATGCGCTCGTGGTCCGCGAACCCCGCGAGCACCGCCGCTCGCCCGCCTTCATCACACCCATCCAGGAGCTGAATCACGGCCGCAGTATCGCCGAATCGCGACGCTGTGGCCTTGCAGATCGCCTCGCGGCGCGGCCGTGTTCCTCGCTGGCAAGCCGGTCGACAAGAACCGTCGACTGTTTGGTCGACGGTTCTGGGTTGTGGTACAGCGAACACGGTGTCGAGCCCCGACCGCTTGCCGACGCGTGACACCGCGCAGGTCCTCAGCCTGCTGCGCTGGCTGCTGATCCTCGTGCTGGTCGTGCTGGGCTACCTGGTGCTCAGCTACCTCGCCACCGTGCTCGCGCCGATCCTGACGGCGTTCGGCATCGCGTACCTCCTGAACCCGCTGCTCGAGCGGCTGGTCCGCCGCGGGGCGAGCCGCGGCCTGGGCGCGGCGCTGCTGCTGGCCAGCTTCCTCAGCGTGCTCATCGTCGTGCTCACCATCGTCGTGCCCAAGGTGCTGCATCAGCTCGGCGAGTTCGTCGACAACCTGCCGCACTTCGTCGACAACCTCAGCGCGTGGACCGAGGCGCACCTCGGCGTCAAGCTGCCCGCGCACTGGAAGACGTACGTCCAGAGCGAGCACCTGCGCGAGACGCTCGGCGACGCCTCGGGGCCGCTGCGCGATGTCGCGGGCGCGGCGGTCGGCGGCGCGTTCAGCCTGCTCGGCGTGCTCGGCGAGCTGCTGCTGATCCCGGTGTTCTCGTTCTACTTCCTCGCCGACTGGCCGCACATCCTGCACCGCATCGACCACATGATCCCGCCGCGCCGCCGCGCCGAGCTGCGCGACGTCGTCCACGACATCGACCGCGTGGTCGCCGGCTGGGTGCGCGGCCAGGCGATCGTGACGTCCCTGCTCGCAGTGCTCTATGCCGGCGCGTTCACCGTGATCGGCATGCCGCTGTCGCTGCCGATCGGCCTGCTGGTCGGCGGGCTCACGGTGATCCCGTTCGTCGGCACGTTCGTCGGCGCGAGCATCGCCTTGCTGGTCACGCTGGCCTCGGGCGGCGGCGGCGAGATGCTCGGCATGGTCGCGGGCGTGATCCTGGTGCTGCACCTGCTCGAGGCCGCGGTGCTGACGCCGAAGATCGTCGGCCACCGCGTCGGGCTGTCGGAGTCGGCCGCGCTGCTCGCGGTCGTCGCGGGCGGCAAGCTGCTCGGCTTCGTCGGCGTCGTGCTCGCCGTGCCGATCGCGGCGACGACGGCCGTGCTGGTGCGCTACGTCATGCGGTACTACGAGCGCACGTCGTTCTTCGGCCACGAGTCCGACGCCGACGTCGTGGTCACGCCCGCGATGGCGCTGGTCATGCCGGGCGTCGAGCTCGGCGCCAAGGTCGTCGCGGCCGAGCCGGAGGGCGAGCCGCCGCCCGAGCTGGAGCCAGAGCTCGAGCCGACGCTCGCGCCGCCCCCGCGCCCGGACGACGCGTGGCTGTTCGACGCCGAGCTGCCGCTCGGCCCGTCCGGGATCCATCGCCCCCCCAAGCCCGAGGATGTGACATGACCGATCTGCAGCTCGAGGATCTCGACGGCGTCCGCACCATCACGATCGACCGGGCGTCGTCGCGCAACGCGCTGACCACCGAGCTGTGCGACCGCCTGGCGGCGGCGATCCGCGGCGTGCCCGACGAGGTGCGCGCGATCGTGCTGACCGGCGCGCACGGCGCGTTCTGCTCGGGGCTCGATCTCAAGGACGCGATGCAGCGCGGCATCACGTCGGGGCCGGCGATCGAGCGCGGGCTGCGCGAGTCGTTCCACGGCGTGATCCGCGCGCTGGTCGAGTCCGACCGGCCGACGATCGCGCTGGTCGACGGCGCGGCGGCGGGGTTCGGCTGCGATCTGGCGCTGGCGTGCGATCTGCGCGTCGTGTCGGATCGCGGGGTGTTCGGCGAGATCTTCGTCAAGCGCGGCCTGATGCCGGACGGCGGCGGCACGTGGCACCTGCCGCGCATCGTCGGCCTGGGCCGTGCGCTCGAGCTGATGTTGACCGGCGACCTGGTGGCCGCCGACGAGGCGCTGCGCATCGGCCTGGCCAACCGCGTGATCGCCCACGCCGAGGTCCACGCGCGCACCCACGAGCTCGCGCGCACGATCGCGCAGGGCCCGCCGCTGGTGCATCGCGCGGTCAAGCGCGCGGTCTACGCTGGCCTCGACGGCGATCTCACCGCCGCGCTCGATCGCGAGGCGACCGGCCAGCTCGCGCTGCTCGCCAGCCGCGACTTTGGCGAAGGCGTCACGGCGTTTCTCCAGAAGCGCCCGCCGAAGTTCGAAGGTCGCTAGTGCTTCGCGGCTGACGCAGGTGCGCTGGCAGGCGGAGCCGCCGGCGTCGGAGTCGCCGCCGGAGGCTCGGCCGAGGCGGGCGGCGCGGCGGGGTCGACGGCGTTTTCCTCGTCGGGGTCCGTGCTCGGCCGCTCGCTGTCCTGCAGCTTCGCGAAGCAATCGAGCATGTCGCGCGCGATCGCCTGCGTGCGGTGGTTCGACGCGATCGTTCGCTGCGAGACGTTGGCCATCGCCCGCTCGGCGCAGCTCGCCGTGGTGCACGCGCAGACCTCGGCCTTGATCTCGGCCAGCGTCCCGGCGCCGTGGTCCGTGCAGGCGACGAGCCCGAGCATCGTCCCGAGGAAGGCCAGCCAGCTTCGCACCGCGGCAGCATAGCCTGTGAGCCGCGACACGCCATTGGCGCGTGCGGCCGAAACCGGTGACAATCACCGTCATGATCCGCGCCACGAGCATCGCCTGTGTCCTCGCGATCGCCGCGCCCGCGTCCGCCGACGTCTTCAAGCTGTTCGGCGAGCTCGACGCCGGCGGGTCGTACGGCCGGGGCACGAGCGGCGACAAGGTGATCAAGGACTCGGCGTTCTTCGCCAAGGCGCCGCACCTCGACTACGGCGTCCTGCTCGGCGCCGAGCTGCTGTTCCTCGACGCCTGGATCCAGCACCACCAGCTCACCGACGGCAGCCGGATCTCGACCTGGACGCAGTTCGGCGCCGGCATCCACGCGCAGGTCGACCTCGGCGATACCAGGCAGCAGAAGGCCCACCTGGGCCCGTTCTTCGAGTTCGGCGGCGGCGCCTGGTTCGGCGTCGGCACCGGCCAGCAGGTCGACCCGCCGCTCGACAACGCGCAGATCACCGACAAGGCGTTCCTGCTCGAGGGCCGGATCGGCGTCGGCACCCACCTCAGCCGCGTGTTCGACGCCGGCGTCAGCATCCCCGTGTCGTGGGGCTACTTCTTCAAGAACGGCAACGGCTCGGCGATCAACGACGTCTCGACCCACTACCAGGGCGTCCAGGGCGAGGCCCTGCTGTACCTGCGCGCGAACCTGCGCTTGCTGTAGCGCCTACTTGCAGGGCTCGCCGGACGCGAGCGTCGCGCCGGAGCGCAGCTGCTGGATCGCGCGGCCCAGCAGCGGCTGGAGCTCGTCGGGCTCCATCATGTGGTCGACGCGGCCGACGGTGTGGCCATCGGTCGACAGGTAGACCACGGAGGGCAGGGTGCCGGCCTTGTAGCGCGCGCGGCGCTCGCTGCTCTGGTCGTTGTCGTCGGAGACGTCGAACTTGAGCGGCACGAAGTTCTTGGTGATCAGCTCGTAGACGTCCTCGTCGCCGAACGTCAGCTCGAGCTCGCCGCACGGCACGCACCAGCTCGCGGCGAAGTCGACCATGACGCCCTTGCCCTCGGCGCGCGCCTTGGCGAACGCGGCGGCCTCGTCCTCGTAGACATAGGGCAGCTTGTGCTTGGGCGTGAGCTTGTAGCTCCACGCCGCGAACGCGCCGGCGATCACGAGCGCGATGCCGGTGGCCTTGCGTAGCTTGTCGAGCCCCGAGCCGTGGAACGACAGGTGGATCGCGCCGAGCGCGAGGCCGGCGACGATCAGCGAGATCGCGACGAGCACGAACCAGGTCTCGGGCACCGCGAGGTGGCGCATGAACGGCAGCAGCGGCTTCAGGAAGTAGATGCCGCCGAGCAGCAGCAGGATGCCGCCGGCCGACTTGACCCACTCCATCCAGCGCCCGCTGCGCGGCAGCGACATCGCGAACGCCGCGAGCACCCAGAACAAGACGCCCATGCCGAGCGCGTAGACGAACAGCAGCGAGCCGCCGCCGATCGCGCTGCGCGTGGTCGCGACGAACGTCAGCAGGCCGAGCAGGAACGGGCCGGTGCACGGCGCCGCGATCAGGCCGCCGACCATGCCCATCATGAACGCGCCGCGAAAGCCCTTGCCGCCGACCTGGTTCAGCCGGTTCTGCCACGACGACGGCAGGTTGAGCTCGAACGCGCCGAACATCGACGCCGCGAGCGCGCAGAACAGCAGCACGATCGGCACGACGACGTACGGGTTCGCGAGGATCGTGCCGAACTGACCGCCGACCAGCGCGATGATCACGCCGAGCGTCGCGTAGGTCAGGCCCATGCCGACGACGTACGCGGTCGCGAGCAGCAGCGCCTTGCCGCGGCTGACGTCGCCGCCGCGCGCGCCGAAGATGCCGAGCGTGATCGGGATCATCGGGTAGACGCACGGCGTGAGCGAGGTCTGGAAGCCGAACGCGAACGCCGCCAGGTACATCCAGGCCCAGCCCTTCTGCTGGTACTCGTTGAAGGGATCGCACGCGGCGTGAGCCACGCCGGGAACGACGAGGACGGCGAGCACGATGGCCGCGAGGGGCCAGATAACCGGGCGGCGCATGAGGTGCCACTATAGACCGGCGCGCGCGAGCGGGCATTCCTCCTCGTGCGCGGTTGTCGCAGGCTACCCCCGCGGGCACGGTCGTTGTAGGGTGCCCGGGCCGTGCCCACCGCTGCGCCGAGTGCCTTCGTCCCGCCCCACGTCGCGAACCTCGACGTGTACCAACCGGGGAAGCCGATCGAGGAGCTCGAGCGCGAGCTCGGGATCACCGGCGCGATCAAGGTCGCCTCGAACGAGAATCCCCTGGGGCCGTCGCCGCGCGCGCTGGCGGCGATCCCGGGCGCGCTGTCGCAGCTCCACCTCTATCCGGATGCCGGCGGCTTCGCGCTGCGCCGGGCGCTGGCGACGCGGTACGGCCGCGAGGTCAACCAGCTGGCGCTGGGCAACGGCTCGAACGATCTGCTGTATCAGCTCGTGCTCGCGACCTGCGAGCCGACCGACGAGGTGCTGACCCACAAGTACGCGTTCCTGTCGTACCGCCTGGCCGCGCAGGTCGCCGGCCGGCCGTTCGTCACCGCGGCGGTGACGCCGGAGCTCGCCTGCGACGTCGACGCGCTGATCGCCGCGATCACGCCGCGCACCAAGCTGGTCGTCGTCGGCACGCCGAACAACCCGACCGGCACGGTGATCACGCAGGCGGGGATCGAGCGGCTGCTCGCGGCGCTGCCGGCGCGCGCGCTGCTCGTGATCGACGAGGCGTACTTCGAGTACGCGGCGGCGTGGCCCGAGGTCGAGCACGCCGACGGGCTCGTCGCGCAGCGCCGCGACCCGCGCGTGATCGTGCTGCGCACGTTCTCGAAGATCTACGGGCTCGCCGGGCTGCGCGTCGGCTTCGCGGTCGCGGACGCCGCGGTGATCGACGTGCTGGGCCGGGTCGGCCGCACGTTTCACGTCGGCAGCCTCGCGCTGGTCGGCGCGCTGGCCGCGCTCGACGACAGCGCGCACGTCGCGCGCAGCGCGCAGCACGCGCGCCACGTGATCGCGCGCTACACCGAGGAGATCCGGGCGCCCGGCGTCCGCGTGTTTCCGTCGCTCGCGAACTTCGTGCTGATCGACTGCGGGCGGCCGTCGACGCCGGCCTACGAGCAGCTGCTCGCGCGCGGCGTGATCGTGCGGCCGATGGCCGCGTGGGGGCTGCCCGACCACCTGCGGGTCTCGGTCGCGCGCGAGGACGAGACCGTGCGCGTGATCGGCGCGCTCAACGACGTGCTCGCCTCATGACCGAGCCGGTGACCATCTGGCTGGCGTGGCACGAGCGCGACAGCGACGGCGCCAGCGAGCTCAAGCTGCTCGGCGTGTTCTCGACCCGCGAGCGCGCCGAGGCGGCGGTCGACGCGCGGCGCGGCAAGCCTGGCTTCGTGGATCACCCGGACGGCTTCGAGATCGCCTCGCGCGTGCTCGATCGCGACACCGAGTGGATCGACGGCTTCGTCACGGTCCACTGATGGCGCGCGCGCGGATCATCGTCGCGCAGGTCGTCGCGCGGGTCGCCCACCTCGCGCTGCTCGTCGGTCTCGCGGCGTGCGGTGGCAAGCCGGTCACCACGGCGACGCCGCCCCCGCCGCCCGCGACCGTCGCCGAGCGCATGCTCGCGATGCTGCCGCAGGGCGCGCAGGTCGTCATCGAGATCGACCTGGCGCGGCTGCGCGCGAACCCGGTGGTCGGCGCCGTCGTCACGCGCGCGCTGGCCGATCGCACCGCGTACCTGCCGGCCGGCGTGCCGGCCTCGCCGCTGGCGAGCGCGGAGCACGTCGTGCTCGCGGCGTACGGCGTCGGCACGGCGCAGGCGGCGACGCTGACGCTGCTCGCCGCGCCGGGCGCGCTGGACGGCACGACGCGGATCGCCGACGGGTTCTACGCGGTCGGTCCGCCGGACTGGGTCGAGCAGGCGCAGCAGCGCGTCGCGCTGGCGACCACCGGCGAGGCGAAGTTCGCGATCCGCGCGGCGCCCGAGCTGCTCGAGCTGCGCCAGCGCGCGATGCCGGCCAACGCGCCGGGCTCGTCGCTGCGGGTCACCGCGCGGCTGTCGTTCGACGCGCGGATCGCGCTGGCGCGCCAGACCGGGCTCGACGCGGCGCCGGCGCAGCTGTCGGCGTGGGGCGACGTCGTCGACGACCTCGCGCTGATCGTCGACTGCGACGCGGCCGATCCGGGCAACCGATCGCCAGATCCCAAGCGCGCGGCCGACGCGCCGCGCCGGCTCGAGGCGTCGCTGCGCGGCGCGCTCTCGGCGCTGGCCGACGAGCCGGTGCTGCGCCTGCTCGGGCTGCCGTCGTCGCTGGTCAACGCGAAGCTGGTGGCGCGCGGCTCGTGGGTGCGGACGATCATCGCGATCGGGCCGACGCACCTGCACCGCGTGGTCGAGCGCGCGGTCGCGATGCTGCGCGACGCGACGCCCGACGCTGCCGCGCCCAAAGCGCCTGCTCCGGCGCCTTCCGATGCGAAGGCGCCGGCCCCCCCACCTGCGGCCGCGCCGCGAGGAAACACCCCGCCATGAAGCTCATCGTCGAGCCTGCCACCCGCCCGCTGTCCGGAACGATCGTGATCCCGGGCGACAAGTCGATCGGCCACCGCGCGCTGCTGTTCGCGCTGCTGTCGGCCACGCCGATCCGCGTGCGCGGCCTGGGCGACGGCGCCGACAACGGCCGCTCGGCCCGGGCGATCACCGCGCTCGGCGGCGCGATCACGCGCGACGGCGACGCGCTCGTGATCCGCGGCACCGGCCTCGACGGCATGCGCGCGCCCGCCGCGGCGATCGACTGCGGCAACTCCGGGACGTCGATCCGCCTGCTGTGCGGCCTGCTCGCCGGCCAGCGCTTCCAGACCACGCTGTTCGGCGACGAGTCGCTGTCGAAGCGGCCGATGCGCCGGGTGATCGAGCCGCTCGCGGCGATGGGCGCGTCGATCACCGGCCCGGGCGCTCATCTGGGGCTCGGCGACGTCACGCCGCCGCTGACCATCGGTCCGGCGCCCGGACCGCTGCGCGCGATCGACTACGCGCTGCCGATGGCGTCCGCGCAGGTCAAGACCGCGATCCTGCTCGCCGCGCTGTACGCCGATGGCGAGACCGCGGTGACCGAGCCCGGCCCGAGCCGCGACCACTCCGAGCGCATGCTCGCGTACCTGGGCGCGCCGATCACCGTGCACGGCCGGCGCGCCGCGATCGCGACCCGCGGCTGGGACCGCCGGCTCGCGGGCGACGGCTTCGAGGTCCCCGGCGACCCGTCGTCGTCGGCGTTCCTCGTCGCCGCGGCGCTGCTCGTCGGCGCCGGCGAGGTCCGGCTGCCGAACCTGTGCGTCAACCCCACGCGCACCGGCTTCCTCGACGCGATCGCCGCGATGGGCGGCGAGGTCACGCGCGACGATCCGCGCGACGCCGGGCCCGAGCCGGTGGCTGACCTGGTCGTGCGCGGCCGCGCGCCGGCGCTGCGCGCGACCGAGATCGGCGGCGAGCTCGCGGTGCGCTCGATCGACGAGCTGCCGGTGCTCGGCGTGCTCGCGGCGCGCGCGCACGGCACCACGACGATCCGCAACGCCGAGGAGCTCAAGGTCAAGGAGAGCGATCGGATCGCGTCGACCTGCGCGATGCTGCGCGCGTTCGGCGTGGTGTGCGAGCCGCGGCCCGACGGCTTCGTCGTCGAGGGTAACCCGGACCGGCCGTTCACCGCGGCGCGCGTCCACGCCGACGGCGACCACCGGATCGCGATGGCGGCTGCGGTCGCCGCGTTGATCGCCGACGGCCCGACCGAGATCGACGACGCCGACAACGTCGCGACGTCGTACCCGGGGTTCGCCGCCGCGCTGAGCCGGCTCGGCGCGACGATCACCAGCGCCGCGTGACCCGATGCGGGTGCGGCGAACAAATGGCGGCCGTGGTACGTCCACCGTGCCCCAACCCGGAGCCCCGATGCGTACCTCGACCCTTGCGATCGCCGTCCTCACCATCGCGCTGACCGGCGCGCAGCCCGGGGCGCTCCGCGCCGAGCCTGCCGGCAGCGATTTCGGCCCGCAGGCGCGCGCCATGTTCCGGGTCGCGGCGTGCGGCAGCGACGACGCGATCCCCGAGCGGTTCTCGGGGCGGGCGATCGACGCGCACTGCAAGGAGATGGCGCAGGTCTACGCGTCGTACAAGCGGGCGTGGGCCGACCGCGCCGAGGCGTTCATCGCCGGCCTGCGGCCCAGGGATCTGCCGCGCGTCGTGGTGTATCCGTTCGGCGGCGGCGATCTGTCGTCGGCGCTCGCAGTGTATCCCGACGCGGCGGAGCTGACGACGATCTCGCTCGAGGCCGCCGGCGACGTCCGCGTGATCGACACGATCAAGCGCGCGAAGCTGAGCGACGACGTCGACGCGATCGGCAACGAGATCCGCCGGCTGTACCAGTCAGCGTACTCGTCGACCAAGAGCCTGCAGGCGGCGTCGCACTCCGAGCTGCCCGGGACGATCATGTTCGCGATGGCGGGGCTCGCGGTGCACGGCATGGAGCCGGTCGCGCTGCGCTACTTCGACATCGAGCCCGACGGCTCGCTGAGCTACCTGAGCAACGCGCAGCTCGACGAGCGCGCCGCCGAGTTCGCCGCCAAGAAGCTGGGCCAGGCGCGGCCGAAGAAGATCACGCACTACTGGTACGAGCAGACCTCGGCGTTCGCCAACGTCGAGATCCAGTTTCGCGCGCGCGGCGACGCCCGGGCGCCGGTCCGGACCTATCGCCACATCGTGGCGAACCTCGACGACAACCACCTGACCGCCGACGACCGCGTGCTCCGCCACTTGCGCGGCAAGGGCAAGGTCTCGGTGATGACCAAGGCGGCGACGTTCCTGCTCTGGTACGACGACTTCAAGTCGATCCGCGACTACCTGCTGCGCAACACGGCGTGGATGATCTCCGACGCGTCGGGCATCCCGCCGAGCTACGCCGGGCCGGCCGGCTTCGAGCAGGTGACGTACGGCGAGTTCACCGGGCCGTACTTCATCATCGACGACAAGAACACGCGCGCCGAGTTCGTCAAGCTGTGGAAGGCGCAGCCGCGCCGCGAGCTGCCGTTCCGCTTCGGCTACCCGGACGCGGAGAAGCACAACCACTTGATGGTCACGCGGCCGAGGTCGGCGCCGGGTGCCGCCGCCAAGCCCTGATCGGCTGGCGCTGGCGCACGGCGCGTGCGTCGTCGTCGCGCTCGACCCCGCGGCGCTGGCCGCGGCGCTGGCGGCGCTGCCGGCCGACGAGCAGCGTCGCGCCGCCGCGCTGGCCGAGCGCCGGCGCGCCGACTACGTCGCGGGGCGCACCGCGCTGCACCTCGCGCTCGGCGACGCGGCGCCGATCGGGTCCGACGATCGCGGCGCGCCGGTGCTGCCGGCCGGCTGGGTCGGCTCGGTGTCGCACAAGGGCTCGCGCGCCGTGGCGCTGGTCGCGCCGGCCGGGGCCGGGCACATCGGCGTCGATCTCGAGCGCGCCGCGCCGCCGCGTCAGGACATCGCGCGTCGCATCCTGACGCCGCGTGAGCTGGCCGCGCTGCCCGATCGCGGCGCCGCGGTCACGCTGCGGTTCTCGATCAAGGAGGCGATCTACAAGGCGATCGATCCGTACGCGCGGCGCTACGTCGGCTTCACCGAGGTCGAGGTCGAGCTCGACGGGGATGCGGTGTCGGTGACCACGGCGCTGCCGTATGAGATCGAGGCGACCTGGCGCGCGCATGATGGCCACTGGCTCGCGACGGCACGCGCGGTGCCGAGGCTCGACGGGGCGTAGCGCGCCGCGGGGCGGGGTCACGGCCGGCGCGGGCGCGGGACGTCGCGATCGAGGACGGTCTTGCGCTCGTCGCGGCCGGCGGCGCGGATCGAGTCGTCGCACAGGATGCGCACGTGATCCGAGAGGACCTCGGCGACGGCGTCGGAGCAGTTCATGCCCGAGCGGTCCTTGATGTACTTCTTGAGCTTGGAGATGACGATCATCATGTCGCGGTCGACGATGTCGTTGAGGTGCACGGCGGCGCCGCTGGCGGGGGCGGGCGCCGCGCCGGGCGCCGACGACGGGGTGGGCGCACCGACGATCCGGCGCGCGGGATCTTGTGGCGCGGCGCCGACGGCGGGGCGGGCGGGCGCGGGGGGCGGCAGGCGGGCGGCCTCGGCGGGTTGATCGGCGAGCTCGCGCGCCCACGCGTCTTTTGTCGGCGCGATCTTGTCCTCGGCCCACGAGTCGCGGTGGCGCGCGGTGGCGACGTGGCTGTCCCAGCAGGCCACGGAGCAGAACACGAGGCGCATCCGGGCGCGGTTGCAGGTCGAGACGCTGCACTGGAAGTACTTCACGCCGAAGCTGATCGGCGTCCGGCAGGCGCTGCACAACAGCCAGGTCTCGGCCATGGCGATAGCGTACCCCCAGCGCCGCCGGGCACGATGGGATCGCAAAGCAGATTTCGGTGCGGTTGCGGTTGCGGTTGCGGCAGCGGCAGCGGCAGCGGCAACGGCAACGGCAGCGGCAGCGGCAACGGCAACGGCAACGGCATGCGGCGTTCGGCGTTCGGCGTTCGGCGTTCGGCGTTCGGCGTTCGGCGTTCGGCGTTCGGCGTTCGGCGTTCGGCGTTCGGCGTTCGGCGTTCGGCGTTCG
>Ga0307513_10006506_pt1 | contig 15257 bp, 6 predicted proteins | sample 15_EM_MG_FD_202174 | JGI IMG/M metagenome (GOLD analysis project Ga0307513, IMG submission 202174) | Populus trichocarpa ectomycorrhiza microbial communities from riparian zone in the Pacific Northwest, United States - 15_EM | ecosystem: Host-associated > Plants > Roots > Unclassified | place... | reverse complement strand
CACACACACACACACACACACACACACACACCAACTTCCTCATCACACAATAATCTTCTCAAAATTCATATTTGTTTTTGTCATCATTATCTAAAATTAAAACTCACAAAATTTATGATTATGGAACACAAATAAATAAGTTTTATACAAATAAATTTAATTGTGGTATAAAAGTTTTTTTTAATTTAATTATAAGAGGTATTTTAGATCTGCTTGGCTTATGAGTTAAGAAAAAAATAAGTTATTCTCATTGAAATTTTAAGTATATACTTCTCGTATCGGTCCAATACATTCAGATAAATTTAATAAATCTTTCCTAAATCATCAAAAAAAAAGAAGTTAACTTTCTTAATCACAAGAGTAATCCTTTAAGGTTATGAAGTAACGAAGTTGACACTACAAGAAGAGTTCACGTGCATGAGTCTGATATGCGATACAAGGGAAGTGGGAAGAAATGGGATTGCTTTGGGTAGATTAAGGGTAAAATTGGTGCAATTAGGAGGAGAACAACATAATCGAAACCCAACAAATAAATGGAGGATATATTTGTAGTTTGTCCTCAATAAAAAAAGACCTCAAGGAACTAAAGAAACCTCGTCTAACTCAACTTGTCAAGTTTTCCTCGGCAAGTTGACATAACAATAACAATAATGGGAGCTGTCTTCGTCAATTGTGTTTGGTAGTACGTGTTTAAAATATTATTTGTTTTAAATTTGATTTTTAAAAAAAATTAATTAATTTTTAAAAAAAATTTAGATTGTTTCTATAAATTTGTGTCAAAAATCAATTTTAAAAAATAAAAAATATTATTTTAATATATCTTCAAATAAAAAATACTTTAAAATCTAATATTTATTTTTAAATATTGATAATTTTAAAAAAAAAAGTTATGATGTTGATAAAAGGAAAGTCCTATTCCTTTTATGTATATAATACTTTGGAGAAGATCGAAAAGAGTGGGCGGGCACATCCGCAATCTACGGACAGATAAGAAAAACTGGAGTTAATAAGGACATATTTTTTCAGAAATAATATATTATTTTTTATATTTTCTTAAATTCATTTATAACTTAATCTTATTTTTATTTTCCTATACAATTTATTTATTTATTTCGATAGATAAACAAATAAAGAGATGCAAATAAGGTAGAAAGAATTGATAAAAAAAGATATTTTCTAAATTAAAAAAAAAACACTAATAAATTGAGATGGTCAATGTTTGTCAATGAACTAATCACTCATTTTTGTCCTATAATACAAGGACTAATTAATTAGTTTCAATAAACTACAAGGACTACAATATAACTGAATATTATAAATAAAAACAACGCGAGATGTAGTATTCATGTAATTTTATAAAAACTAAAACCAGTGAAGTTTGTTACCGTTGAAAACTCAGGCACTAGCGAGTCTACACTTGCGTTCCCAGCACGCAAGCCAAGCTCGCCTCCTCATCCATATATATATATATATATATATATGGAAATATTTATTGAGAGTCTTAATATAGTCTTTAAAAATAAAAAATATTACAATCAAGCATATTTTTTTTAGTTTTATTCTACTCAATAAAACTTAAAGATGTGAAAATATAGAATTTTCATGTTGATTAAAAGCTTTTTTATATATAGTGATAAGATTTTTTTATTAATGATTTATACAATATAATAAGCGTTATATGAAATATTTTTCTGCTAATAAAAAAATATCAAAATTAATTAATTAAATAACCAATATTGAACTATTTGGAAATTAATATATACATGCAAATAAAAAATCAAATAGATCTTAAATAAATAATTTTTAATTTGTTTGGTGTCCATTATATGAATAAAAAAATATTAAATTTTTTGAATAGTGAAAGGACATGATAAAAGCATCTAAAACAATGGTTCTTAATTTAAAATAATAAATATTTTATTATGGTGAAGAATGAATCTTTTCTTGTTAAGACTATAATAATGCTCGAACTCTAAAGAATAAAATACGAGGAAGAAAACCATTTAGGTGGTGGCTCAGTGGTAAAAGCTTGGGACCAAGAGGTTTGCTCTCTCTGTGGTCTCAGGTTCGAGCCCTGTGGTTGCTCATATGATGGTCACTGGAGGCTTACATGGTCATTAACTTCAGGACCCGTGGGATTAGTTGAGGTGCGCGCAAGCTGGCCCGGACACCCATGTTAAACTAAAAAAAAAAATAAGAGGAAGAAGATAGTTTGATGATGAAGGGGTGTGATCGTGCATGATTGATATGTTTTTTTTTATGAATTTTGTAGCCATAATGTATGTAAATCTAAGCATAACACAAAAGAAAAGAGCGGCTATGATGGGTAAATTTCGTTAAGAATTTTGTTAAGACTTTGTGTTTTGAGTAGTAAAAATTTTGCGTTTTTTTTAATACACCTTGCACCTTATAAAATTAAAATTTATTTAAAAAAACCCATATTTTGATTTCATATTATTTTCAGTGAAAATTTTAAATTATCACACCTAAAACACAAAATGCTTGACATAATTCACAATCATTGGATTATTATGTTAAGTCCTATTTTGTTCGTTGAGATTTGTTTAATTATAATTATTTCACTTACAAATTATATTGTATATAAAAATAGTATTATGTGAACAATAATTTCACTACTTTAGTTCCTAGTAAAAATTAGAGAGGTCACGGATGGTGTCATTTAAAATTTAATCTTCTTAGATAGGATTTTTTAGACCATATTTATTTATCGTACTAACTTTTTGTATATATAAATAGTAATGTATGTGTGAAAAACATTGATTTGTTAACTTTGATGTCAATCTTGTAGAATATAAATAAGATAACATAAATTATAATAAACAAAAAAAATAATTAACTTATTGGAAAATACAAATTAATAAGATTTATGATATGCATCAAACAATCCAAATAGCATGAAAAATAATTTTAGAAGATAAATTATAATTTTAAAATAAAAATATATAGAAACTTTCTAAAAGAAAAAGGAAAAAAAATCATTACATACCTAAAAGTTAAGGATAAAAGCTTTTAAAAAATTATATATATATATATATATATATTAGACTAGTTAGCAAAGATATTTAGTTTATCATCACAAAGACATGCTAAACAAAAAATATATAACAAGAGATTAAAGTTTATATATGTTTAAAACTATAAACATGTAAAGGCATAACTAATGGCAAATATGTTTTCAATACAAAAATAATAATAGAATATTAGTATACGTACTAAGTATATATTTAAATTTGCAATTGATATAAAAAAAACCTAGCATGCATACTAATAATAAAAGTAGCTATAGTAATGAATATTTTATTCTTAAAGCTTTATTGTTATTCACTTTTACAGCTATTATATTTGCAATACGCTTCTTAATATTCGAACAACACCATCTTTGTTTATATACATTTCTAAATAAGATCTTTGAACCAAAGATTATGTAACTGGAATATCTTTTTAACAAGATGAATCTAAATTCTAGATTTAAAATGAAAACTAAATCATAAAAATGAGAATAAAAAATACTAATAATAAAGTGAGAAATAGTGTAAAATCTGAAAGATTCAAGTTAAAAACTCTTTATTCATCTTTTTTTTATAGTGAATTTTAAAAGTTAAAAAATTAAAGAATAAATAAGAATGAATTCCTATCATTATCAATGTTTAATTACTCACCATAAATCAAGAATTAAATCTAGAAAAGTCAAGGGTTTTTTAAGTGAAAAAACCAAGAATTATTTGAAATTAATTTCTCATTCACTTGTAATTTATTTAAATCATGTTAATTAAAACAGATTTCCGACAAAAGTTTCTTTAAGAAGGTGGATTTCGAAACGAGTAGAGCTTATGAACAAGTAGAAAATGTGATATTGTTTTTGGTAAAACGCTAAACCATTATGGAAGGCTAATATTTCAAGGGTGAGATTGAAACTTTTCAAAACTTTGGAGCTCCATGGCCCCCAAAGCAAAGCGTGGGTAAAGGCAACTGGAGAAACAAACAACAGAGAAAAGCAAAGCCTGTTTCTGGTGGGAAGGGCATCTTAGAAGCCACCACGTTCAAGTAACTGAAAATCAAGTGAATTTCTACTGTTAATTTAGAAAGAAACTCCCTAAAAAATCAGGTACTTGGCCAAGAAGAGGAAATAAGAAACCTAAATATCACAGTAGCTCAAAAGGATAAGGAAGTAATTCGGCTAAAGGAGCAGCTAGACAGGTGAGAAAGCTTTGGAATTAGACCTCCTTCCCCTTCCCCCCTTGTACAAATTTCAACCCAATGTAGGGCTAAGTACAAACTAGCAGTTATATATATATAAAATGCATCCATTGATAACCATTTGGTGCTTCTTCCCCTCCGGCATGAGACGGCGTGTATTTTTCTTTTTGTTTCCAGCTAGTTTGATGCCCGCTGAGGAAAATTTTTATCAGTTATTGAACAGTAACACACAGAAACTCGGTCCTTTTCACGGAGCGCTTTGCGAAATTTATTTATATAAAAATTAAAATAAATGTGTAAAAAAAGACACCGGTGGAAAATGTATTCATTTTATTTTTTTTAAATTATTTTCAAGATAGATCTTAAAATATATATTAAAAAAAAATTAACATAAATTTTTTTAAAAAAAAATGAAGTAACACGCCCACACAGAGCCTAAATCAGTTTTTGAGAATCAAATTAGATAAAAGAAAATTTAAGGACCAAAGTGTAAGAAATCCAAGGAGAAAAGGATCATCATGCAAATCCACTGAGGATAAGTTTTTTTAAATTTTAATTAGGCAGCTGGGGCATGTTTTGTGCATTTTACACAACAGCTGATTAAAATATTTGGCGTGGAGCAGAGAAAAGAAAAATGAAAAGACAGCGCAAAAAGAGAGAACATACAATCAATTTTCCGTAAAATGTGCAAAATTAACTGTTCTTACTAGAAAACAAAATGACAACTTTGGTCCAGCTCTCTTCACTAGATTGATTATCGTCGTCATCGCTGTCATCATCAACCCCCTAACAGGGAAGATTTTCTCCACCATTCAACACGAGGAGAGAAATTTAAAGTCATCACGAACTACAAACTACATATATTGAGGTAAAGATGAATAGTAGGGCAAAACAAGAGAGATGGGACTGGTGGGACCATTTCTTCTGCCTGTCCGGTTCTCATTCTCAGAATATCTTGAAGAGCAGGCCACCGTGCGTGGCAAAGAATGGAGCAAAGACGAGTGATTCAACAGCCATCAGTTTGATGAGGATGTTAAGTGATGGTCCAGATGTATCCTTCAATGGATCCCCAATGGTGTCACCGATGACAGCTGCCTTATGTGGATCTGATCCTTTAGGGCCAAGAGATCTTGCATGCTCTGAAGCACCAGCCTGTTTCCAACAGAACAAATACAGGGCATATTCGCATTACAAAAACCTTTATTTCAGCACGCACACCAAATTACAAATAAAGAAGTGATAAAGCTCACTCGATCTCTACCTCAATATATTTCTTGGCATTATCCCATGCACCACCAGTGTTGGAGGCAGAGATGGCAATCTGAACAACAGAAACAAAATGATCAGACAAGCGGTAACAGGACATCTATAACCTGAACAAATATGATCTCAAATTTATGTTGACTAAGGACATTATGTTGACCAGTAGCCTTAGCATTACCTGGACACCAGACACAAGGGATCCAGCAAGGACACCAGATAGAGTTTCAACACCGAAAAAGATCCCAACAATGAGGGGTGTGAGCATGACAAGTGCACCAGGTGGGATCATCTCCTTGATAGATGCATCAGTGGAGATCTTAACACAGGTGGCATAGTCAGGCTTGGCAGTGCCTTCCATCAAGCCAGGGATGGTGTTGAATTGCCTGCGAACTTCCTCAACCATTTTAAGTGCTGCACTTCCCACGCTCTTCATTGTCATGGCAGAGAACCAGTAAGGAAGCATTGCACCCACAATCAAACCAATGAAAACTTTTGGAGTCAATACATCGACTGTTGAGATAGATGCACGGCTGACAAAGGCACCAAAGAGGGCCAGGGAGACAAGAGCTGCAGAGCCAATGGCAAATCCCTGAAAAAAGCAGCACATTGATCAATTAGAAGTGTGAATAAAACCTTATGATCTGTGAGTTCAACAAGTCATTGTCAGATGCTTCTTTTCAATCAAAACAAAATTAATGATGTGTTCTACAACTAATGATGTAAATACAACTTCACTGCAAAAAAGACTCAAGCTCCCAACAAATTATAAATTGCCAGAAAGATTAAGGCCCCTACAGAAGCCTTGTTCCCAACTAAAAACAAAATCATGTGTCCAAAATGACAGCACATGGAACAGTATTAAGCACCCTCATTTCTCCTTTTTATTTGGAGAAGGGAAAGGCAATTCCATGATAAGTGGTCCTAGGAATTTGCAATGAGATAGATGGTAACGCCCAACTTGTCTAATCATAAAATAAAAAATCTAAAGTTTCATTTTTAAAAGGAAGAAAACACAGAAAACCAAAACTACAGCTGGGGCAAGTTGCCTATTTCCTTGGTTGTGTGCTGTGTGCACCACTTCAATGTGATCTCATAACAAAAAATCAGTAAAACCACTGACCAAACACATCAATGCATGAAAAAAAAAATATGCAAACCCGCATTCTAACATGACATGTAAAAGCAACTACAGATTGCTTACATCGACTACAATTAAAAAGGAAGTGGTTAAAGCTCAAGACAGTTTTTCAGACCTTCCCAATAGCAGCAGTGGTGTTTCCAGCTGCATCAAGGGCATCAGTTCTTTCTCGGATTCTGTGGCTCATGCCTGCCATCTCAGCAATACCTCCGGCATTGTCACTAATGGGACCATATGCATCTATTGCCAACCCAGTGGCAATGGTACTCAACATTCCAAGGGCAGCTACAGCAATACCATACATAGCAGCAAAAGAGAAACTAACAAAAATGCTGGCTGCGATAGCAAAGATAGGAATGATGACAGATTTGTATCCCAATGCAAGCCCAAAAATAACATTAGTGGCAGCTCCAGTTCGGCAGGAATCAGCAACATCTTGAACAGGGCTGCAGGTTTTTGTAAATTAAGTGTTAAACTAACTGTTATTCGGGGAGCGGGAGTAGTTACTAGAAATAAAAGTAGGACAAAAGCTTACCTGTATGCATTGCTAGTATAGTACTCGGTTACAAATCCAATAATAAGACCAGCCCAGAGACCAACAGCAACACACAAGAAGAGTTGCCTGCATGTAGAATTCAATGCTATAAGCTAAGACAGTATGACCCAACTAGAATGGCGCTACGTTTTTCTCAAAAGAACATCAATAATAGATCTTACCAATTCTTGACAACTTTCTGGGTTCCAAAATTGAAGATGGTAAAGGAAGATGGGAGAGCTACCCAACTAACAATGGCAACCCCAACAGTCATCAGAATAGTTGAGATGATGAGTTGATTCTTTAGTGCTGGCTCAATTTCCTTCACAGCCTTGATCTCAAAGAAATCAGTTGCAAATAAGGTGGTTATCAGACAAATAATGATTCCCACAGAACTGACAATGAGAGGATATAGCATTGGAGTAAATTCATGATTGATTCCAAAAGAAGAGATGGAAGCAACAACTAGGGCAGCACAAGAGGACTCGGCGTATGAGCCAAAAAGATCGGATCCCATGCCAGCTATATCACCAACATTATCACCTACATTGTCAGCGATCACCTGCAATCACAGAAGGAAATCAGACACAACCCAAACCAGAAAACATGTCAATGTTCAAGAAAAAAGGTTATTTCTATAGAGCAGGATTACTTACAGCAGGATTTCTTGGGTCATCCTCAGGAATGTTCCTTTCAACCTTGCCAACAAGATCAGCACCAACATCAGCAGCTTTGGTGTAGATACCTCCACCAACTCTGCCAAAGAGAGCCATGGAAGATCCTCCAAGTCCATAGCCAGTTATAGACTCAAAAAGCCCTTCCCAGTCATCACCATAGTATAGCTTGAAGACATTGATGGTAATGTACAGCACCAAGAGTCCATTTGCAGCAAGGAGAAAACCCATGACTGCCCCAGATCTAAATGCAATGATAAAAGCCTTCCCAACTCCTTTTCTTGCCTCCAGGGTGGTTCTGGCATTGGCATAGGTTGCAATTTTCATCCCAAGAAAGCCAGAAACCACTGAAGTGACAGCACCAAGCACAAAGGCTACGGTGCTGAAGCCAGCAGTGGCAAGAGCAGGCTTGCACATCTTCAAGAGATCATATGTGCAGGGCTGACTCTTGGTGCTGAATCCCTCAACAGAGCCAAGGAAAACGAAAATCAATATTGCAAAAGCAACCATGAAAATTCCAACATATTGATATTCAGTGAAAAGGAAAGAAGTTGCACCTGCAAAGTAAAAATATCCACATCCATAATTAGTATAAAAAATGATATTGACAAAACATTATCACCACAACATAGTGATGTGTAAATGAAGTAAAAAAACCACCACTACATTGCAGAAACACTCCAATACAAGCAGAGCAAGTTGATGCAAATTATGTTTTCAGTTATTTATATGCTTAGGCAACAAATCACTAATATTGGACTGTGAGAACATATAACAAGCTATCAGATACAATCCTGGATATGGCCTCCCCAACAAGTTTATTTATACTTCATATTTTACCATTCAACAATAAAGTATGAAGTTAAATAAGGGGACTCCAGCCCTATAAATCATCTGTCAAAGACAGATGGAGGTGACACAATACTTGTATGATGCCCCAGGCATGTGGTTTTCACATCCTAGTTATAATTCCAAACAATCTCTCGGCACATGAAAAACTGAAGTGAAGTCCTCACAATCATTAATGCAAATGATAACTAACAAAACCTTAAAAGATGTCAAGAGAAACTAATCAACTTAATTAACAATACCAGGTGAAGAATTATGCCTAAAATGCTTAGATCTATTGAAGGTTTACAATAACTTCATCAAAGCCTGTAGATCTAGCAAAATCTCATCAAACCATCAACTTAAAACCGCAAAAGGTACCATTCCCAGCCAGTAAGCATCAGGGTTGACAGGTTGGTAGCAGCATATCAATACTAGCACCCACATGCCAGAAAATACCGCATTTAACATTCTAGTCATGACCGGACGTCTATAGTCTTCGTGTGTTTTAACTAAATAACCATTACCATAATTCCAACAGAATAAAACAACAAAAACTTGGCTAGATCTCAAATAGCAATCCTTCGGTCTAAGCAAAAAATATATGTTACCACCGGAAATAAATGGAACTCCACCTCCTCAGACCAAGTTCCAGAACTAGCCACCAGCTCACGCGTAAAAGGAATATTTTTAAAAATATTCATATAAAAACTGGATTCTTTTTCTTTAAGCTGAAAAAATAAACTAAATCAAATAAAAACATAAAAAAAAAAAACTTTCCACAGTCAGCTCAAAGTCCATAACCAGAAACAATATCAGAAACTCATACAGAATCCTTCACAAAAAACACAATAAATGCAATACCACAACAAAACTTTAGCAACACAAACAGCTCATTTCCTTCCATTTCAAAACCAAAACACCAAATCAACGAGAGATCTAAACTCAACAATCCCAAAAATCACAACTTCAAGAACCAACTCAAGAAAACAACCAAAATACTGATAATATTATACCTTCAGAGATGGCATTTTGAATCTCAGCACATTTAAGAACAACATTATGGTCATTAAGACCTTCTTCTTCCTCAATCAAGTAGTCACCGTACCCATTCTTTCCAGCAGCACCACTGTTATTCGACGCCGCAGGACTCGGTACAAGCTTGACCTTGGAAACCAACAGCCACTGAAGGAGAGAGAATCCGATTCCAATAATGGCACATACCGGAATCAGAATCTCCGTTCCCAGATCTGGCAAAATCACCGAAACCATGGCTCCAAACCCTAATTGATTTCTTTATTAATTTCTCCAATGACAGAAAAGAAAGAGAAGTTACTGGAGAAAGAAATGAGGAATGCGTGATAGAGTGGAAGAGAGAGAGAATAGGACAGTTATTTATAGTGAGTGACAGTCAGATCTGACTTGTTGGCGATCGGTAAAGGGTAAAAACAGCTAATGTAGTTGGAATAATTGTTTCGCTACTTTTTGGGTTTGTATGGTTATTTTAGGATTATTTATGCTCAAATTTTGGGAATTTATGGTCGTATTTGTATATTACAATATCAATGGCAAGCAGGAGGTTATATAGCTGGTGTGAAAATTCATATAAGATTATTTTTAATTATCATATAAAAGCAAATAATATTATAAACTCTATTAAATGTATTGAGTATATTGAAACTTTTAAGAATTAAAAAGCGGGTTTTAAGAGTGATAATTAATATTCTTGTTTGTTTTTGCGTTTTAAAAATATTTTTAAAAAATTTTAATTTTTTTTTATTTTTATATTTGCTTCAAAGTAATATTTTTTTGATGTTTTTAAATCATTTTCATGCGTTGATATCAAAAATAATTTTTAAAAATAAAAATATATTATTTTAATACATTTCTAAGTGAAAAACACTTTAAAAAATAATTACAATCACACTTTCAAATACGTTGGATATAGGTTAATATTTGTTTTTTATATTATAATATGTTTTTTAAATTATTTTTTATTTAAAAAAATATTAAATTGATGAATTTTTAGATATTCTTAAATGATTTTAACATGTTTATATAAAAATAAAATATATATATTTTAATATATTTTTAATTAAAAAAAACATCTTATATTATAATATTAAACACACATCACCCATAAAAAAAAAAAAAACACAGCTAATTATAAAAAATAAATTACACGTGTCGTTGGATTTGATTTGTTAGTTTGAAAAATCACTTGCCATGGCAAAATTGGCAAACTGAAAATGAATAAAATAATGATGGAGGAGCAGGCATTTTAGGTTGATACGTTGACATGTCGCTTGCCAAGATAAAATTCAAAAACTAAGAATTGATGTATAAAATTAGCATATTATATGAAAAAAATCTATAAAGTGTGAATGCTTGAGCAAGATTGTGTGTTATTCAATTAGCATCCCATCAACAATAATATATATTATTGAGTTTGCTGACTTGGCCCTCCTCTTCTCGAAGGCCAACATGATTATTAGTTTAATTACCATATTGAACACATGAACATAATATTATCTGGGGAAGGCAACAACCGTATACTATACACTTGTGTATTTAAATATTCATTACGTTTTTTTATTTTTTATTCTAGTTTTAATATCAAAAACCTTTTCGTGTTAGCTTTTATATACTAAAATTAGATTTCATTTTAAATCGTAAGATGAGCGTATTTAAACAATTTAAAAACATTCTAAAAAATTATTTAAAGCAGTAAAAAAGTTATTATTTTTTAAATACTTTTAAAATAAAAAAAACAAACAAGTTTTAATTTACTAGCTTCTTGAAAATACATGGACTAGGTTGAGATTCCAAAAAAAAATGGGCTAGATATTAAAAAAAAGAAAAAAAAAAGATAATATTATGGAAGAAAAGGCCAAAAGAATGGAAGAGATGTTTATCCACAAGGAGGGCTTCTCCAGGCCAGGGAAATTTCTTGAAGGACAGATTTTTTGAAAACAACACCAGAAACCTTATCATCATCAACACCACAATACGTTCAATGTATGGTCCTAAGAGAGGGGAGTGTCATTCTGGTAATGTGGTGAGATGAGAGCATTAATGTTCAAGAATTTGCTTTGCCTTTAATGGGAAAGTTTCTTTTTTTCTCTCCTTTTGTCCTGCTGCTTGGTATGGTTTCTATTTTCGAGGCTTTGGTGTGTCATCACGAGGTGGCGGATTTATTCCGGATAACTCTAACAAGAGCCGCGTATTTTAAGACGCTTTCCTGTGTTATCTTGTCAGAATCTATCCCACTTTTTATCGACTTTTTTTTCGTTTTCTAGCACGGTAAAAAATATATATAGTAAAATAATGTGATGCTAAAAATAAAAGGATTTTGGAGTCACCTCCAAACTCCAATAATAACATCAATAGTATCATTAAAAAAATCTTGATAAAACGAATCTAACGACATCAAAAAAAAATCTAACGACATCAAAAAAGATCATTAATGATGACCGAAATGAACCACACGAGTGATCAAAGGCAAGTTAGCCCCGACGCCTAACTTGCCTTTGGTCGGCTCGTGTGATCCACTTTGTTCTCTGTTTGTGACCTTTCCTGTTGTTGTTGTATTAGTTTCGTCAAGATCTTTCCAACGATACTAGTTGTGTCATCATCAGAGTTTCGATGTACCTTCAGAGTCTCTTTATTTTTTTTAATTTTCTTCTCTCTCATCTATCTTCACAAATTACAAGGAAGAGAGGAGAGAGAGAAAAAACAAACAAAGAAAGAAAAAACCTATGGCACATTGAAATTTGGATGATGACATCACCGGTATCGTTGAAAAAATCTCTCTTGCCTTCGGAGTGCTCGTGTGGGTCACAAACGGTGAACGCAGTGGGTCACACAAGTAGTCAAAAGGTGTCGAGGCTCGCTTGCCTTTGGAATGTTCGTGTTGCCCACTCCGGTCACAGTTGGTGACTTTTCTCGGTGTCGTTGTATCTATCTCGTCAGATCTTTTCAACAGTACTGGTAGTGTCATCATTGGAGTTTTGGTGTGTCACTCAGATTTTTTTTCTCTCTCTCTCTCTTCTTATTAAGTAATCTTTTTTATCAAATTTGCAATTTGAAAGGGTGGCATTTGCTACTTGCTAATTGGAGATGTAATTTGTAAATTTTTAGAATATGTAAATTTTCTAATTATTTTATGTATTGTGATATTTTATTATTTTTTTTACTGTGCTAAAGTCCAGAAACTCTCCTTTTTATCTTTCACTTTATGTTTTTTGACCTTTTGTATATAAATGTTCATTAAAGGGTTGGTCGAGGTTACAAATAAAATAGATTCTTGGTTTTTGTCCCGTCACTAAACTAACTTTATTATTCTTGTTATTGGAGGTATTTTGAACTCTAACCTATGGTATAGCATGTGACAGTCCTAAAAATTGTAAACATGAAAGAACATAATGTTTTTTTAAACACAAGTCTTTTTTCACATAACATTTTCCTTTAAAAAATTAATTGTTATTTGAATTATTATGAAACACATGTCTGAACATGTGTTTTGTAAAAGAATATTTTTTTTGTCATTGTAACAGCGGTGAAAATTGATAACATAACCCATGATTTTAATGGTAATTAGGATGGGTAATTATGACGTGACGGCAGCAAATTAATGATACCTGTTGTCATGCTGGTGATGGTATTAGTGATTGAACAACTATGTTTAATTTACGGCGATTAATTTAAAATATTGATGATAATACAAGTGATTAAACGATGATTAATTTTTAAGTATGGATCAAGAATTATAAAACGAAGAGAGAAATTTACGGCGAGACGAAAACACCCTCGAACCAGAAGCAACTGAGAGGGTTTCCATGTCATTATCAATCATGGGTGTGCCTAAATTGGCCCGTCGAGAGAGGAGGACCATTTACCCAGAATCTGACAAGAGCCCAGCAGCCAGCAAGCAAGACACGTGGACCCACGGCCACGGATGGAATCTATACCATAACGATCCCATATCTCCTTCAATATTGGACCTCCTTCTTTGTTATATATATCAAAAACAACTATTTTATTACAAGGTCCTTGTTTTATAATCCGATCCACGTTATTTGTTGCCTGATCAAGACATGCCACCTGGAAGCATCAGATTAAAGTAATCGGAGAGAATAACGGATAAATTCTTTATTATTCTCTTTAGAATAAGAATCCTATAAAAATGGTGATGGCTCCAAGGAAGCATCATCATTTACCCTTGCCTTTAAACATCGGATACCAGGCTCGATCATACACACTTGTCTTTGCTATTTTTCCTAAATATTTATTTATTTATTTTGAGTTGAGTTTCAGTCCAGATTTACAGAGCAAGACCGGGTCTCCTCGAGCACCGTCAAGATCTCTCGGCTGTTTTAACCTTTAATAGCAATTGAAATAATATTTTTTATTTTTAATATTAATATATTAAAAAAATATATAAAAAAATACCCGCAAACAGAAGAAATGGTTGACGGCAAGGTTGTCAAAAACGCTTTTTTGACACGACACGGAACATACAATAAAAACTCGAATCGTAAACTCGAATCGTAAAATTGTAAAATCGCAAGTAAAAAATTTCAACTAAAAATCGTAAAATCGCAGTTCAAAAAATAGAGAGCATTAATGTTGAATTATCCTGCAGTTCAAATATACATGTTATATCCTGCAGTTCAATACACTTGAACACAAATTAATCAGACATACTAAAGATTGATAGAAAAGGAAAAGACATTATAGACCCAGTAGCAGTTCTCTTAAATTCCACCTATCCCTTCTCTCTAAAAAAATAATCATTGTCAATCAAAACACTGAACACGCCCCATTCTTGTTCAACAGCATTAGAAAACCTACCCAAAGACAATGAGAACTGAGGAGTTAGCGATCAGTGACTGCCCTAAAATAGCATCAAAATAAAGTGTATCAGAGACATAATAGCCTGATGTCCCACTTCCATCTCCATATTGGGATGTATAACTGCACTGATCAGTCTGAGAAGAGCATTGAGTTGCTGTGGTTTGAACTGCTGAAGTGCAGATTGGGTTTGAACAGCCGCCCAGCAGTTGATGAGCTGTTGGAATCAAAGAAATTGAGCTGAATCTGCAAAACACAAACATCATACCACAGGAAGTTGAACCTTAGTTTTAAGTTTTCCAATTCTGCAAATGTATAGCAAGACTAATGACAAGGCAACGAAAGAGAGTTTACTCCAAGGCCACTAGTACGCGGGCAGTTTGTTGCAGGAATTGTAGCAGACCCACAAGACATCACTTCCAGTATTAATCTGCACATTGAATTCTCTAGGAGGAGAGCCCGATTTCACTTTTGTAAAATAAAGTCTAAGCAAAAGAAAAAAGACAAGAATCAAAGAATATCAAGGCGTATAATCATCAAGTACTAAAAAATTACTAGTTATCAGATTCCATCCTAAAAAGAATGTGGAACAGCACACAAAACTGAAGAGAACCAAGACAAATATATTACAAGGTCTCTGAAGTTCCTGTGACCCACCCTGATTGCAATGGAAACCCAAAAGGAAAGAACAACAAAATTAGTCAATAGTATAATAATTTAAGCACACAATATAAATAACAACAAAAAT
>Ga0307513_10006505_pt1 | contig 15257 bp, 8 predicted proteins | sample 15_EM_MG_FD_202174 | JGI IMG/M metagenome (GOLD analysis project Ga0307513, IMG submission 202174) | Populus trichocarpa ectomycorrhiza microbial communities from riparian zone in the Pacific Northwest, United States - 15_EM | ecosystem: Host-associated > Plants > Roots > Unclassified | place... | reverse complement strand
TAAAAGTGCATTAAATGTCAATACGTGAAAGATTTGTCAAATAGTGCTTTTCCCTTTATGCTATTTTTTGCTTGGCTTGGTGGATGCAACAATTGATGTGTTTGTGTGGATTGGTATTCGTTTGATTTTGGCATGTTTTTTTGATAAGTAGTTCAGACACTGGTATGTTATGTACAGTGTAAAGGTTGGGTAACTTAATTGAGATTATCGTAAATCATGCTATTACTTGCATTTAAGTCTTAAATTTGTTTTACCAGAACCTGTCTTCTGAATATTCTTTTTTCTTTTAAAATTAAGAAAAAAAAAATGAAGAAAATTGTTTGTATAGACATCTTAACTAGTTTGTAATTGAAGCACACCCGAGCTGAGTTAAAAAAAAAAATCTTGCTTTGTTATTCCCCTTTTCAATTTTTAAAAAGTTATTTTATGTAACCATTCAACTTTATGTAATCATTCTTGTTTCTATTATTATAAAGTCATTGATGTAGAGTCTGTTTGGCCTTTTGCTCAAATTCACATCAAAACAACTGTGCTTTATTTTTCATCTGAACGTAAATGTTTGGTAAAATTAATTACGGTAGCCCCTTAAAATCTTCAGTTCGTAAAAGCATAAGATCACCTGCTTCTTTCAAAAGTGGAATATGCTTCCACAATTAGCCATTAATTTTTATTTTTATTTGACAAAACTATCCTTCAACCTTCCAAATAAGTACGGTTTTATTATTATATGTACACAAGTCTTTGTTTCACCAAAAACAAGCTGAAGCACATAAATAGTACTTTTTTTTTCCTTTTAATTTTGTTTTAGTTAATCTTACATGTTTTGTGTTCGTATTTGTCATTTGATTCCCTACACCACTTTTAATATAAGTTTAACCAAACACTCGCTGCTTGCTTTCAAACTCAGTAGCACATAAATAACTAAACATCCATCAACTTTTATTAATTCAGTTTTCATTTTTAGTGCTTGTGCCTATAGCAACACCTGTTTAACTTGCAAGGACAACAAGGCCAAACAGATCCATAATAATTCAACTTTGTGTCTGAGGATATTTAATCCCTTTCTCTTCCTTAAATCAGTTATGCCCTTGGTGAACATTCTTTTTTCAACTTTGTTTCTGTTTCTTTTAATTTCATGTTTTATATGGAAGTTTCAGATGATATTTATTATAAATGCCGTAAAGCTCTGTACCCTTAGGTATGTATTCTACTAAAGGAAATGAAGAACATTCTCATACATTTTCCCCTTGAACAGGGAATACTCTCAACTGAAAGAGGTCAAAGAGCTCTGTTGTCATTTGGTTCTTATGAAAGGTCTCTTATTGAGGTACACATATTCTGGTTGACAGTTTGTTTATTATAATAGTTGTTTTACTGATAAGGTCCTTGACATTATTTACTGACAATATGGGAAAAATGTTTTCATTTTGGCATAGTAGGCATGGATTTTACTCTGGTCTGGTGCTGCTATCCCAGTACCACATGCATTGTTGCTGATGTTTAACTTATTATCTTAAAGATGGTTTAAGTATTGTTTTGAGATTAAAATTTTAAAGTAATGTGAGAATACCAATGTAAGTGGCATGCATGTCTAGGTTTGGAATTGCTTTCAGATAGGTTTAAATGTAAAAAGTGATGAGAAAACAAAAGATATGGTGATCTTACAGAACGTCAATAGCTGATATCTTCACCTTTTTCACCATCCATTTTGAAGCTGTAATTCAACTCTGATAGAGCTAGACCATTATTGGTGGCAGTTGTGCTTGTATGCTTATTGTCCTTGGTTGTGATATCATTTGCTTTATCCTGATTTATGGACAAAGGTCGACTTAATGAAGGAATCATCATGTAATTCTTGTCTTGTAGATTCACTCAAAGGGTGTAAATATTGAGCTGGTGGAGAAGTTAGTGCTGGATATTGGAAAGAGGTATAGAGGTAAAGTGTTACTAACTTTTTTCCTTAAAAGATTTTGGTATTGCTTTCAATACCAAATTGTTTTAGGTTTCTCATCATAAGTACTTCTATGTATCAAAAGTTTTTGAGTTTTTGATATCAGCCCTACCATCATAATTATTATAGTTGCTTTCTGATAAGTGGAGTTTAGGTTGTTTTGACTGCTGATTAATTTTTTTTTTTCAATAGCATGTCATTATCTGATTTCCATTTCCATTTCCATTGTTTTATTATTTATTTATATTATGATCCATTCAGACCCCACATGTAGGTCACATCTTGTAGTATATCAATTGATTATTGAATACGAGTTGTTTTATCCATGGGAATCAGGATGACTATGATGGAAGGGTCTGCAACTCAAGAATTATAGTGAGTTTATGTAGAGATAAGTTGTTCTCTGAGTTGTTATGAATTTGAGTGAAAGTTGCATTCACTGAAAATTTCAAAGTAATGGGTTTAAGAAGAGATTTCTGCTTCACGCCACTCACTGCCCTGTGAGAACCCAGTTCTGCAGGAGCTTATTTGATTGATTTATAGAGTCAATCTCTCTTTTTTTTTAGAGTAGAGATTCTGTTTCTTGCAGTATATATGATTTACATTCTAAGACTAAGCTGCAACGAGGTTAATGCTCGTGTATGTGTTTAATCACGCATATGGACATGTATTTCATTTTCATATTGTTTTAATAGATTACTAAACAATAAACACACTACTTTCTGTTAGAGTCTGACTTTTGTTGTATAATTTGCATGCAAAATATCTGATGGTTTCTTTTTTCCTGTCATTTTCAGCTGAAGCAATTTCACTTGAGGAGTCTATAATATGGGAGACATGTAATAAGACCTTCCAAATGTGGATTTGTCCACTTGTGTATTCATTGATTAGCTACTGCAATGATGTTATTCTAAGGTATTTTTCATAAGTTTAGTAACTTGTTTCAAGTATCTATAGATCTAGGTGCTTATATTGTGTCTTATGGTTATTCTTGCCTGTTAAAGTAACTGTTTTGCTTATTATGCTGCTTTTAGATTATGCCAAGATATCGTGTTATTGAAAGCTGAAGTTGCTGAGCTTTTGTTTCCAAGTGTTATCAAAGATCTAGCTTTTCAGAAGGATATTGATGTTGATCTTCATAAAGTAATCTCTTTGCAGGTAATTTTTTTTTATTCTCTGCAAATTTTCATTTTGCTGTCAAGCTGGATTTTTTCATTTTACAGATTTTCAATTTCTGCTTTGTTGCTTAATGTCTAAATAATTGAGTATTTAAATGATTCATGGCTCTTTATTTGGTTTAATTTGCATGTTAAATCTTTCTTCATTTTATTTATTTATTATTTTCAATGAGGCATAGTTCTGATAGACTAAAAGCCGTGGTAAACAAAAATCTAGTGTTTTGAAGGGTTGGCAAGATGAATAAAACAGAAGATGCATCGAAATATTAGTGTTACTGGAGGGGGTGTTGTTAACTGGATGTACTATAGGTTCTTTCTGGTGACCATTTTCAGTTCCTAATCTCTACATATAAAAAGAGGGGACTTGGAAGAAGATAATCCCCATAGAATTATAGTACGATTTATTGGTTGATCCATTGTTAGATTTGGAAGGATGAAAGGCGGTAAAACTTTAATGGTGACACGCTGTTATTTTCCGTCGCGTGGTGCATTTTCTAGGAAAGTAATGTTATAATTTTGAAGAGTCACTTCACATTGAGTTAGTTCTGATGGACACTGTTTCTTGTTTTATTGAGGTTAAAGCATCACGGGGAGGGTTGTAGCGAAAGGGAGACAGAGGGAAAGTTTTATCCTTGATTGATATTCAGAGCGTTTGAGGTCCTCTTTTAGATTCCAATGAGCATGAAATCGGTCTTTGAACTCTTTTGGCTTTTCTCATTGAGTACATCAATTTTAATTTTTTCTATATTTTCCTTTCAACACTTGAAAAAGTACTAGTTGAATTTCACTTGCAAACTTCTGTTAGAGAATTAATGATGCAACCCTATATGCACACATTCTGAGCGCGGAGAAAATGGATAATAATGGTACATTAGATGATGTAGAAGAAGAGCCATGTTGCCCACTAGGTTGGTCTTTCTCTTTCTTTTTAGCATCAATTTCCCATAACTTTTCTTGCAGCAAAGAAAATAAAAAGGGAAAAAAGATTACGAATCTTTTTCCTTTTTCCGAAGCCAACTCCTCTGTAGCCTCAAATGATTTCTGTAATCTGATTTTTCTGATTTATTCTTGTACATATAGCAGCCACATCATCAATTCTCTAAGAGGTGCTTGTAGTTGAACTCAACTGATAATTTTAAATGTAAAGAGTTAAATAGAAGAAATTAAAGTTGAAGACTCAACCAGAAAACTTGATAAATTTCTAGGACTGGTTTGATGACTGTCCCTGTTAATTTGGTGTATGGCTTATGGCTTAAGAGAGCAGCATGCCCTTAAATGAGTGCAGCTGCGATTGTTAAGATATCTGTACTAACACAAAAGATTTGATAAGAATTGAATGAGAGTACCAGTTCAGGATAAGCTAAGTGTTAGCTATATGTATTTTCTTAAGCTCTTCCCATCGGATTAAGCTTTTTGATTGGATGGTTGATGGTTCCCTAAAAGATATCATAAGAATTGAATGAGTACCAGTTCAGGATAAGCTAAGTGTTAGTTATAAGTGTTTTCTTAAGCTCTTCCTATTGGGTTAAGCTTTTAAATTGGATGGTTGATGTTTCCTAATACAGCTTCAAGCTATCATGAACAAATTGTCAGGTACTCAAAACATCAGATCCTGAAAATCCATGTAACTAACATTGATTGTTGCACAAAATTGACAGGCTTGCTATTGAGGTCCACATGCAAAATGCAAATGGACTTGCACATTAAGGGATGGGTCTGATATAAATACTGCTGTGCTCTTAAATGTTAGCCGAAACTTTCAGGTTAATTAGTTTTCCAAAGAGTGCTGTTGGACTGGCTATGGCTGACATGGATATATTAACGTACTGGTGACTATTTTTTTTTTCTTTTCAGTTAATCAGAGACATTATTTATTAATGAATTGAGTAAAAGTATAGATTGCCTGCGTGAACAAAGAGACATGTTAAGAATAAAATGCTGTAGCCTATCAATAATCTAAAACATAGCAGAATATCATCTCTTGTCAAGACAAGTTAAAGTGCTATGCAGAGAACTACACCTTGAAATAGGGAGCCAAACAATACATGCCACCACATCAAGACACAACAGAGCTCCACCTTTAATGAGGAGTGAAATCATGCTCGATTTATGGCCTTCATTTATCGAAAAGAGAGCACTCATGCTGATGAGTTGAATGATTGGAGTGGGATTAATGAGAATGAGAGGTAGACCAATGAATGACTTGGGCTGGAGCAATGAAAAATGCTTTACTGTCATAACCACTTTGTTTTCATGAAGAGTTTGGTGTAAAAAAAAAACTAATGGAGGAAAAGGATTTATGTGGCTAAATCTAGCTGATTTGGGACAGGTACGCTGGAGTTTAGTCATCAACAGAGATTCTGAAAGAATTAATTTATGTAATAGATATTTGTTGTCTCATTCCTAGTGTTGTGATAAGATACATGGTAGTAACATTATCCAGAGACCTGGAATCAATTCTTGTGAGTATGATAAAAGTGTCGTGTATTTCTGGTGTTTCAATAAGATACAAGGAGAAAACATTATAAGGAGACCTGACTCCTTGCTCTAATGCTCTATGATTCTAAGCTCTCTTCTTTTTAGTCATAGCAGTAACGATAGCATTTTATGGATGCTAGAAAAAGAGAAACTTGATTCAGTTGGCACCATAAGGACAACAGCTATGGCAATATGAAAGCAATACACAAGTGAAAATAGAATTTACCTAGATGTGTGGCTTTAGATTCAATCTGGTTAAAATGAATGTGTAGCAGTTCTCAGGTAGTTGGCTAATAGAGCTTTGTTATTGCATTGTCTAACCTTCACATATCAGTGAGATGAATCCTTTTCTGTTTTGTTATATTCCATTTTAGTTTATATATTTTATGTCTAGTAGAATTTTACACACACACACACACAATATATATATTTTTAAAGATATGAAAGTACATTTTTATGTTTTTATTTATTGTCTTACTGTAGCGTCATGTTATTGGTATTCTTATCTTGAATTACATAAGTCAATAGGTTAGGAAACAGTAAAATTAGTATTAGTTCGATGTGACTTGGGTGTGAATGTTTTGACAAGTTACTGTGTTTATGCTATTACTTGTGAAGTTTGGAATGCTACTCATTATCCACTGCAGTGTATTTTGCATGGTTGCACCTGATTTTTTTTATTTACATGCAGGCGCAGGAACATATACTAACAGAGTCTAATGAGTTGATTAAATCAGTTCAAGTCTTCTTGAATGCCCTAAATGAACTTCGGTTATGTCATGTCATGGAAAAATCTTCTTTACGACAATCAAAGCGAGAAAGTACTAAGGCAAGTGCATAAAGGATCACATCTATATGATGCATTTTAAATATGAAATTTGATTTCTTCAGTTTCACGTGCTCTCTTTTCTCTCTCCTTCTCTTTTGGTTCACAATTATTTCTGCACCATTTTGCACGAAGCGAGATATTTCCTTTACTATTGCTACAGCAGATTACTGTACTCTTGGTGTCTCCTCTGGTTTTTCCAAATTGAATGGGGATCAGTAATTGTTAAGATTGGTGAAAAGGGGAGAAAAAAGTAACTCTCTAACTATACATTTAGTGGGTCTTTTATTGAGAAGCGTTGGCATATTGGTAAGAAATTTGTTCTCTTTCCCTTGCATTGATCATCATGGTTTAAGTTTAAAGAAAAATAAAGTAAATGGTCTTTATTTTTAATTTACATGCCTTATTTAGATTGTAAGGTGGATACAGCTGATGTCATATGGTGAGGATAAGGCTGTGCAGAATAATTAAGAGATAAAAAAATTGAAGCATTGATTGCTAAGCGTGCAGCAACTGTTATCATTTGCTTATTCTACCTAGCCATTAGTTAGGGGCAGGGAAATCTTAATATTTTTGGATATGCACCTGTATTGAGGACCCGATCCCATATTGCATTGCCTAAAAAGCTGTCAGTAGAATATAGGATTTCCTTCTACCTAAAAGAATTTACATCTTATGAAAAGTGATGACCAATGGCTGTAATTACCACTATTTGCTGAACTTGTTGAATTTTTTTTATTTTTTCCAATGGTTTTTGTAGAATGCTAAGCCTTCTAACTATGACTCAATATCCCATTCCACTGCTGTAAAGGCTAGAGATTCAGTAGCTGCATCAAGTTCAATGGTAATGACAACATCTTCCTGGGACAAGGTATTGTTTTTTTATTTTTCAGACATGCTCATAAACTAGCTGCTGCAATTTTATGTCACATATGTTCTTTTGAAGCATTTGTTAAGAATTTTGTTTTACCGTATGAGGGAACCTGTGCATCCAGGCACAAATATGCCATGTTCGTAAGCACAGGTATTGTCCAAATTTTGTATATAAAGGGCCACAAAATGTTTCCTAATTTGATTACTTTCAAGCTTGTGGAAAATTTGATCCTTTTGCTTGAGTTCCAGAGCTGATCCTGTAAGGCTAAAACTTGTTGGAAATGAGGACTTGGAGATAAAATATGTAAATAACTCTTTTTAACCTTTCATGAGATTACCTTTGCAGGAATAGTGATAAATATCCGTGTGCGCAAACAAGGATATTATATGTATAAGTAATGATAGCATGAAGTTAATACAAATCAATTTCACTGATGAGGAAGTAGAGAAAGTACTGGCCTAAGATTTTTTAATGAAGTGGAATTTTAAATGGTTTTTTTAAATATGCATGTGTGTGCATGTGAGTGTGTCCCAGCTAGGGGTATCAAAGAGAAATTGATGGTCCAACAATAATGTTTTTTTGTGGTAAATGATTTCCACTCAGTTTATGTGTGTGAATGAAAATGATTTAATGGTTGGACTGCAGCTAGGGTTGTCAGAGAAATGTGAGGGTCCAAAAGTAATGTTTTTGTGGTGAAAGGTTTCCCCTCTGTGGGATTAGTTGATGCAAAATTATTCACTGGTAGGAGACGACAGATTGGAAATAGGAGATTTGTTATGTACAGTGCAGTTCTGTTTATACAAAATTAGTAGTCTGTTTGAGGTTGAGAAAATTGTGTGGTGGTCAAAGCTACATTTCATGATTTACCTGTATTCATTTATTCATCTTGATATTTGCATTCTGTAGTTCTAACATCTAACATGTAACTTTGAATTATAATCTCTCTTTCTTTCTCCCCTACAGACAACACACCCACGTGTTTGAAAGAAATTTTGATGCTCTATTTTATACCTTATTAGTGCATTGGTGGTGCCTCATCTTTATTGTTAGTAAATTGTCGATACCCAAAGGGATTAAAAAGGATGGAAATTGATTTCCATGTGGAAAAAAGATATCAACTGCTGACTCTAAATAGTTGGGTTTCAGGCTTTCTTAAATTTAGCATCAGATATATCTTACTTTCTTGCTGGCTTTATTTTTTCCCTTTTAATTGACTATCCCCATATTTGGCAGGTTTATTGGCTGACAATTGATTATCTTGCTGTTGCCAAATCAGCAGTTGTGAGTGACAAAATCTGACTGTTTGTTATGTATTTTATTGAGTTTTCAAGCCCCGATCAAATTCCTTATTTACTTATTTAGTTGAGAATGCATTCTTTAGTATGTACATGACAATTTATTTACCTTTTCTTTTTTCACATGGATGCATCTCCATTATAGATTTGTGGCTCATACTTCACCGCAATGATGTATGTGGAGCATTGGTGTGAAGAGCATTTCAATGGCCTTATGCTAGGGAGCCCAGATTTCTCTCATCTTGAGGTGGTAAGTTTTGTGGGTTTTTGTGTTGTATCAATAAACAATGTTCCTCAGACCAGTAAGATAATTTTATCATTTCTTAGTCAATTGTGGTATCATTTGTAGGGCATCATAGATAACTGTGAACAAGAAAGCGTTAAGTTTGTTTTTCCAACACTGAATTCTCTGTTTTCATGAGGAAAATAATTATTCTAACCATATTTTTCTTCCTTTTGCTCCCCCTTCTTTCAGTTGCCGCATCACATTGAAATACTTATGTCAGCAGTCACTCATATTAATGAACCTGACAGCTTATATGGGATCATCCAATCACACAAGGTCTGTGATTTTTTGTAGGTACTTGATAGTTATTGTGCTCACTACATACATCCTTTTCCCCATTGAATAGTCTGTGTGACTAATTGTACTGTAGACATCACGCTCTAAGAGTTAATCAAATTCTCTAACTTGAAGGCTTTATTGTTACAATATCTGAATGCAGCCTCTCTCCCCCGCCCAAAATGTAAAAATGGAGTGCAATTCTGTTTCACTTTTTCACATGATAGCTGCTACGAGCTTGTACTTATGTTTGTTTTTCCTCTACCTTTATGCTCTTTGATTTAATAACCTTTTTATTTGACTTTTTTATATTAGTGAAATGTTTTGGTACTCTTATGGCAAGTATATGCATTTTTAAATAGATAAGCTAACAACTGGGTTTTTATAGATCAAATGTTAACTCTTTTGGCTTGTTTCTAATTGTTAATGCTGAATGGTAACATTAAATTGGACTGGTAGTGGTGGTCATAAAAGAAACTAAGGACGGCAGTCCACTGCATGCATCCCTCTTTAGATCTGTGAGAGTGATTTCATGTTTAGCTTTAGTTTTTTGCTATTAGTTTTGTTATATGCACAGGGTATTTAAAATTGTAGCCTCACAATTTTTCTTGTGTTTTTTGGATTTTATACGGAAGTTAACCTCTCAAGCTGTTATCTTTGAGCATGAGGGGAACTGGAGTAAGGCGCTTGAATATTATGACTTGCAAATACGTTCAAACCCCCTACTACAAATGGATGGTGGATCGAGTACATTGTCAGCAGGGCATACTCAACTAGGAACTCATCTATCACTTTCTGCATCTGAAGAAGAGATGAGGCAGAGAAAACCTTACAAAGGTCTGATTAGATCTCTGCAGCAGATTGGTTGCACACATGTGCTGGATTTATATTGCCAGGGATTGACATATAGAAAGGACCAGTTTCATTATGATTTGGAGTTCAATGAATTGCAGGTGTCCTATCTGATCATCTGAACTGTGTTGTTTTCATTGACAGTGCAACTCTTTGTCTTGTGTCTGATTAGATATCCTTATTGTTTCCAAAATCTTTTGGGCATCTGTTTGCAGTATGAGGCTGCTTGGCGCGCCGGAAACTGGGATTTATCCTTACATTTTGTGGGAGCTAATTCTCCTTCACGCCCAGATGTTAAATCTGATCATTTCAATGAAAAATTGCATGGGTAAGTTGCTAGGAAACAGTTTTTTTTTTGGTTGTTTGTATACTGTAACTCTTATCAACCCTCTTACTATTTTCACTCTGGATGTCTGATATATATGGATGATAGGGACTGCTTTGAGTAACTTGTCTTTATAAGAAATCTTATCATCTAAATTCTTATTATAAATGTGAGGAGTACATTAATTGATAGTACCCTAGGTTTTAATAGCAACACTTATTAGTAAAGAACTGAATTGTATACAAGAACATAGCACTGGAAATGGTTCTTATCATCAGGATTTTGAAAAGAAAACAATAGGCTTAAGTTTTTAGTATTACAATCAAGAGTCTTGAGGTTTATTGAGTTGAGTATACCGTGAATGTGACAGCTGGACCTTCAACAGCATTTTATTTTGCACTATGATAATAACTGTATTGTTACTTTAGACTATGGATAGAGGGACAAGTAGAATTTTAATGTGGTGATGGTACTTTGAGAAGCCATTGATTTGGTTTTCTTGGGCATAATAAGAGATGAGCATGGGTTTCTTTTAATATGTTCTCCATTTTGTTTTCACTGGATGGAATATTCAGTTGTTTGAGGGCATTTCAAGAGGGAGATTTTGATGAATTTCATAGAAAACTGAGAGGCTCAAAGCAGGTAATTTTTTATCAGATTCATTCTACTGGCAGATTCCTGCATGTAATAACAATAACAATAGTAATGTGATTAGTTTTTTATTAACATCAGGAGCTTGTGCGCTCTGTCTCTTGTGCAAGTGAGGAGAGCACTGAATACATATACTCAACAGTAATTAAACTTCAGGTATCTATTGCTTGTCTATTCTAAAGCTCGATGATTGATGAAGTGTATGTGGGCTCTTTCTCGATGGAATTTTTTTTTTTCATTGCTGACTGATTATTATTTTTTATGAAAAATAGCTCAATCTTTCCCTATATTTTAACAGCTTCAATTATGTCCCTAAGTTATCACCATGTTTTCAATAAGGTGTTCGAAAACATGTCATTCAAGTTAACAGAAATGTGCAAGTGAATTGCAGAAACAGCCAGATTTATTTTTAGGCTCAAACTACCATTCTTGAAACCTTGAAAACAAGTGATAAACACATGATTACTTTTTTTTGTGTTTAGTAAACATGATTTAACCCAATTATATTCAGCATTAGCAATTTTTAAAGATAAATATCAATATTGATTTTTTTTATACATGAAATTAAGGATAGTTGTGTCAGAAAATGTATTAATGACTCATCTGTAAATCAGGTGCTAAATTCTATTAATTTGGATGACATGTTCTAATAGAAGAGCCTGTTGTGATAATTTAATGACATAATAGAAGAGCCTATTGTGATAATTTAATGACATAATACATGCAATTAAACATGTAGGGACATGTTGGAGACAAGCTCTCCAATACAAGGATAGATGGAACTATTTTCCCTTATTTTTTTAATGAATGAAAGTTTTTAGATTTTGTCCTCATAGGCAAGTACACTGTTACTACGATGGTTTTGCCAATTTTAACTTTTCTTTTTCTTTTTTTTGCATGGGGAAAAATCAATCCATGTGGTTATTAATCTAGAAGGCCTTCTTCTCTTCCTAAAAGGGAAAGAAAAAGTGAAGTTACAATCATTTACATATTGCCCATTAACAAATTTAAGTAATCATTTACATATTGTGAATTGATGATCATATGGCTAGAATACAGCATGAAGCTAGGATACTTTTATATTATAAATTTTCTGGCCCAGATATGAAAGTTCTAAACTATAAGCCAGCTTTATAGTTCTTTGTAAAGCTTAAAACCCCTTGGAGTGAAAAACCAATATTGCAATCTCATGTGTTCTCAATTCTCAATTTTACCTGAAGGAAACAGACATGTTACCTTTGCCTTTTCTTTATTTTATAGATTTTTATTATCATGAATTGATACCTTTTACAGATTCTTTATCATCTTGGCATGGCATGGCACATCCGTTGGGAAACATCTCAATGTGAAAGGGCAGAATTCTATCCAGGGAAAAGACAAAGGTTTTCAGAACCTGTAATCCCTACCATGGAGCAGGTTTTCATCTAATTTTCTGATTTTAATGAAGGGTTTTTTTTCATAGTACATTTCTTTCTGCTTATTTGTCACATATGTGAGGAAACCATAAAAGTAATTGAGGTTACCATTTCTGGTTGCTTGGCATGTTTTTGTCTGTCAATATAGTTGTCATGGTTGAATGTGGATTGGAACTCTATTTTGGAACGATCACAGCTGCATATGAATTTGTTGGAACCATTCATAGCATTCAGGCGAGTTCTGCTTCAAATCTTGAGATGTAACGAGTGTATGACGGAACATCTTTTGCAATCTGCATCCACTCTTCGTAAGGTACTATTGGCAGTTTTCAATAACATGATACCTTGTTGACTCCCCAACTGATATATTGCTCCATGGTTGGCAGGGCTCTAGGTTTTCTCAATCCACTGCATTTCTGCATGAGTTTAAGCTCGCTAGTGCTGGAACTGGAGAGCAGTACTCAACTTTGTATTGGCTTGGCAGGGTAAAAAATATTTGCTGATCTGCATTTCTTTCTAAATTATTAACTGATGTGATACTATATACCATGGAGGCTTCTTTTCTTTTCTTTTTTAATATTATTGGCCCTGTATTTTCAATTGCTTCTCAAATAACGATTTTCTAATTCAACAATAATGGATTTTTTTTCAATCCAGAATTTTCAGTTACTTGAATATTATGCTTTGCATTGATGATTTTGAATGCCTGATTGATCCTGTTGGAATTTATTTATACTTCTGTTTTGTAGAAAGCTCAAATGAAATGCTTGAAGTTGTTTATGAACCTTGTTGTTTCCCATCAATTGGTGCACTTTCATTAAATTTCATGCCTTCAGTCAACAAGCCTTTGAATCCTATGCCTATGTCTGTTTCCAGTTTACACAAGTTGTTCTGATAGATGGTTTACTTATCATTAAATTCCATACATTGATGTACCTCGCATTCAACAATTTTGCTTACATGTATTTCCAAGATGTTATACACAGAAAATCACTATAACTTTAGTATTATACTTCAAATAATGGCAGCTTGAAGAAGCAAAGCTATTGCGTGCCCAAGGTCAGCATGAGATGGCTATCAGCCTTGCAAAATACATATCCCAAAATTGTCACTCAAATCAAGAAGGTTCGGATGTATATCGCTTGGTTGGAAAGTGGCTGGCAGAAACTAGATCTAGCAAGTTATAACTCTTTATCCTTAACTTGGCAGAATTATTTATCATCATCATCTTTATGTAGCGAAAATGCCAATTTTTCTCTCATGCAACATCTGATTTCATATGCAGCTCAAGAACTATTTTAGAGAAGTATCTAAAACCTGCAGTTTCAGTTGCTGAAGCTCACAAGACTACTAACAAGAAGTCCATAGAAAGACAAAGCCAAGCTCATTTTCATCTTGCACACTATGCAGATGCTCTGTTTAAGTCATGCGAGGAAAGACTAACCTCTAGTGAATGGCAAGCAGCAATGCGTTTAAGGAAACACAAGGTACCAAATTGAGAGGAGGGGGGTTTCACAACCTCAGCAATTTTATACGAATCTTATTTTGCAGGCAGCTGAGTTGGAAGCACTCGTTAAGCGGCTAAGAAGTTCAACAAAGGTTTCTATTAAAACCTAATACAAGTCGTTTTTTTTCTTTGCTGCTGATAGTGCACTGTGGGACTCAGTGCCTTTTAAGTTTTTTTAGCCTAGTAATGAAGCTCTGATTTATGGTATTTTAGGGGGAGAAGAATGACTATTCCGTAAAAATACTTGAATTGCAAAGGCAACTTGCAATGGACAAGGAAGAGGCTGAAAAATTGAAGGTACTATCGCCCACTCACACTCCATTTTAGGAACTGAAGCATAACATGAGACTATCTTGTTATGTTGTTATGTAATGTGAGGAGACTACATGTTATGATCCTGAAGAGCTCTGATTTTCCAATCCATATGAACCATTATATTTGCTATTAGCCATTGAAATCTGAGTCGTTAGATATGCTGTTGAATGACTTATCTGAGTCAGATTTCATGTATTGTGAAGAGACTACATGTTGTGACACAAGAGCTTCTATTTAGTGTTCCTGTAAATCATTGTGTACTTGTTATTAAACATTGAAATATAAGAACCGGTAGATATACCATGGAATGATTTGTCAGAGTCAGAACATGCATGGAGTTTAGCGAGGTACTTTGGTAATTAGTGTTTTACTTTGTTGAATCAATCATTTCACTTATGATTGGCATTGGCATGGCTGAAGCGTACTGTCTATTATGCATAACAAAACCAACTTAAATTGTTTATGGAGAATTTTCTACAGCAAGAAAAGTCAATACATAAAATTTTTGTTAACTGATGTGGTCGGTGATGAATGGTGTTGTATAATTTATTATAAAATCATTGCATTGAATGTTATTGTGTTAGTTAGATTTTTTGGACTATTTTTCTGTTTGTGTAGCCTTACTATTTGTTTAATTGCTTACTTCAACTCCTCAGGATGACAGGGACAATTTTCTCAGCCTAGCTCTGGAAGGATACAAGCGTTGCTTGGTGATAGGTGACAAATATGATGTGAGAGTGGTATGCACTTTTTATTTCAGTCCTCTGTTCTTTAGAGGAAAAACCACTGGATAGAGAGTGAACTGGAATCATTATTGAATCTTATTTTTGCACAAATTATAGAAATGCTTTCATTGGGTTGTAGAATAAAGTACATAATATCTTATATTTCATTCTGCAATGTGTTATATATCAGCAAGATATTTTTAACATAGTAAATAATGGATATTATGCTGATATGATTTGTGGAATCCAGTATCTTGTGATCATCAAACGTGTATTATGCTTTCAGGTGTTTCGACTTGTTTC
>Ga0307513_10006504_pt1 | contig 15257 bp, 13 predicted proteins | sample 15_EM_MG_FD_202174 | JGI IMG/M metagenome (GOLD analysis project Ga0307513, IMG submission 202174) | Populus trichocarpa ectomycorrhiza microbial communities from riparian zone in the Pacific Northwest, United States - 15_EM | ecosystem: Host-associated > Plants > Roots > Unclassified | place... | reverse complement strand
CCCCTCCACCAGTAGGGTGCGACCTCCTATGCCCCAAGCCGGTGAGGCAGACCGTACGATAACTGTGCGAGTGCTGCCCCATCACGTGGCTCCACCAAAAAAAAAACCGACAAACCCCTCATCTCCATCATCCGAGCTATTCTCTACCACCCATGGTGCCCTGTCAGCAGTCCAGACAACAACTTCACCAACCAAAAGCAATGAGTCAACAAATGTCTCATTATCCTGATGTTCTTGATCTTCGGGATACGATCCATCGTGCTCTGGTGGAGGAGGTGGCATGGGGAGTGAAGGTGGAGGTATAGAAAGTTGCCATCACCGTTGTCGGGGCCGCCGTCCGGGTCTCATTGTCGCCGTCGTCGTCCGGCCCACTGCCGCTGTCATTAGCCGTATTTTTTTTGTCATCAGCTACCCCGCCCCGCCGAGTTGGTCGGATTGGTACAGTAGTATTTATTTAACACTAGAGAAGCGCCGACTCCGTCGGCAGGAACCTTGCTTGCGCGTGTACATACAGATCAACTATCTTACCCGGAACTTATTATGTGCCACCAGAGCTTCGTCGTGTTGTCCAGATTATCCAACCCCTCATCATGGGTGTAGGATCGTGGCGATACACCAGGAACGGCAAGCCAATGAGCAGGCCTTGAGAGCATCGAGGTCGCCGGCGAGGTGGGTGACGATCATTTCCACGATTTCATGCGGGAGGCGAATGGTCGGTTCGTTACACTTCTCCGGAGGGGCATCACGGAGCGGGCCGACCGACGTTGGCCGTACCTCGACGCCAAGCGACAACCACGCGATTCTGGAGATTTATCCCTGCAGTGCGAAGGTCAGAGCAATTCACGCACGCTAATGGGGGAACCATACATGATGTCTAGGGTACATTCCCCCCTGAGCGACCCATATCCATGCTTGTTGGAGAGGTCTTCATCATGACGGAGGTGAGAGGTTGAAGTGATCGAACCGAATCGGCCCAGTCCGAACCGCGGCAAGCAGAAATGGTACCGCCCTGTAACAGTCATGTGTAAGAGTGAATGTAGGTACATTGGGCGTCGCGACTACATAACAAGATGGCTGTTCGCTCGGTATCATCAGTTCTAAGTTCATAAACCGTCCATTCCGTTCGTTTTCTTCAGGTCAGATGCACCGAATCAAGTAACTCACAGTCCCAGGGCACCCACTTGCGCTACAGTTTTTTATGCCACATTATTACCCTAAGGTAGAACCTATGTTACACATTGCAACTCTGCGGGATGTGGGACGGCGGTGACCGAAAGGGCCACCCCGCCCTCAATTACCAGATCATGCCCAACGGACGGTGGGAGGGAAGTCGAGGAAATCGAGAAAACCTTGTTCATCCACCTGGTCTAACGCTTCCGCCAGCTTCCGCTGTGCCACCTGAGCCGAACCCAGAACCCTGACCAGGAATACCAACTTGAAAGGTCTGACCTCATTCATCGTGTGCAATGTCTCGAACAATGTAATGTCCAAGGGTAAGCGAGCGATGCTGTCGTCTCTGACGATGACAACGAGCTCAGAGAACACGCGGGATCTGATAGTCGAGAATATGTCCATAACGATCCTATGACGGTTTTCCGGTAGACCTATGGTCGCCCAGCCCCCAACTTGTAGAGATCGGAGGACTTTAAGTCGCGATAGACTGAATCCAGGAAGTGAGAGCGAAGACGAATGATCTCCTGCTCATCATTAGTTGGAACCTAGATATAGCCATGCGGGACTAACCAACTAAGAATTGTAGCGTCTCTACGGTCTTGGCGCACGCCTCAAGCAGGACGGGTGCACAACCTGTAGGGTGGTGCAGATCCGCGTGACGGAACCGTAAGCCACCGCACGAAGTGATCAGGTCCGTCCAAGTCTCGACCCAGTGAAAGCCGGAGAGCTCCAGCCGCCCTCGCAATTTCGGCGAGGAGAACGGAACGAACTCCGTACTGAGGATGCTCGTCCTGAACGGGCGCTCGGGGAAATTGATATAGATATTGTCCAGGTTTGAAAAAAGGGAGAGGAAATACGATAGTTGTCGAGGGGTACAATAAGGGGTGTGTAAGGTGATGGATTGAAGCATTGGCGCGAAGTGTCCGAAATAGCGTTGAATGTCTGGTATAAAGCAGGAGATATCCATATTTCGAAGTACCAGTGACTCAACGTTCGCGAAAGCGGAGAAGTGACTCAAGTCATTGGGGCCGAACGCTTGAGGTATGAACCAATGCTCGTTAGACCCTTGCAACACTTGGATTTCTTTCACGAAAGTCGTTAGATCCAGCTCGTGTAACTTGGATAGCGGCTTCAGTTTTGCATGAGACTTGTCGGGCTTCACGTCCGAGAGAATAAGGGTGCGGTGGAGGTGTGGGACCGCGGCGAGATACCAGGTGCGGCAAATCAATGAACAGGCCTTGAGAGTGTCGAGGTTGCGGGTGAGGTGGGCGGTGATCGCTTCCATGATTTCATATGGGGGACGGCAGGTCGGTTCATTCTGCGTTTCGGACGGAGGGCGGGAGGTCGGTTCATTCCGCGTTTCGGATGGGGGGCGGGAGGTCGGTTTATTCCACGTCTCTGGAGGCGCATCATCGAATAGGCGATGGACCTTGGCTTTGCTTCGATTCCAAACGATCACCATGCGATTCGAGGGATTTCTCCCTACGGGCGAACAGTGCAGAGGTCAGAGTCATCCATGTGCGCTGGTTAGAAAATCGTACTCGGTGCTAAGAATGCAGATCCTCTTGAGTGACCCACGTCCCTGGTTGTTGTGAACGTCGCCATCGTGGTAAGGGTGAGAAGGACTCGAGGCAACCGGACCGAATCGGCTCAACCCGGACCCGTGTGACCCTGAACACCGTGGCCTCGACCGTGGCAGTAGAGGATCGATGATCCAATGATTGTGGTCTACCTAGCTGCTGTTTGGATGTCCTTGTCAAGAGATGAAGAAGACGTCGTGTCAGTGGGTTAGCGGGCACTTGGTTTATACGGAGCAAACAGCAGAACATCGCCAAAGTTCTGAGCACCCAGCGGCCGGAAGTGATTCGGCTACAGGGCGGTTTGACAGTCGGGCGGACTTGCAACTGCAGGAGTGTACCCAACGCTTTTTCCATTGGCAAGATGAGAAACTATAGAGCCACAATTTGATCCGGGAGTCTGCATACCCGCACATCGCCGGATACCGTTCCAGGCACACAACGCCGAGATATGCTGCCGAATTCACACGAATTGCACCTCAAGCACACACTGCTATGTCTCGGATCCAATGGTTTCGGTCATTCCAATCGTTACGAGGATCAATCAGACGTCTTCCCTTTCGGTCTATATACAGGTCAGAATCTGCACGGAATGTATCTATCGTTGCATCCATTTCTCAAGGGTAGATAACAGAATCACTTCCTCGGTGAGCTGAGAGCGAGAGGACAGAGGTGAGAGGCCGAAGTGATTGGACCGAATCGGCCCAGTCCGAAATGCGGAAAGCAGAAACGGTACCGTCCTGTAAGCTGTAACAGTCATGTGTAGGAGTGAATGTAGGTACATTGAACGTCGCGACTAACAGGATGGCTGTTCGCTCGGTATCATCAGATAAAACGTCTATTCCGTTTCGTTTTCTTCGGGTCTAATGCACTGGATCAAGTGACCCACAGTCCCAGGGCGCCCACTGCTTGCGCTACATATTTTTTTCGATGCCACTTTATTACCCTAAGATAGAGCCTACGTTACATATCGCAACTCTGCGGGGCGTGGGACGGTGGTGACGGAAAGGACCACCCCGCCCTCGATCACGAGATCATGCCCAACGGACGGTGGGAGGGGAATCGAGGAAATCGAGGAAACCTTGTTCATTCACCTGGTCCAAAGCTTCCGCCAACTTCCGTTGTGCCACCTGAGCCAAACCCAGAACCCTGACCAGGAATACCAACTTGAACGGTCTGACCTCATTCATCGTGCGCAACGTCTCGAACAACGTGACGTCCGAGGGTAAACGAGCGGTGCTGTCGTCCCTCAAGATGATAACGAGCTCAGAGAACACGGGGGATGTGATAGACGAGAATATGTCCGTGACGATCCTATGGCGGTTTTCCGGTAGACCTATGGTCGCCCACCCCCCAACTTGCAGAGATTGGAGGACCTTGAGTCGCGATAAGCTGAATCCGGGAAGTGAGAGCGAAAATTCCCCTGCTCATCGTCAGCTGGAACCCTAGATATAGCCACGTGGAACTGACCAACTAAGAATTGCAGTGTCTCTAGGGTCTCGGCGCACGCCCCCAACAAGATGGGTGCACAACCTGTAGGGTGGTGCAGATCCACGTGACAGAACCGTAGCCCATCGCACGAAGCGATCAAGTCCGTCCACGTCTCGACCCAGCGAAAGCCCGAAAGTTCCAACCGCCCTCGCAATTTCGGCGAGGAGAGCGGAATGAACTTCGTATCGGGGACATTTGTGTTGAACGGGCGCTCGGGGAAATGGATATGGATATCGTCCAGGTTCGAAAAAATGGAGAGGAAATGCGATAGCTGTCGAGGGGTACAGCGGGGGGTGTGCAAGGTTATGGATTGAAGCACCGGCGCGAAGTGTTTGAAATAGCCTTGAATGTTTGGTATAAAGCGGGAGATGTCCATGTTTCGAAGTACCAGTGACTCGACGTTCGCGAAAGCGGAGAAATAGCTCAAGTCATTAGGGCTGAATGCCTGAGGTATGAACCAATCTTCGTTAGACCCTTGCCACACTTGGATTTCTTTCACGAAAGTCGTTAGATCTAGCTCGTGTAGCTTGGATAGCGGCTTCAGTTTTGCATGAGACTTGTCGGGCTTCATGTCCGAAAGAATGAGGGTACGGTGGAGGTGCGGAACCGCGGCGAGATACCATGTGCGGCAAATCAACGAACAGGCCTTGAGAGTGTCGAGATTGCGGGTGAGGTGGGCGGTGATCGCTTCCACGATCTCATACGGGGGACGGCAGGGCTGTTGATTCCACGTTTTGGATGGGGAAGGATAAGGCAACTCAACCCACGCATCGGATGGGGAGGGATGGGACAGTTCAATCCACGCATCGGACGGGGAGGGATGGGACAGTTCAATCCACGTCTGGGATATGGGGCGGAAGCTCCGTTCATTCCACGTCTCTAGAGGCACATCTCCGAGTATGCGGTTGATCTTGGTTTTGCCTTGATTCCAAACGATCGCCGTGCAATTCGAGAGATTTTTCTCTATAGGCGAATGGTGCAGATGTCAGAGCCGTCCATGTGCACTGATTAGAAATATCGTACCTGACACCGAGAGTATAGGTCCCCTTGAGTGACCTACGTCCCTAGCCGTTGGAAACGCCGCCATCGCGATAAGGGTAAGAAGGACTTGTTGTAACCGGACCAAATCGGCTCAATCCGGACCCGCGTGGCCTTGAACACCGCGGCGGCCTCAATCGTGACAGTAGAGGATCGATGATCCATTGCGCATTGTGGTCTACCTGGTTGCCGTTTGAATGTCTTGTCGAGAGATGAAGAAGACTCGTCAGTGGGTTAGAGGGCACTTGGATTATACGGAGCAAACAGCGGAACATCGCCAAAGTTCTGAACACCCAGCGGTCGGAAGTGAGTCGGCTATAGGTGGTTCGCTAGTCGGGCGGGCTTGCAACTGCAGGAGTGCACCCAACACTTTTCCATTGGCAAGATGAGAAACTACGGAGCCGCAATTTGATCCGAGAGTCTGCATACCCGCACAGCGCTGAGATAATTCACACGGATCTCACTCCCAAGTACACACCGCTCTGCCTCGGATTCAACGACTTCGGTCATTCCAATTGTTACGAGGGTCAATCAGAGGTCTTCCCTTTCGGTCTCTATACAGGACTGGGCGAAGTTCGGTCACCTTATCGAAATTTCACCTACCATGATTCGTTACATGCGGAACGTTACCATAGACGTTACTGGTGTCCATTCTGCGAGATGGTTCCCCTTGTGTACAAGTTTCACCTCCTTGGAGCACATCACGATGTTCGGGGCAATCATCCCTCCTTGGCAACCGTAAGCACTTGCACTTTCAAACGTGGCTCCCAAAATAACATCCTTCGCCCTCGACGTCGCCCTTGTATCCAGATACGATTTTTGGCCGGTTATCCGAATGTTCCCCAACTTAGTATCTCTCCGCCCCGTCGAAGCAAGATACGGTACCGAGCTGCGATTGGTTTGTCATCAAGTTTACCATGCTACTCCCCCCCAATATCATCCATATCTGTCATAACCGCTGGGGAGGGGCACGTACTGGATGACCTTTGCAATCCCCCTTACCCCCTTACATCTCTGTCGGCCCTCGACATCCGTGATGTCAGCCATGAACGGAGAAGTGGGCTCCAGGCTTTGGTAGAGACTTACGCTGGTCAGATTTCCCAACTTCGCCTATACGTCCAGACGCACTCTGACCGGTGTACGTCTCTGCATCTCTTCCACCCTTTTCCATCCTGCTGATGGGCTGCCATAGATTCACCCAACTACATCTCCCACTTCATGAATCTTCGTCATTTGACGCTTGCGGAGCTTCGTCCTACTCGAGATCGTAGTGGGAGATCTTTTGCATGGGCGCAGGGTGTCATCGTCGCCCTCCAATCCCCCATCACTCATCTCGCCATCGAGATCCTTGTTCGCCAACCAACTGACCTCGACACGATCAACTGGAAGCCATCGACGTGCACCTCTCTACGCGAGAAGTATTTCGGTCACTGGTCCAGGTCCCAGTGGTGTTCTTGGATAGGCTGGAAGATGAGGGCCGGGATCCCAAAAGCACCGCCCACCCTGTGATGCTCCGTAGGCTAATGCCCTTGACTTCAATGATGGATCTATTGACCATTGCTACTCGAGGACCGAAATTCCACCCGTAAGATCTCGACTCTTACCTGTGGGTCCGTGTCTGACGTCCGGTGGCAGATCTCGATAGACCTCGGTATCGAATTCGAGAAGTTATAGGTATGGAATTCCTCGCCTCCGGCATACCGTATCTACACTCTTTACGTAGATAGCCCATTAAAACTGTAACACCAATAATCATCACTGCTGATACCAATACTGGCTGGTAGTGCCAGATCTTCGCGGTTACCAGACGCGTTGTTGTGACAGAGCGTCACGCGTCTCTGCTCAACTCCGATCTGCCTCATCCGCCCGAGTCCTAGACCAAGTGGGAGGATACCTCGCCCCCGATGTCTTCATTCCGTGCTGCCCACCGCCTACTTGGCTCGATGACCAGAGGAACTCGCGCAGCAGTCGTCGTCAGGACTTATGCAACGAAACAGCCTAGTAAGAAGGGCGGTATAGCGCAAAAGACCAAGAGTTAGTCGTGATGCGTGTTCGTGGTGTGTCTTGTTTGATCGTCAGCGTTGGACAGGTAATGGCTTTAAGGCCTCAAAACGGGGTGATGCTGATGGGGAGGGTTAGGCCAAGAAAGAGAGGTCGACCGGGTGCGTAATGGCCAACGAACCTGTTCCCGGTGGTCCGTGCTAAATGAGTCGCGCTCTAGACATTCGAGACCATGAACCCGAACTCCCTCACTGCCACAATTTTCAAGGGCAAAGGGACTGATGACCTTGTATTACCCACCTTCCATCCGGTAGTTTTCCCTCGCTCCCTTCAAAACCATTACCACCCCGCCAACAAACTCTGTAGGAAGCGCTCACTCCGGAGATGATTGCTACTGCAATGAAATTTTCAGTGTCTGAAACAAATCCGATGAAGGTGCACGGCCTCCCGAAGAATGTGGCGACCGAGGTTAGTTTTGGCTCTATTCGACATTTCCCATGGGTCCTCACACTCCCTCTAGTTCCGGCTGCTGTCAAAGCCGTGTTCGGTTGTCCGCGATATCACCCTGAAGACCTTGGGAAAACTGGATGCTGCGGGTAACAGTTCGAGTTTCCACTCCAGGATGGTCTTCAGTATGGGATCATACCCGATCGATCTCATACCCTGGCGCTTGCATGTCTTTCAGCGAGTTCCTCGGGATGTGGAAAGAGCTATACTCTGTTACAGACCGTTCAATACGCCGCTGCTAATAATTGGCTCGTATCTTATTTCCCACACGGTGCGTTCTGTTCGCTTGCTTTCCTTAGAACGCTTGATCCTTAGACTTCCCGCTAGTAATTGATACTGTGAACTCCAGCACTTCATATGTCTACGACCCACGATCCCGGACCTACCTCCAACCTGGATACGCTTCTCAAACGCTTCAAAATTTCTTGGCGGCCAATTCTCAGCTGTTACAGAAACTGAAAGCATCGGAGGACATTCATATCGAGGGTCGGGCTGTGGTTCTAAAAGGGACACCCCTTACGGACTTGATCGCCGTTGGTGCGAAAGAACAAACTTTAGCGCCTGTGGCCTTTCTACCTTGTTGGGAATTCTGGGCAAACAGAAAGAGTGCGTGGTACGGTACAGCGATTTCAACTGTTTCTGAAAGTTTTCGCCAGATACCCGGTCTTGCTCGCGATCGATGACTTCCAAGCACTTTATTGCAAGACATCGTACAACGATCCTCAGTTTTCCACGATCAAATCCTACCACCTTTCTATGCCCCGATTGCTTCTGGAGTATGCCAGTGGGAAAAAGTCCTTCGTACGTTTCACTTAGAATCCACGGTTTCATTGTTAATGCGCCCACACAGGCGCGAGGGGCTGTTCTGGGAGCGCTTTCGACCGCAAACAAGGCGTTCTGTACTCCAATAGAATTACAGGAGTCGCTGAAAACGAGTTGCGGGGCTACGAGCCCCTATACTAAGCGTCCCACAAAGCTTGTATCATACGCTGAGGGTCTGACAAATGTTCCGGTCCCGGAAACTCTCGCAGAGTCGGAGGCCGCATCTTTGTTCAATGTCTGGATGAAAGACAAGCCAAATTCACGTGGTACGCGTCACCTTTCTTTTTCCCCTGTAGGGATATAACCCGGACTGATCGCCCTACCCCCACCAACATAGATCCCGGAGATGAGCTGTTCATGTCGAAGTACAGCGAGGCCAGCGGAAACCCTCGTGACTTTGTCTGGAAGGGGTTATTGGCCACTTTGACTCTGTGACGTTCCTACGACCTCATGGGGATCTACGTTTGTGCACACCTATTTACTGCCAGAAAAGTAATTGTGAAATCCAACCACACGTCGCCTGGAGGCGGAGACCGCAGCAAGTCTTATATCGTATCCCGATTCATGAGACCCCGGGCCCACCCCTCCCGCGCACCTCTCGATCTAGTGTCCGACCATCCTCAGTAGGCCTGATGGCTGGTTGCTGTTGGGCGGACACTCAGATTCCTCCACCCCATCACTTTAATCTCTCTCTTGCGATCTGATCTCCCCAGCAAAACGATCTCGGGAAGCGGTTCCCTAGCATGTACGTAAATGTGGTTGAGTGAGGAAAGGGGGAAGATGGATCTCCCTGGTTGTGTGGGCTCTGGAGGGGAAAACAAGAGAGACAAAGAGTTCGAGTAAAGCCCAAGATTGGCATTGAGGCAAAAAGAACGGGGGACCTAAGCTTAACTCGGTGTGGGGGGGAGGGTCTCGATCGCACTTCTCATCATAATGATGTCGATGATTGATGTCGATGAGAGCTGACTCTTCCTTTTTTGTCCCCCTTTCTACCCGGGGTGCATTCTGTGCAGTCAAGGCTGTGACACACCTGGGTCTGGTGGTGTTCCCAACCCAGCAATTCCGTACAGTGGTTCCCAGCCGGGGAAGATCGCAGCAGGCGCTTCCAAAAGTGTGACGATCAACAACCAGTGGAATGGTAGGATTTTTAACCAGAACGGGAACTGTGGGTCAAAGGGTGAGGGGTGTACCGTGTTGGAGTACAACTTAGGTAAGTTCTTCGTTCAGGGAATCGGCATTAGAACTCTCCGTTTCGTTTCATCGGAGTTTGCTTTGATTTGGCGAGCGCACCTTGCTGGTTCGCATACACGCGGGATCCGGACGGCATTGCGTGGTTGTTTCCTTTTTGACCCAAGCTTATTGATTTATCTACCTCCCCTCGTTCTAGATACTGGGAGTCAGCTCACGGCTCAGGCGTACGACATTTCAAACGTCCAGGGGTTCACCCAATCCGTCTCGATTGGAGCGGATGGATGTGAGAGCACGACTTGCCAGGCCGTGAATTGCCCCTGCACGCAGGCGTATCCACCTGGGGTGAGTACACCCTCAAGCGTCAATTCCTTTTTGGTTTCTTGCCGAGTGCTCACCACCATCTATTTCGTAGGATACTTCCGGATGTGGAAATGACTCACCAGTGCGTGCATGCGGTGCCGGAAACATTGGATTCAAGGGTTTGCACTCTCTTTCATTCTTCTTTCTGACAACGTGATGACTGACGACGATCCCCAGTCACCTTCTGTCCGTAAAGCGCCAGGGGCGCTCACAACGATCTCGCATGAATCCGGCGGCAGGAATGCTTGCGCCAAGTTTTGTCCAAATGAAGACAGCGCATGTTATCTGTAAACCGTCTCCAATACAATCCCGAGAATATGGGATCGCCGTTTGATCCCGACGACACAAAACATCCAGATCTGGCTTATTCAGTCGACCGGTAGAGTCAGGGAGGATATGTTCCAGACGGCCCATGCCGTGAAAACCTCAAATAATCGTCCAGATCCCTGTGGTTGGCCCTTCAAGCTTCAGGCCTCATGGGTAGAGCCGTATCGTGTTCCTCCGACTGGGGTTTGATGTGGTAGGTCTGATTGGAATTGGATTCAAAATGCTTCCCTGCAGGGTATTGTGGACCAAATGCGAGGTTGAGCGGCACGCGAGTGGTAAGGCAGTGATGTTCCTGTACCCTTGATCCGCGAGGAGTCATGTGTGTGGGTGGATGGTGATGGAGGTGGGCCATGGGGATCCGGCAAACTCGGCGGTGGCCCACTAGCTGGGAGATCGGAAACGCGGGCCCACTAAAACCCATGATGAGATTGACTTCTGGGCACTGTTCGGATGCGATTGTGAGTTACTTATTTATTTATTGTCGCAGTGGGGGCATATATCGGAAGGGTCAACCAGACGGGGGCCTGAAAGACTTGGCCTAATTCTACCGATGCCATGCTGGGGATTGCCCATCAGGGGATTTGTTAACGTCACTTTGGCTCTTTCAGCTGACGCGCGGTGGCTTTGTGCTCGCGTTCCCGAAGATCAAAGCACACGGCATGGCCCCTCACCTGCCCCCTTATCGCAATTTATCGCGAGTTCCTTTATTCCACGTTTGACTCGAATTTGCACCCTCATATCTTCCTTTGTCCGAAAAGCCTAGAACGACCGTATTTCGAATAAGGTCCCGCCTTGGGGTCCTCCTGGAGTGCGTGCGCGGAAACAAGTCTTGGTATACTTACCCTCCGTCGACTTCGGGAGTTGATCGAGCCGTGGTCCATGCATGGCGATCATTTAAAAATAAATCCGGCAGTGCGACGCAACCGTCGCCAAGCACACTGCCGACCGTCCAAATCCACGATTCACGGCCAAAGAATCCCGCCTGAACAAAGCCAAGAACTGGGCGCCCACCGTGCGCAATCGATTGACACGGTCCCCCTTCCCGAAAACACGAGGAGGGTGGCCCGGATAAGTCAAAGGCGACCCAGCCAATTGGCGATAAGGGTACTGGACGTGCGGCCGCCACAGTCCGGCAATTTGATGGGAAATGGGTGGCTCAATTCATGGCCCCAAACGGCGTATTTGACAAAGCCCTCCGTCGTACCCCCCTGCATGACCGAGATGCATTTAAGCCAAGGGGATTTTGAGGGAGGGGGTCTTTCCTCACCAACCCAACGCCGTTTATCCAACGCTCACAACAACTTCGTTCTTCACTACCCAAACACCTCTCATCCAATCCCAATGGCTTACTTCAACAACGACTACAACAACGCCGACGTCTACTACCCCGCCTTACCCGCTCCTGCTCCCGAAGAGTTCGACGCGTACCAATTCCCCCGCCAGGAACCAGCCGCCGAAGAGGTCAACTTCCTGGCCCACCCTACCCTCGACGATCAGTGGGGCATGGCCAGGCGACTCGGGTCCATGGTCGGCGAACCGACCAACTACGGCAATCACCAACATAACCCCCCCGCCGACTGGCGTCTTTCGCGCGAACCTCCAGAATCAGTGGCCCCAGCCACCTCGTATGCCACCCAGGCAGGTGGCTACGGCCAACCTTCGTACTCTGGACAATACTGGCCGGAGGTTGACCAGCAAACACAATCTTACCTATCCGGCTCCTTGCACCAGAACGTTGACTTTACGAGCACGGCAACTTTGGAAGCATCCACCATGGGGCCTGCCCCCAGTAATGGTGAGTACCTTCTTTTTGAAACCTCAAGGAATCGAGTGCTTACGATCACGAACAGTCCCGCTCGACTACTGGTGGGCTGACCAGAGTGGGGCCTCTACCAACACGTTTTACGCGGTAAGTACTCGAGCTCGACTATCCCTGCCCAACCCCGTTAACGTCGTCCCACAACAGAACGCGCACTCCTCGTACCAGCCGAACACTGGTCTAACCAGGACCGAGTTGGTGCCAACAAGGCGGTTCCAACCGTACGGGGCGTCCCGTGCTCGTCAGTACGAGCATAGGAACGCGGAGGCAGGGCCATCGACTCTAGTGCTTCCGCCCGCCCTGCAAACCCCACAGCCCTCCGGAGGGATATCCGAGACGACGGCTGACGCCGAGCAAGCACAAACTATCACAGAAGAAGATAAGGTCCCAGTAAGTAGCTTTTACTGTTCTCATATTCCTCGTGTGATTGAATGGTCGTTCGGCGTCAGACGTCCAAGCGGACCAGGCTCCCCCGTGGCCAAGGAAGAATTCGCGGCTACCGCAAGCGGTCCCAAAAGGACGCCGCTAAATTGTGCGGCTTGATCCAGCGGCGCAAGGGGGATAAGGAAACTCCGAGCCTCAATAAGGCTCTGGCTGGTAAGCAAATATCGCGCTTCGTGAAGTGACGCACCTAACGTGGTCGATCCCAACGCAGTTGCGCTGGAGGTCATTCCGACACTCCGGCCGATAGTAAACCCCGAACCCTGCCTCTTCATCAAGGAAGGCGCGCGAACCGAACCACGTTCGAAAAGCGCCAAGGAGGAGCGCAAGAGGAGGGACGACGAGCGAACGTTGCTGAAGGAGTTCAGCCGATACTACCCGCTCGGACAGGACCAAAAAACGTGGGGACGCCCGAAGCTGTTGCTACAGGGTAAGCACGGGTGTTATCATTCAACACTCCACCAACATCCTACTCACCCAAACTCTTCTCAGTGTTGAGGGACGTGGAAAGTCTCACTGCTCCCCCGGAGCAATCTAACGGGTCACCTCCCCCAACCCCGACGACGACAGCGGCTGTTCCATAAACCTAGAAAATACCCGGACTTTTATTATTATGATTACATCATCCATAGTAGGTTTTAAATTATACTTTTCTTGGTCTCCGTTCTCGAATTCTTGGTTTGCCGTGAGATGAACATGTGTGAGGGTAAGCCGAAAGGGTGGAGTCTGTGAGATCGTACAGGGTTTATATGGTGACGCGGCCTTTCAGGGTACGTTCAACCGGGCCTGAATGGCATGACTTCGGGTTACGTGAGGAAAATCATTGAACCACAGTCGGCCAAATAAATGGTGACGAGCCTTTGTCGATGATTGTGACCTGTATCAGAGACCGTCTACAACGTCTGGAGGGGCATGTCCACACCTCTCGAACATTGTGGATGGGCAGAAACCGATCGCCCTTAGATCGGCAACCACAAAGGCGATAATGGATGATGAGCGGAATCCAGAAACAGCCTGGGACGGGTTGACCATCCAGAGCACAACAGAATCGGTCAGAAACGATGGGAAGGTGAAAGAGATGATTATCGGCGTGGGAAGCGGTCAATTTATGTGAATGTATGAATGGGATGGGGACCGGAGTTTCCCGAACCCTGGGAAGCCTGGCATCCGTCACGTCTGCGTTCCAAGTGCCCGCCTTGTCGTTCCCCACGATGGCGTTGGCTCTGGGGCGGAGTCCGCGGGTGGCACTTCGGGAGCCTTCGGGAAGCGACGAATTAGGGGGTTGATGACGACCCTGTAGGCCGTGAAGCGGATGGAAAAATGTATTTATTAACATCCTCGAGGTCGATGTACACCATTCGGGCATCCACGCCTTGAATTCATACAAGATTGGGTTAAGCGCGGATCTGATGGGTACATTGGCTGGCCCGACAATCACTTCCATCCGTAGTCTTCCACCCCTCCACCCCCCGAGCACGGTCTGGTGTAAATTACCCAAAAACCACATCAGACGCGAAGTCTTTTGCTGCATCATCACTCTACTTTTGAACGGGTACCCAACGTTGACCTCGGAATCTGCACGGAATGTATCTATCGTTGCATTCATTTCTCAAGGGTAGATAGCAGAATCACTTCCTCGGTGAGCGGGGGGCGAGAAAATCGAGGAAACCATCTGTATTCACCAATTCTAATGGTTCGGCGAACATCCACCGCGTTTCTTCCTGGGCTAAACACGTATACTTGAACATAAACACCGATTTGAAGGGTCTGATGGAATTCGTCGCGCGCAATATCTCGAACAACGCGACGTCCGAGGATAAATCGGCGATCCGGGAGTCCTCGAGGATGACGACAGTATGGCGGTCTTGGGGAGTAGGTCAGGTCGCTCAGTCCCTGACTTGTAGGGGTTGGAGGGCCTTGAGCTGCGATATATCGAATTTGGGGAGTGAGGGGGAACCGACTCCTAGTCCAACGTCAGTTCGAATCTGCGAGAAACCCACGTTAAACCACCTACCAGTCGAGCCACCCGTCGTGTAAAATCTTAGCGTCCGCCACACTCCTCCGAAGGCATATTGCTGAGTAGTTTTGTCTTTGCCTCAATTCCAAACGATCACAATGCGATTCGAAAGATTTATCCCTACGAGCGAAAGACATAGAGGTCAGAGCCATCCACATGCACCAGTTAGAGGACCCGCACCCGACGCTGAGGATATACTTCCTCTTGAGTGACCTGCACCTCTGGTCGTTGTGGGCCAGTCGGGGGCACCGTCATCGTGGCGGGTGGGAGAGTCAGGGTGTTCGATCATATTCAGCAGCGGGCTGGTACGTCTGAACGGAGCACTACTTACGCTGCGGACTTTGCCTTCCGATGCCTGGTCTATTTTGGTAAGAGAAAGTCCGTGTTACATAGTAAAACTACACGGGGCACGCGTGAAGAGCATCTACTCAACACCGGGTCTCCCATCCTAGGTCGGGAAGTCGGCCTGTGCGGATGGTGGGCGGGGAGTCGA
>Ga0307513_10006503_pt1 | contig 15258 bp, 17 predicted proteins | sample 15_EM_MG_FD_202174 | JGI IMG/M metagenome (GOLD analysis project Ga0307513, IMG submission 202174) | Populus trichocarpa ectomycorrhiza microbial communities from riparian zone in the Pacific Northwest, United States - 15_EM | ecosystem: Host-associated > Plants > Roots > Unclassified | place... | reverse complement strand
CTGTAGCATTAAATTATAAGATAACTCTCCCCCTATCACAACGCTTCCCTCTGCCCTTTCCTTCCAGATATCTAGACAATGAATGACTCGATGTCCGAAGGTCATAGCAGGTAATGTCATGCAAATTTATTATTTGCTCATGCACAACTGAATTCCGTCCTATAGCATACGGATAAACGTGGATTACGTGGATTACGAGGAAGACGTAGCCGACTCCAACGATATAAACTTTCATGATTGGCAGGATCGCATAGGTTCTCCAGCGACTTTCAGCCCATCTCCAACATCGTCACACATCTCCCTTCCTTCAACTGGCTCCGAGCAGGATTTTGCCCATCAGTTTGATACCTTCGGCCTTCCACCATCCCCCGATTCTCTCTTCGCCTTTGGCGCTCTAAGCACAACTATTTCCGCCCTCTCCTTGGAAAACGGCAACGTCAGCCACTCCCGACTCTCTCATGACGGAGTGATTTCATACAATGGCTCTAGCAATAGTCCTACAGCTTCATCCTATGGGTTCCCATCACCAACCCCATCCAATGCCTCTTGCTTTAGCGACTCGGGTTGGGAGGACCCAAATTATTTGTCACCGAATCATACCTACCATTCAAATTCCTCGGGAGAGTTACTTCCACAATCACCTCTGGGAACGAATAATTTCCTTTCTGCGTATGAAGAAACCTCCCCATCAAGACCGCCCCCTGGCATTCCAGGTTCTTCGGACCAACTCCCACCTTCGCCTCTTTCCTTATCTGCCCCCCTATCATCTGAATTCTTGACTGGAGTATGCGATCCATGGATCAACGATTTTTTCTCTTCAACATCAGCTTGGGAACTAATTCTCCACCCTGACCCCGAGTCGCCATATCTCTCGCATGCCAGAAGCCCGAGCCAGCTCGAATTTACTGAAGGGTCATCTTTGCATCCCATCCCTGGCAAAGTCGAGACCCCCGATCCCAAAGTAGTCAAGCTGCAAGTTGCCACGGATGCTGCCGTTGCTGTGAGCGAAAAGAAACGAAAGAATCCACCGATTTGTACTTGCACCATTTGCGGACGAGGGTTCACCCGAAAACACAGTCGTAGATGTCAGTTTAACTTTCTGTTTTCCGTTTCTTGCACCTCGAGTTGACTTTCTCTTTCATCCAGCGCATATGCTAGCTCATACTGGGGAGCGAACAAAGTTGTGCAATTTCTGCGGCAATTCTTTTGCGGGAACGCTCAGCCGGCATAAAAAGAGCTGCAAAGACAACCCTAACCGTGAACCACCGAAGAGAAAACCCTCTTAAACTATCCTATACATTCCTTTGGTCTACTATCTATCGTGTTTTCGTTTGCATATTGCTCTGGATACCTATCGGACCTTCTTCGCATCATACTTCGCATCCTGCTCCACCACTCAATCTCAATTTATTCATCAATCCATACCCTCTCACTGCATCACTGCATCATATTGGCATTTTCATCATCCATCATCATAAACTATGTATTACCTTCGTCTTCCACCTTGCTTTTTTCCTGTTAGATACTGTCTTCATGGCCAAAAGCTCTGTTAGTTATACCGTATTATATGCCTTCTCCTCCATAATTGTTCGCTAGGTGCATGCTTTCGTGTCTGAACAATGCTCTGACTCCTAGGAATCAATGAACTTTTTGTGGATTTGTTCGGGTTTCCGTGAAGCGTCAGGAATTTCTCGCAGGATATCTAGGACGAAAACCGTTTATTCGATCATCCACGGAGAATTCAAGGAGAATTACAGGGGGGTTAATTCTGCTGAAACTGGTGAACAGCATCCAAGTTGATTCATAATAATCATACTATTAGTTATTGGGGCTGTAATGTTCAATCAAAACAGCGGATTTCAATTCATCGCCTCAGGATTGTGATAACGTATCTGCAAGATACGAGCAGTACTGTATAGTATGGATACCACCAGATTTTTGTGTCCAGTTACATGTAGTAGTTACGTACGGCTTATGACTGACATCCAAAGACCCAGTGAGTAGTTCGAATGGCCCACACAAGTGATAAGTATGTTGTACCCTGAATTAATGTCCGTCTGTCGGAAATTTCCGAACTGAATTATAACGCGTCACAGCGCGCTTTAACGAGCTTTTATTGGCACTCGGGAATTTCCGACATCTACCAATATGATCTGTCACGGTCATAGCAAGGTCATAGCAAAGTCATAGAACCACGACCGAAGGTGAACAGGAAAAATACAGATTTTCTTCAAGCTCGAGCCTCAGCCTTTGGGACTAATCCGCCGCATTTTAGTGAGATGAGCAAGAGATGGATGAGATTCGTATGTAAGTACCATGTAAATCAATTCGGGCAATGTAATGCCCTTCAAAACGACCTTGAAATGACCCGGTCATTTCGCGGTTTGTCCTGTGGTTGACAATCACATATGTAACACATTGTGTGACAGTCGGTCTGCAAGCACTTAGCAAAGTCCCAACTAAGTCCACAAGCCTTGCTTACACTCCCAATGCTTATGCCGAATGATTTACGCGGGCACAGCATTATAATTAGACATGCAGTGCCAGTCAGTATACAGCAGTTGCATCACAATAAGGTCGAAGCAGTGGGTGGCGACAACGTGGCCTTGCCAGCGGGCGCTTATGCGGTTCTCCTTTTGTTTCCATCAATTCACATCCTCTAAAGCAATTCTCCCTTCAGTCGGAAACTACTACTTTTTCCTGCAAGCCGCCCACCCATTCCTTTACACCAATGTTTTATTCTATGGTCCGCCTTTATTCCGGTCGGGATATGCAAAACGGAATCGGGAATAATGTCGCCTAATTGGGCGCTTCGTTCGTGAGTCATGCAAGGTCATGCAGTGATACTTGGAACGTGGCAAGCACAGCCTATACCTTTACAGATATTTCCGAATGCACTACAACCCTATTTATGTTATACATCGTTCATTCCGTTTCCTTCCTTCACACCCCTATCATACACACTCCTATGGGTTCCCACCAGACTTCAGTGTGGTTTCTTGCGGAGAGGCGAGTCAAAAAAAAAATAATGCCCTGCACCACTAATCGGAGGTGGTTTAGGCGCCCCCAGCCGGGCCAGCCCCACCTCACCTTGGGGGGTGCCGATGGTGTGAATGATGATATACCTGGTATTATTCTTGAGGGTAAGTATCCTACTTCTCAGAGTTAGCAAAGGCTTATTCTCTGACTCTGACTAGATTATGATGCTGCGTCATTCGGCGTTGGCGAGAAGAGTGTCCCCGCCCAGTACAACTTCGATAGCCGAGCACCATATTCCCATTATGGCTGCCAGTGGCCAGATTCCCCCACGTCTTTGGGTGGATCCAGTGAGGAGATGAACTCTGTCTCGTCATCCCCAGCGACTTCGAATCCCCCTTCGAACACTTCATTTGATGGATCCTCCTTTTCAGATCTACAGACATTCGACCCAGGGGCCTCGAAGTCCTGTCCTCCAAGCATAACTACGTCTCCCGTTTTCTCGCCGTTACCTGAAGATTTCCTTGATCATTTCGGCCAAGCGTTCTACCTAACCCCACCTATACATACGTCTTCAGCATCCCCTTCATCAGCCTCACAAATCCCTATGTCAGATACGGAACTAACGGAACTCCTGGACAACTGCCATTCCATCCGCCAGAATGCTCAAGCAGGAACCATCTTTCCACCGCCTTTATTTCCCTCTTCGTTCCAGATGAATGGGCACGTCTCGGCATCCACATCTGGCCATCACATTCCGGGGGATCAACGCTCTGACTCTGGGCAAGTGGAGTACCCCAACCCGATGGAACCTCGACCGCCTGACCACGGCTATCACTTCACTAACTGGCCATTACCATATGGTTTACCGTTTCAGGCCGGAGATGCTGAAGAGTCCCCCATGAGGCCTTCCTCTCTGACCGCCAATGATGCGGGTGAATGTGGCGACGAACGGCCGCTTCCTCATGTCAGACGCTGTCGTTCGGTGCCCAATCTGGAACCTGGAACGGATTCAATCCCAGCGAAGACGGTACATAACCGTGCTCCCTATCATTCACGCAGTCGATCCAGGAAGTGTCCTGAACCCCAGGGTTATCGGGACCGGGTTTCGACGGAGGCCTTCAGGAGGGTCAGCGATGCGCGAAGAACAGCACCGGCACCACATCAATGTCCTCTTTGCTCCGACACATTCACTCGTGCAGATGGCCTTCAGAGTAAGTTCTGGAAGCTTTCTGGTTCCTTGATTATGATACTAACGTTCTTTGTAGACCACATTGACCGCCACAACGGACAGGGGAAAAAAACAAGATGTGATTTCTGCAACGAGGAAAGAACAACCATCAGCCGCCACATGAAAAACTGTGCTATGAATCCCAACCGGGAGCCTCCTAAATCACCCAGAAGTAAAAAAAGTTGCTCGCCATTCTGAATCGTCATGCAGGCTGGGGTTCTGATTTGTTCTTATCTTTGGTTTTTTTTTTTTTTTTCATACAATCGTTTCTTTATTTTCTTATATTCTAGTTCGTACAACTTTCCTTGACATAGGCGGAATAGGGCTTGGGCTGCTTGACCAACTCCCCGAACCACCGAGCCAGTGACACTCTGGACTTAGGACACCCTCAGCATCATCCATCGAGCCACTTCCCCCATCTTCGAGATACCACTTCGGACTCAAGCCTCCATCTTTGTGTTGATTCAATTGAATATCTGCTTTCGTTGTTCTGTATCTGCTGTCGCTACCTTATCAACGATACCCTATATAATCATGTTTTACCTAGTTCACATCCCCTCCATCATCCATTGTTCTTTTTTCACCGGATACCCTTTCACCTTCTACCGCTTCTTCCCTCCATTTTTCAAGTTGTTACTCATGCGCACATGGCCGTTTTTTGACATTTCAAAGCAACACCCATATACACGAACGCAGCCCTGACACACCGATCGCCAGTCGACTCGGATAGCCATATACCCACATGCATTCACACCATATGTACAATATTTCAATTAATCAAACTACAACGAGGATCTTAGGATGTTTTCGTAATGTAAAGAAATCGTGCCAAGGTGGGACGTTAGGGGAGAGCAATACAGTCAAACTCCTCTTAATCCATACCTCTGACAATTTGGCCATAGTGACCCCTATAAACCAACAACATCTCCGCAGAAAAAACCCACTTCTACATTACACACTCCTTTGGTTTTGTGGTCAAATAATTAATTCATTACTTATTGTTCATCATGATTCCAAGCAGACCTCATAAACGCGGGCCGCTATGCCGCTGAGTATTATTGATGCATGCTCTTTGACTTTTTCAGGCAACTTCGAACAAGGATGAACTTATTCACAACTTAATATCAAGCTCTCATACATTTTTCTTCTATTAATTGCGGCGATGCAGCCTATCAAGCGCCGCCGACTGGAGTTCTCAACATCCAGCGTAACAGAGGTTCTTTCTGAAAAACTCCTCTCCGACGTCTGCACTGAAGTCGACCATGAAATCGCGTTAAAGCAGCAGTTGAGTGCAACATTAGAATCTAGGATTGAATGGGGTCTGCTTCTTCAAGAATCTATCGAAAAAGGTTCTTTGATTCATTGATTATTAGCTTTGCAAAGTTGACCTTCGACGCCAGGGAACGGAAACGCTTCTGGTGACACTTTTCGAGGCGTCGCTCTTGATGCTTTATCGGTCGTGGAAGGCCAATCCGAATACATTCTCACCCATGGTCCTGCTGCACCCCCGTCTCTCAATGTCCATTTTCCACGGCCTGCTCCCCGAAAATCCCTTATTCCAAGCAGTAAACCAAAGCCTGCGTTTCTGTATATTCGAACGAACGCACTACTAAACGACGAGGAAAATGGCCAGAACCACATGTACCTCTTAAAATGTCCGGGGTGCTCCAGAACTTCCTTTACATCTCTCCAAGGCTTGCTCAACCATGCTCGCCTTACTCACAGCCTTGAATGGGGGACTCACGACAAATGCGTCAGGGCTTGCGCCGTTCCCGACAACGACTTGGATGTGGGTAATGGGATTGAAGTGGGATTAGGACCAGGAGGCGTTCTTCCAGGATTGCAGACTATATTCCAGATGGCCGTTGGGGCAAAACAGAACAAAGGAAAGGAGGATCCGAATGACGCCAATAGTGCAGCAACGGCCCTCGATAACGAATCTTCAAAGGCAGGCAGTCATTTGATCCAAACACTTGGTTTACATGAAGACTCTCCAGCCCTCGCCTCGTTTCTGGGCAAAGAAGCAGTTCGTCGTCAGATCAATGTTTTCGACACAACCGAAGAACTAGACTTGGAAAATTTGAACACAAGTTCTCGTCAGATGCGACCCTACAAAATGTCGTTCGCATCGCGAAACTTCACAGAAGATTTGACAACTGAAACCATCTCAGATATTGGGGTTGAAAGCGACAATGTTACCTCTGAACCGGTGAGCAGCATTTAAATTGGTTCAAAATAACTGTATCCTTATAACTGTGTTTCTATTCATCACCTCAGGTAGACAAGGTCGTAGCGTCTAATCAAAGCAGCAGATTCCATTTCATCGCCCGAATTATTATCATGGACCGCAGTATATGGATCCCACCAGGTTTGTGTTCAAGTCTTGAGTGTGGCTTGCTACTATCACTGACACCGCTCGTGCCAAAGAACAAAGACCAGATGAGTTCAAGGAATACTCGCACAAGTGGATGATATCTGTGGAATCTCCGTCTTACGTGCGTGTTGAAGCTGTTATTCAGAATAATTTTTATCTTATTTGCGTGTAGGCCCATGACATTACTACTTTCCTGAATAGCCTTGAGGTCGTGCCTTGTGATCCAACAATTTCAATACCTTTGCCGCCTCCGACCTCGAGTCCGCCATTTGTGGTAGTCGGTCGTTCCAACCTATCCTTTCTGGCGAAGGTCGTGTTTTCTTTTACTGGGACTTCATCTGAACAAGGATGTCCAGATCAGAAGGTCGCTTTTGAGCACTGGGTGGAGGTCAGCATACTCACCCGATTTTCATTTCGAAGTCTTTCTCATCAAGGATTCCTAGTTGGATCCCCTCGACACTCAAAGTGTTGTATCGGGAGAATCTCAGGTATTGGATGTCGAGTTGGACAAGAACACGGTTCTTAAACCTCCTCAACCCAATGCAACGCCAATCGGATCAAAGGTTCTCTGGAATCGCAACCCCCTACGGAGTGTCAAACCTGAGAAAATGACGAAAACAGAGGGCTACGACCAATCCTTATCGGACCCTCATAAGGGTGAGTAATTATTACGTACCAAGGGATCTTTTTCATCTATTTCATGGCAGCGTCGAACGCGATTTTGACCAAGCTGGTAAAGAGATTCCCCTTGATCTCGGAAGGTTAGGACTTGTCCGCATCAAGACCATAGGCCTACTCACGATATTATTCAGGAAATTATGCCCAGTGTACAAACTTTCCGTATACGATGGTTCCATCCATCGAATATTTTAACACCCTTATATTTGGACGACGGAAGGCCATCGAGGTAGGTAAACTGCTTTATATCGAGGGTTGATAGCTTTCTGAATGCCCCGAATTTCTTAGTGGGGTCGCTCGCGAGCTATTCGAGATGCCTACAACAGCACACTCCAAAAGACTTCTCAGTCGGCTTTAGTTCCACTCACAGTGGCGGAGGTTTATTCTTGGCTTTCTACGAATGGGCATTTCTGCAAAGTGAAATCAGAGGTCGACAAAGGACCTCAAGTTAAGCAAGAACTTTCCGATAATGGAGTGAGAAGCTCTCATATGCCAACAAGCAAGCGTGTGGTCACTTGGTGTCATATATGTGGCTTAAAGACTTCGAAGCATCGGACGGGAAACAATTTCAAACTGCAGCAGTTGGAGGGTGAAAATCCTGCAAAGCCAATCAGCAACGTTCCGCATGCGGATAATATCTTTACGTCTGACGAGACCTGCACAATCGTCCCTCGAGTACTTCACATCACCAAATTACCCCGAATCGATGTCCGTCTACCACTGTCTGACGTAGAACCACGAACCAAGGGTCAACCAGGGTGTCTTATTCGACAATATCGACCTTTGGTGTCAGCGCCGGATCCTTTATTCCTCTTATCGGTCCACAGGTTGGTAGATGACTTAGGCTTGTCGAGCTTCCGTCATCTGACTGTACCCGCGGAGAGCAGAAGGGGATTCCCCTCGTATCCCATCGATCAGCTCGGGAAACATCGAATGGACATTGAGAAGAATTTAGCTCCACTCGGACTCCTCTCTCTCTTCACAAAGGAGTTTATCCGTGTCCTGGTGACCCACGGTCTGGAGGTTGCAAACCGCGACAATACTATCGCAGCTTCCACGGTGGCACCTCGTTCATCCAGCAAAAAAAGGAGCAGAAGCATGCAGGAAACGGAATCCAAGCCACCCCGCATCTTGACTCCAACGCACATTCTTTCTGGAATTCTAACCCGTGGTCGAGGTAGAGGGTTGACGCAGGATCCCTTGGACACCGTGGTGCTGCTGTGCATGTCGAAGTTAGGAATTGGAGTAGATCCTGACTCTCGCCACACTTGTTGTCAGGGTGAAGGAGCCACTCCATTAGTCAAACTTGAAGATTAGGAGCTCTGCGTCAACGCAGGTCGAATTTTTCTAGCCTCAGAAGCAGGTAGTTTTACACTGGCGAGGCCCATGTCAGGCGCAACATAATCATTATCTTCAGGATTCACCCGCACTCGTCGTTCGCGGTTGGTTCCAAGAGCCTTTCCTTATCTTCAACCGTCGTGCCGGCAATCCACGAGACGACTAAATAATTGGCCGCTCGTTAAAGTTGCGGATTGCTTCTATTAATTGCTTCTCGAAGGACTCAACTCGGCCTATCAGTATAAAGGGATTCCTGCGACCTTAGGATATCGTCGTTCACTTTTCTTCCTTCGCCTTTCGACTTTCAGACCCTTTCTGCTTTCGTTCTTCCATGGCCTATCTCGACCTATCTTTGATTTTTTGTGCGATTGTCTTTGCGGCCGGCGTTGACGCAGGTCACATTAAAAGACATCGCTTTTCGACCCACCGTGGTCCGTGTGTACATCATACTGCTTCAACCAGGCATGTTACGACGTCTGTTGCAGTTACCACCACGCACACCTCGTCCACGCACACCCTGTCTACGCATGCTCCTTCGTCAACAACTACGAGCACTATCAACGTTGTTGTCCCCTCTGCAATCAAACCAACAACCCAAGCTGTACAACCTCTCAGCACATCGCTGGTGCCTAACAACATCAAGGCCGGTATTGCAGGAGGAGATGCTTTTCCCTACTTGAAGGACCACATTGGTTGGTGGTACGACTGGTAAGTCTTTCTTTCCCGATGTCTTGGATACGTGCTCATCAATCACAAACGAACAGGTCTCCAAACCCTTCGAAGCCAGGCAAACCGATCCCTGTTCCAATGCTGTGGGGTAATGGCACCGTTGATAGTCAAGATGCGCAGCGCTTAAAAGCATTTGAACATTTGACCACGGTCCCACAATATGTTCTGGGTTACGAGGAGCCGGACTGTCCTAGTGGCGAAGGCTCGGCTGGAATGTCCGTGGAGGATGGAGTCGCGAAGTGGGAATCTTTGATTGCACCCCTTCGCTCCAAAGGAACCAAACTTGGGAGCCCATCTATGTGCAGTATGTCTTGTGTTTGAATAGCATCGCAGCTCCATCTTTAACCCACTGACTGCTCGCCCTTTTTAGAGCAAATCGACGAGACCTGGTTAGCTGAATTCCAGGATCGGATTTCTACACCCTGGGACTTTACTGCTATCCATATCAACAAGAACAGCTTGGATGGGGTGAAGCAGGATATTGTGAGTTACTTACCTTCAATGCTGGATATGAAGTAATACTGATTGCCTCGGTTTATAGAATCACTACCTCAAATACGGGAAGCCTATCTGGGTAACCGAATTTGCTTGCGTCGATGGTAGGTGACCCGGCTTCCTTTCGATAGCGATCCTGACTCGAGCTCTTCATATCATAAAGATTTCGAGAAGTTCGTTCCGTGTACCGATCAACGAGCGATCAACAATTTCATTAACGAGATAGTCCCATATCTTGAAGACCACCCTAATGTCTACGCCTATGCCTACAGTAATGGCCTTGGGCTTGGCGACGTGTGGCCATTGATGAACGGCAATTCGCTGAGGTAAAGTTCATTTCTGTGTTGGATAAACTATATCTGACCTGTCGGTTGCAAGCGAATCCGGGCAAACATATCTCGCTGCGATCAGCAAGTATCATTAGATGGTACAAGCTAATCCCACTTTTTTTTTGTCCACTTCATGTATATACACCTGTTTCTCCTGAGGGTAATTGCAGATTTGACCTACCCTTTGTGCCTGGATCATTCATTAAGCCGTGCTGACCACCCAGCGAGTATCAAACAAAGAAAAGGTGGAAATAATATAAACATTTTTATCTATGGATTGCTAACACCTAAAGCTTAGTAAATATAGGGTACAATCCGGTAGGGCACTAGCTTCGTGTATTTAGCCCAATCTTCTCCATACCTATGATTGACAATGTAAATTGGCGAAGTCTATTAAAGAGATGGATCCGACGTACTTCTTTGCACACGCCTCATCGTCTCGACGTTGTCTGTGGATGAGCAGGATTGCAAAATATATGACATAGAAATAGGTGATGGGAGTGTCGAATCCAGTTGGGAGACACCACGCGAGACCCATAATCAAATCTCCACTGTAAAGGCGAATAAAGCCAATAGATTGCAGGTAAGCATGAATATAGCTTACAGATAGTTAGGGTGTCGGGAGCGACCCCACCAACCGGATGTGAGAAGCTTAGAACCCTTGGTGGTGGTCATGTATTTGAGGTCTGACATGTGAACATTTGAGTCTGCTCAGTTTTTTTTTTTCTCGAGAAAAGCAAACTCACTTTTCGGGTTTTTTCCGTTGCGAAAGTTGTTCTTCTCGCCATTTGCATCTCTAAATATGTAATATCCCAAAAAGTTGACGAACAAAACACCAAGGGTACGGAGAGGGCCAAGTTCGACATGGTGGAAGGCGAGGTAACGGGCTTGCAGAGTGTAAGTCAAAGGAACAAACGTCAGGTCGCCGACGGCAAGCATGAACCCGAAACCGTCGCTTGTGATGTCCATGGTCGTGAATAGGGCAGGCTATAAGGAAGTAAAGGTTAGAAATGGTTGATAAAGAATTTACAAAATCTTACCTCGTTGTACAGACCGTCGGCAACATACCAAGTTTGGAATGCAAGCACCAACCACATGGAGTCTGTCACTTGACTGAACCCTCCTCGACGCGTCGATTGTTCGCAGACCATGCTGATATTGATAAGGACCCAAAGGATGAGACCAGGCCTGAGCTCATTAAACGACTTGATGTCGAAAGAACCGATGGAAGGGTTTAGTTCGCGTCCAATAAACCACTAGAAATTGAAATCAGTTTACGGCTCATGGAAACATCATGAAATAACACCGACGTCATAGATGAAATTTCCAGAGTTGCCCCCAAGGGCCAAGAGCTTTCCCTTTCTGAAAGAAGAGATGTAACAATAGGTTGCCTGAACGAAAGCGTTGATGAGTGACGCGGTGACGATGCCAACCCATTTGTCGTAAATAAAGGTGAAAGATTCTGGCCCGAAACGTTGGATGATGCCAGCGGTGATTCCCAATGCCAACAAAAATGTAGAAAATGCTGAAACGTATTGTGTATCAGCAAATGTTTGAGAACTGTAGGAATCTCGGAGACAGTACCGTTGATTTTGTACTGTTTCTTTCCGCCGGTGCGCAAAGTGGTGCCTGCGACCTGGTCTCCAGGAAGCACAGCCCACGCGACGACGCAAAACGCGTACCAAGAAAAGTAGATGAGACTAGCTTCAGTGTCCCATAGCCCCTTCCACCAATCTAAATTTGTGACAGCGTTCAACACATGTTCGGAGGCTAAATCCAAATTGGGTGGACAACCCCCTGCCTTCTCGGAGCAACCAAAATAGAGGAGGTAGGTAGCAATGGGAACGCCTACTGAAATGGCGAAGGCACCAGGGGGTCCAAGAAACTCGTAGTGAGCCGTTTGGGGGTTTAGTTTGGAGGACATGGCGGTTGTGAGCATGGAGGATGAAACATGGTACGATCTGGTACTCTCTTGGTAACAGAACAAAGTCCGGCAAACGGAGAACTCGGTTCAGGTACGCCCTCTATTTGACATTCGCTCGGTTACATATGTACATGCTCATTTCTTCTTCTTTCTCTTCTATTTTCATGCCCCTACTATGGCCCTAGCCCAACGCCTCAACGAACTCGCGACTGCCAACTCAGAAGGTCTCCTAAAGTATGCCGTCGCTCTCTGTGCCCACCGCTGCATTTTGTGACCAACGTTTCCAGCGATGATGAATACCGTCTCTTGCGTCAGAATGTATTTGAACAATATTCGAGCAATGCAGTCGTCCCCGTCGAATCCCCCATTGTTCCCATAGCCCGCGTCCGTGTCCGTGGTGAGTCCCTGTTATGCCTGCCAACACCTGCCAACATTAATTAAATTTCAGGGTCGTCGCCGACACCAATTCAGCGACGGACAGCACCTAAAGTGACTCCCGACCAGACCAAACCTCCACATTCTCCAACGCACGCAAAGACAACCGTCACTTCCAGTGTGGCCAATCTCTTACGCCGAGCCACAGGCCGCCGAACCCCAAACTCCTTTAACGACTCACCCACGACTAAAGATACACGCAAGGGTAATGGTGTGGACCATGGCCCCAAAGATACCACAAAGCGCAGCATAATGATTCCACGATTCCACAAGAAACCTCCCGAACTGCCGCGTCTTCGCGTGGAAGTTCTTCGGCCTCTCACAAGCACTGTGGAGTCTCCCAAATTACCAACCATACATACTGTCAGTGAGCATCGGAATCCTCCCCCAAGCCCTACCCCCTCTTCAAGGCAACCACTATCACCCCTCCATCCTGGGAAATCAATCTCCACTATTCGCGATGTCTTTGATGACGAAAACCTGAGGTCTGCAACGGACATTCGTAATGCCATTGCTCTTACGGAGGACGAAGGTCGTCGACTAGTCAAAGCGTTCAACAATCTTGAAAGCACCACGACCCGCCGGGTTCAAAAGCAAAAGGCCCACCGCCTTCCTACCACCACACCTGCGAACATCAACATCCTCCTTGGAGGCAAGGAATGGCGCGAACATCGCTTGGTTTCATCATCATCGTCCCCGTTGCTTGATTCCAAACCGCGACACATCCTAAGCTCCGCCGAGAGCAACAGTGACGGAATATCGATTCGCTCGGGGTCTTCCAATAAGACGAGCCTTTCTCAATCTAGATCTATCTCGTCATTACCGAAGCAACCACCCATTAGCCCCCTTTCCCCTCACTTCCGCACCTCTTCGATTACCATGCCACGGAAGGATTCGGTCTCGTCAATGTCTTCACAAGCGCCCTCACATGTATCTGCTGGGATGTTGGGCGTAAGTACCCTCTCGAAAAGCACAAGCCATCTGGCTCTTCGAAGGCTGAAGGACAGCCAAATGTCAATATCCACAGAGACTGTGGGGCAGATCGTCTCCGAACCCCAGGACAGTGACGAGGACGCAGAACTCTCTGATATCCGTAAACGACGCGAAGATCTTATCGGACGGTACACCGCACGCCTGGAGTTTCTCAACGCTAAGCTCAAAGGGGCGGAGCTTCACGAGAAACTTCTCAGGAAATGAACCCATTGCAACCTTTCACTCTTTTCCCATACACGCCATCTATTCGGGCACTTGCTTCCACGATATATTTATAAATTCATCTATAATTCGCTGTACTCACGACTATACTACTTTCAGAGAGCATAATAAAATATCCATCCGATCAAGTCATGAAGATTGATACATAGCCCCCCTGAGTACCAAGCACATCATGCAAGATCACCTTGAAGCAGGGCACAGAACAATTAGGCTTTTCGAGGCTTTCCGTGCCTGCTCATCGTTCTATAGCCATCTCGGAGCTAAAACGCGAAGGGTGCCTACCTTCCTACTTGCACAGCATCGGTCTAATTATCTTCGCGTCGTCCAAGAGTTTTTTGCGCAGGTAACGCGAGCCGTACATCCACATCTTGGGTCTAACCCAACTCTAAAGCCGCAGAAAAGTTCCTTCGGCCCTCTGATGATGACCAATGTGCCAAGTGGTGGGTGCATTTGAATTTTGATTGGATGGCAGTCCGAGGTTGTAATCCCATAATTTCTACCGACACAGGATTGGGCTGTACTTGTTTCCGCAGCATTTGCGCAAGGGGAAAGCAGGAGGTCATGCCACCTTTACAGCCAGAGTTGAAGAGGACATTCAGCATTTCCTCCCGCAAGTTAAAAGGACGCCGCCTGCGATGCATACTGCCTTGAACGCCTCCCACCATGTCCGAACCCCTTATCCTCGTCCTGCAGCCGGATAACCCTTCCAACACTAGAATCATCGATAAAGATACTGGGGAGCTCGTATATACTGTGCACACCGAGCACGAGAAAGAGACCACCACGTATCTCAAAGATGCCGATGGGACGCTTGTAGCGCAGTGGGAATGGCACGACACACGCTCAGATATTCTAACCCTAGGAAACGCGAAGCCGATGCCGTCGAGTGCATGGCTGCAGAAGAGCTTGATTCCCTTTAATAGGTGAATGACTAGGGATGGTTGAGAGGAAGAGATTCTTACTGTGATGAGTTTCAGTTCTGTGTCGTTCAAAGACAACAAAGCGAGATCGTTCAAATGGAAAGGCGTCGAAGGAGGTGGTCAAATGCAGGTACAGCCCAACATACTAACCATCTCCCTAACTTTCCTCATAATTATGAAACGATAGCTCTACTCTCCGGAGGAGAAAAACCATCCTATCGCAGGGTTCAGTAAATCCTTGCGGTACACCGATCGCAAAGTCAATCCACCTGCCGAGGTAGTCCGCGACGCGACATTGACATTGGGTACCCGAGCTCAAGAGATCACGAACTTGGTGGTGATATCCTTTTTGATGCTTGAGAAAACCCGCAGGATCAAAGAGACATCCCAAGGATCGGTTGCGAGTGCGCTTGCAGTCCAAATGGTTGACACTCGATAGATGGATGAATGCAACGTTCTGTGGTTTTTGATTTTCTGGCCAAAATATTAATCTCGCGTCGAGCGCACACTGGTTCGCTGTGATAAATAACTTAATTCGCCCGTTAGTCCTACACATCATAATCCTCTTCATTTTCCCTGTGATTTCTTGTCCTGTATCCAGCGACGACACCGCC
>Ga0307513_10006502_pt1 | contig 15259 bp, 16 predicted proteins | sample 15_EM_MG_FD_202174 | JGI IMG/M metagenome (GOLD analysis project Ga0307513, IMG submission 202174) | Populus trichocarpa ectomycorrhiza microbial communities from riparian zone in the Pacific Northwest, United States - 15_EM | ecosystem: Host-associated > Plants > Roots > Unclassified | place... | reverse complement strand
TCCGGCAAAATTCAAACAATCTGCCGAAATATTTTGCCCCCCCCCTCTAAATAGTCCCACCACAGCAGTGTGTGAAAAAAAGTGAAAAGTAATACAAATCAATGAAGGGTCGAAAGGGGCTGAACGTTGATCGACGAAGCGGTCCGTCTTCGAGGCTCCATCAATCAGGGCATTTTTGGAAGGCTCACCTCAGCCAACTTCTCACGGGTGAGCTCTACTTGTCTACGACAGCAATCTGGTTTTCGGCGTCCTCAACGACCTTTTCGTCCGCTAGGCGCCTTACAGTGTACATCGGCTCGCTAATGCGATGTACTATCCTCAGAAATCCCCAGGCATCCCGCACAAGTTGGCGAACTACCACGACAACAAGCCCTGGCGGCCGCCGATGTCCGTGCAGTAGCGGGGGCAGTACGCGCCGGCCAGTACCACACCCGTCATATCTGCTCAATGGCAGCAATAACTAATGAGATACGAGGTCAGTCTGAAATCCATCCTAATCCGAAGCATTCGAACAGGAATTTCGTCATCGAACCCAAAGTAGTAGTATTGTATTCATTTGTCTATTTCCAGATGATACGTGCGCCACGGTCAGCTCTTCACCGGGCTTGAGCGAGAGCCATGGCCTCTCGACTATCACTAAATCTGTCAGAAATCCCAACCTCATTAAACCACCGCCGACACCAGACCAGGCAAACGGTGGCCCAACAGTGGGTTCCTCTCCTACTAATGAAACGGTACCGTTGTTTCTCAACCCTTGGAGGCTTGGTAGAAGCCTCTCGGCCTACCGCTATCACCGCCATCCTAGAATACATACGTGGACGTCGTTAGATATGGGTGGAATCAACATCAAGAATCTCCCTCCAACGTATTCTTCGAATTCACATTCCTTATCAACCTCTGCCCCAGAACTCTTGAAATTGCGTCATCTCGAGCTCCTCAATCCATCAGCCTCAACTCCTTGCCCCGCAATCCGAGATGCTCAGTTGAAGGAGCTCTATCCACGCGACAACCACTTATCGACTATCCCCACCCCAGTTTGGTAGCTGCACCAACTACAGACACTAAGGCGTCGAAGGCAATCCGCACGTCAGATGCTGAAGTCAATCATGCAGAAGGACGACACACCCGCCCACTGCTACGACTCGTCGTCCTGCAGCGTCACCGAGCAAGGTTATTGGCCATCGTCATTATCGCGGCGTCTCACGCACTTTGTCGACTTAAGCATTTCTTACGATGTCCGGGTGGCTCGAGCAGCATTGTCAGGAGAATCAGAGTTGGACTCTCTGGAGTTTGGTATAGAATATGGAAGCGCAGAGCTGGCCTGGTTCTGTGGCTTTTGGTCAAGGGTGAATTAGATTGCTGGTCGTCAGTTGATGTTACCAGTGGTTTATTTTGGGAGGTGCCCGTGTGAAATTCCATTCAATCTGTCCACTTATCATCAGACCTCTGCTTGCCTCCCATTCTCATACTCGGCTCGCAAGAGGGCCTACCCCTTCCGATGAAGTGGGCAGATAAGGCCAAAGACAAGCTCAAAGCAAAGGGCAAGGAGCTCAGGAATGTCCTTCGTCCACACAGTCCAGCGCCACCCAGTATTCACAGAGCTGAGGCAGACCCTCCATTGCTAGCGCCAGTGCCAAGCATCCGCAAGCGTGAATATGAAGCAGAGAACTCGGAGGATCGTTTTCTGGCGCCTAACCATCTGTCGACGGATAACGATTCCGTTGCTCCAAGCATTGTCACTCCATCTAACTCTATCACTCAAGACGCTAACCATCTGATCCCGAAGATCGTCGTCGAGGAAAGCCTGAAACCCTTGGAACGTCTCTCGAGTCCTTCCAAACGCCAATTCGTCCGAACTGCGAACCCTCAGCACGATATTGCCGTTCTGCATGTGGCATTTGTTCTCAAGAACTCCCCCGATCTACAGGAGCTCATCATTGCGGTTGAGAAACTCAATAGCAAGCCATCTGTAAGATAAACCTTCCCTCGCAGTACTAAATCGGCTTGATGCACAAGGACATAGCTTAAGGAGACCGTTGAACCCTGTGTTCAATTCACCACTCAGTTGAGCGAGGCTTTGGACGCTAAAGTGGATGGTGTAGACAAAGCTATAGCGACGTTCCTCAAGTATGCCTTCACTTATCAGCCGATTTTAGTGACTGAGCTTCTTATCCAGGACTATCAATGATGCGATCTCGAAAGACTCATCAGAGACTCAGATGTCTAGTGACTCCATCGCAGAAATCATCAATGACTCAATCACAGAAATCAAGGTAACGAGCTCGTCCAACAAGGCCCAACACAATCCAACCCTCTAGTTATAGGTCTCTCACCCTGATATCTCGATAATTGCAGAAAACAAGCATTCAAGCCGTTTCTCGGCAATTGCAAGCAACGTTTTGGGGGTCGCTCTACCAATATTTGATATTATCAAGGAAGCCAGCTCAATGATTCCTGTTCCGATGGTTCGGCCTCTCATTGGAGTTGTTGCTGGATTTCTGAAGGCGGCTGATGTCAGTTCTGCGACGACATTGTTTTCCGGGGTGCTGACGCCTCCACTTAGCAAGCCTGTAATAATTTCGAATGGATGAGGTGGCTTGCCAGCACGGCTGCAGAGTATGTTGTCCGCGTTGCCGTGCTTTGTCCCCAGGAGACGGAGGAACGTTGGACTCAGGCGATAAGTGCTCTTCAACAGCAAGTCATACGTACTCCAATACAAATCCCTAACATTTCTCACCTCTTCTGCAGAAGGTTGTCCACGATCGTACATGCAGCCGACGAATTTTCTCGCCGGAGTATTGCTTCTCGGTTTCTCCAGCATGGCCGTGACAAGGGTGACATCACAAGGATGAAGGAAGACCTCAATGCAGCCATGGATATCTTCAATGTACGATTTCCCTGAATGAATAGATTCATCCAACCAAGATTGACAACAGGCAGACGTTAATTTGAATATCAAAATTGATCTTGATACCATTTCACGGAAGATTGGTATGTGCCTATTTCTTTTCAGCCACGGCGTTGACCTGATCATTGTTGTAGATGACACTTCGCTTGAAAGGCTGGAGCGGCTTCCTTCACACAGCGACTCCAACGATCGCTATTTCGGCGACAGTCGCGAGCGGGAGATTGAAGATACCCTGCACTGGATCGAAGAGGCAGGTAGCAAGGACTTCCTCTGGATCCATGGTGCTGCTGGAGTGGGAAAGTCGACGTTGGCCCGTGAGCTCTTGGACCACTTGAAGGTCGAAGGGATCCTCGCTACGTTTGCCTCTTTTGTGATGGGTATCGACAGTAAACCCAAAGTTCTTGTCCGGATGATGGCGCGAGAGCTGTCGAGCTTGCACCCTGGCTGTCGACCAGCCATAGCACGTGCCGTCCGGGAATGCTCCGGAGAGATTCAAAGCCTCATTGAGTATATTACACACTTCCTGATCAAGCCTATCGCTTCCTTGGCATATGCTGGTCCCCTTGTCATCATCTTCGATGCCTTGGATGAATGGGCCTATCGACAGGAATTCCTCCAAGATCTCTTCGACGTTGATCTGCCACCCAACCTAAAAGTCATCATGACAAGCCGGTACTCAAAGGACATCGAATCCGTGGTCGATGGTGCGGCTCGGGTATACGAGTTAATCCCAGTTTCGAATAATGTCTGCCGCGCCTACTTCGAGGACAAATTCCAACAGATTGAGTGGGAAGGGCGCGAACCGGAACCATTCAAGTTCGACAAACTCGTTGAACTCGCGGACGGCCTTCTCATATGGGCTGCGACCGTCTGTGCTCTTGTCTCTCGTACAAGCCCCAAAAAATCGTCTAACCAGATCCTTGACGATATCATCGATTCATCACTTGGTCGCATGAAGAAGATGGAAGAACTCTACCAAATGGCCTTGGACCGCCTTTTCCCGGAAGATGATGACGACTTCAAGCAGCCGCGCTTACAGACCATCCTTTCAATGGTAACTCTCAGAGAGTCCCTCCCTCTACGAGATTTTGCAAGACTTGTGGACGTGCGTCCCGGATTCGTGAAGGATACCTGCTCAGGATTGAGGGCACTCCAAACTCGAGGAGCGTTCAACGACAGTACAGTTCAACCCGCTATCAAGCTGTTTCACGCCTCCTTCATTGACTACCTCGGCCACGGTCCAGCCCGCAATACCATGGTTAATAATTGCATCCACTTCTTTACACATGTGGCGGAACCAGATGCGGCTGAGCTGAACCCTTTTCCTTTCCGGAGGGCACAACTATACGTGTACATGGGCAAACACTGGGCAGGCCACATGGAAGAGGGGCGATCTGAGGAATACTCAACGGCGTTCTCTGAGGTTACGAGTGATCAATTACGTTTATGGGTTGCGTGGCTGCTTTCTCGCCTTCTCTTTCTAGAGGGCAACTACCTACCTAGTTCGCTGATGCTGCAGACCTTGTCCACCGCCCTCTGCTCTGCTCAAGGAATGCCTTACTCTCCCGAAATATTGTTGCGTGACTTGTCTACGACGCAAGCAGTTGTCGCCGACTTTCGACAAGCTTTGGATTATGGAAAGATAGATTACTACAATCCCGATTTTTATATACAGAAACAGGATTGTAGGTCCACGAGCACCGATATTTTCATCAGCTGCCGTACTAAATGGCTTTCTATAGATGCTCGGCGTTGGGCTCTTGTTATTAACGGCCTGACAATTGGTCTACAACAGATTGAGAGGCTAAAATCAGACCAAACAGGCCTTGATACAGTCATCGATATTCTGGATAACCTCATCAAAATCGATCCTATGGACCTTCCGGAACACCCCGCCTTCTTGGACAATCTCGGATTTGCTCTCCGCTCCCGCTTCGAATTGAGCCGTTTGCGCAATGACCTCGAGCGCACTATACTGCTTCATACGAAAGCCCTAGGCGCTCATGTGCAAGACTCGCGCAATTACGCAATCTCCCTTGGCAATCTCGGCCATGCCCTTCACAGACGTTTTCATCATTTCGGGTCAAACCCAAAGGACATGGAACAGGCGATTGCCTATCATAGACAAGCCCTCGAGCTAATCCAACTTTCTGACGATCCTCTTCGGCCTTCCTCTCTCTATGCTTTGGGGAACTCCCTCATTCAAGCCTACTCCCTGGCTAGGGAAAGTTCAGATTATTTAGAGGAAGCGATGTCTTTATTCTGTGCTGCCACACAATTCTTCCGTCAGCCATACGTTCTTCGGGTTTATGTTGCGAGGAAGGGTAGCCTGATTGAGGTGTTTCGGACTGTGGCCCGGCATATCCAACACCCAGGCTTCGATTTTCGGGGTGTCCAGCTCGTTGAGTTAGACCAGGACCCTCACATATGGGTCGACCTCGAAGAGGGGAGAGTTGTCTTCAAGATTGTGGATCCCCTGCTGAGGAGGCATGGTACTCAATCGCCAAACAATACGAACAGAGAGGTAGATTACGATGATGTATACATCGTCGACCTTGTTACCCAGGTGGCAGCCTATTTCAGATCCCTTCAGGTTGACGACGTCCAGATCACCTGTGCCGGATTCTTACGGTTCTTGGATCTGTGAGCGCCTTTCTATCTATCTCTTTGACCCCTCATTGACCGCTTTCGGGTAGAGTTTATGATGACCCAGATGCTATCACAACAAGAAGGTCCGTCAGCTCTGGTAGTTATTCTGGTCGAACGAAGTAATCCAGGTGTATCTAGACATCAAGCTCAGAATCTAGGTAAGCGACAAGGAAGAAAAAAAATGTGCGTTCTCTGTCAAAGAAAAAAGTTGCGGATTACAGTAAAGGTCATTCGTCTGATGTGTAATTATCAGAACCGACCCATCTCGCATGTTTGCGCTCATCATCGGTATCGACAAATACAAGAACGACCAGTTCCCTGATTTACACGGTGCCGTTTCCGATGCTCGAGCTATCGAGAGCTATCTCATAGACGACCTTGGAGTGGACAAATCGCGCATCCGAATGCTCCTCGATGAAGAAGCTACTCGACAAGGTATTATCAACGCCCTAGTCGCCCTGAGGGACAATGATGACATCGAGCACGGCGAAGCTATCCTGATCTATTATGCTGGCTATGGTGGAGAAGCCTCCGCGCTGGATGAATGGGCAACAGAGAGCACAGAGAAACGAATTCAGACCATCGTCCCACAAGACTTCGACAAGGGTAAGGGGGTGCATCTAATTACCAATCAAACCTTTGTTTGGCTTATCGAGGACATCATGCGGAAACGAGGTGATAACATTGTATGTCCAGGAGAACGTATCTTCGCGTAAATTCCTAACGACCCCTTTCCCTTAGACCGTTATCCTCGATTGCAACCACTCTGGGGGGTTTGGCGGTTCCTCGCACGTCTTACTCGCAGCCTGCGGTGCAAGCGAGGTAGCGGGGGAAAGTGAAGGCCGGGGCAAATTCACTAATTCATTGATGGAAGCTCTACATTCCTTTCCACCAGACCAAGTGACATATGTCCAGCTCTTGGACCGTTTGCGAGATATTAGCGGGTGAGTAACCTCAGAAAAGAGGTTTAATCTTATTCTGAATTTCATTGAATTTCAGGCAAAATCCGCAGCTCGAGGGCGATAACAAACGTCGCATCGTCTTCAATTCAAAAGCTGCCGTCTGGGTCTATACTCCCTACACGTTGCGCTTGGACTCCGGACGATATATCCTTAACGCAGGAGCAGTCCATGGAGTGTGTCCCGACGCCGAGTTCACCGTATATGCAGACCATGACGGTCTTCCCAGAGGACCCAACCTCGGTGTCATGGTTCCTGACAAGGCCAAACCATTCCGAACAATTATGCGGCCACTCTCTGAACCTGGCCCATCCCTGGACATGGCAGCATTTGCAATTCAGACCCGGGCTGGTGCCCTGGCGGAGCTGAAAGTCATTATCCCGCCGGAGGACCAGCTTATCCCCGCCTTTGAGGCGCAAATGAAGACTCTCAGCGACGGTCATCACAGGATAACGCTTGTCGACGACCCTTCAGTCGCGCATTTGGCGATCGAGAGAGAAAACGACGAGATGGCATTCGTTTTCCTTGACAAACGTATCACTGCACACGGCATAACAAAGTACGCCCTCAAAGCCAAAGCAGACGACATGATACCTGTCCTCCAAGGCGCGGCACACTATCACTACCATCTTAACCGGTCGTATTTGGCTGTCGAGAGGATCAAGGAAGTGATCAAAGTGGAAGTTTTCAAGCTTGAATTTAGCGGCCATTTCGACGAGGGCACCTTTCGACTATTGAGACGTCCTTCTGGCGAAAACCTTTTGAAGGATGGCATAATCACCTTATCCCTTCGCGATGGCATCAACGACGTATTCGGCATCCGAATCACCAATACCTCAACGGTGGACCTTTACCCTAGCATCTTTTACTTTAATAACAGCGAATTGAGCATTAGTGGGTTGTCTCGGTATTTATATATATGTTTTGGTCTAACCTCAACCTGCAGCACAATATTTCGGATCTGGAGGTCCATCCCAGTTCAAAGTCGACTCACCTCTGCCAGGGAATGGAGGTACGCTGAACTTGGGTTTCAATTCTAGGTACAGAAGAAGTCTTAAGTCCTCCATTCCCAATGGCCAGGACATCGATGTTGGATTCTTAAAATGCTTCTTTCCAACTTTGCCGGTTGATCTATCCAAAATTGCAACTTCGTCGGTTGATCTGTCTAACATTACAACATTGTCGGTTGATCTATCCAACGTTCCAACTTCGTCGATTAATCCATCCCAAACTCCAAGTTTGCCAGTTGATTTGTCCAAAGTCGCTCAACATCCACCACTTAGATTAAGGGGTGGTCATGGTCGGCTCCCCCGGCGGGTTGAGATTTGGGGTTGCGTAGTTATACCTGTTGTGCAACGGAGGGCTAAGGAACAATAAAGTTCAGTACCTAGTTTGTTAATGCTGGAGTTGATATTCCAAGTGTCCGACCGCCATAATCTATTTCGAAACAAATCATCCTTTGTCCGTCTGCCGTCCTCCTTCGGCGCATTAAGCAACCCACTGCACTTGGAACTCACCGCGACGTAAAATGTGAACCATCGAATATCTCGTCAACGGCAGCCCCGCACTACGAAAAATTGGCTTGTCTTGATCTATTGAGTACTGGACGACGTACTTGGCGTGCAATTGAATATAGTGGTTTGCAGCGTTGCCCAGTCACTGTTTTCCTGGGTAATACAATACGCCGAACGTGAGGTGTGTCTCCAGGTGCGCTTCCCTTTGAGTAATTCATATCCTCTCATGAAGGAAATACGTATGATCACCCTTGGTCTGAAAAGTGAGATATGTAGGGAAAAACAAGTTGGGAAAAACTCTAAGAATTTTTGTACCGGCTGATTTCATCGTTCAAAATTGACGAATATATCCAAGGTGGAGTGGTGATGAACTCAGTTACAAATAAGTAGAGGACTGTCCAGAATCGATGGAAATGGCGCAGCCCGAATGAAACTTGGGGAGATCTGATTACACTCTGATTACAGTGAGCGAGAGGAGCAACAACTGGCACCAGCTCCAGCTCCAGTTTTTCAAGAATTTAGGTAAACATTCAAGTCTCTCGACCGAAAGGGACCCTGGGAGGACCGCGACGTGTCAGGGTCAACGGATGTCTTTTAAACCACCACTTCCAACGGGCTAACTCATACTGCCGATATCGGCTTATTGGATTTGGAATGACTCATCCAGTCCGGCTCCCCATACTGGTCATCACCGTAAACCCCCGCCGGCCTTCCCACCAGAATCAGCCAAAACCATGCTCACCTTTGGCTCACCTGGCGCAGTTGTACACCGTGTTACCTCTCTCTATAATTATATCCAAGAACCATGGGCGACGTTTCGACCTCCATATCCCACTTCCAACCCCTGGAGGGACACCTTGGGAACCTGAGTACAGCGCAGGAGAAGAGTCTCGAAGCTTTCAAGGAGAGTCTAACTAAAGCAGGGCTCTATAGCCCAGCCATCGATGGCCAAGACGCATCTCACGACGATCCGACGTTGCTGTGAGTAACGAACTATACGAGAACAGTGTTTATTCATCTTTGGCTTACGATCGTAATACTTGTTGCAGACGATTTTTGCGAGCGAGAGGCTTCAATATCGCAGCCGCGCAGAAGCAATTCACGGACGCAGAGAACTGGAGAAAGAAGCATGATGTGCACAAACTATACCATGAGATGAGCGTAGAAATAATCGAACACGCGAGACGGTTTTACCCCCGTTGGACTGGTCGCAGAGACAAGGTAAACCATTGACATATCGAACTTAAAAGAAAAGAAGGAAGTTCTAATTCTGCAATTAGCTAGGCCTCCCATTATACGTGTACCGCCTCGCCTCCTTAGAATCTATCCAACAAGAATTAGACTCCATTCCGTTAGAAACAAGGTACCAGCGTATGTAAGTCCACCACAAAACCCTTCCCTCAAATGAGAAGCTTCTAACCTTATCCACCTACATATAGCGTCGCCCTCTACGAACTCATGACCCAATTTACATTTCCCCTCTGCTCGCACCTCCCGCACTCTACCTCACCTACCCCCATATCCTCAACGACGACGATCATCGACCTCGAGAACGTCTCATTCAGCTCCATGTGGAGATTACGGCACCACCTCCAAGAAGCATCACGCCTGTCCACGGCCAATTACCCAGAAACGCTACATACCATAGCCATCGTCAACTCGCCGTCGTTCTTCCCTACTATCTGGAGTTGGATCAAAGTGGGTCAACTTTGGATTTGTGTTGACGTTCCTCCTGTTGAAAGTTTTTTTTTGTAGGGCTGGTTTGACGAAGGCACCCGCCTGAAGATTCGTGTGCTCTCGAAGGACCCAGGAGCAACACTATCCGAACTTATCCACTTGCACGACTTACCCACCTCTTACGGTGGGCAACTAGAATGGAAATTCGAGGATGAACCATACCTAGACGACGACGCTAAACAAGCTCTTGGTACAATGCCCAAAGGTCCTGTAATATTCAAGAACGGTAACGTCGTGGAATTGGCCACAACACAGGGTGGGGCAATGGATCAATTAACGCATTAATAACAAGTAGTGGTGATGGTAGTACGAGCACGGCATTGTGGGTATCGATGGGCGTATGTACAGTAAACGAAGAGCATTGGAATAAATAAAAAATATACACACAAAGCCCACGAAAGCATGAATGAACAAAAAAAAATGCGGATAATAATTTAGAAGTGGCGGGTCTAGAAAAATTCTTCATCTTCTGGTTCAGCGGTTAGGCCATCGTCATTCCAAATATCGAGGAACTAGGATGTAAGGTTAGGGGAATCACCAATAAAATACAACAGGCGCGTACCTTGGCTTTCTGCACTTCGGCGTCGTGTGTTGTGTGCAGTGGATTGGTGGCAAAAGGGAGACAGTCCCAAGAGATAGGCTTGTCGTGACGTTTTATGGCAGGCTTGTCACCAACAGCACTCTTCTTGCCAATGACAAACTTGTTACATTTGCTGCAACTATAACAGAAGTCCGCATTGAAGCAATAATAATGTATTCCGGATGGCGAACGTTGTCTTTTGGGATAATATCCATGACATTGTTCTGCACGAATGTCAGCGGATTATTCGAAAAAGAAGGGAGCCACATACAGCAGGTGTTTCAGAGGGAGCAGAGGTGTCTTGCGATGAAACTGGTTGTGATGAAACTGATTCTGGATAAGAGCCTTGCGAAGTTTGTGAAAATTCATGTAAATGCGTAAGTAGGTGTGAGGACGATATGATCTCCAACAGTTGCATTCCAGTCGTCGAGAGGACGCTCGTGAGATACTTGATGACCGTTAAAACTTCCTCCTGGGTCTTGTAGTCAAAGGCTGCGAAGTTCTCAGCTACCTGTAGTACTGCATGAAGGGCGCTGGCACGGTTGCTAATGCCAGGAACAGGGCTGGTTTCAAGGGCGACGATGACTGGGAAGGACTGGAACGAGTAACATTCGATGACAAGGCTCAAAGACAAGGAAGAAATTGCGGCGTACCTGGAGCGGATGGGCAAGACCTTGTTTGATAGTAAAGCTCAAAGCATCGATCGCTACGGCCTGAATCTGTGCATTTTGACACAGAGCGGCCTCCAAAACATGATCAAGATATCGCTGAACGATAGCAGAGCTTACACTGAGGTTGGGTTGTCAACGACTTTTTTCACGAAAGAATGATTTTAAAATCACACGTACCCGGAATCCGCAAAGCCATCAGTGTTGCCAACTAATTCACCCATATTCACATCGCCTGTCTTCCGTTTTCCCTTCGCAGACTCTGCAATTTCGTTTGAATAATAGAAAATTTGGACATTAACGGTACTCACCTTTCTCCTTTGCAATATGCTTAGCTGCCTCGGAGACCAGGAAATCTTGAATAACCTTCAAAAGACGACCTCGACCTTCTTCCTCGGGCGATGCGAAAATCTCGTCCATGATGATAGCCGATCGTTCAAGCGTCATCAGTGTCGGTTGGGCACGGAAGAGGAAACCCAGGCATTGCAAGATGCGCCCTCGTAAAGTCGAGTTGTCGTATTTCTCGTATACTTAGGGTTAGCAACGTGTTGTAAATGTGTTCGGTGGTTGAGTTCTAAGATAAATTGGGTCAGATAAACTTCAGAAAGAACGTCAATATTACCTGCGAGACATTGTTGAGTTCCGATGTAAACCCTAAATTATAACCCGTCAGAGAGGGAAGGGAATTTTCAGGGATTAACGCACCAGGATTCTCTTTCCGTAACGTATCAAGTTGCGATTCTCAGCAAGCAATGGCGCGATGAAAATAAGGATAACAAAAGCACGAAGTTTGGCAGGATTCACTTCTTGCAAAGTCATGAGTCAAATACTGTACCACAACGCACATGCATCCAATAGTTTCTTGTAGGATCTTTAAAAAAGCTCGATTAGCGCCGGCCAAAGAGAAAAGAACAAACACTAAGCAAACCTGTACACCACCCGAACCAGAAGGCTTGATAATCATTGGTCGTAGCGCAGCCCCTGAAGCTCATGACCGAATTTTGCAGCACTTTTCGGCTTGAGGCATCACATCTGGAATATCTTGAGCAGTAGTCTGAGGTAGCTTATTCTTCGACCTAACGAACGGTGGTCAGTCACAGGAAAAACCCATGTAAGTGCAGGCTTACTGAATTTGCATTCTTCAAATACGGCAGAAGAATAGACGCATTTGTGCCAGAAAGAACCGCAGGATACGGAGGCATTGTCCTAATGCAACTGATCGCCGTCTAAAAAAGCGTTATCAGAACATCATTACACAAGCCCGCTCCCCAAGACCTACGAAATCAGACAAATCCGACGCATCCCTTAATCCACCAATCAAAGCCTCGCAGACTTCCCCATACCGCGAATGCAGCGAATTCTTATCGTTGCCCTCCTTCTCTGCCATAATCTTATGCAGAACACTGTCATCCAGTGGCGACTGTCGATATTTGAAGTGCGGCGAAGTATAGGTGCAGTTTGTGATAGACGATTATGATTTGCGAGAAGAGTAATTTTCAACCTTCACGTTCTAAACTATACGCTAGTGCACAAGCAAAGGGGGACTGTTTGTAGAGAGGGCACGAGCGATGACTCAGCCGACGGTGCAGTCAGACGATGACGCGTGTTTCACTAGGCTCGTCCCCATCCGGCTTCACCACACGTGAGACTAAAGTGCACGTGGCTTGTGAGAGTGAACTCGACAACTGGCGAAGCCGGCTGGGCTGTCTCGGGACGATTTTGGCGGAGCCTGCCAAATTCATACCGCGGTACTTGGTCGAAAAACCTTTTATCTCCAAAAAAAGGTCATCAAATTGGGTATACAAAAAGTGGTTATTTTTTGATTTTAAGTAGAATGAGCTATACAAAAAATTTCGTTAAAAAGATGATTTTGGCCGCCGTCGCCGTTGATAGGTCCGTGCACGCGAAATTTCTTTAATTTTTTGACCTATCTCATTCGATTCTATGTACAAAAAAAATGATAATTTGTATATTCAATTTGAGCACTTTTTTTTGAGTTGTGGCCACTTTTTTCGATGAAGTGGCGAGGTGTGAAATGGCAGGGAAATCGACCATCACCAAAAAAGGGCCCGAGACAGCCCAGTCCGCTCGCGAGCTCGCTCCTGTTAGATCATGTGCTCCTGTGACGCTTTGTGACTAGAGCTCGCGAGTGTGACTGGCAAGCGAGTCTAGTGTTTCACCTGTTTTATAATAAATACTACATAAGCCACCATCTCATCCTAACTTCCCAACAATGCAAGCCTATGATTGTTACGGTTACCCTTATTACCCCCACTACCCCGACTACGGTACTGCTACGAGGGGATCTACTAATATATACACTACACACTCGTCCTCCAGTGAAAGCGACACCATACCTCTGGGGTATGATGAATCAGGGTATGAGCATTTTCACCGGTCAATCTTTGATGGTCTACTTATCTGTAGCAACAGTTACGGCCCCGGTGACGGATTCGTATACTTTATCCGTTCTGCCTCTGGAAAAAGCAGGCTCAGACGTCTTGGACTGACCCACATGTCCGATGCTTGGAAAGAATACATGCTTGCTCACTATGAATCCAAGAGGCCCGATCGCAAACCTCGTGGTCGTCGACGTCCACAACAAGTAGTTGACCAGGGATGATTTTGTCTCTTTTTGATCAATTTTCATCTTTAGTGGGTTGGTAGAAAAGCCTCACTGTAGTATTCTTCTGCTTACAGCTATTGGCAGTATATGACCCGCGATGCGAAGAGGATCGCGGTCAAGAGTTTTGCTTCGTGAAAGAAGGAGAGGGGGTTGATTCATGATAATGGATGGGAGCGAAAAAATTAGTGGACTCAGATTGGGGCATAGAACGTCCGATTCAAATAACAGCGGGGTTACGGGCGATACTTAATTACTAACATGATTGGTCTAGACTGGAGTCTTACAGATCTGACATCACCACAAATCGTCTCAGAGGTCCATTCCTAATGCACAACGTTTCAAATTCCATCTAAATAATATGGTTCCTTTCAACTTCGACATACTGTCTCTAATCTTCATCGAAGCTCTTCATACGGGCTCATCTTCCTTGCTGACGCTACGATTAGTCAATCGGACCTGGTATGAGATCACTGGGAGGACTCCCCAGCTGTGGACGAGGCTGGTCCTCAACCGAAAATCCCACTTCACGAACTTAAGGTATGCCCAAATATACCTTCAAAAGTCTGGCACCCTCCCAATCGATGTCCACATCGCGCAACCTGACGACGTAGACTCGAGCGAGATTGAAGGTGTTGCTAATTTACTTCATGGCCAAACATCCAAGTTCCGATCATTCGACTTTCATTTTCAAAGTCGCGATGAATTGGAGCACTTCATGTTCTTGATCGCTGAAGGCATGCCTGCACCATTACTTGAATCTTTGAAGCTCAGAGTTCAAAGCTGGACACCATGCGACACTCTCTGCGTGTTTGTATCCCTCTTCACCTGCTTCACACCTGCACCCCGCCTGGCTCACATCGAGATCCCGGGATGGCCACTCCCCAAATCTTTTCCACAACTCCCAAACGTAACCTCAATCACCATCGACAGCATGTATCTTGAGTCTATATCAATTCATAAAATAATTTCATTCCTCAGCTGTACCCCATCCCTCCAGCATTTCGTGTACAAAGGCCATGGTGAATCGTGGAACACCGTCACAGACTTGGACGACCCATATATTGTCCATTTACCCCATCTCGTCACAGTCGACGTTACCGCGCCAGGTTCTGGAGGAGATCTACTTTGTTTCATTAACGCGCCAGCACTCACGGAGGCCCGCCTTGATGGATTCCGTCCATATGATGTCGAAGGGCTGCAGGAAGGAGCTCTCACTGCATCACTCACGGACACTGTCCTTCTCTTATCAGCGCACTCGAGGAACCTCCGACGCCTTACGTTAGAATACACCGAATTTCTGGAAACACCCGGTGATTTTGAAACGATCTTCAACGATATATCCTTCCCACATTTAGAAGAGGTCCTCCTGATCGCGACGGATATCACTGACGAGACATTAATGAACGCTAGGAGGAGTTCGAATCTGAAGAAGCTCGAGCTGCGAGATTGTGAATGGGTAACCGGTACTGGTCTTTTAGAGTTTGTGCGGCGCCGGGGTAGCGATTTCTCCCTGTCTCTGAAGGGATGTAGAAATTTGAACATAACTCAGGAGGACATGGACGCAATCTCAGAAATGATAAAAGTCGAAGGACTTCATTAATAGATCCTCTTTTCTTCG
>Ga0307513_10006501_pt1 | contig 15261 bp, 11 predicted proteins | sample 15_EM_MG_FD_202174 | JGI IMG/M metagenome (GOLD analysis project Ga0307513, IMG submission 202174) | Populus trichocarpa ectomycorrhiza microbial communities from riparian zone in the Pacific Northwest, United States - 15_EM | ecosystem: Host-associated > Plants > Roots > Unclassified | place... | reverse complement strand
TATCGGCCAGTTCCTATGGTCTAATGGCTTAGGAGACTGGTCGGCTAATTTGAAACAGGGACCATCGTCAGTTCGAATCCGGGGGCAGTGGATTAGTCGAGCATTAAAAAATGCTCGGCGAACCACTTTTTTGCTCGGGGGTAGGTCTAGGGTTGTTGATGCCCTGAGGCCAATTCCTGCCAAATGTTGGGGTCGGAATGCTAGCTAGTGTTCGGGGGGTATCATACTATATGCCCGTAGCTTGTACTATCATCCCTCCTTTAAATACTGATTATCCCCTCGATATCTCACAGCAGTAGGACCCCTGCTGGAGATGTCAGTAGACAAAATAGAGCAAATTAGGGATTGCTCCAAGCACCAAGATGCACCCAGCGGGTGGGTAGGTTGGCCTGAGTTACCCAATCCTCAACCCCTTCAAAGATTCAATAGTAATCCTAAACTCAGAAGTGGGAGCGATTGATTGCAAGTCAGGAACAGCGGCAGTGGGTAGAGATAAGATAGACCTTAAGAGCATCGATTTGTACCGCGAAGCAACTTAGTAACACAGGAAGGTAGCTGAAGGCAATGCAAACCTATACACTGACAAGTGTATAACAGAAAAGCGTAGGAAACAATATTTATCATCGATCATGGTCTCGCCCAGGCGACTGTATCTGACTTTCAAGTCTGTTCCCCCGACTGCAACATCAGTAGAATTTGAACACGATCTACTACTTGGCTAGACAATAAATCGCTAGCCAGCGATGCTATGGTGGGACATGTGAAATTGGCCCACTACTAATTTCTGCCACCATTTTCAAAATATCCTTTTGACCTTCCTTCTTCTCAGCCTTGGGATGGTTAGCGTCCTACTAAGCCAGCTATATCCCTCAGCCATCTTTTGCCGCACATCCGCCAAAAGCGGTGCTGGGCAGCCTTGGAGCTCATATTAAAAGCAGGCGAGTAACGGTAGTGGTGGTGATATTATATATCCTTCTATTAGAACCGCAGAAGCGAAGAACCTCTGTTCTTGCGCTTCGAAATAAACCTCGAAGTAGTGACAAGAAGTAGGCAATAAAGAGTAACTTGACAGAGGCAAAAGCAATTGCTCCAGCGGGTGATATACTATGATGCTCGGGCAAGTCCCCGTGGACCGATGCGGGCCTGGCCTTAATGGGAGTATGATACCGCTACTATCCTGTAATAACCAAGAGAGCACTACCAGGAAACCCAAGTCAACTGCCAAGAAACGGCACCCCTACACCGTGACAGCAAAGCTTTGACGAGATATGAACGGAACCATGAAATTTCCTTATTGTCAGATCTTTGCCTAGCATCTTATCAAACGGTAAAAATTTTATTAGCTCACGTGCGAAGAAGACATACTCGGGTACCGATGCTTCTATTGCCGCCAAACGCCACTAGAGTACTATTCTAGCTCAGCGAGGACTTTCCGAGGAGGGGCGGACACGCAGGACTGCGATCGTGGAAACTAGTGGGATTATGTAAAAGTGCGCAGGGGAGGGTAGGGTTCGACAGGCCGGTTGAGAATCAACTTCATTCACGACATGGGCCCGAATCAGCCCTCCCGATAAGGGGGACGGGGGTGTATGATAGGATAACACCTGTATGCCCCGTGGTAGGCTCTGAAACTACAGATACCAACATAGGAAGAACCATCCACGATAACTCACTTCCAGTGGATACCAACCTTTTCAGCAATTCTCTCCTCCCTTACAACCGCTAGAGTATGTCCATTCTAATGCATACAAATGACAATGTACCGTACATCTACTGTCCCCTCCAAAGTCAGCTAACCAGTCTCGGAGGGCTCGGGAAAAAACACGCTTAAAGCATCCTCACTTTCAGCCTCCCACCCCGCCACGATTCCACACAACCGAATGACACTCCATGACGAGAAGCCCCACCCGCAAGCGCTTCACGCCCCCACCGACAGTAGCAGGCATAACCTTGCGCATACTGTACATATACGGTAGTGCATGGAACGCTAAGCTAGGCACCCGCAGGAGCTCACCTGTGTACCACATTGTCACATATCACGGACTATTCCGTTCATGGTACTCGTACATGCAGTCTCACCAAGAGGGTACCGGTACTTGCCCCAGGCAAGAGGTATCCGGAAACGGGGAATCGCAAAATATGTGGCAGAAAATCCGTGCGTATCACAAACTCACGACTCGCATTTCCGGATACTTCTTCCCTGGGGCAAGTACCGGTACTTTGCGGTAGGAATCCTCGAGCACTAGGACACTTATCAAGCCATAAATTGTATCGTATGTTAGATGTGATATGGTGTGCTTGTTGGCTGTGGGACGGGTTTGAGCGTCTTGTGGTGGTGGTGGTGGATTGGTGAGTAGGGAGGTTGGGAGAGGAGGAAGGACGGGGAGATTCTCTCTTTCTCCTGCTCTTCGCTCGTGTCCGCAACGGAGATATGCGCAACTTAGAGGGAGGGAGAGTTCTTTTATGTTGGGTGGGTGGATTATGCTGCGCTTTGGGAGGCGGGTGGGTGGGGGTACCTGTCTGGTGGTGGGAATGCGGTTTAACGGATTTTGGGTACAATGATAATATTATTATTATGGATTAGTATTTTTGATCCGAGCACTGTTTACCTAGCACTCTAGAGGCGAACCCCAAGAACGGGATGGTTTGGGTTGCAGTAATGATTTTTAAGTATTATTGAAGCTAACTCGACCCCCTTTAAGAATCGAAAGCTAAGTACTATATGGCACCGACCTATACGCTTAAAATGCCTATCAAAGGCCCATCTAAATAATTACTGTGACTTAAGTTTTCAAAGCGGGCATATGCGCAGAAACCCGGATCAATCATCATGACGCTGCCGTTAACTCCAGTCTCCAATGCCAATGCCAATGCCAATCCCAAATACTGAATAAAAGGAAACCCAAGCCCTCTAGTAATACTCCCAACTCATCTCCCACCGCGCCTGTGGCGGCGGCACTTCATCTTCCGGTGGCGGCGGAGTCTCCGGAATCTTTGGCGGGGCAACTGGTATCTTCGGAGGCTTCGGCGGCGGCGGCGGTTTACGATCTAAATGCCCGGGATTATTGAACAATTTCGAGCGACTAATTCTCCATTCTCCCATCAATGTTAGAAACGCGAGCACCCAAAAGCCTTTCAAAGAAGAGATGAATCACCGTCGCGCATCCGCCTCCTCCTCCACTACCATAGGAATCTCCTTAGTATACGGTCGCACATGGGTAGGTGCTTCGCCCTCCTCTTCTTCGATAACCGGAATCAATCCCGAGCGGTCGATATGCCACTCACTCAACTCATCACCCAAACACGTCCCTTCCCTTCTCGCCTCTCGCAAGCGATGTTCCTGCTCCATTTGGGACTGTAGTTCCTGCTCGCCTTCTTCGCCGAGACCCAAGTATACCCTTGCTAGATCATCGCTGATGCACGCAGTCTGGTGTCTGTCGAAGAATTCCGATGGAAGCATGCCTTTCTCACCTGCATGGAGCGAGCCGTTTTGGATGTCGTCGCTGAGGCATTGGACTTCGTGCTCTTCATTGAATCTGTATCCGCGTGCGACGGATGGGCGGCGGGTTATGTCGTCGCTGATGCAATGCGTGTCTGGTTTTGTCGCGGCTAGTCCCGGGAGTTCGGTCGGTGGGGACGGAGGGGAGCTTTTGGCGCCATCGGTCGATGTTGGGGAAGTTGGGAACCAGGGCCCTACGGGGCCCGTATATCGGAGCGTTGTTTTACCAGGCCCACTTGTGGATATTTTTGATACTGGTGGTGGTGAAGTTGGTAGGGGGTCTGAATTTTCCTGAGGTTTAGGTACAGGCTTCCGACGAGCTGCGACACGGTCTATTTCTAAAGAATCTGTCCGGTCGGGGCCGGACCAAGACTGCGATGACGAGTGCCTTCGTGGTAGAGTTCCGGGATCTGCCCTACTCCTCCCGAGCTCCGGAAGACTCACAACTGTGGTTGCGGTGCCTGGCCGGTCGGGTGGATCGGACGGCCGTCGGCTAGGGGTGGTCGTGGTTCCTGCTAGGGCGATGTCCAGTTCTGGAAGGATGGCTTCTGACCTGACCGTCTCAGGCTGGTGTCCTGCATGCCCGGGCGGGAATGCGGGCCCTGTTGCTTCCGGGCTCCCGGGGGTTGTTGGAGATGTTGGGGGGTTCCGCAGGTGTTGCGGGTTTCTAGAATCTTGCGCTAGCCGCTCACGCCGCTCGTCTTCCTCTTTTTGCCGTCGGAAGACTTCCTCTTCTTCTTGCTGCCTTCGGAGGACTTCCTCTCGGGCTCTTCTTGAGTATACCGATGATGATGTAACACCACTACTAGTACTAGACCGCCTGTCTGAGCCTTGTATGGCGGGTGCCAAAGTGTAAGGGAGGCTTAGGCTTGAGGAATTATTACTCGGTTCGTTGAGGAGCGAGCCTTCCCGACTGGAGACATTACTATATGTTGAGGCGGGTGGTTGCAAGCCCTGTTCTCTCATTGCATCTCGTTTGCGGTTGTCCTCTTCTTGCTGCTGGACTAATGTTTCTAGAATTTTTCGTTGGCGGTACGCCGAGTCATTGTAGCCTTGTGATGTCACGGTCGAAGCGGGGGGCGCCGCTTGTATTGGCGGACGAGGAGGCGGAGGAAGGGGCAGTCGTGTTGTTGAAGAGTTATACAATGGGGTGCTCCCCACCCCTCCACGTCCTGGTCCCAAGGTGGGAGCACTCGACCTCCGGGGATTTTGGACTGCCGTCCCCCTTCCAGGCGCAAACATACCTCCACTCATCTGCTGCGGGCGAGCCGAATTCACCCCTCCGAGAGGAGCGTCAGGCGGTCCACCCTGGTATACTTGCGAGACAGGCCTTGTTATAGGATTGTACATCGGGATCGGCACCTGCGGCGATAAACCATTTCTCCCAGAAACCGCCATCCCGCCAGACACCCCTCTGCCTCTCCCCCCTCCGACCATCCCCCTCCCCCGCACACCAGGCTCCCCCCGGTGGCTCATGCCAGAATTCATATTCCCGGTCAATCCTACGACCGCTTCATCCTCCTCGTCCTCAGCCTCCTCAAACGGATCCCCCTTCGGTAGTGGCGGGGCTACTCCTACCAGAGGCGACCTCTGTCCGATAATGTGCGAGAGCCCGAGGCGCTCAGAATTGTAGTCTATCCGGTATCCCGTGTCTTCTACTGATCCCCCGAAGGTCGCTTCGTGTGTTGATCGAAGGCTAACTCCTCGCTTCAGAGCGGACGGTACGGGGTTTTTGTGAACCTTTTCCCCTTCTTCTGTTTTTGATTTCATCATATTTTTCTCTCTCCTTCTCCCCCCCCTTAGGCTAGTGATGTAGGTGCCGGCAGTTGGTTGGGTGGCTAGCTCGGTGATGTGGGCGGATTGGTGGGCTACGTGGGGGACCAATTTTCCTGCTCCGTGCTTCTTTGTGCTTCGTTTGCTGTTGGTGTGAAGTTGGCGATAACTTAGCGGTTTTGGCGTGCGGGAGACTGAGGTAGGATCTTGGCTCAATACTGTTCATAGTGCTCCACCGTAAAGTGCTGTCATACTGTCCCGTATCATACCGTGCCAATGGGACGACAGGATATGTGGTGTGCGCCCTCACAACAATTGAGCAAGCCCGCAGAGTAACTTGGCCCAGAGTTGTTTATCCCACCATGCATGTCTCAGTGAGCCTCAAGGTCAGTCAAATCCTCAACTCCACCACTTGAGTCAGCCACTGAGGCGCGCTTGAAGAGGTTAGGTCCTGCGAATACTGCAACTTAAATATATATAAAAAGAGGCACGGGTTTTCATTCTCACTTTTGTTCCCTACTTCGTTACGTTTCGCGTACTGAAAAACCTTGCATTCCTCACTTAAGCTACTTGTAGTGGTCTTTCGAAGCGCCAGTTCGGAGTCTGAGTGGATGAGTGTGTGTGACAAACGATAATTAACCGCCTAGCACTCTGGCAGGTTTCCACCGAGAACATGAAGATCAGGATGTCGCCAACCTGCACGCTGGTCCTTGTTGTATTGGGTGTCTCAAGTTGTGGTGTGGGCCTGGATCTCGGCGGAGAAGACAATTGGGCGCAACAAGTATACCGATACTTGTACCTTACCGTAGCTCTTCTTCCGGAGGGTTGAAGCACAACGGTATCATACCGCTGTAAATGAAAGCCCGGTACTCGAGTACACGTAGAATCCCAAGAAAGGGGCCCCGAGAGATCAAGTTTTTGGACTAGGAGGAAGGGGAATGAAAGAAACTTGTTGCTTAGATTTGCTGATCGGGGTAGCAGTACCGTACCGGTACTCCGTTTCGATTCAAGGGTTAGATTGCCAGTACAAGTACGTTACTGGTACTTTACCAAAACCAAGTGAGGACCTAAAGCATTTGTATCCTTTCCCCAACTCCCCAACCTGCCACGACGAGAGCCCTTGGGGAAGACAAAAAGGAAATACCATTCCACAATTATTGTGATTTTCCAAAAGGTTGTCGCGACTTGCAGTCTGTGCCTTTCCTGCTCGAATTTTTTTTTCTCACTGAAACTGTTTCTGAAGACGCAAGTGGCGCTTTAACAGGCCATACCACAAAAACCGCCCTGAAGGACCAGATATACTGTGGTATTTTTCACCAATCTCCACTGATTTGATATCTGGCGTTCTGAAACCAAGAGAAAAAAAGATTCCTAGAATTTTTGAACTTTGGATGTTGCGACGACCTTTTGGAAAATCACAATAGCAGGGTGGAAGTGAGCACAATTTGAGCCCCCAAATGCAAACCAAAATAGATCTCTCAGCAAGAGAGAAAAAAAGTGCGCCAGATGCGCGGCGTCGTACAAATGACTCAGTACCGTGCCGGTAGAAAACTTGTGTACTCCATTCCACAGTTGCACAGCATATCGAGCGCATAATCTTATACGAGGATCTTTGTAATTACAGTTATCGATTTTGTTCGCCCAGCCACTTTCCTGGGAGAGGTCAGGCTTTGGGGTTGAGGTACCGTACCAGTAACTTTTAAACATAACGCGGACCGGTATGTTATGCAGGTAATAAAGTTGGACTTGCAGTTTCCTCCGGTCCCGTGGAATTTGGGAGTGATGAGTGGTGCGTTGGCAGCACAAAGGTTAGGAATAAGGAAAGTGATAAGTTACGGGGCAAATCTCTTCAAGACTGATTTAGAATTGGGGGATGGCTAAAGCCGACCACACCGTTGCTTAGCTAACATTATGAGAGTCAACTAGTACTTGTACCGGTATCCTGTGATATGAATACCCGGGGACCTGTTCCGCACCCACTTAAAATCTTCAAGTGTGCATTCAATAAACGCTCTATCTTTTCGCTTCTTTGCAAAAAATAAGACGGCTGGTCCCTAGGGCCAGCACTCCGGCGTCCGTCAAATCCAGGGCCCACGAATACCCATCCCCTTATGTTTGGGCCTTTTTGAGGCGAAGGTTTTAAGCGGTTCGCACTGTGGGTTGGTGATGTTGATCTTAGCCAAAACCAGTGGTATTGTGCACTGCAACCAGCTCAATTGGAAAAATAAACCTTCAATCTCTCCACGAGGGACGGGGGGAACCTTTTTCTTTCTTTGTTTTGGCGGATGTACTACTCATAGTAGGATCAAGGGCAAGTCGCGCGAGCCCGACTTTTTTCCCACATATCATACAAAAACAACCCACAAAATATGCGTAAAACCCCTAGTTACCATATGGGGTCGCCCGACTCAAGACACCCCCGGGCACATTACTAGTACGGTATTGAACCGGGGGCCAGATATGATACCTCCTTCATCAATCATTTTTGCCCAAAGTCGACTGAGGCAGCAGGAAGTAGATCCCAGGACCACGTTTCTCAGGCGTATGATACGGGACTACTGTACTCCTACTTGAAATTTTAGTTATGCACTATTACAAGTACTCGTACAAGTACTTGTACCATTGTTTTACCCCTGATCCCTGTATTATACAACTACAAGTATCTTATGACTTGTCCGAACCTCAACCGGGTTACTGCATCATCTGCTATTAAGGATGGACATTTGCGCTTCGTGATTCCCATGCACCCCGTTTCCTGACCGAGCAAGTATTGGATGAGAAACATGGCTCTGGCAGGCCTTAATACTTCCTAGTTAGCATGGTACCCAACTGGGTGGGTGTCTAGTCCTACAGTACGGCACACCACTAAGCCAGTCGCGCTTATTTCATAACAGTGCCGACCCTCGATGAATGATTGTAGTATTATTCCAGCCGCCTTGCTGAGGACCCCTAAAACCAAGATGTTGAGTAGTTCCACCAGTTTCCTTCAATTATTGTACTAGTACGAGTACGTTTTTAGTGTATTCTCATTTTCAATTTCATCGGGCCGGTTTCAGACACGAGGGACTGTCCAACCCCAAACAGTTCCCGGTCTTGGTGAAAAACAAGAGGATAGCAGATAATACGGTGTCGGAGTTACTAAGCCAAAGCCAACTAATCCGCTCACGCGGATTTGGGGAGCCCATAGAAGTAGAGGTGTTCATGCCAGAGGAAAAATGGCGAGGGGGAAAGGAGAAAGAAGAAAAAGTATTTACAGGTACTCGTCCCCTGAACCCAATGGTAGGGACAATCCATCATAGGATTAAAACGCATCTCAAACCATTAAAACCAACCCACCACTATAATTCATCCAACTCATATCAAAACTTTGGCCTTCAAAATCACCTTCATCTCCTCATAATTCTCCCCCCGCTCATCCCCCCATTTTAGCACGCTCGGGAACACCACCGCCTGAACGATCTTCCCATCCAATGCATTAACCGACTCCCCGGTGTGTGGATCAACCTGCGTCTCATGTTCCTGGTACACGTCCTCCATATGAGTACCATCGAAGGGAGCCTCGGCGGGATCAGACAGGACCTTGAATTTGGCAAGTTGGTAGCCGAGGTCTAGGGAGAGGGCGGCGGCAGATTCTACGATGCGATAAAGGAAATGCAGGCGCTCTTGCTGATCTGAAGTTGTGGAGAAGGGGGACAATAGGCTGTCTATGCGCTGGGAGATAGCCGCGACGACATGTGCTTTAGATTCCGCGGTGGAGGCCTTGGAGAAGAGGAGGAATGTTTGAGAACGCCATTTGTTGAACTCAGTTTCTGGAACTGTGCTTTATTAATCTTGTATCCCGATAAAAATTGGTACGAGCAGGACCCACCATTCCTCCCCATACTCCTTTCCAAAGCTCCAAGGCCCTCCCCAACCCCGACAAACTCCCCATTCTCAAACGCTCTCTGAATAACGTGTCCAGCAACCGCGCGGAGCACCATGGTTCGGGACTTGGGCTGTTGCAACAACCGATCAAATAGCGGTATCCGGGAAATCAAGATCTCTCGCAACTCCGGCGAAAGATCGAGGCGCTGCTCCGTGGACTTGAAATGTATGATAACCCAATCTTTCAACTCCTGCTCAAGCTGTTTAAACCGCGAGGCTATGCTGCGATCATCGAGAGATGGAGGCACGCTGTTGGAGCGCATTAGGGTTGCCTGCAGGGCTGAGAGTTGCGCATTTCGTTCTTCTAGTTGACTCATCAAATTCGTGTTTGTGGCGCTTAGTTCGCTGATTGGAGATTGGTCTTTTTCAGAACCGGCCCCTGTAAATGCCATCATTGGTGGAGGGTGGAAGGGGTTTTTTCTGGCTGTTTTCCTTATTATTATTTTCAAGTATTATAGCTGTTAGTCAGGTATGCATAGGAATTGGCGAGCGAGTGAGGTGAAGTAACCTTTTCTCAGCTTAAATATTAAGAACAGAAGAGCCACCAAAGTGATAACGAATAATCCCCCCATGACGCCCGCTGCCGCAGTTGCGGCTTTAGTGTTCGAGTCCGGAGTTGAGGGGTTCGTCTTTTGAGGCTGTTTACTGATGGGCGCCCCGGTGGGCGCCCCGGTGGGCGCCCCGGTGGGCGTGGGGGTGCGCGTATCAGAGGGGGCCTTGGAGGTCGTCATGCCCGGGGTAGGGGTGCTGGAAGCCAGTGGTGAGGCACCCGGATTGGTTGGCCCCAGTTCTTTTACGACGTATCCTGTGGGATTCTTTGTGAGAACTGTGGTGTTTGTACCATCGTCTAGAGTAACTATGGGCTTGTTGATGTCAGTAGTGGACAGCCTTGCAGTTGGGTACATGATGATTATTGGAACTCCATTCTGGGTGACTGTGGTTAGGGGTGCTGTAAAGGCAGCTGGATCCCCCGGGACCGGGAATAACTGTAGCTTAGTTACGTAGGGCTCGGCAGCCATCTTGATAATATCAAAGGTAAAGAAGAGTATGGGGGGAGGGATGGTTATGGAGGGGGAGGAGGAGGGGGGTGATAAGAAGGAGAGGAGGGAGAGGAAGAAGAGATGGAGTGCTGTACCGCGCTTGATGGATTGAGCCCGGTTCCATGAGTATAGCACAGATAGTAATAATGATGGTATAATAGGATATTAGGTTACCCCAGAGTATGTTAAATCTACGGCTGACAATTCCAACTTCACTCGTCTCGGTCGCTCTCCATGAGGCGCTGGCACCCTTCATCTTCTCCGCTCTCTCCCAGCCCCAGGTCTATCATTCTGCTTTATTGGTCAGCATGCCGGCGGTACAAGTACAGCTTCGTTCCAAAAGTTCTCGCACCCTGGCTGGTACTGTGACAAGAAGGGCTATAATACATCTGGTATGGAAATTTGTCACAGTACCAACCAGGGTGCGAGAACTTTTGGAACGGGGCTGTACACTACGGTGCCGTAACCCATTCGCGTATCAGACTCCATATTATTTTTACGAACTGGACACTCCTGGCGTTCTCAGCCTACCGTAGTAGAAGATGTGGGCCCTCTTCTTTCTCCGCCTGATGACCACGGATCACACCGACAACGGGCAAATTGGACTGATCATACCGTATCATAACAATAATAGGAAATTCTGTCATACAGTAAGGGAATTGTCGATGATTCCTGGCCTCCCAAGATCGAGGCTCCAGGCCCATGCCTTAGCGGAGCGAGGCTTTTTTTTTAGTCAACCAAAGGTCTATTTGCAGTGTTGCGCTTTTACTCTCGCTTGAGGAGGGGCGGAAAGGAAAGTTGTCTCAGCCAGGGCTATTCCAGCCAATGATTAGCTGGTTGTTCCTTTTTCTGTCAGCGGGGGTTGGTTTGGTTACACCCCGACTCCACTCGGACAGGGATGAAAAAATGGGGACTGGGAAACGAGTTGGTGGCAGTGGCAGGGATTTGTGTTGATCAGCAAGTAAACTTTGTGGGGGAGGGACAGGGTATGGAAATCAGAAACCCGGATCGGTTGCAATTGTGTCTACTTCTCCCTAAGATACGAATTTCTAAGGACTCTGAAGGGCTTCCGGTATATTTAGGTGATCTTGATAAGCCAGTTTGTGCTGGTGTCAGCTTTTGGTTATTGGCTTGGAATATCTTGTCGTTGATGAACTAATATGTCTGGCGCCCGCTCTAGTTGTCTGTGTCTCTAGGACTCATTATTTTCCATTCCACTGTCACTGGATCTGCCAGAGTACCACGAGTTGGTTGTCTTGGCAGGGTTTTGGCGGAAGGTGCGTGGGCCGGTATTGTGCTAGTACGATATCAGACGGGCGCCCAAGAGAAAGTTGATGGAACAATCAATCCGGGTCAACATGCTTGTATAAAATAATACGGAAACATCTCTCCTTATGCCGTAGCACTCAAGAGGGGGTTTTTGGTTTCCCAGGTGAACTATGGGGCACTGCGCACCAGCGGTAGAGAGTATCCTTATTCTGCCCTGCTTCCCCCCTTCACTGGGCCCTTCCAAAAGTGGAAATACCTTAGCCGCCATTAGTAAGATAATAGCCAACCTTTCCAACCTCAGGCCACCAGTAATAGTTTCGTGCTACCATACGTGAGGGGTCACTAGCTGGTTGCATATCAGAGCTCCCTTCATTCATCGTAGCTATTTCTAGTATCATAGAGATCTGAGGACTATGTCTGCTGGGCCGTGATAGCAAAAATGACTAGATCCATTTGCCGGTGAGAATAAATTTTTAACAGAAACCCCTACAATTTAGTCTCGTATCACGCCTTTTCCCAGGTCTTATCCTAAAATCGGACGAGGCTTAAAAGCCACAGGTTGGTGGTTGATGGGCCAATTGGCATTTTGCTGTTCTAATATCCTGTTCCCAAAGCAAGCCATCCAGTGATACAAGTACTTATGCTGTGCTACAGTCACAATACTGTCTGATACTCAAAACTCGCATGTTAACCTACAAAATGTGTTGGACAGCCAAGATGGCCCCAAGTGCCTGTTTTTTCAGCCTCAGCCCCAGCCCCAGTCCTTGTACCGTACGGTATTGTTGCGTGGTTAGAGGGACAGAAAATTGGGCACCGCAGCGCATAACTCACAGTACTCGTACTGGTGTTTGATCCCCGTGAAACAACCCGTGCTTCACCGGCCCAACCCTTCGAGAGCGTGTGAGTGAGTGTTTAGCTACCACTAGCACAGTCATCCCTCTGGCCGTAAATATTTTATTCCCGCATCTGATCTCCAAACTATAGTTCCAACCGCTCATGGCAGGCGTTCACAGAATCGTGGTCGGCCTCGACTTTGGTACGCTTCTCCTCCATCACGAAATCCAAGTAGGGGCTGACACAAATCTCCCCAGGGACCACATATTCCGCCCTCGCCTGGGCATCAACCAACCTCCCGGGCCAAATCAACCTGATAGGAAACTGGCCGAGCGCCGGAATCCTAACTCACCACAGCGCTCCAACAGAGGTCGCCTACCACCAAGGCAGTACAACAGATTTCTCATGGGGCTACGACATCCCGAGAACCGCGCGGAGATTGAAATGGTTTAAGCTACTTCTAGAGAGTAACGATGAGCACGTACAAAGTGGGACGCCGCTGCCGCCGGGGATGACGGCGATGGACGTCACTCGGGATTTCTTGTCAGCGCTGTACCAGCATGCTATCGGTACGCTTTGGAGACAGAATGGGCAGGCGGTGATGTCTATGACGAAAGTAGATTTCGTACTTACGGTGCCAGCGGTTTGGTCGGATACCGCCAAGCAGAGTGTGTTTCTCTCTCTCTCTCTCTCTCTCTCTCTCTTCTTCTGGATTGATTGATGGGGCGATTGGGACCGGCTGATGGATTATAGGGACTAGAGAGGCGGCGATCGCGGCGGGAATGTCGAATGAACATAACCTTTCATTACTGTCAGAGCCAGAGGCTGCGGCGATATATACTATTAAGAATCAGGATAGGAATGCTATAAATGTATGTTGCTTGATTCCCGTGATAAACCTAGCTGACATTCTAAGGTTCACGACAGGATCGTAGTCTGTGATGCTGGCGGTGGAACAGTCGTAAGTTCAACACCGCACACACGCAAAAGCAAGAACCACAACTAACCGTGACTCAGGACTTAATCTCCTACACAGTCCTTAGTATCATCCCTCTAAAAGTAACAGAATGCGCTGTCGGAACAGGTAAATCCTCCTTGGAAGCTATAAACCGTCTTAAAATACTAATCCTCCGTCGCACAGGCGACTTCTGCGGCTCAACCTATATCGACCGCAACTTCGAAGTCTTGCTCCAGCAGCGCATGGGCCATCACTACAAGAGCCTGCGAGTAGAAACTCAGCAGCGCATCGTAAAAAACTTTGAAGAGGTAAAGTGTGCGTTTAGGGATAAACCTGACCAAAATGTATATCACGTGAATGTTCCGACGATAGACTCAATTCCGGAAGCGGGGATATACGGCGGGGAGTTCCAATTGACTCGGTAAGCCTGTGAGATAAAGTGTGCTGAAGCGGGTGAGCGCTGCTAACGGAGGGCGTAACCAGCGAGGAAATGAGACGATTGTTTGATCCGATAGTGGACCAAATCATGATTTTGATAAATAGTCAGGTACAGTCTATCAGCGGCGAGGGAAATCAAGTAAACGTATGTCCGTCCCGCAATTAGTTTGAGATGTCATGTATACTAACCGAACTACAGTCTGTCCTCCTAGTCGGCGGCTTTGGAGAATCCCCGTACCTCTTCCAACGCCTAGAAACCTGGTGCCGACAGTGGGGAATCAATGCTATCTCCCCCCACGGAGCGTACCTCTCCCCCCGCTCCGTTCCCTCCACCAAACCGCTAACAACCCCCATCAGCGCAACGGCGGTAGTAAAAGGAGCCGTTCTGCGGGGCCTCGAGCCATCCCTCCCCTACCAAATGAGCACCGTTGTCCGGCGCGCCCGTCGGCACTACGGTACTCCCATGAGCTCCCCTTTCATCCAAGGCAAACACAACGAGCGTGACGCCTACACCGACCCAATAACCGGCCGCAAGATGGCGCGTAACCAAGTAGCCTGGTTCTTGCCAAAGGGAGAGGCAATAACCGACGATCGACGCATAACCCGGAACTTCTGTCGTAGCTTCAAAAAATACACCGGGCCATGGATCGACAGCATGGTTGCGTGCGATCTAGACCGCCCGCCAAACAGGGTCACGCGAGATGTTAAGCATGTCTGCAATATCACGGCGGATCTGAGCTCCGTGCGCAAGTCCTGTTACGAGAAGAAGTGGAAGAACTGGAGGAAGTATTACATCGCGAGATATAATCTGGATTTGACGATTTCGAGTGGGGATATGAAGTTTGAGTTGATTTTCAAAGGGGCGAGTTTTGGGGTGAGCTTGGCCCTCTCTCATTTAGTGTATTGTTGCGATAGAGCTGACAATGGGATGTAGAGTATAACGGTGGACTTTGACCTGTAGATGCGGAATGGTAGATGTTGCGGGCGGGGGAGTGTTGGGATGGTTATGGTATATCATTCCCGCAGCCCTTCCCCAGGATCTTCCGAAGAGTGAAGCATTCGAATTTAATTGCGAGAAAGGCTCCCTCGAGTAGTGGGCAATAATAAACATCGTACGCTTTGTACACGTTAAGTAAACCAAAAGAACCAACCATTCCCACAATACCCCAGGGGCTTCAAGGTAATAGGAGACCAAAGTATCCAGGCACGAGTAGTAGAAGTGAGCTGCTTAACTTTTTGTGGGGGGAGGGTGTAAACAGGTCCCTTACATACATGAAAACTCTCTTGCAGATGTCATACTACGGTATGTTGAAATAGTGCTTTCTGATATGTACAAGTTAAGGGCATATAGTACCCGAACACTAGCCAGCAGCCCCACCGCAACATTTAGCTATCATAGAATTGACTGAAGGGCATCACCAACCCCAGACCTACCCCCCAGCAAAAAAGTGGTTCGCCGAGCATTTTTTTAATGCTCGACTACTCCACTGCCCCCCGGATTCGAACTCATGATGGTCCCTGGTTCA
>Ga0307513_10006499_pt1 | contig 15268 bp, 12 predicted proteins | sample 15_EM_MG_FD_202174 | JGI IMG/M metagenome (GOLD analysis project Ga0307513, IMG submission 202174) | Populus trichocarpa ectomycorrhiza microbial communities from riparian zone in the Pacific Northwest, United States - 15_EM | ecosystem: Host-associated > Plants > Roots > Unclassified | place... | reverse complement strand
TCGTCCACGCCGCGCGGCGCGCCAGCCCGGCGCCGGCGCACGCCCAGCGCTTGCTCGCGTCGTTCGCGCGCCGCCCGCCACGCCTGGTCATCGGCGCGGCATCCGTCGGTCCGCATGTCGTCGGCATCGTGCGGCCGATCATCGTCGTCCCGCCCGCGCTGCTCGAGGATCGCGCGCTGCTGTGCCCCGCGCTGCTCCACGAGCTCGCGCACGTCCGGCGCCGCGACGCGCTGGCCCGCATCATCCAGCTGGTCGCCGGCGCGGTGTTCTGGTGCTGGCCGGTCGTCCGGCTCGCGAGCCGGCGGCTCGACGTCGCGCGCGAGGCCGCGTGCGATGCCTGGGCGCTCGAGGCCAGCGAGGTGCCGCGCCCGGCGTACGCGCGGCTGCTCGTGCGCATGGCGCAGCTCCGCGCGCCCGCGGCGACGAGCCTGGCCGCGACGTATGGCCTCGACGCGCGGGTCGCCGCGGTGCTCGGCCCGCCGGCGCGCGCCCGGCTCGGCGTGGCGCATCGCCTCGGCCTCGTGCTGTGGATCTTTCTCGCGCTCGGCGGGGCGCGCTCGGCGGCGGCGCGCGGCGAGCGTGCCGCGTGTCGCTACACGCCGACGTTGGCCGAGGCACTTCGCCTCGCGCATCCCGAGGCTGATCGCGACGGCGACGGCGTGCTGTCGCGCGACGAGGCCTGTGACTTTCAAGCCGATCTGCGGCGCCGGGTCGAGTCGCCCGTGGCCGCCGATCAGGTGTCGCGGCTCGACGAGCTGGATGAAGGTCTCCTGACGGAGCCCCTGTGTTGCAATTGTGACCGCGGTGCGGAAGACTCCGCGCCCTGGATCGAGAAGCGCTCGGACGCGTGCCCATCCGATGAAGGAGTGAGTCGATGAACAAGCTGATGCTACTTGGCGTTGTCGTGGTGGCCGCGTGCTCGCCCGATAACCGCGGCCTCGAGAAGAAGCTGGACGACCTGACGAAGAAGGTCGACACGCTGTTGCAGCAGGGCGGGCGCGCCGGTGCCGCCGCGCCGCGTGCCCAGCGCAACGAGCCCGATCGCGCGAAGGTCTACGCGGTGCCGATCGAGGGCGACCTCATCGACGGCCCGGCCGACGCCAAGATCACGCTGGTCAAGGCGTACGACTACGCCTGCCCGTACTGCGAGAAGGTCCGCCCGACGATGGAGGACCTGCGCAAGAAGTACGGCAACGACCTGCGCATCGTGTTCAAGCAGTTCGTCGTCCACCCCGCGACGGCGACCGCGCCGGCGCTCGCGGTGTGCGCCGCCGGCAAGCAGGGCAAGTTCCTCCAGATGGACGCGCTGCTGTGGGACAAGGGCTTCAAGGCGCGCGCGTTCGACAAGGACGCCGCCGCTGCCGAGGCGGGCGGTCAGTCGCAGAAGTGCTGGGAGTCGGCCGCCGGCTGCCCGATCGTGCTCGGCTTCGCGCAGGAGCTCGGCCTCAACGCCGACAAGTTCAAGGCCGACATGAAGGAGTGCGTGCCGCAGATCCAGCGCGACCAGCGCGAGCTGCAGGCGCTCAGCGTCAGCGCGACGCCGTCGTTCTTCGTCAACGGCCGGTTCCTCGCCGGCGCGATGCCGACCGAGAACTTCGTGACGCTGATCGACGAGGAGCTCAAGAAGGCCAACGAGAAGATCCAGGCCGGCACGCCGGCCGCGAGCTACTACCAGCAGGTCGTGCTCGACAAGGGTCTCAAGACGGTCGAGCGCGCGCAGTAGGCGGCGCGGCCTCGGTCCATCAGGCAGCGGGAACGGGAACGGGAACGGCCGCGGGAACGGGAACGGCCGCGGGAACGGAAACGGCCGCGGGAACGGCCGCGGCAACGGGAACGGCCGCGGCAACAGGAACGGCCGCGGCAGCGGGAACGGCGGCCGCCGTCCGCTGCGATGTTGACGACGATGGCTGCGGCCGCGGTCACGACGGTGGTCTTGGCCGCCGCGTGATCTGCTAGGCTGCGCCGCTGATGGCGCGGCTCACGGCGATTCCCGAGCGTAACTGGGTCAACATCCAGTGGCTCGCGCGCCTGCGCTGGGCCGAGATCGCGGGGCAGGCCGGCACCGTGCTGGTCGGCCAGTTCCTGCTCGACGGCGCGCTGCCGATGGCGGAGCTGCTCGCGGTGATCGCGATCGGTCTGGTCTCGAACCTCGCGATCGAGCTGTACTTCTTCGGCGACCGGCGCCGCGCCGAGGACATCCCGCCGCCGGTGCACGAGCGCCAGATCGCGCTCGTGATGATGCTCGACATCGCGGTGCTGACGGGCCTGCTGTACTTCAGCGGCGGGCCGCACAACCCGTTCGCGTTCCTCTACCTGGTGCAGATCGCGCTGGCGACGGTGCTGGTCCGCGCGCTGTGGAGCTGGACCCTGGTCGGGCTGTCGTTCGTCGGCTTCGGCATCCTGCTGCTCGCCTACCAGCCGCTCGCGATCCCCGACGACAGCCGGATGATCGGCATGTGGGTCGCGCTCGGCGTCGCGTCGGCGTTCGTCGTCCACTTCCTGCGCCGGATCACCGGCGCGCTGGCCGAGCGCGACGCCGAGCTGACCGAGGCGCGCGGCCTGGCGGCGCGCCAGGAGCGCCTGGCCTCGCTGGCGACGATGGCGGCCGGCGCGGCGCACGAGCTGTCGACCCCGCTGGGCACCGTGGCGCTGGCGGCCAAGGAGCTCGAGCACGCGCTGACCAAGACCGGTGCCGCTGAGCTCGCCGCCGACGCGCGGCTGATCCGCGAGCAGGTCGGGCGCTGCCGCACGATCCTCGAGCAGATGGCGCAGGGCGCCGGCACGGTGGGCGAGGGCGTGGCGACCTGCACGCTCGGCGAGCTGCTCGACGAGTCGATGGTCGGCGTGCGCGACGCTCCCACGGTCCATCGCGACGTGCCGGCCGAGCTCGCCAAGCAGGTGCTGCGGCTGCCGCCGCGCGCGGTCAGCCAGGCGCTGCGCTCGCTGATCACCAACGCGCAGGACGCCTCGCCGCCGACCGCGGCGGTGATGGTCACGGTGCGCGGCGAGGGCGGCACGCTGGAGCTCGCGATCCACGACCGCGGCGGCGGCATGCCGAGCGAGATCCTGGCGCGGGTCGGCGAGCCGTTCTTCACGACCAAGGCGCCGGGGCGCGGCATGGGGCTCGGCCTGTTCCTCGCGCGCGCCGTGGTCGAGGCGGTGGGCGGGAACCTGGAGATCGACTCGACCGCCGGCACCGGGACGGTGGTCCGGGTGACCCTGCCGACCGACGTCTCGCGGCGCGGCCCGGGGTCCCGCCGATCTCGTGAATCTCTCGTGCGAGAGATGGTATCCAAGCCAGCATGACCAGCGACCAGAAGCCGTCGATCCTGATCGTGGATGACGACGAGACCTACCGCAACCGGCTGGCACGGGCGTTCGTCGATCGCGGCTACGACGCGCGGACGGCGCACGATCACGACAGCGCGCTCGCGCTCGCGACGGCGGACTCGCCCGAGTTCGCCGTGGTGGATCTCAAGATGCCGGGCAAGAGCGGGCTCGAGCTGGTCAAGGCGCTGCACGAGGTCGATCCGTCGACGAAGAGCATCATCCTGACCGGCTACGGCAGCATCGCGACGGCGATCGACGCGGTGCGGCTCGGCGCGGCCTACTACCTGTCGAAGCCCGCCGACGCCGACGACATCGTCGGTGCGTTCGCGCGCGCCGACGCGCCGCCGCTCGAGCCGCCGGCGCCGGACTCCGACGAGTACAAGGCGCCGTCGCTGGCGCGCGCCGAGTGGGAGCACATCAACCGCGTGCTGTCGGACGCCGGCGGCAACATCTCCGAGGCGGCGCGCCGGCTCGGCATTCACCGGCGCAGCCTGCAGCGCAAGCTCCAGAAGTATCCGCCGCGCGAATGAGCCGAGCGAGGCGAGCCGAGGGCAGCGAGGCGCGCGACACGTGAGCGGGGCTCTGGCCAGTGGCGCGCTTCCCTCGTCGCGGGCCGCGTGCTGAGATGACGGGGATGTTGTCTCCGTCCACGCGTCCCGCGCTCGCGTGGATGGTGGTGGCCCACGTGCTGGCCGCCGTGGCGCTGGGGATGCTCGAGGCCGGGCGGGTCGGCGCCGACGTCGGGCGAGCGATCGTCCCGGTGTTCGCGCTGACCGGCGCGGTGATCGGCGGCGTGATCGCGGTGGCCGAGCGGCTCGCCCCGCGCGGGCGATGGTGGCCGACCGCGCTGGCGCTCGGCGCGCCGAGCCTTCTCGCCGCGATCCCGGTCGCGCGCACGCTGTTCGACGGCGCGTTCGTCCGCACCCTGCCGCTCGCCGGCGCGCTGCCGTGGCTCACGCCGCTCGCGATCTGGCTCGCGACCTCGGCGGCGATCGCGCTCGGCCGTCGCCTGGCGCCGGACCGCATGGGGCGCTCGATCCTGATCCTCGCGCTCGCCGGTGCGATCGGCGCGATCGTGTGGGCCGAGCGCCACGTGCTCGGCGCCGGCTACCCCGACGCGCACGTCGGCGCGACCCTGGCGATCCTCGTCCTCGCCGGCGCCACGCTGCGCGTGATCTACCGCGGGCCGTGCTCGATCTACGTCGCCGCGGCGGTCGTCGCGCTCGCGCTCGGCATCGGCGCGTCGACGCTGGGCTACGGCCTGGCGAGCCGCGGCGATCGCCAGCGGCTGGCGCTGCGCGGCGACCAGGGCCGCGACCTCGTCCGCCTGTGGCGCGGGCTGATCGACCTCGACCGCGACGGCAGCTCGGCGGTGCTCGGCGGCGGCGATTGCGACGACCGCGACCCCGAGATCCACCCCGGCGCCAAGGACCCTCCCGGCGACGGCATCGATCAGGACTGCGACGGCCACGACGCCGAGCCGCCGCAACCAACCGCGCGGCCGGTGGTCGCGCCGAGCGCCGCCGCCGAGCCCACCGACTGGCGCCGCGCGCCGCGCACGCTGGCGCTGCTCGACCGCACCGAGGACATGTCGATCCTGCTGATCACGGTCGACGCGCTGCGCTTCGATCTGCTCGCGCCCGACGCACCGTACCGCGAGGACTTCCCGCGCCTGACCGCGCTGCTCGACAGCTCGGTGTGGTTCACCCACGCGTTCGCGCCGGCCGCGGGCACCGACGTCTCGCTGTCGACCCTGCTCACCGGTCGCCATGATCCGTTCCAGCAGGTCGCGACCACGCTGCCCGAGGCGCTGCGCGCCGCCGATCGCCGGACCTACGCCGCCATCCCGCACGAGGTCTCGCGCTACGTCGGCGACACCCTGCTGGGCCGCGGCATCGATCACCCGACGGTGGTCGAGACCGACTGGGCCGCGGCCGACATCGGCGATCACGTCAGCGCCGGCGCGACCACCCAGGCCGGGCTGCGCGCGATCGACGATGCGGCGGGCTCGCAGTCGTTCGTGTGGCTGCACTACTTCGACGTCCACGAGCACCACCAGATCAAGCTGGCCCCGGCGCTGCTCGCGGCGGTCCACGACACCGGCGGCCCCAACGCGCGGCCGTACCGCGCGCTGCTCGCGCAGATCGATCGCGAGGTCGGCCGCGTGCTCGACGAGCTCGTCGCCCGCCAGCTCGCCGACTCGACGATCGTCGTGTTCGCCAGCGATCACGGCGAGGCGCTCGGCGAGGATCCGCGGCTCGGCGAGACCCACGGCCGGTTCGTCTACGCGCCGCTGGTCCGCATCCCGCTGGCGCTGCGCATCCCGGGCGTCGCGCCGGGGCTCCGGCCGGATCCCGCGTCGCTGGTCGACCTCGCGCCGACCCTGCTGTCGCTGCTCGGCGTGCCCGAAGCGATCGCGCCGCTCGACGGGGTCGACCTCGTGCCGGCGCTGCTCGACGCGCCCGCCGAGGCGCGGTCGGGCGATCGCGCGATCGTGATCCACGAGGAGCTGCAGTGGTCCGTCGTGGTGTGGCCGTACCAGCTGATCGTCAAGCCGGCCGACAACGTCGTCGAGCTCTATCGGCTCGACCGCGATCCGGCCGGGCACGGCGACCTCGCCGACGCGCAGCCCGACGTGGTCACCCGGCTGAAGGCGCGGTTCGCGGAGGCGCCGGCGGTGCGCGTCGACCGAACGCCGGCCGGACGAGCGTGGCGAGAGCAGCAAGCGCAACGGCCGCCGCGCCATGCGATGCCATGAGCAGCAGCGGCGACGCGTAGGCGGTGAACCGCGGCACGACCGGCGCGATCGGCGCGCCGAACACCGCGGACCACGCGCCTGACGCCGTGAGCACCGCGGCGGTCGCGGCGAGCGGCAGCGCGAGCTGGGCCGCGACGACGCGCACCAGCGGCTGGCGCCGCACGCCGAGCAGCGTGACCGCGCAGGCCAGCGCGATCATCGGGAGCCACACCAGATACATGTCGCGGCCGGCCGGCTTGTAGACGAACGGCGCCGACAGCGTGGGCTCGCCGCGCACGAGCACGAGCGCGACGCACGCGGCGACGAACCACCACGGCGCCAGCCACCACGTCCGCGCGGCGAGCAGCGTGAGCGCGATGCCGGCGGCGAGCACGAGGAACGCGACCGCGCCGGGCCCCAGCGCGATCGCCGGCACCGCGTCGTCGTGGCCCAGCGGCGTGGCGAGCGCGGCGAGGAACGGCCGGCCGCGCGCGTCGCGGGCGAGCGGCGTGGCGGTCGAATCGGCGATCGCGCGGGCGACGTCGACGACGTGGATCCGCGTGCCGTGGGCGACGGCGACGCCGGGACCGGCGACGCAGCCGGTGACCTGGCGGATCGCGGGCTCCTCGCCGCCGTGGCCGCCGCGCGGCAGGTGGCCGTGGTCGGACACCACGAACCAGCGCGCGCCGGCGTCGGCGGCGACCAGGCGGGCGAGCAGGGCGTCGGCCTCCTGGGCGGCGGCGCGATACGCCGCCGAGTCCCCGCCCGCGCGATGACCGGCGGTGTCGACGCGCAGGATGTGGACGAACACCAGCCGCGCGGCGCTCGCCACCGCGGTGAGCGCGTGGTCCTGCCAGGTGGCGCGCCACGCGTCGGGGTCGGCGTCCTTGACCGGATCGCGCGGATCGGGCGCCGGCTCGACCTTGGCAAAGCCGAGCGAGCGGACGATCCAGCCGTGGTCCTCGGCGACCGCCCAGCTGCCGGCGACCTGCGACGGGATGCCGACCAGCGGCGGATCGAGCGGGCGCTCGTAGCGGTTGACCACGCCGGTCTGCTGCTGGGTCAGCCCCGACCACAGCGCGACCTCGACCGGCAGCGACACGGTCGGGAAGCCGACGTCGACGGTCGCCGACGCGCCGCGCGCGCACAGCGTCCGGAACGCGGACAGCGTGTCTGCGACCTCGGCCGACAGGCCATCGATCACGACCACGCGGGTCCGCACCGCCGGGGCGAGCCCGAGCCCGGCGGCGCCGGGGAACGCGGCGGGCGCGGCCGGGCGCGCGTCCCAGTGCGTGACGTCGTAGAGCAGGGCGCGGCGGACCTGGGGCAACGTCCAGGCGAGGGCCGCCAGGACGCAGGCGATCACGCCGGCGACGATCCGCGGCCGCATGGGCTAGCCCGGCGGCCCGTCGTCGATGGCACCGACGCCGGCGTCGACCAGCGCCGGCAGCGCGCCGAGCGGCAGCTGCCAGGGCTCGTCGGCGAGCAGCTCGACCGGCAAGAGCCGCAGCAGCGCGGGCAGCAAGACGCCGTCGGTGATGAGCGGCATGTGGAGGAACTGCGCGCGGACGTAGACCGAGCGCGCGGTCTTCGCCGCGGCCGGCCAGGTGTCGTAGGTCGGCGGCACGCGATCGATCGTCACGGTGTCGGGCAGCTTGTCGGCGACCGATTCGGTCGCGAGCAGGGTGTCCTCGCCGACGAAGATCAGGCGGTGGCGCGGCGACGCGCGGACCCAGCCGACGATCGCGTCCTCGTCGCCGTACATCGCGTCGATCATCACCAGCTGATCGAGCAGCGGCTCGTCGAGCCAGGCCTGCAGCGTGCGGAACGCGCCGGAGTGGCCGACCGCGACGGTGAGCGCCGCGCCGCGCGTGACGCCGGTGGCGTCCTCGACGAGGCGGAGCAGCTCGCCGAGATCGGGGTAGTTGATCGGCAGCTTCTGCGCGACCGGCGCCTCGGGGACGATGAACATCGCGTTGAGCGCCGACAGCGCGAACTGTTGCGGCAGCTGGTGCCCGGTCCACGCGGTGTCGGCGTCGTCGAAGTAGCCGTGCAGGTAGATCACCGTCGCGCCGGAGTCGGCGTGGTAGCTCGGCGGGATCCACACGTGGATCGGGCCGCGCGGTCCGTCGATCCGCACGTGGCGCCCGGCGGCCACCGCGCGCGCGATCGGCGCCACCGCGTCGGGCGTTGGCGGCAGGATCTGCGCTTCGCCCGCGAGCGCGGCGCCGAGCCAGACAACCCCGGCCACGAATGCGAGGCCGAGGCCCGCGGATACAGCCAGTCGCCCTCGATGCACGACGTTGATCGTAGCAAAACCACGCCGTCGGCGCGCGGTTCTGGCGAGGCCGGGTGCGCCGGTCTCACGGAGTTTTGCGCTAGGCCGCGACCGCCGCGCTACGCGCGGTTCGCGCGGCACAAGGAGGGTCCCGAAGCGCTACGCGCTTCACCCTCCTAGCCGCGGCCGCCGCGCAGGACTTTCAGCGAGGAGCGCAGCTTGGCGCGCTCGGCCGGCTGCAACGCTGCGCGCAGCAGCGACGAGCCGGGGCAGTCGTTCAGGCCGGCCTCGAAGGTCGCGAGCGCCGCGTCGTGCAGGCCCAGCGCCTCGAGCAGGATCGCCTTTTCGTAGTACAGGTCCTCGAGCATCCAGCGGTCGTCGTCCGTGGTGGCGCCGAACGCCGCCTCGATCGCCTGCAGCGCCTCGCGGTGGTGGCCGAGATCGCCGAGCACGGCGCCGAGCCAGTACCTGCAGTCGGCGCGCTCGGGCGCACGGTGCAGCGCCATCTCGGCGGCGGCGAGCGCGGCGATGTCGTCGCCGGTCGCCGAGGCGACCTGGCACTTGACGAGCCAGCCGTCGACCGACGACGGCGCCAGCGTCAGCGCCTGGTTGACCGCGACGTGCGCCTCGCCGAGCTGCGCGTCGTCCGCTTCACCGAGCAGCCCGCGGGCCCGGTCGAGCAGGCGATCGAGCTCGGTCGCGAAGCGCGCGTGCACGCGTGGACACTAACACGCGACCCGCGGCCGGGCTAACGCGACCTGCAGGGCGGCGATCAAGCGGGCGCGGCGTGAGCTACTTCTTGCAACACACGGCGCCTTCGGTCGGGGTCGGCTCGTCCATCTCGAAGACGACCGTTCCGATCGGCGCGGTGCCGTTGCCCGGGCAGCGGTATTCGGGACGATGCACGGCGCCATCGCCGGCGTCGCCGATCACCTGGCCGTTCTGCGCCTCACACGCCTCTGTGGTGAGCTTCGAGCTCGCCAACGGCGTCGTGTTGTCGGCGGGCTCTGGCGCAGAGGACATCAAGCAACCCGCGAACAGGAAGACTCCAGTGGTCAGTCCAAGGATGCGCATCCTCTCTGGCTGTACCACGGCACCGTCGGAGCCGAGCCCACCTAGTTTTGGCCTACCGAAGATTGCCGACGGTCTCACCCGAGAAACGCGGACAGCACCGGCGAGCGGCGCTGGCCGAGCAGGCCGTCGATCATGTCCTGGATCTGCGTGCGGATCTGATCGGCGAGCCGGTTGACCAGCAGGCGATCCTCGGCGGCCGCGGGGCCATGCGCCTTGCCGAGATCGATCGGCGCGCCGAACGCGACGTACCACTTGCTCGGCAGCGGCAACAGCCCCGCCGGGCCGAGCCACGGGAACGTCGGCGTCACCGGGATCCACGGGATGCCGATGTTCTTGGCGAACCACGTGACCTTGCCGAGCATCGGCGCTGCCTCCTCGGCGCCGACCACGGCGACCGGGATGATCGGCGCGCCGGTGCGCAGCGCGAGCTTGACGAACCCGCCGCGGCCGAAGCGCTGCAGCCGGTAGCGGTCCTTCCACAGCTTGCCCATGCCCTTCTCGCCCTCGGGGAACACGGCGACCAGCTCGTCCTTGAGCAGCAGGCGCTCGGCGTTCTCGGGGTCGGCGCGCACGCCGCCGATCCGGTTCATGATCGGGCCGAGGAACGGCAGGTGGAACACGGTGTCCTCGACGAGCGGGCGCACGTCGCGCCGGGCCGGGTGATCGCGCCGCACCGCGTGCATCACCATCGCGCTGTCGTACGGAAGCGAGCCGGCGTGGTTGGCGACCAGGAGCGCGCGGCCCTTGGCGGGGATGTGCTCGAGGCCGGTGGCCTCGACCCGGAACCACTTCGAGTACAGGAACTCGAACAGCCACTCCCAGCGCGCGGTCGCCCGCGGGTCGCGGCCGAAATCGTCGACCACGTCGCTGCGGCCCCACATCGCGAGCGCGCGCCAGCGCCGCCACACCGCCTCGAGCGGTAGCCGGCGCCGCAGATCGATCGGAAACACCGGCGTGCGCTGCTGCTCGAGGCGGCGCTCGAGCTCGCGCAGCTCGGCCGCGCCCTCGGCCGACACCGACGGCACGTGCGAGCCGGCGAGCTCGGCGGCGACCTGGGCCTCCTCGCCGAGGTAGATGTCATCGCCCAGGAAGCCGAGGTCGCGATCGGGCCACGCCGAGGCGTCGGGCACGCGCGGGTCGGCCTCGCCGTACCAGTCGTCGTCGCCGCTGGGGTCGTCGCCGCGGTCGGGGGGATCGCTGGTATCGGTCATCCGTGCGCCCTGGCGACGTCGGTCGCGCCGTCCTCGGGCGCCATGCCGAGGAAGTCGAGGATCGTGCGCTTGATCGAGAGCCGGGGCGAAAACCCGAGCTCGCGGCGCGCCTTGGCACCATCGGCGACGCAGAGGTAGAGCAGGAAGTCGAGGAAGCTCGGCGGCGAGCCGACCAGCTGCGTGGTCCACAGCACCTTGGTGAGCTGGCGCGCGATGATCTGCGGCATCGGCAGCGGGACGCGGCCGAGCATGGCGAGCACGGTGGTGTAGGGCAGGACGCCCTTGCCGACGACGTTGAACGCGCCGACCGCGCGCGACTCGACCGCCTTTTGCAGCGCGTAGGCGGCGTCTTGCTCGTGGACGAACTGCATCAGCGGGTCGTGTCCCATCATCACCGGAGCGACCGGCCGCGAGAAGAACCGGGTGTACATGTTCGACACCGTGGGGCCGAGGATCGGCGCGAACCGCAGCACGCAGACCTCGACCCGGGGGTGCTCCTTGGCGAAGCGCTGGACCTGGCGCTCGGCGCGGACCTTGTCGTTGACGAACCGCGAGTCGCGGTGGCCGCGCAGCTCGGCCTCCTCGAGCAGGAAGTTGGGGTTCTTGGGGTGGGCGCCGTAGACCAGCGTGGTCGACACCATCACCAGGCGGCGCGGCTCGACGCCGGCGCACGCGTTGAGGACGTGCATCGTGCCGACGTCCTCGAGCTCGTGCGCCCACTCCGAGGCGTGGGTCGGGTGCGACAGGAACGCGCCGTGGACGAACGTGTCGACGTCGTGGCGCTCGAGCAGGGTCGCGAGCTCGCCGTCGATGGTCGGCTGCGTGAGGTCGATCTTGACGAACTCGGTCTTGCCGCCGGGCGCGAGCGCGGGCGGCCGGACGTCGAGCGCGAGGACGCGGGCGTAGCGCGGGTCCTCTTCGAGCCGGCGCAGCAGCTCGCCACCGAGGTAGGTGCACGCACCTGTGACCGCCACGACGCGGCCGGTGGACGAGCTCGCCATGCGCGCCTTATAGCGCACCGCCGCGCGGACTGCCCCGACTCGCCCGGATTTTCGCAAGGCGCGGTCACACGGGTGTGTTAGCGATCGCGAGGTGGAACCCGTGATCGCGGTGTTGGCGCCGCACGTGATCGACCAGATCGCGGCGGGCGAGGTCATCGAGCGGCCGGCGTCGGTGGTCAAGGAGCTCGTCGACAACGCGATCGACGCGGGCGCCGCGGCGATCACGATCGAGGTCGCCGGCGGTGGCCGGGCGCTGGTCCGGGTCAGCGACGACGGCTGCGGGATGAGCGCGGCGTCGGCCGTGCTCGCGCTCGAGCGCCACGCGACGTCGAAGCTGCGCGAGGTCGACGATCTGTGGGGCATCGCGAGCATGGGGTTTCGCGGCGAGGCGCTGCCGTCGATCGCGAGCGTGTCGCGCCTGGTGCTGACGACGCGGCGCGCGGGCGACGACGCCGCGACGCGGATCGTCGTCGAGGCCGGGCGGATGGTCAGCGTCAGCGAGGCCGGCGCGCCGGTCGGCACGACGGTCGAGGTCTCGGACCTCCTGTACAACCTGCCCGCGCGCCTGAAGTTCTTGAAGGGCGAGGCGACGGAGGCGTCGCACATCACCGAGCTGGTCGCCAAGGTCGCGATGGCGTACCCGCGGCTCCACGTCCGGCTCAAGCACAACGGGCGCACGGCGCTCGACGCGCCGCCCGATCGCGACGGCTTCGCGCGCGCCCAGGCGCTGCTCGGGCCGCGGATCGCCGCGCGGCTGGTGCCGGTGTCGGGCGAGGAGTCGGGCGTGCGGGTGGCGGCGTACCTCGGCGCGCCCGAGCTGGCACAGGCGACCGCGCGCGGCGTGCAGCTGTTCGTCGGGCGGCGGCCGGTGCGCGATCGCGGCCTCCTGCACGCGCTGGCGATGGGCTACGGCGAGCTGGTGCCGCGCGGGCGCTACCCGATCGCCGTGGTGCTCGTCGACGTGCCGGCCGGCGCGGTCGACGTGAACGTCCACCCGCAGAAGCTCGAGGTCCGGTTCTCCGACGCGGCGGCGGTCGCGGCGGCGGTCCGCCACGTCGTGCAGGCCGGGATCCAGGCGGCGCGCTGGCGCGACGAGGCGGGCGGGGCAGGGCCGGTCCAGGTGCTCGGCAGCGTGGCGCCGCCGAGCCTGCCGTTCGACGGTGGCGCGACGTCGCTGTCCGAGCGCCACGTCGCGCAGATGCGGTCGCGCCAGGTTCCCCTCGGGTTCGCCGCGCCGCCCGAAGCCTCGTCGGACGAGGCGCGCGCGCCGGGCTGGTTGCGATCGGCCGCGCCGCGCGCTGCTGGCCTGTTCGAGGCGCTGCCGCCCGAGCCGCCGCGCGCCGACGCGGCGGAGTCGCGTGGCCAGGGCGCGGCGGAGTCGCCGGCGGCCGGCCGGGCCGGATCGTCGGCGCGCGACTGGGCACGGGCGCTGCGCGAGCAGACGCAGGCGGCGCGCGGCGAGGATGCGCCGGCCGAGCGCGCCGAGCCGGTGACGCGGACGCTGGCCGAGCGCGGCGACGCGTCGCCGGTGGCGCGGATCGCGGTGGCGCCGAGCGCGCCCGCCGTGACGCCGAGCGGGGCGTCGCGCGCCGCGGATGCGCCGGACGCCGACGCGGCCCCGCGCGCCGGCGGCTACCCCAGCGTGGCCGCGCTGCTCGCGACGCCGACGCGGGTCGCTAGCCAGCAGTTCTTCTCGCAGCTGCGCTACCTCGGCCAGCTCGATCTGACCTACCTCGCGTGCGAGGGCGACGGCGAGCTCGTGCTCGTCGATCAGCACGCCGGCCACGAGCGCGTCGAGCTCGCCCGGCTGCGCGCCCGCCACGCGCGCGGCGGTGGCGACGCGCGGGTCGCGGTCCAGAACATGCTGTTCCCGGTCACGCTCGACGCCACGCCGGCGCAGCTCGAGCTGGTCGCGCGGGTCGGCCCGCTGCTCGCCGAGGTCGGCTTCGAGGTCGAGCCGTTCGGTAAGGCGACGCTCGCGGTCAAGGCCGTCCCCGCCGGCATCCGCCACGGCGACCCGGCGCAGCTCCTGCGCAGCTTGCTCCACGACTGGGCCGAGGCCGGCGCGCCGAGCGAGGCCGAGCGGCTCGACGCGCTGCTCGGTGAGATCGCCTGCCACTCGGTCGTGCGCGCCGGCGATCGGCTGACGCCGAGCGAGGCCGAGACCCTGCTGCGCTCGCTCGACGGCGTCGACCTGTCGCTCCCCGCGCCTCACGGCAAGGCGGTCCTGCTGCGCCTGCCGCTGGCCGAGATCGGCCGCCGGTTCGGCCGGTGACCGGGCTACACTGGCAGACCGTGATGCCGCGCCTGGTCGTGATCGTCGGACCAACCGGCGCGGGCAAGACCCGGCTCGCGATGCAGCTCGCGGCGCGCGTCGGCGGGGAGGTCGTGTCGGCCGACTCGCAGCAGGTCTACGCCGGCATGGACATCGGCACCGGCAAGGTCACCCCCGAGGAGCGCGCGCAGGTCCCGCACCACGTCGTCGACGTGGTCCAGCCCGACGAGGACATGACCGCGCAGCGCTTCGTCGAGCTCGCCGATCGCGCGATCGCCAGCGCCTGGGCGCGCGGCCGGGCCGTGATCGTGTGCGGCGGCACCGGGCTCTACGTCCGCGCGCTGCTGCTCGGCCTGTTCGCCGGGCCGCCGGCGTCGCCCGCGCTGCGCGCCGAGCTGAGCGAGCAGATCCAGCAGGGCGGTACCGCGGCGCTCCACGCCGAGCTCGCCCGCGTCGATCCGGTCGCGGCGGGCAAGATCGATCCCAACGACGCCAAGCGCATCATCCGCGCCGTCGAGGTGTTCCGGCTGACCGGCGAGCCGATGAGCGCGCACCAGGCGCGCCACGACCACAAGTCGACCCCGCCGCGCTACGAGGCGCGCCGCGTCGGCCTGGCGCCCGAGCGCGAGGCGCTGTACGCCGCGATCGACCGCCGGGTCGACGCGATGATCGACGCCGGCCTCGAGCACGAGGTCGCCGCGCTGCGCACCCGCGGCTACCGGCCGCCGCTGCGCTCGCAGCAGGCGATCGGCTATGCCGAGCTTCACGACGCGGCAGAGGGCCGCGTCGAGCGCGCGCGCGCGATCGAGCTGATCAAAAGAAATTCGCGCCATTACGCGCGGCGTCAGCTCTCGTGGTATCGCGCAGATCAGGCGATCCAGTGGCACGTCGACCCCGCCGCCGTTGACCTCGCCGACCTGGAGCGGTACCTAGCAGGGCGCTAACCCATCGCCATGGCCACCGAAACCATCCCGACGCCGGTCCTCGCGGACCGCATGATCCTCGAGTTCGAGCGGCCGATCATCGACCTCGAGCGCAAGATCTCCGAGCTGCGGAGCCTGTCGACCGAGTCGGTCGACTTCTCCTCCGAGATCCGCAAGCTCGAGCAGAAGGCGCGCCGCCTGCAAAAAGAGGTCTTCGCCGATCTCTCGGCGCAGCAGAAGGTCCAGCTCGCGCGCCACCCCGGGCGGCCGTACCTGATGGACTACGTCGGCCTCCTGATGGACGACTTCGTCGAGCTGCACGGCGATCGCAGCTTCCGCGACGATCCGGCGATCGTCGGCGGCCTCGCGCAGTTCGACGAGTGGGAGGTCCTGGTGCTCGGCCATCAGAAGGGCCGCAACACCAAGGAGAACATGCACC
>Ga0307513_10006498_pt1 | contig 15270 bp, 10 predicted proteins | sample 15_EM_MG_FD_202174 | JGI IMG/M metagenome (GOLD analysis project Ga0307513, IMG submission 202174) | Populus trichocarpa ectomycorrhiza microbial communities from riparian zone in the Pacific Northwest, United States - 15_EM | ecosystem: Host-associated > Plants > Roots > Unclassified | place... | reverse complement strand
AAGCTAACATTTTTGACCTTGCTCTGGGAGCAACTTCAGTAGCTTTGCATCTTTGATGTCTTTGTGTCTCTAACACACCTTGGGCAGTCCTAGGACATCCTGGAGACGAAGTGCATTTTCCTGATGTAAGAAAGACTTGAACTTAGGAAACCATGGGCCAGAAACTGAAAGAAGCTTCACAGCTAGGATAAGAAAGTTATCTAAGACGAGAATTGGGTAGAATCCATTCAAGATAGACTTGACTAAAGGAGTGCACGCTGAAAACGATGGAGGGGGTCTGGGACCACCTTGAGCTGGGATCGGGTCTGGGGCAGGAATGCGACGGTCTGATGTGGTATGATGATGAGAATGTGTGACTACGACAGGCTATGCTATGATGATCGGGGTTGGTGGAACCATGGCATGAGCAGTCAACTCAGATTAGATTAGATACGCACATGTGACCCTGTAGATAGCCGTTTCCGTTGCCATCCACAACCACAATCGATCCTTGCCTCTATCCATCGTGTTGTGCCCAGCAGTTCTGCCATCTCCATCTGGTGACAACAGAGGCATTCGACACTTGCTTTCGGACCAGTCAGCGTTTTGTCATCTTCAGCCACCTTCAGCTTCAGCACCCGAGTTTCAGCCTTCAGCAATGAGTTTTCTGCAAATTTTCACCCTTCATAAGTTCATCCACCCCCGTCTTTCTGATGAACTGATCTGACTACCACAGCCTCGTTCTTTTCTGCCACATCCGACAACAGTTAATAGCTGCTCAGACTGGAGCTGTCGAGATATTCTGCTCGGATGCAGCTTCAAAACCCGAGAATGAGTTCCACTACTTGGGTCTCCTGTGGAATTGCGTCTTTAAGGCTGGTATAGCATCTATGGGAGCCCATTCCGAGCCCGCTTCCCTTCCGAGTCCTTCTGTCATCACTGCCCCCATATCTCCCAAAATTCTACCAGTGCCCACCCGTGATTTATCAGTGCTTTGACCAAGCACTTGAAAACCCTTCGGGTCCCTACATCACCATTTCCGCCGCCGTTTACAGGTACCTGCGCCAGTTCAGATTGCACTTCTTCAAATGGAGAAGGTACCAGTGCCAGTTCAGGTTGCGCTGTCATCGGATTCTTTCCTGTCATATCCCGAACACTGTCCACCCCATTTACCATCACCCTCTTCCATTCCGTTACATCAACCACCAGACATCCACCGTGATTACTCTGAGCTGCCCATTATGATCCCTCTTTCTCATCTTCTGCCCGACGAGCCGCCTTTGAAGGCTTACCCGAGTAACATAGGTCAGAGTGCATCAGGTTCATCTGTGCACCAACCATTGTGGTTCAGCCTCAGGCCCAAGATACCTCGCTGGATTCGACTGCCATTGAATTCACACCCCCATGATGAAGTTTCGACAAGTATTTCAAGAGCTTAGAGGCAATGCAGACGTTGCAACTTTGGGGTGGGCCAGGGACACTCCATTCAGGCCCATCACCAAATCTCATTCAGTCTCTCTCTTCCTTTTCTCACATTGTTCATTCTTCTGCTTTCATTCATTCAGTCTTTACCCATCATTCAGACATTTCTCTTTCTTTCCTCACATTGCTCTTTTTGTTCATTTTGAGATCCTTCTTCACTGTCACTGTTGTTTCTCTTCTGCTTTTCATCTGGCCTTCTCACACAGTTCAGACATTTTCTCACTGTTTTTTTTTCTGGTTGGATGGTGTTCTTTTGTTGCAACGAGGACATTGCTTTTTGGGGGTGGGGCACATGGAACCGTGGCATAAGCAGTCAACTCGGATTAGATTAGATATGCACATGTGACCCTGTAGATAGCCATTTCCGTTGCCATCCACAACCACAATCAATCCTTGCCTCTATCCATCATGTCGTGCCCAGCAGTTCTGCTGTCTCCATCGGCCCGGCACAGCCACAACGACGGTCCTGTGTTCCAGCTCTAGAAGACGGATGCAGCGGTCGAAGATCGTCAGTGATTTTGATCAGGAGCTAGATCAAGAGATAACAGTCATGCGTGGAAGGATAAAACAAGGCATGGTGGCGTCAAATAAATGTGATGGGATCTACCAGTTGCCTCTTTTGGATAAAGGGGACGCATGACGAATTGAGATAAAGGAAATAGGAATGTGTAGACGGCAAGGCTACATACGTGGTGGACCGGAAGGACTGCCAAGAACCGAATAAAAGAAACATAGAACGCGCATCTCAGGTACCACATCTTAGATAGCATTAGCATTCAACAACCTAGAAGACCTATTTGTGAACAAACACAAATAGAAGGGGGGTGGGAACATACCTGGGGGCCATAAATAGTGATGGGTGGAGATGGACAGTAGTGGTGGAGATGAGACAATGGGCAGGAGGTGATGGGAGGTGGTGGTGGGGAGAAAAGAAGCTGTGTGGTGTTGTTTGAACCAATGCTGCCTGATTTGGCAAGACACAGGCCATGTCCCAAAGATGGCAATATCAAGCATCAATGTTGCATACTTAGAAAGCTATTATGGTGCAGTTGGATAGAGCATTGCATAATCTATTTGTCAGGTCTTGGGTTCAATTATATATAATAAGATAATAAATAATTACTGTTCAAGTGAACTCCAGGTGGACTCCAGGTGGATTTTAGTGTGTTTCATGCATACATATTGCTATGTATCTGGTACCTGGAGTCCACTGACTCCAGTTGGTTCACCTGAACTCCCACCTGAAGTTCAGGTGGATTCCAGGTAAAATTGGTACCATAATTTGGCTATGCTCCCACCAAAAAAAAAAGTACCTGGAGTCCAGGTGAACTCTAAAAGATCACCTGGAGTCCAGTAGAGTCTAACTGAACTATGTGGGGCAGTGTAAAGACCTCATGAAAGGGCAGGTTGGAATGCTGGTATGCCATTCACCCTGTGACTCAGATAGCTGAGGTAAACAAAACCAATCAGTGCAAAAAAAAAAAAAAATCACAATTCCATGTAGCTCTGAAAAGAGCTGTAATACAAAATTTCATAAAGTCCAATATATACAACATAAAATGATATTACACAAAACAAATATTCACATAGTATACTAAGCAGGTACATAACAATCAGCCCAGGCATGACCAATCTTGCAATGTTGAAAGTCAATGGAAATAGAGCCATGGCGAGAAATAATAAGCTTAGTATGGGGGAAGAAGAGTGGTATAATAGTATTATATGGCAACCACATAAGGTGATTTGAGTCTGGGAGGGTTATTATCCATTTATTTTGAGCACGAGTCCAGGAAAAAGGAATTGGTTCTGCAATAGGAACTTGCATGAACCTCTCCCAGGAGCCAGAGACAATGTGGGCACCATCATAGGAGAAGGCAACAGAAGTGACATCATGAGTATGGCCATTCAGTGCCTCCAGACAAACATCACTGGAGGGATTCCACACTCTCACAGACTGATCCTTGGAGCCTGAGACAATATGAGTGCTATTACTGGAGAAGGCAACAGATGTGACAGAGGAGATGTGGCCATTGAGAATTTTCAGTGGAGCTTCACTTGAGGCATTCCACACTTGTACAGAGTGATCCTCAGAGCCTGAGACAATATAAGTGCCATCATAGGAAAAGGCAACAGAAGTGACATAGTCAGTGTGGCCATGGAGAATCTTTAACTGAGCCCCACTTGAGGCCTTCCATATCCGCACAGATTTATCCTTAGAGCTTGAGACAATATAGGTGCTGTCACTGGAGAAGGCAACAGATGTAATATGATTGGTGTGGCCATTTAGCACTTTTAGCTGAACCCCACTTGAGACATTCCACAGCTGCACAGACCAATCTTCAGAGCCTGAGACAATGTAAGTTCCATCACTAGAGAAGGCAACTGAAGTGACATGATTGGTGTGGCCATTTAGCACCTTCAGCTGAGCACCACTTGAGGCATCCCACAGCCGTACAGACTTATCTTTAGAGCCTGAGACAATGTAGATGCCATCACTAGAGAAGGCAACAGATGTGATATGGTTGGTGTGGCCCTTCAGCACCTTTAACTGAGCTCTACTTGAGACATCCCATAGCCGCACAGACTTATCCTCAGAGCCTGAAACAATATAGGTGCCATCATTGGAAAAGGCAACTGAAGTGACACAGTTGGTGTGGCCATTTAATACCTTCAGCTGAGCCCCACTAGAGGCATTCCATACCCGCACAGACTTATCTCTAGAGCCTGAGACAATATGAATACCATTATTGGAGATGGCAACAGAAGTAACATCATGAGTGTGGCCATTTAGCACCTTTAACTGAGCCCCATTTAAGGTATTCCACAGTCGGACAGATTTATCTTTAGAGCTTGAGACAATATAGGTGCTATCACTAGAGATAGCAACAGATGTTATATGATGGGTGTGGCCATTCAGTAGCTTTAGTGGTGTCTCACTTGAGGCATTCCATACTTGCACAGAGTGATCCTCAGAGCCTGAGACAATATGAGTGCTATCACTAGAGAAAGCAACAGAAGTAACATAGTCAGTGTGACCATGAAGGATCTTAAGCTGAGCCCCACTTGAGGCATCCCACACTTGTACAGACTTGTCCTTAGAGCCTGAGACAATATAGGTGCTATCACTAGAAAAAGCAACAGATGTGACATGATTGGTGTGGCCATTCAGTATTTTTAGCTGAGCCCCACTAGAGGCATTCCACACCCGCACAGACTTATCCTCAGAGCCTGAAACAATATAAGTGGCATTACTACAAAAAGCAACAGAAGTGACATCACAGGTGTGGCCATTTAGCACCTTCAGCTGAGCCCCACTTGAAGCATCCCACAGCTGCACAGACTTATCCTTAGAGCCTGATACAATGTAGGTGCCATCACTAGAGAAAGCAACAGATGTAACATGGTTGGTGTGGCCATTCAGCACCTTCAGCTGAGCTCCACTCAAGGCATCCCACACTTGCACAGATTTATCCTTAGAGCCTGAAACAATATAGGTGCCATCACTAGAGAAGGTAACAGAAGTCACATAGGCAGTGTGGCCATTTAGCACCTTCAGCTGAGCCCCAGTCAAGGCATTCCACACCCGCACAGATTTATCCTCAGAGCCTGAAACAATATAGGTGCCATCACTAGAAACAGCAACAGAAGTCACATAGGCAGTGTGGCCATTCAGCACCTTCAACTGAGCCTTACTTGAGGCATCCCACACTTGTACTGACTGATCCTCAGAGCCTGAGACAATGTGAGTGCCATCATGGGAAAAGGCAACAGAAGTAACATCATGGGTGTGGCCATTTAGCACCTTTAGCTCTGCCCCACTTAAGACATCCCATACTCGCACAGATCTATCTTTAGAGCCTGAGACAATATAGGTGCCATCACTAGAGAAGGCAACAGAAGTTACATGATAGGTATGGCCATTTAGCACCTTAAGCTGAGTTCCACTTAAGGCATCCCATACCTGCACAGACTGATCCTCAGAGCCTGAGACAATTTGGGTACCATCATGAGAAAAGGCAACTGAAGTGACACGGTTGGTGTGACCATTCAGCACCTTTAGCTGAGCCCCACTTGAGGCATTCCACACCCGCACAGACTTATCCCATGAGCCTGAGACAATATAGGTGCCATCATTGGAAAAGGCAACAGATGTGACATAATATGTGTGGCCATGAAGAATCTTTAGCTGAGCCCCACTTGAGGCATCCCATACTCGCACAGATCTATCCTTAGAGCCTGAGACAATGTAGATGCCATCACTAGAGAAGGCAACAGAAGTTACATGATAGGTGTGGCCATTTAGCACCTTAAGCTGAGTTCCACTTAAGGCATCCCACACCTGCACAGACTGATCCTCAGAGCTTGAAACAATGTGGGTACCATCATGAGAGAAGGCAACTGAAGTGACACAGTTGGTGTGGCCAGTTAGCACCTTTAGCTGAGTCCCACTTGAAGCATCCCACACCTGCAGAGTTTTATCAGAAGATCCTGAAACAATGTAAGTGCCATCCCTAGAGATGGCAATTGCCCTGAGAGACCTGGCTGTGTTTATCACCATTAATGGTACATCTCTGGCTTTCAAATAAGTGCAAGAAGGAATGTGAGGAAATTGGTTTTTCCACTGCTGGGAGAGAGTGGAATCTGTTGACCATGTAGCCAATGATGAAATGTAAAGGTGAGGTGTGGATAAGGCAGCAGAACTTCCAGTAAAATAGATTGTGAAATTCACAGCTTCAGTAATGTTTGCAGCAAGCCCTGATTGATTGATTGTATTCTGGCCAACTAGCATTAGATGTAAAACATCTGAAGCAATAAAATTTTTACCTTCAAGACCCATTCACGTGCATGCTGAAGCATTGCACTACACTGGCCACTTGATCCAAGCAGGTGCATGGCCTCAATCCAGAAGAGAATATGGATATAGAGGAACTTGCTAATATAGTCACTAAAATCATCACCATCAACAGTCATTTGTCCAGTTTGGGTCAAATGGCTTGTCCAGTAACAAGAGGCATACTTTAGAACAGCACTAATATTGGTGTCAACACGTGCTGCAAGCTCTTGGTCCTCAGTGTCAAAAATAAATGATGATGATATTTCACCAATATTGAAACGCAAACCCAAATCAGCTGATAACATGATATTAAAGCATGCTTTTGTGAGAAAAGCATGCTGATGCACCTCATTGCATGACATATTGATCTGATGACCATCAAGCTCAAACTTTGATCGTGTTTGGCTGAAGATAAAGTCAGGAAATGATGCATGATACCACAGGACTTGGCCATCTTTGCAGTAGAGAACAGCATGAAGGTCTTTCAAAACTGCATTCACTACTTCATCATCAGGCTCAGAGAGAAGGGCAGCAGTAACTGATGCAGATGTGCGTTCAATGGTGCAGAGGAAAGTATGAAGGATGCATAATCGTGCATTGCGGAGGTCCTCAGGAAGGTGGTAAAAGGCTTGGTAAAGAATGTGTTTGTATAGTTCATCAATCAGTAATGGCTGTGTTACACCACTCGCAGACTTGTGCGAGAGCAGGTCATCAAGTAGCCTGCATTGCTCTCGTGCAGTGATCGAACGATGCGGGGTCAAGTATCTGACCACCGTTGCAGCAGAGATAAACAGACCATTTGCCTGCCTTGCTGCTTTGTCCAGCTCCGGCTCGCCAAGTTTCGGGAGCTTGGCCTGCAAATAAGCAACAATATCTGACCCTACGTCCTCGATCGGTACATCCTGGAGACGACAGATGACCTTAGGCGGCAATGACTCGCAGAGTTTGGCCACATCAGGGTCTGGTCGGCTCGTGACAAAAAACTTGAGTCCTTGTAAGCAACGTTCATTGATGGCTGTGAGTAGATCTGCAAGAAACGCCGAGCCTTCGTGGCCCTCGATCTCATCTAGCGCATCAATGACGACGAGGTAGGGCGGTAGTTCCCGACGTTCGGCTTCGGAATCCTGCCAGGGACCACAAAGGAGGTCCTCCATCTGCTCAGAAAGCTTGTCGTCGGAGTCAAACTTGTCTGCTTTATGTAAGGCATGGGCGTACGATCTGGATTTTTGGGCGAGCTGGTATACGAGTGTGGGAAGGATGCGGATCCGCTCTCGCGCCTCTTCGAATTGGCGCGAGCAAAAGAAGCTGCCACCGAAGACGGTGTGTAAATTGGAGTTCTTCACCTTACCAAGTTTGTCGAAATGTTGAGCGATAGTGTATGCGATGGTCGTCTTGCCAGAGCCTGCTTGGCCGGTTAACCAGAAGGCAGACGGGGTGTCCGGTGAGCTGTCCATTGCCCATCTGATTATATCCTCCCTTATCTTCATACGCGTTCCTTCGGTGCATGTTTCACGGGTCAAGCCTCCTCCCAAATTTGCGTTGTAGATCGCCTTACGACCACAAAGTAACCTTCCCAACCGCATTTTCTAACATACACTTAGGGTTGTGCATAAGTCAAGGAATCGTATGCTTACCTTAATGTCAGAGTCTATCTCGTACACTTTCCTCTCTGTGCTCCAGGCAATGTCCAGCTAGATGTGACGGATAAGGAAATCTGGACCATAATAGGAATATAGATACGTACAAGTACGGTCTTCGTGGCCTCGTCAATCCGTTTGAAGCATTGCGCAATGATCCCCTTGTCTGCTTCGCTTTCCAATAACTTTTTAAGTAGCCCCCTCGATGACATTTCTTTCAGCTCGTTGATCTCCTTCTGAAGTGTGCTGCAAGGAATCAGGGTCATTACTGTGCATTTGTTACACGAGGAGGACGTACTCAGCAAAGGTCTTCATCCTACCCAACGCAGCATCCGGAACGCCATCGTCTACAGCCTTCTCCATGGCTTTGAGCCTTTCAACCGTCTGGTTGATGGTGTCTCTGAGGGCGGCATTGTTATCTCCGACCGCCTAAGGTAGTTGGTCAGTATTGTGTGCATACAGAGACTGACAGCGCACGTTTTTAAACTCGATGAGGGCGTTAATGGCAGCTACAGGTGCCTTGGCGGGAGTTCCATCGAGACATCTCTCGACCTTCTTGAGCAGGAGCTCCATACCCTGCCATGCCAATGCCAATTTCGATTTCGAGCCCTGCGTTTGGGGGTCCGCCGCGCGTGGCGGGGCACTAGATGCAGTCGAAGTTGCACCGAAGCCGATTGCTTGGATACGATCTGTCAGATCGATTCAATGTCTTCGCTCATCGGATACAACAGTGTTAACTTTCTCACCTACGCTGTCCACAGGATCCGTGGTTCCCCAAGAGCGAGAAAGTTGAGGAAGATATTGTTCGTGTTCTTCAAGGGTGTTCAGGCTGCGCATTCCTTAAACGTGTGACTCGCCCACTCACCTACGCGTGTGGCATCTCCAGTCAGAGACGACAACGCCCTGGTAGCTGGAGAACCCGGCAGCTTGGGTATGGCGATGTTGGGCGAGGCCGTAAAATCTTAGGGGTTGGTCAGGAAGTTTGCAAGGTTCGATCGGGATTCGGATACACACCTTGAGGCGAGGCGACATGGGCAGGCCTCACACCTACGAGAAATGGCGAGCCTCCACCGGTGGATGTGCCTGCAGGATAGAGCTCAATTATGGGCACAGTGGTTGACTTGTTGTCGGGCCAATGTGCTTACCTGAAGCATCTGGGGTGATTGTCCTGCCTGTAACCATCGCATGACCAGCGGCATGAGTTAAGCTGTGCGGTGGTGATGAAGAGATGGGTGTTGAATGGGATGGAGTATCAGCAACCCGTTTACTAGGTTTCAACCAGCGCGATAACTTTTGGGAAAGCTTCTGCTTCTCCTTTGGCGGTGGGGAGGACATGATGGCAAGAGACAGAGAGGCAAGTCTCTTGCGGAAGACATCAAATGATGCCACGATAAGATTGTGACAAATAGGATCTTATCTCAGTTTTTATCTTATCTTTTCACCCTTCGTCGTGTACATTTTACTTACCTCTGTTTACACTTGTCTTATGTAGTTATGACTTACGACCATTTACAGACTCTAGCGTTACTCCCAATGTAGTAGTACTTTCGTTTCCTTTTATATTCAAACGATTTCTGTAAACGTATAAATAGCGGCCCTTTTGTACTTCGATTTCGCCCAGTGAATTCAGAGCAACTTATTGTTCTTGCGTTCGCTACCCTAAGCTCTCCCGTGTGCCATCTCGACCAACTGCTATCTCGATAACAGTTGTCACCCCGGTGTCACAAAGATCTTTGTCCACTGCATCCTTGTCTCCTTACTTTTCAAACTCGACAGAAAACTACACCTTATCGTTCGAGCAACATACAGTCGTCACGAAACTAGATTTCACAAAAAAAAAATAGATCGATGTCGTTTACCTTCAAGAAAAAATGGGTCTGGTGAACGGAGTTATTCAACAAAACAACAACGGCTGGTTAGGGAAGGTGCAGACCTTTTTTCTTTGATGCTGGGTCTCAACGCATCGCTTATGGGCATTTTTAAAGACATTTTCACCTATTTCCGCCACTCCTGTTCAAATTACTTTCACCACGACGGTAATTCATCGACGCGTATTTTCGGCAAACGATTCAATTTTCGGTGGAACGTTGGCGCGAGCTTGACCATGATCCAGGCAAGGAGATCACAGTGAACGACAATGACAACGCGTCTCGCATTCAAATAAATGTATTTCTCGCTTCCAGCGTATGCATCCCAGGCATCCTGGCTTAGCAAACATCGAGAACAACTCTACTAAGCCGTACATACATTGGCCAAAAGTCCAACTCAAAGCTGGAGTATAGTATGTATTACGGCTAAATACGAGTTTATAAGTTAAGAACGTCTGTAATCAATGACCTACCCGAAGATCGCCCATCTGGTCGAGGGTATTTTAAATATTATGACATCGCAACGATCCCGGCGGGCTGCGAGGCCTGTAATAGCTCTGTTCAACCAAGAGACATTCAGGTAAAAACAGTGCCTGAGAGCCAACAAAGGATGTGTAAAAAAAGGACTTCATGGACCCAAACATATCTCTGCGGGGATAGGTCATAAAGCTTCGGACCTGTGAGACTGGCGGCTGGGAGAACAATATGATTAACCAAAGAGAAGGATGCAACATATAAAATTATTCACCATGCCGGTTGGCCAGGTACACAAAAGGATATCACTCAATAGCCATAAGCGCCTTTCTCACTGCGCCCTTGTTTTACGCTGCTCCTCTTCATCTTGTCCGCTTTGCGTCGTGCGTGTACATTCTTCATCAACCTTTTCACTTTCTTCTTCTGTTCCCTCGAAGGGCCTTTCTAGATAGGAATAGATGCGGCTGACAGTATCGGGGAGTGAAGCTGGAATTGGAAATATATCCATGAAAAAGCGCAACCGATTATCCAAAGTAAACATACTTTTCACAAATATTCGTCAATTGTTACATTCGAGTACTTTGGGAATGTAGCATACGGCTTTCTTCAATATTCACGTTCTACAAAGGACCCATATTTGTGAATAAACGTGTCTGTGATTCCCGTTTGGAGTACATACCCCCAGGGCCAGAATTCTTCGAGAACGACAATTCCAACAATGCTTTCGGTATTTTCCTCCGGGATGCTTCTCCGCATCGTGTCATCCATGCCAAAGCATTTGCGTTATCTCCTCCGTCGAGAACTCGGAAAGGGATGGTGGTGTAGGGAGTCCAGGGATGCCAACCGCATTGCGAACACCGAAGCCCACTCAAAATTTCCTAGACACAATGGGTGGGGATACGGAGGACTGTTTAGGCCCAAAGATGACCTGATCACTGTTGAAAAACGATGAACAAGCATCAAGTAGAAACATCGGGAACTGGAACAAGATCTAGTTGTTTGCCACTTGCCTTCAAATCAAACCGAAGCACCCAAGTTCGCGTCCTAGTGATTGCTCAGCGCTCAGTCGCCATCGCCATTGTATTCATCATCTGGTGCGTATTTTATTTTCAACTGCCTTGACCCGCACTAAAAGCAACTGCAGAAAAATTCGTAGGAGCTGGGACCTTCCTCTTCATCTTTCGCCAGAACCAACAAACATATCGACACCCGCTTCCTAATTACCCATACTTCCACATTCAACATTTCCCTCCATGTGCCAGCTAGTCCTCATCCAACGAATAACAACCTCGCTCTTGCCCGCCTCCAACAGTCCTTATCCAATGCCAAATCTGCGAAAGCCACGTTGGCTTCATCACCGCCAAATCCATCACTGACCAGTATTACTGCACTCTAGCGGCCTCGCTGCATCACTTGCCCCTCGCGACGTCGTCCAAACAGGCGATGTAGCTCAACTTGTTCTTCAAGCCCCTCAACGCAGATGCAGCCCGCCGTCACTGCTATTAACACGGAAGGAGCTCCTGGTTCTAAATTTGACGCGGAAAAGGGTGGAGAGGGGCGAAAGGGCAAAGGCATTGATACGACGTTTCCTGCAAGTAGAGGCGGTGGTGCGCCCGGGTTTATTGAAGGCGGGTTGTATTTGCTTCGGGAGGTGGGTGTCGCCCTCTAGGACCTTCTTCGATTGTTGACTTTTTGTTCGTGCAGCTCTTCGGTAGTGTCCTCAAGAAAACGCGAACACCAATTCGCCTGTGCCTCGCTCTCCCGCTCTTGGAGCTATTATGTACGTACCTTCTTATTTTTTATTATTATATTGACCAAAAGCTGACCTGTTGCATTAACAGATATCTCTCTTTTCGCACCGCCACCCCGGAGTGTCTCTGCACATCCACAAGGTTCCCACTCACGGCGTCGCCTGACTTTGCATGGAACACACTCTCGTGTTTCTGGGAGTGGTTAGTGTATGGGAATCCTAAAAAGGTTGTCCTCAGGTGTCAATGACGACGACGTGGAGCCGATGACGACTCGCGAGGGCAAAGCACTGAGGGCGATGCCAGCGCGCTCTAGGGCTTAAGCTGCTCCAGGGCGACGTGGTCAACGAGATGAGTGCGGTGAGGTTGTCCGATGAGAATCCGTGTTTGAGGTAGGCTTTTTTTTTTTCGTTATCTCCTATTTTCTCTCTTTCTTTTCCATGTGCTTTTGGCTTTAACGATGCCTGACGGTTTTTTTATTTATTTAAAAAAAAAGAATAGTTATCCTTCCATCAATATTTCACGAAGAAGCCCGACAAAGAAAAGGCCACGACGGTCAAATTGAAGAAGAGAAAGAGGGGAAGAGTGATGAGCTGGGCTTAGACGAAGATGGAGAAGACAGCAAAAGCGAGGATGTGGATGGAGACGAACAAGTTGAGGTTGAATCTGTGGGGGGACGAGGATGGATAATAATGAGCTTGATGAAGATGACGGTTGGAAGGTATGCCTTTTTTCATAAGAAATAAAAATGGGTATCTAACACCTACTTCGCGCTTTACAGGCATAGAAGGCTAGGCTCAGAGGGGAGGGCAACGATCGATGAAGACCCGGAGGACGAAGATTTGCCTTTAGACATTGATGACGACCAAGGCAGCCAAGTAACTTTCTTGGTCGATGATAATGTTGGCGATGAAAAGGACGACAGCGATGCCCACGACGTACTCTCACTCGTCGATGGTTCGAATAAAGAAGACCTGGTATCATTGGGCGGGGATGTACCCCGATAGACTCGTCGAATTCGATGTGTCCGATGAGGAAGCTCACTTCGTCGTTGGTGAAGATGAGGAATGGGGTGGGATCGGTGGTTCGTCGAGTAAGACCACGCAAAATAGAGGAAAAAATTGAAGCAGATAGGAAAAAGCTGGGTCTTCAGCCAGTTTCGCAAGCAACGAAGACTGCGCGACGATGATAGAGGATGACTAACCTTCCCGAGGACAAGATGGTGGCCTCCATCTATTTACGCCCTGAAAAATGCCGACGACGTCTACCCAATCCGAAGATATCTTCTTCAACTTCCCTATTCATAGATTTCAACTCCAACGGTTGTCTTTCTCCCTCCAATTCGTCGGCTCTGCGATCCCACCCTCTTAAACAAATTTCAGTCCGGACGTCCTGGGTCAGTTCAGGAAGGTTCCCGCGGCTTTCTCCCCGTTCTCGCTTCTCTCGATATCGCCCTCCTACTTTTACGATACACTTTTGCTCCAATAAAGATGTGTTCCTCTGTCGTTCAAACACTTACGGCTTTCGCCTTCCTCGCAATCTCAATAAGTACCCGCATACGTCGATCGTATTGGTCCCACCGGAGATTATTGGAAAAGAATTTGGCGCTAATTACTTACCACTCATTTTCTCAGCTTCAAAGCGAGCTCCTCTTGGAACCCGTGTAAGCCATCGTCAATACGTCTTGCCTGTCTTCGGCTTTCTCGTTAGGCTCTCTGACATACAGCAAGATTCCTGGCCGCTGCCCCCAATGCCGACGCTGCCATCGTCACCATCCAACCTTACACTGGGTCTCTTTCTCAAAAGTAGACCTTTGGCGGAGGCGTCGTTAAACGGAGGGGCAGGCTTGTTAATGGGATGAGGCTGCAAATTTGGACCTGTTCGATGAATACCGCGAACCAAAAGTGGCGTGCCTTGTTTCTGTGCGCTTCATTTTTTCTCTCGGTTGTGGACTCATTTCTCCATCTTTCCAGTACTTAGCATTGATAATCGCATGACCTGGACGAACAAGGGCCGGTGTCTTGACCTCAGCGGGGGTAACCAGGCCGATAGCAATCGAGTATGGGTTTCATTTCTCTCTTTGTGTCGTCCTTGAATTTACTTTGTACTGGTCGCAGATCCAAATCCGGTATTGCAGCGATGGTAACGCCAACCAAGTCTGGAACACTGGGAACAACCTGCCCGCGACTCTTCAGGATGGCCAGTACCGCACTGGCACTAGCCAAGCATCCAAGTGCCAGACCGCGTGGATCAAGTACGGGCTACTGTTCTTTGCGATGGTTGGAGTTGTCACTGACTCTGTCAACCGAAATTCACAGCTCTGCAAGCGACTTCTGTTTCTGACCACCACGTAAGTTTCAATCCACAGTTTACGTTGGTATGCTGGCATTATAAAACACTGACCCCTCAAATCGACCGTTCTATATTTAGCGTGCCTTGGCACCACACCGAGCGCGTTAACTTTGCCTCCAGGTCACCAGTATCAGCGATTTCACCAAGATCAACACCCCCAAAGGTGACTCTGGAGGTGAATTGGACAACAGGGGTGCTGATGGTACGTTTTTTTCTGGTTCTTTCCTTCTTCGATGCGATGTTTCAGACAGTGGTTGATGGATACTTTGTATTTCACAGGCAAGGGCAAGCCTTTGTTCTTCCTTCCGTCAGAAATGATGGGGGTTGTCGTAGCCCTTCATTTGATGAAATCGACCTTGTTCTTTTTTTCGCAGTTGGTGGTCTCGTTAACGGCAACAGCTCTGACCAAGGTCTCCAGTATCATGAATGGACCAGTTTCATCTCGGACAACAAATTCTGCTTCCGCGCTTGCGTTGGAGCTCGTGCCACGAACCTTTGCAACGACATCTACGACGTCATGGGTTGCTACTGGGTGCGGTTTTCTAATACCTCACTCACCACACTCCCTTGCTCATTTACCGATAATCAATATTTCCTAGAACATTCCCGCCAACCACAACGCCAACCAATTCGCAGATTGCACTGGTAACGCCGCGTAATTTCCAACCCCTTTTTTTATACAGCCCGTTCTTTAACAGTCTCCCTATGGGCGTTTACGGCACAAGCACCAGGTACCAAGGCGCCAAGCCCATACCTGAACCCACCCCGCGCCCGCTTCATCCAACTGCAAACCCCTCCCTACCGTGTCTGTCTTCCCTGCTCTCCGACACGCGACAACATGGTTAAGCGGCATGCTCTCCCTGCTTTCCCTGGTGCTACCCCTGCACCTGTCATGT
>Ga0307513_10006497_pt1 | contig 15271 bp, 14 predicted proteins | sample 15_EM_MG_FD_202174 | JGI IMG/M metagenome (GOLD analysis project Ga0307513, IMG submission 202174) | Populus trichocarpa ectomycorrhiza microbial communities from riparian zone in the Pacific Northwest, United States - 15_EM | ecosystem: Host-associated > Plants > Roots > Unclassified | place... | reverse complement strand
CGTGCAGGTGGTGCTGCGGCGGCTGTCGTTCTTCACGATGGCGCTGACCCACGCGACGTTTCCGGGCGTGGTCGCCGCCGCGATCATCGGGGTCAACATCTATCTGGGCGGCGTGCTGGCCGGGGCCGTGGTGGCCGTCGGGGTGGCGGCGCTGAGCCGCAGCCGTGGGCAGAATGCGGCGGCCGCGACGGGCGTGCTGCTCTCCGGCGGCTTCGCGCTCGGCGTCGGCCTGGTCGCGACGCAGAACGGCTTCAGCCGGGACCTGTCGTCCTTCCTGGTCGGCTCGATCCTGACGGTGTCGACCCAGGACCTGGTCACCACGGCCGGGGTGCTGGTGGTGGTGTGCGCGGTACTGGCCGGTTTCGCCCGGCCGCTGCTGTTCGCCGGCTTCGACCCGACCGGCGCGCGGGCGGCGGGGCTGCGCACGGGAGCGCTCGACCTGCTGCTGTTGCTGAGCATCGAGCTGGTCATCGTGACCGTCGTCCCGGCGGTGGGCACGATCCTGGCGCTCGCGTTGATCGTGGCGCCCGCTGCGGCGGCTCGGCTCTGGTCCGACCGGCTGCTGGTGATCACCGCGCTGGCGATGGGCTTCGGGGTGGTGAGCGGCCTGCTCGGGCTCTACGTCTCGAGCCGGTGGAACGTGGCGGCGGGCGCGAGCATCACGCTCACCGCTACCGCGATCCTGCTGGGGTCGCTTGTCACGTCCCGGTTGGCCGCGCTGCGCCACCGACCGGCCGTGGCCGCACCGAAATCCGCCATCCAGCCCACGTCCGACATGCTGGCCGGGTCTGACGGTCTGGGGTCTGACGGTCTGGGGTCTGACGGTCTGGGGTCTGACGGTCTGGGGTCTGACGGTCTGGGGTCTGACGGTCTGGGGTCTGACGGTCTGGGGTCTGACGGTCTGGGGTCTGACGGGCTGGGGTCTGACGATCAGCCGGGGTCCGGCGTGGCGCCGCGGTCCGGCCCGCTGCCCGGCGCAGCTCCTCGGCCGCGGGCCGGCGCCGATCTTCCCGTGCGGGCGCGGTCATGAGCGGCGACCTGACCCGTGGCGGCGTGGAAGTCCGCGGCGACCCGGCCCTCGAGGCGGTCGTCGAGGATCCGGACTCGGCCCCCGATGTGAGCCTGCTGCGGAGCATCGAGCTGGCGGTGCGGGTGCTTCGGGGGATGGCTTACGAGCACCGGCTGCACCTGCTCGTGCTGCTCGGCGCCGGCGAGCAGACGCCGGCCGAACTGGCCGGCGCCATCCCGCTCGATCCGACCGTCGTCGCGCACCACCTGCGCTACCTGCGCGAGGCTCGCCTCGTCCGCCGGCAGCGCAGGGGCCGCAACGTCTATTACACCCTCGACGGCGAGCCGACCCGGCGGCTCGTCGAGGCGGTCATCCGCTACGCCGACCGGCGCTGAGCGGCGGCGCGGGCGTACTTGGCGCGGAACTTCTCGACCCGGCCCTCGGTGTCCAGCAGGCGCTGCCGGCCGGTCCAGAACGGGTGGCTGGCGGCGGAGATGTCGACGTCGAGGACGGGGTACGTGTTGCCGTCGGTCCACTCGACGGTCTTGCTGCTGGTCGCCGTCGAACGGGTCAGGAACGCGCTGTCGGCGCCCTTGTCGCGGTAGACGACGTAGCCGTACTGCGGGTGGATGTTGTTCTTCATGTCCTTCACCTCTCGGTCAGACACCAGAACCGCATCCACCCGCCCGGCATGCCCGCACCGCCTGTGATGTGCGAGTCAGTGCCGGCCGTCAATAGGTGCGTCCCGCCCGGAAGCCGTCGACAGTAGGCTTCCAGTCGGCGCTGTCACGTGAGTCGGCGGTCAGGCCGAACGCGGCGAGAAGGGCGATCAGGACGAAGAAGAGCAGGCCGACGAGTTCCATGATTTCTCCCTGTTTTCGCTGGTGAATACAGTTTCCGCCGGGCCGCGCGGCGGCGACAGTGGCAGGGATGCCATACACCTGCAAAATCCTGCCAACCCGGCGTACGCTGGCTCACATGCTCCGGAATGTGGCCGTCATCCTGCTGCCCGGCACCACCGTCTTCGAGCTCGGCGTGCTCTGCGAGATGTTCGGATCCGACCGCACCGCCGAGGGTTTCCCCGGCTACAACTTCGCCGTCTGCACGGTCGACGGCGGCCCCGTGCAGACGGAGTCCGGGTTCGGCATCACCCCCGGCCACGACCTCGCGCCGGTCGAGGACGCCGACCTGGTCGCGATCGGGCCCTACGACATCGACCGCGACCTGCCGGAGGCGGTTCTCGCGGCGCTGCGCCGGGCGCACGAGCGCGGCGCCCGGGTGATGAGCGTGTGCACCGGCGCCTTCGCGCTCGGCGCCGCCGGCCTGCTCGACGGCCGCTGCTGCACCACGCACTGGCGGTACACCGAGCGGCTCGCCCAGCGCTTCCCGGCCGCCAAGGTCGACCCCGGCGTCCTGTACGTCTCCGACGGCCGCATCCTGACCAGCGCCGGGACGGCCGCCGCGCTCGACGCCGGCCTGCATCTGGTGCGCCAGGAGCACGGCTCGGTGGTGGCCACCATGCTGGCCCGGCGGATGGTCGTGCCGCCGCACCGCGAGGGCGGGCAGGCCCAGTTCATCGAGTCGCCGGTGCGGGCGGTCGAGTGCGAGACCCTGCAACCCGTGCTGACGCTGGTCCTGGAGACGCTGGACCAGCCGCACACCGTGGAGACGATGGCCGAGCTGGCGCACATGGCCCCGCGCACCTTCGCCCGCAAGTTCCGGGCCGAGACCGGCGTGACCCCGCACGACTGGCTGACCGGCCAGCGGCTGCTGCTCGCCCGGCAACTGCTCGAGGACTCCCCGCTCGGCGTCGACGCGATCGCCGAGCGGACCGGCTTCGGCAGCGCGGCGACGCTGCGGCACCACTTCAGCCACCGGCTGAGCACCACACCGCAGGCGTACCGGGGGACCTTCAAATCGTTGCCGGTCTGAGAGGGTCATAAGTCCGGGTATGAGACGTAGGGATGAGTAAAGGCTTTCGCGGTTTGTAGGCCGTTTCGGTGTCCCTCGATGTCGTGATGTGGTAGCCCGCGCTACGACTTGCGGGAGATCATCAACGCGATGCTGACCTTCACCAAGGCGGACCAGCCCGGCACGGTCGACCTGGACTACGTCGACGTCCTGCTCGACTGAACCGCCCGGCCACCCGCGCGACGACCGGAGCACGCCCGGCGGGTGGCCGGATCGGCCGGCCCGGGAAGTCGCGCGGGTGGCCGGGCGGTCAGCCCCCGCCGAGGAGCGCGAGGAGCGCGCCGCCGGGGTCGGCCGCCGAGTACGCGCTGTACGCCACCACGGTCAGCAGCAGGGTCGCGGTGACCGCCAGGATGACGCTGAGCGCCTTGCGCATGAACCCGGCCCGCGCGGATCCGGCGCCGCGCCGCCGCCACAGGATCGCGCTCGCCAGGCCGGTTGCCAGCACCACCGCGCCGGCCGCCGCGACCATCACCCAGTGGTACCGCTCCACCTCGCCGAGCAGCACCGACAACGCGGGCGAACCGCCGTGCGGGCCGGCCGGACGGTTCACGCCGTCGCGCACGTCGCGCAGGGTCCGGGCGAGGTCGCCGCCGTGTGCTCCCCCGCTCAGCAGCGGCAGCAACGCGACCAGCGGCACGGCGGTCGCCTGGATGTTCAGCAGCAGCAGTCCCACCGCCAGGCCCGCGAAGCTGGTCGCGGCGATGGCGCCCACCGCCCGCGCGCCTCCGCCCCGCAGATATCCGCGCCACAGGGCGGCGGCGAGCAGCACGAACACGATGAGCATCAGGGAGCTGATCGCCACCTTGATCGCGTGCCATCGGAACCAGTAGTCGACCAGTCTCGCCAGCAGGGCCGGGTACTCCGGCCCGCCGCCCCGCCAGAACTCGACGAGGCCGCGACCGACCCCGTCCCGCAGCGCGGCCTCCTGCCGGAACGACCCGTACCTCCCGCCGAGCAGGGCGGCGGGGGCGAGCACGAACGCCACCATCGACGCGACACCGGCGGCCACCAGCAACCCGATCACGGGCCACGAACTCCATCGAACCTTGCGCATGGCCGCCATCCCATCGTCCGGGGCGCCGCTCGCACATCCGTCCGGCGACCCACTCGCGGCGGTCGCAACTCGGACGAACGGCCGAGGACGCGAAGCCGGGCGCCCGTCCGGGAGGCGGGCCGTGGCGGCTTGTTCGCCCGGACCGGGGAGCGGGCACGAGACTGCTGCCGCACGACCTGCCGCCGGGATCCGCGGTCGGCTACTACTTCCGGTTGTGGCGTGACGACGGCACCGACCAAGCCATTCATGATCTGCTGCGCTTAAACGAACTTATGACCCTCTGAGGGTTCGATCGCCTGCTCGCGGGGGAGTCAGCAGAGCATGGCGATGACGACTCCCGGCCCCACCTTGTTCGTGCTCTTCGGGGCCACCGGCGACCTCGCGAAGCGGATGGTGCTGCCGGCGTTCTACACCCTCGCGATCGAGGGTCTGCTGCCCGCCGACTGGCTGCTGATCGGCAACGGCCGCGGCGACCTCCCGCACGAGAGCTTCCGCCAGCACGTGCACGACGTGCTGACCGAGTTCGGGCCGCCGCCCAAAGCCGGCCCGTGGCGGGAGTTCGCCGACCGGCTGCTCTTCGCGGGCGGCGGCTTCAACGTCGACGACCCCGGCAGCCTGCTCGACGTGATCGGCGAGGCCCGCTCCCGGTTCGGCGCGGGCTGCCAACTCGTGCACTACCTGGCGGTGCCGCCGGTGGCGTTCGAACCGACCACCTCGGCGCTCGGCAAGCACGGCCTGGCCGCGGGGGCCCGGGTCGTCTACGAGAAGCCGTTCGGCACCTCGCCGCGCGGCTTCCGGTCGCTCAACCGGGCCGTGCACGCCGTGCTCGACGAGCAGCAGATCTACCGGATCGACCATTTCCTGGGCAAAGAGGCCACCCAGGAGCTGCACATGCTGCGGTTCGCCAACGAGATCTTCGCCGCGATGTGGGACCGGCGGCACATCGAGAGCGTGCAGATCGACGTACCCGAGACGCTCGACATCGCCGATCGCGCCGAGTTCTACGACGCCACCGGCGCCGTGCTCGACATGCTGGTCACGCACTTGTTCCAGGTGGCCGCGGAGGTCGCGATGGAGCCGCCGGCCAGCCTGGCGGCGGCCGATCTGCAGTCCGCCCGAGAGCAGGTGATCCGGGCGTTCCGGCCGCTGGACCCGGCCGAGGTGGTGCTGGGCCAGTTCGAGGGCTACCGGCAGGTGCCGGGCGTCAAGCCCCGGTCCCGGACCGACACGTACGTCGCGGCCAAGCTCTGGATCGACAACCCGCGCTGGCGCGGCGTGCCGTTCTTCCTGCGTACGGGCAAACGGCTGGCGGAGAGCGCGCAGCGGGTGAGCGTCGTGCTGCGTACGCCGCAGGCGCCGTTGCGCGGCCTGCCCACCCAGGCGAACGTGCTGTCGTTCTCGCTCTCCGGCTCGGGCGAGATCGACCTGACGCTGCTGGCCGGCAAGCCCGGCATCGAGCTGGCCGTGGAGCCGGCCACGATCGCCCTGCCGCTGGCCGGGCTGCCGGACGCCGAGCCGCTGCCGCCGTACGTCCGGCTGATCCACGACGTGCTGGTCGGCGACCGGTCACTGTTCACCCGCCCGGACGGGCTGGCCTCGGCGTGGCGGGCGATCAAGCCCGTGCTGGACGCGCCGCCCCGGCCGGTCCGCTACGCGCCGGGCTCGTGGGGCCCGGCGAAGGCCCGCAAGCTGATCGCCCCGGGCCGCTGGCTGCTCGGCCAGTGACTCCTCCGGCGCCGGCACGACGAACCCCGAGCCGGCGTGGCAGGTCCGCCACCGGGCGGGCCCGGGCTCGTCGCCCAACATTAACCGCGCACCGCGCCCGGATAAGCGAGGATCGCTCTCATGGACCTTCGCGCCCTCGGCACCACGGAGCCGGAATTCGCCCGTGACCTGCTGAGCAACCTCTACTACCAGCGCGGCACCACGGTCGAGTCGGCCAGCACCCAGGACATGTACGACACGCTCGCGATCACCGTCCGGGACCGGCTCGCCGAGCGCCGGGCCCGGACCGCCGCGGCGCACTACGCGGCCAATCCGCGCTGGGTCTACTACTTCAGCGCGGAATACCTGCTCGGCCGCCAGCTGGGCCAGAACATGCTGTATTCCGGCACCGGCGACCTGGCCCGCGCGACCGTGCAGGACTTCGACGAGGTCGCGGCCCTGGACGTCGAGCCCGGCCTGGGCAACGGCGGCCTCGGCCGGCTGGCCGCCTGCCTGCTCGACTCGCTGGCCACCGGCGACATCCCGGCGGTCGGCTACGGCATCCGCTACGACCTGGGCATCTTCAAGCAGAGCTTCGAGCACGGCGCGCAGGTCGAACGCCCCGACGACTGGGCGTTCCAGGGCAACCCGTGGGAGTTCCGCGCGCCCGACGACCGGCAGCCGGTCGGCTTCTACGGCCACACCGAGGAGGTCGAGGGGCTGCGCCGGCGCTGGATCCCCGGCGAGATCGTGCTCGGCGAGCCGAGCCACATGCTGGTGCCCGGCTACGGCACGGACACGGTCAACATCGTCCGGCTGTGGCGGGCCCGGGCCGCCCGCGAGTCGTTCGACCTGAGCCGCTTCGCCGCGGGCCAGTACGCGGAGGCGGTCCAGGAGGTCGTCCGGTCGGAGAACATCAGCAAGGTGCTCTATCCCGACGACAGCACCGAGCCGGGCCGCGAGCTGCGGCTCAAGCAGCAGTACTTCCTGGTGTCCTGCTCGCTGCGGGACATCATCCGGCGGTTCCGGTTCCGCAACGACGACTGGGACGCGTTCGCCGGCAAGACCGCGATCCAGCTCAACGACACCCATCCGGTGCTGGCCATCCCCGAGCTGATGCGGCTGCTGGTCGACGAGCACGGCCTGGACTGGGACCACGCGTGGCAGATCACCCGGCACACCTTCGCGTACACATGCCACACCCTGCTGCCGGAGGCGCTCGAGACCTGGCCGGTGGCGATGTTCGAGCGGCTGCTGCCCCGGCACCTCGAGATCATCTATGCGATCAACATGTTCTTCCTGCGCGACGTCGAGGCGGCCTACCCGGGTGACGCGGACCGGTTGCGCCGGATGTCGATCATTCAAGAGGGGCCGGAGCGCCGCGTACGGATGGCGCATCTCGCAGTGGTCGGCACGTCCTGCACCAACGGCGTCGCCGAACTGCACTCCAAGCTGCTCGCCGAGACGACCCTGCGGGACTTCGCCCAGCTGTGGCCGGAGAAGTTCCGCAACGTCACCAACGGCGTCACGCCCCGGCGCTTCCTGCGGCTGGCCAACCCGCGGCTGTCCGAGCTGATCAGCGAGGGGCTCGGCGGCGACGGCTGGCTGACTGACCTGGACAAGCTGGTCGGCCTCGAGGGCCTCGCCGGCGACCCGTCGTTCCGCGAGCGGTGGCGCGCGATCAAGCGGCTGAACAAGGCGGACCTGGCCGTCGACCCCGACGCGCTGATCGACGTCATGATCAAACGCTTCCACGAGTACAAGCGGCAGTTGCTCAAGCTGCTGCACGTCGTGACGCAGTACCAGCGGATCAAGAACGGCGCCACCCCGGTGCCCCGGACGGTGCTGTTCAGCGGCAAGGCGGCGCCCGGCTACCTGAGCGCGAAAGCGATCATCCGGCTGATCAACGCGGTCGGCGACACCGTGAACGCGGATCCGGGCGTCGCGCCGTACCTGAAGGTGGTCTTCCCGCCGAACTACAACGTCGGCCAGGCCGAGCTGATCATCCCGGCCGCCGACCTCTCCGAGCAGATCTCGCTGGCCGGCAAGGAGGCCTCGGGCACCGGCAACATGAAGCTCGCCCTCAACGGCGCGCTCACCATCGGCACCCTGGACGGCGCGAACATCGAGATCCGCGACCGGGTGGGCGCGGAGAACTTCTTCCTCTTCGGGCTCAACGCCGACCAGGCCGCCTGCATCCGCGGCGGCGACTACCGACCGCACGACTACTACGACCGGGACGAGGAGTTGCGGGCCGCGATCGACGCCATCGCCGCGGGCGCCTTCTCCAACGGCGACCCGGAGACGTTCGCCCCGATCGTCGAGTCGATGCTGGGCCGCGACGAATACCTCACCCTGGCCGACTACCGCGCGTACGTGGACTGCCAGGACCTCGTCGAGCGGGCCTGGTCCGACCCGGACGGCTGGGCCCGGATGTCCATCCTGAACACCGCGCGCTGCGGCTTCTTCTCCTCCGACCGGACCGTCGCCGACTACTGCGCGTCGATCTGGCACGCCGTAGCCGTACCCGTGCCGAAAGCCGCCGGATAGACCACGTTCACTCGCGCGCCGCCGGGCGCCCCTAGCGTCGCCGCATGAATTCCGCACCCGAGGTCACCGTGGTGATCCCCACCCGGTTCCGCCCCGAGCTGGTGACCCGGGCCGTCGGCAGTGTGCTGGCGCAGACGTTCAGCGACTTCGAGGTCGTGGTCGTCGTCGACGGCCCCGACGACGAGACCCGCGCGGCGCTGGCCGGGCTCGGCGACGACCGGCTCCGGGTGATCGCGCTGGCCGAGAAGGGCGGCGCGCCGAACGCCCGCAACGTCGGCGCCGGCGTGGCCCGGGGCCGGTGGACGGCGCTGCTCGACGACGACGACGAGTGGCTGCCCGAGAAGCTCGCCGTGCAGCTCAAACTCGCCGGCGAGGCCCGGGTGGCCACCCCGGTCGTGGCCAGCCGGCTGGTCAACCGCACCCCGCGCGCCGAATACGTGATCCCGCGCCGGCTGCCCGCCGACGGCGAGCCGCTGAGCGAATACTTCACCGTGCGGCGCGGGCTGTTCCACGGCGACGGTTTCATCCAGACCTCGACGATCCTGGCCCCGAGCGAGCTGTTCGCCCGGGTCCCGTTCACCGTCGGGCTGCGCCGTCAGCAGGAGCTGGACTGGACCCTGCGGGCGGTCCGGCACGACGACGTCGACCTGATCGTGGCCGAGCAGCCGCTGGTCGTCTGGCACCAGGACGAGGACCGCGAACGGATCAGCCTCGAGACGCCCTGGCAGGAGCAGCTGGCCTGGCTGCGGCGCAGTCGAGAGCTCTTCACGCCACGGGCGTACGCTGCCTTCACTATGAGCGTGCTCAGCTCGATGGCCGCACCCACCCGCAGCGGTGCGGTGTTCCGCGAGATCCTGCGTGAGGCCCGTGGCTACGGCCGGCCCGGCGTCCTCGACTACGTGACCTACCTGCAGATTTGGGCGCTGCCGCCCGAATTGCGGCACCGGCTGCGGGACCGGATCCTGGGACGCCGTGCCGGATAGCCGCTCGGTGGTGATCTGGCGCAGCGCGATGCTCGCCGGGTCCGAGACGTTCATCCGCAATCACGGCGAGGCGCTGCGCGGCTGGCGGCCCGCGTTCCTGGGCGCGACCAAGGTCCACTCGCAGCTCGCGGACGAGTCCGACCTGATCGCGTTCCCGGACACGCCCGAGGGCCGGCGGGCGTTCCTGCGGCTGCGGCTGACCGGCGACTCGCCCCGGCTGCGCTCGCTGCTCGCCCGGCTGCGCCCGCGGCTGGTGCACGCCCACTTCGGCGGCGACGGCTGGCTGATCAGCGGCTCGGCGGCCGAGCTGGGCCTGCCGCTGATCGTCACGGTGCACGGCCACGACGTCACCCGGCAGCCCGACACGCCCGGGCTGAAGGGCCTGCGCTACCGGCGCAACCTGCGCGCGGTCTTCGACCGGGCCACGGTGATCCTGGCGGTCAGCGAGCACATCCGGGAGAAGGCGCTGCTGCGCGGGGCCGACCCGGCGAAGGTCCGCGTGCACCACACCGGGGTCCGGATCCCGAGCGTCACCGCCCCGGTCGAGCCGCACTGGGACGTCGCGTTCGTCGGCCGGTTCGTCGCGAAGAAGGGCGTCGAGGACCTGATCACCGCCCTGGCCCTGCTGGACCGCCCGCGCGCCCTGCTGATCGGATCCGGGCCGCTCGAGGACGAGATGCGGGCGTACGCGAAGTTCATCGGCGTCGACGCGACCTTCCTGGGCGTCCGCGACCCGGCGACGGTCGCCCGCGAGCTGGCCCGCTCGCGGGTGTTCGTGGCGCCGTCCAAGACCGCCCCGGACGGCGACGCCGAGGGCCTGCCGACCACGATCCTGGAGGCCGCCGCGCTGGGCGTGCCGACGGTGTCCACCCGGCACAGCGGCATCCCCGAGGCGGTCGTCGACGGCTCGACCGGCCTGCTCGGCCCCGAGGGCGACGCGGCCGTGCTGGCCACGAACATCGGCCGGCTGCTCGGCGACGACGCGCTCCGGCGCGGGCTCGGCGAGCAGGCCCGCGCCCACGTGTCGGCCCACTTCGACCTGGACCGGCAGAGCCGGCAGCTGGAGCGCCTCTACGACGAGGTCGCGCTCTAGCGCTAGCTTCCTTGGGCGAGGCGCTGGAGTTGCCGTTCGTGCACGCCGGCCACCCACTCCCAGCCGGACTTGGCGGACGGGCCGACCCGCGGGTCGACGGGATCGTCGCCGTCGCGCAAGGCGAGCACGTACGCCCGGTCCTGCTCGATCCGAGCGCGTACCTGATCGGCTCCGCCGACGGACCCGTGGCCGGGGACGACGACATCGACATCGGCTGCCACGCCGTCGAGCAGCCGCAGCGCGGCGAGGTAATCCTCGATCGGGTCGGCGGTGCCGAACAGATCGAGCATCGGGATCAGGACATCGGAAAGCATGTCGCCGGCGACGAGAACGCCGCGCTCAGCGATCAACAGCGCCGCATGGCCCGGGGCATGCGCCGCATGCTCGATGATCCGGACCTCGGGGCCGTCCCACGGAATTCGCACGGCGTCCGCGGGCAGGCCGGTGATCTGGCCGAGCAGGTCCAGCGGCACCTCGTCGGGGATGCCGAACCGGCGTGCGTCGATCCCGTTCGCCAGCCGGTCCATGACGGTGTCCGCGCAGCGGGCCGTGCCGTAGCGGGGCGCCGCCCCGAGCCCGGGGTGCCACAACAGGTGATCCCAGTGTGGATGGGTGGAGAAGCCCACCACCACGGTCTGGCCCGAATCGGACAGGTCGTTCGCGAGGCAGGCCAGTTCGTCGCCCAGCACCCCGGCGTCGATGAGCAGCACGCCACCCCGGCCCCGCACGACGACGGCGTTGCTCTGGCAGAACTCGCTCTCGTGGACCAGCACACCCTCCGCGACCTGCTTCAGCACAAGCTCGCCTCCCTACGCCCCGCTCGAACCACGCCGACCACCGACACCCAACCACAGCGGCGGGCCGGTCGCGCTCTAGTGGCGGATCCGGCGCACGGTCCAGCGGGCGGTGGCCAGCAGGGCGCGGGCCGGTTTGGTCGTGCTGAGCAGGGCGTTTATCTGGCGGGCCTGGCGCAGCGCCAGGTCCCGGTCGGCGATCGTCCGCTCGTAGAAGTCGTGCCGGGCCCGGGCCTGGGCCAGCTCCCGGGTCAGCCGGTCCCGGTCGGCGAACAGGTCCCGCAGCGACGGCCGGGGCGGCTGCGCCGGGATCGCGGCCGGGTCCAGCTCGGCGCCGGCCATCGCGGCCAGGGTGAGGGTCAGGTCGGCCGGGCCGGCCGGGGCGGGCCAGGGGTGCGCGAAGCCGCCGGAGAGCACCGCCACGGCGAAGGCGTGCAAGGCGGCTTCCGGCGTTCCGGCCGGGGTGAGGGCGAGGTGGCGCCGGTCCGGGGTGACGAGCAGCTGACCGGCCGGGACGCCCGCCTCGGGGCTGGATTGCCAGGCCGCGAGCAGGGTACGCAGGGCGGGCAGGTCGCGCTCGAGGGCGGCACAGAGCAGAAGATCTTCTAGCGTGCGCCCGGATGGGGCGTCGCCGGCCGGGGTGTCTCGGGCCGAGTTGTCGGCGGGTCGGGTGTCGGCGGGTCGGGTGTCGCCGGGCTGGGTGTCGCTGGGGGGCGGGGCGGGGCTCTTGTGGGCGACGAAGATCCAGCCGGGGGCCAGGTCGGCGGCCATGCCGTGCCGGACCGCGTCGATCGCCAGCCGGCGCGGGTCGGTCAGCACGTCGTCCACGGGTGTGCTGGCGCCGCTCAGCACCGCCTCGACGTAGCCGCGCCGGTCCCGGTCGGCGAGCAGCTCCGCGTCGAGCAGCGTGGCCGGGGCGACCGGAGACGGGAAGGCCGCATAGGTCCGCGAGATCGTCAGGCCGGCGGCCCGCAGCCGGGCCCGGACCGCGGCGAGCCCGGCGGGGCGGGTCTCGTCGTACGCCGCCACCGGGGTCCACTCCGAATCACTCGGCGCGCCGGGCAGGGCGACCAGCCGGTGCAGCCCCAGGAAGTTCTCCATCCCGAGCAGCAGCGTGCCGCCGGGCCGCAGCGCCGCCAGCAACTGCTCGAACGCCTCGTTCCAAGGCAGCTGGGGATCTTCGGCCGAGCCGAGCCGGTCCAGCCCGTCGAGCGCCACGACGGTGTCCCAGGGCGGGTCGGCGGCCAGCTTGCCGGGGCTGCCGCACAGCACGGGGAACCGATCCGCGAGCCTCTCCGCGTCGACCAGGCCGCGGAGCAGCAGCGTCGCGTCGCCCGGCAGCAACTCGGGGTCGTGCGGGCCGGCCACCAGCGTCCGGCCGGTGACCGCGTCGAGCAGCGGCGCGAGAGCATCGCCGCGGACCGGTCCCGGCCCGTGCGCGCCGTCGAGATCCGACCAGAGCAGCATCTCGCCGCCGATCAGCCGCGGGTTCATCGGGCCACCGAGGCCGGCTGCGCCACCCGGGCTGGCGACGCCGCCGAGGCCGGCTGTGGTGCCGCCCAGCCGAGGACGCGGCGCAGCTCGGCCGCCGGGAGCAGCCGGTCGGCGCCCAGCTCGGCGGTGACCGTGGCCCGCGCCGCGGCGAGCTCCACCTGTTCGCCGTGCAGCTCCGGCCACTGTCGCCGGATCCGGGCCTGGCCGCCGTACGTCATGCTCTCGTTCTCCAAGGTCATCGGGTCGCCGTAGACGGCGGGTTCGCAGCCGGCGAGGACGCCGTAGAAGACCGCGCTGCACAGCCGGTTCGACGCGACCCGGCGGTGTCTGCGCTGCTCAGCCAGCTGCCGGTCGAGAAACTGCGGGTCCAGATCCTGCCACTGGCCGCCCCGGTAACCGTGGCAGATCACCCGGAAGCCGGCCTCGGCGTAGCGCCGCCGCACGGATGGGTCGCGGAACTCCTGCCAGTACAGGCAGACCGTGACCGGGCCGGGCTCGGTCGCGGTGATCTGGTCGATCAGCCGGCCGTGGTCGCCCAGCACGTGCTGGCCCTCCCAACCGTGGAACGGATACCAGATCGTGCCCTCACGTTCCGCGCCCGGATCGGGCTGCATCTCGAGCAGGTACGCCCACGGCGCGCCGACCACGTACGTCTCCCGCCGCCCGAGCGACCAGGCCCGCCGCCGGGTCCGCTCCGACCAGAGCAGGACCGGCGTCCCGTCGACGAACTCGTGGTCGGCGGCGAGCCCGTCGCCGATGTTCCAGCCGTGCTGCAGGTACCCGCGGATCCGCGGTGGATCGGCGCCGGGCAGCCCGCAGTATCGGGCCAGCACATGCGAGTGGCCGTAGTAGTGGTTGGCATGATGCACGACGGTCCACGACACACGGTCCGCACGACGCGGCGGCGAACGGCCGGTGTCGCGCAGGTGCAGCACAGCTGACCGGTGCGATCTCCGCTACGGTCGACTGCGCACCGACGAGGGAGGGGCGGGAGTTGACCAGAGCGGGGGGAGTCTTTTGTTTCGAGGGCCAGTGGGAGGAGGACCTGACCAAGCGCGGCTCGGTGTTACCGACCCTTGAGCTGCTCGAACGTCTCGGCAGCATCCGTTACATCCACCGGGACACGGCGACCGCCGAGGAGCTGAACTACTACCTGGACGCCTGGCTGTCCCGCAAGTACGCCGACTACAAGGTCGGTTTTTTCGCGCTGCACGGCAAGCCGACCCAGTTGTGTCTGTCACACCGCAACACGGTCGAACTGGACGAAATCGCGGCCTGGCTGTCCGGCCGCTGCGAGGGCCGCATCCTGTATTTCGGCAGTTGCTCGGTGCTGCGCGCGTCGGACCGGACCCTGCAGGAGTTCCTGCACGAGACCAAGGCGTCGATGCTCTGCGGCTTCACCAAGGTCATCGACTGGGTGGAGTCGGCCGCGTTCGAGACCGTCGTGCTCAACGCCCTGGTGAACGGGAGCCGGATCGACAGCGCGGAACGCCTCATGCGCTCGTCGCGCTGGACCTCGCTCGCCGACCACCTGGGCTTCCGCGTGGTCTACGCCAACGGGCGCAGCCAGTCGTCGGTCACCGTCGGGTCGGGGCTGTCCAGTCGCTCGGCCGCGCGCCTGGCCGGGTGAACGACGAGAAGTCCGTGGTGTCGCGAAACGCCGGGATCGTGTAAAGATCCCGGGCGTACGCCCACAGGTACGGGTAGACGTGCAGCCCTGGGTTGATGGTCCGGCCCGCGTTCGCGCCGGCGTCGTAGCGCACCAGCGTCACCCAGAGCCGCACGTCCGCCTCGGTCAGCGCGTCGCCGAGCAGGTAACGGGAGTCGGCCAGCCGCGCGTCGAGCAGCTCGAACGCCTCCAGCAGCGCGGCCCGGGCGCTCGCGTCGCCGTGCGCGGCCGCGCCGACGCCGTGGTTCACCGTGGGGCCGAGCCAGCGGTCCAGCTCCTCGATCTGGTCGCGCAGGCCCACCGGGTAGGTCTCCGTCACCGGCTCGGCCAGATGCCGGTAGGACGTCGCCAGGTCGATGCCGATGCCGGCGCAGTCGTTGCTGACCACCCGGCTGGAGAACCGGTCCCACAGGGTGGGCACGCTCACGTGGCCGTCGAAACCCTCCTCGGTCGCCTCGTACGCCTCCCGCAGGAAGGCGAAGCCGTTGACCGGGTCGGGGCCGTAGGTCTCGCGGAACGCCCAGCCCCGGCTGTCCCGGCTGCCGTCGACATACGACATGGTCACCAGGTCGCGCACGCCGGCCAGCTCGCGGGTGATCGCGACGCGCTGCGACCAGGGACAGAACCAGCCGCCGTAGACGTGATAGCGCGACGGCCGGGCGGTGAACGGGCCGTCGCCGGTGATCCGGCCGGTGAAGCGCAGCAGCGGACGCGGGTCGTCCGGGTCCTGGCGGATGGTGTATTCGCCGTAGGTCTCGACGTCGGTGGGGCCGGCCAGCCGGGTCTTGGATGAGATCTTCACCATGACGATCCTCCCAGAAAATCGATCAGGCGGTCCACATGTCGCTCTGAGGTGCCGATGCCGAAGCTGGCCCGGATCGCGGCGCCGGGCGGCGGCGCCGCCGGATCCAGACGTGCGGCGGCCTCGCGGACCAGCCGGCGGGTGA